>BNJU01004965.1_pt1 | contig 94827 bp, 128 predicted proteins | sample 8539281 | NCBI WGS metagenome assembly BNJU01 (sample SAMD00202456, study PRJDB9452) | human saliva metagenome | isolation source: human saliva | place: Japan
TTTGAGAGTAAATAACTTCCGATAATATCGTTATCGGGAAGTAATCATAATAAACAAAGAAAAACTAGCCCATATTTCCTATAAAGCTAGTTTATGTAAGTTACTCATAATCAGATACATCTCATTATTTATCAACGGATTCTATAATATATGCAACTAATAATGGTTCATCTATGGTGATCTTATCAAATTTAGGTTCAACGACTATGGCCTTTATAATCCATTAGACCATATTTACTATCAGACTTATAAACAAATAAGTCTTTATAAAAATGAGGTTATATCGTCATCAAAATGTGGTAATTTCGAATAGTTTATAACCTGAATTTGTGGCAATCACATATTTTGTCTTATCATAAGTTGCTGTCGTAACTTTATTTAATACATAATTAGGCTTGATGTATCTATACTATCATACACCACATCAAATAAAACACCCGTCTCAGCATTAAATATATGACTTCCAATCGAATCCTTTAATACAAAAACTACGATCACTTAATCTTTCATAAGAATCATAGTTCATTGCAACTACAGTTTGATTTAAGAATCAATAATACCATACTTATTATTTTCATTAGATACCATAAAATAAGAAAATTCTTTACCTAGATGTGTAGCATAGATTTATATTTCGCAGGAATTACTATTTCATTCTCACTCGTTCTCAATCCATATCAAAGTATTTCCTTTATCTATTTGAGTAAATAATTGATAAGTATCTGATGGTTTTCTACTATATAGACTTTCATCTGAATATCCATTCGTCCCTTGTCCAGCCCTGTTGTTGACTTTTTCATAGTCATGTGTATGAATAAGATTTAGTGCTTCATTTTCAGTCAGTAAAAATGCCCTCTTCAGTAACAAATTTAATATAATCATCCGCAGTATGTATTTCAAATAAATTTTTCTTGTCATTTTTGACCAGTAAAATTCAATATTATCCCAACCATCCTTTATAGGATTTCCCATAATTTGAACACCATTAGTTTTATTATATAGATACCAATAGTCACCTTTCTTTCCAATATTAAATTTTCATTTATCGTACTATATTGATTTACTACATCATTAATAGCATAGGGTACCATTGGAATTAACTAGTTTAAACCCTCCATTAGTCAATGCCTTAGCCAAATCATAATCAAATTGATATTCATAGCCTGCTGGTAAATAGGCTAATTCAACTAAGTTTACATACCGCTTTTGTCCATTTTCGATAAAAATGATCCATATACGTATTTATTATTATATTCGTCTATATATTCTACATGTAAATTATCATAAGGACCAAGTATCCAAGTCCCTTTTTTTCATCGACGATAGTATTACCAGTTGGGGATTCTAATGTAATATATTCTTTTGCAGATGTTATAATACATGCACCAATGCTATATAGCTAATCCTAATATAAATTTTCATATATCTCTCCATAATATTATACAACACAATAATAATTAATTTTTATAATACCATATTTAACCTTTTAATTAAACGATTCCTTTTATATACGCTTACATATTATAACTGTCTAATAAAAACTTACTATTAAACCAATACTGTATATTGAAATTTTTAGAATTAGATTGTAAAATAGTATATAAATTATCTAATTTACTCATACTACTATGGAGGAATTATATGTGCTGGTGTGATATTGTAAGTAAAGCCAAAATTGGCGGTTTAAAACATTTAGGTAATGGCATGGAGAGTTCTTTAAGATTTCCTTGCTGAAATTGTTCTTAGTTTAAGTATCATTCGCGTGTTAGTAAACTGGACTTTTGGTATTTAAATCTCAAAATAAATATGATCATATTAATAGGCGCTTAGTTATACTAAGCGCCTTATTTTTATATATTTCAGATTATATCTAATTAGTTTTCCTTCACTACAGCCCAGTATATTACTCATATGCTTTTGCGCAATCAATGTATTCCATAATAATTTGGCAGATTTGACCATCTTTATCAAAATGCCCAGTATACTGGATATAAACCATCGCCAAACCCAGATTGAATCATCGGCACTGTCAATTCTGTATCAGGGAATTGTAAAGTTAATCCAATCACCTTTAGAACGTTGGAATTGTGGATATGCCATAGCATTTAATTGGAATAAATCACTATAATAATCATCGTAGATATTTTTTTCAGGGTAGTTTATATGCCATTGTTCATAAAACTTATTATATGTTTCAATTGTTTGTGCATCTACAATTGTAGCTAAACCTGAATCTACAGGAACCAATATAGGTATCTCCATCATCTAAATCGGTTAAGTCTTCAGTCCCTTTTAATGCTAATTCGTAATATACAGGCTCATTACCGCTAAAAACAACTCGACTAGCTACATAACGATATTCATTTGGTTCCATTTCGATAATCTTAGTCTCTAACAGATACGTGCCTGGTGTCTACCTGTTCTAAGATATGTATCTGGTTTGCTTTGGCAATGTTACTAGAGGATCACAACACGTAATATATCCCTGTTGGGAAAAGTTTACCGTCCACATAGGTAATGTATGTAACGGAAACCTTTTAACTCTTTTCGGTTAAATAAATCATGATATGGTACAGTAGGTTTTAATTTACCTTCAGAACCTAATCGGTTAAAGGTTTGAATCCATTCGCTAGTTAATTTAGATTGTTCCATATTACTCCTCGGCTTCGTATTTACAATGAATATATTCGCCTTCTAATACTTCGTAGGCTGCGGTTTTACGTATAATTTGCTTTACTAATGTATCTAGTTTAGAACCATTAGAATAGTCTGCAGGTGCATAATAACGGATACGATGATGACGCATCATCTTATATACCTTTTCTTTATCCTTCTTAAATGGATCATATACACCTATAGAATGACCCCCATTAGCGTTCACAAGACTCATACAAGGAATATCTGTATCGCTATCCCCAATATAAATCATGTTACGGAATGGGACTCGTTGATTTTCAGGCTTAATGTAATCATTAACACCAGTATCATTAATATCGAGAATTCCTTTTTGAATGCGGAACAAAAATTGTGTCTTATTCGTATAGTTAATGGCTTGCGCAGGCCAAACAGCGACACCTTTTATCAGTCGAACATAAATGCACTGGCATAGATTTTGGTGAAAGCCCCCTCTTTTGCTATTTCAGTGCCTTCGATCATTTCTTTTAAGCCAGACGAAATAATATAATGTTCAATCTTAACGCCTTGTTCTAAGCCATATTGACGAATGCGTTCAAACCAAGTCCGTACCCCTTCGTATAATTCTACTTGATTGCCGTATTCCATGAGCTTATCTTTTGTTACATAGAAATGGCCTACTGCTTCTTGAATCATTTTGTACATATAGGCTAAGTTATTATCCATATCATGTTTTTAGCCAATTGATTTGATTCATGCAAAAATTGTTTGATTTGCTCTTCGTTATAGCCTACCGATTGAATGAAACCTTGTGCCTGCATATCGTCAGGGGTTAACGTCTTATCAAAGTCGTAACACATTGCTAACACGGGCATAGATGAGTCAGATGATTGTAAATTATCTTTACTATCTTTCTTATACGTTATCATAAATGACCTCCTTTTTAAAACTAAACAAAAATACATTTACACTCTCTTATATTCCTGAGATTCCTTCTTGACAACCCCTTTGGTATCTATTTTTACACGGTAAGTCAATTCATTTAATTTAGTAATTTCTAGTAATTTTTGCTTAAAATAAGCTATCTTGTGTTATAGTTTCCTCTAATCCAGCTCTTCTCCGTACTTTCTTTGATAATTTCTCTTTTTGAAAGTCTTTCAATAAGTAAAGCTAGAATTTGGATCATGATGTAAACGATTATATCGAACTGCTGCTTGATTAGTATTGGCATAACAATAACGGCAAAAGTGGCTACAGCTATCGTAGCACCAATATCACCATGTAAATATCAATTACATTCTGGTCTGCTATGGCGTGCGTTTTGGTGCTTTTTAATTTTATATTCCAGGCCCTTTCATAACAATCTAAAAGTGGCACCCCTCCGTATCAGCACCAAGTTCTTTAAAGATATGCCCTTCTCCACAGGTTTTGGAGAGTCATATGAGTGAGAACGAGCTATGGATAGAAATTCTTTGATGATCTTAGTTTTGAACATCTAAACTCGGTCTGTACCCTTCTGGGAAATTCTGAGCCACCTTATCAAATATATCTAAAAAGCTTACAACAACAGTATCTGTATAATCTTTAAGGGACTTGAGCCATTTTATAAAAGCTTTCAAAATGAAAATCTACTGTATACTCATTGGTTAAAATGATAGGATCATAGCGCCACACCATAGATTGAGAATTAAGCAGTTTAGAAATGTGTTTAAATCCCTCTATAACAGAAGGATAAGGTGGCACATAAGGCTCAATATCAGTTCCATAAGGCGTTATAGTAATATGCCAATATTGCCTGAAATCAACAATTTCATTTAATAGAGGAATAAAGGGTAAAGGATTCTTAGTACAGAATGCTATACCATCTACTATCTCATGATTAATAAAATAACGTGTCACCTGTAGAGGATTATAAGGATTACGAACATCTACAAACCCTTCACGGACACGATTGATTAGCCATTGGCCATAAAAAGCAGGAATATCTGTACGTTGTCCAGTCTGTAATATCATAGCCCTGCCCTTTCCTTAAAATAAAACATAGAAGTATTATATCATATCTCATAGTTAGTATTTATGGAATTAATGTGATTTTTGCTGTATAGTTCATTGTTATTTTTATGATACTATAAATACTATAGAATATGAGGAGAAGTAAAATATGAACATGATATTTTTGAACGCAATCATCCCTATGAAGGATGATAAAGACTTTATTACATCCTATTGGACAGATCGGGCTCAAGATTTTGTGCTTTACGCGCTAAAGAATTGGAAAGTCCCAAAACTAAAATTATGGATAGACGAATTAACAAGTCATATATTTGATTCTGACAGATTCACGTATATTAGATATTGGTTGTGGAGCTGGATTTTCAGTATCATCCTATCTCAACTAGGTCATACAGTGCATGGTATTGATATTACGCCCAATATGATAGATGAAGCGAAATCAATCCAGCAGAGTCGCTCGATTGTGATGCAACTTTTCTGTAATGGATGCAGAGAATCTTAGCTTTGATACTAATACCTTTTGATATCGTTTGTGGCTCAGTAAATGTGACGTGGAATTTACCCTCATCCAGATAAAGCCTATGCCGAATGGTTGCGTGTCATTCGCTCAGGTGGTTTAATTTTCAATTATGATGCGGAACATGCTCGTAATCACCATGATGTACCACAATCCGTTCATCATTCACGAACATGTTAGTAAGGAATTAAAAGAACGATGTCATACCATTTATCATATGCTCGATATTTTCTTCTTACACGACCTCAATGGGATAAAGAACTGCTCACTAAAATTGAGGTGCTAGCTCTGTCACCATTGATCTCACTAGTAGGATCTCGCATTTACAATGAAGAAGATGAGTTTTATATTCCTGTACCAATGTTCTTGGTGAAAGTAATTAAAATAGTATTTATAGTAAAACATTATAAAAATAAACCCACTCCATATAATATGTACCTCTTTATTAGTTATTTAGTAGAGAACATATCATAAAATGAGTGGGTTTTCTATTTATTATTTCTTATTGTCTTTGATGATAAAGTCGTCAAAAGCTATAGGTTGTTATAAATTTTGTTTTAGGGTTGGCTGCATTACTAAACCCTTCTAAATATTTATTAGAGGCTACCCGAAGATCCTTCTTATACGCATCAGTAATGTTTGTAAATTATTCGTATCGCTCACACGTTTAAAAGTTTGATCCGAAAATTTAATAGTATCTGTTTTTGAATCATAAATAAGATCAGTATTTGGTATATCCCTAATATCCATCTTGATTGTATTTGGATTTGAGCTCTCTGAATTACCTACTATATCATTAGCACTCATTACAAGTGTAAGGGCCGTAATATAATTTAGACGAGCTTCCTTTATATCCCCTACCATTTGGGTAGATTCAATAACAGGTCTCTTTTCAGGTGTTGTATAGTTGATAGTTATAGGCTTTCATATCTACTGTATAAATCGTCTTACTATCGTTACGAGCCTTTACATTATGATAAAAATTGGTGTGTCTACAGCACTCACTACATTTTGAACGTGTATAGCCTGAGTAAGCAATCCATTCCCCTTCAGGTCCTTTAGACTGAGAAGACGCACTATTACTACTACAACCAGCTAATATAAATAAACTAACTAGCACGATACAGAGTGAAAGGTATTGAAGTATTCTTTTTAGCATAGCAGTACCTCGCATACAAACTTATATTATATGAATACAAACCTAAATAGTACTACAATAGACACATAGAAGTTAATCAATTACAGATATAGTTTTTCTAATGTATTGAGTTACTGAAATACGCTTTGAGCCTTAGTGATTTCTGCGCGAAGTTTTCTTCATCAATAGTAAGCAATTCTTTATCTTTCATAAGAACTTTACCGCCTACGATTGTAGTATTTACATCGGAGCTATTAGCAGAGTATACAAGAGCTGCTAAATCATTGTAACGAGGCATCCAGTGCATACCAGATACGTCATATAACACAATATCTGCACGATAGCCTTTAGCTAGTACTCCAAGATCTGGTATGTCCCAACGCCTTTGCACCTTCTACAGTGCCCATGTTCCATGCGGCTTGAGCAGGAATAGACTTTGGATCATAAAGACGTGCTTTATGTAATGTTGCTGCAAGACGTACTTCTTCAAGCATATCAGCATTATTATTAGAAGCGAGCCATCTGTACCGAAGACCAACCGTAATACCTTTTGGCACATCAGTTTCAGTACTGGTGCAATACCGCTAGCTAATTTTAAATTAGATTGTGGATTATGCGCTATGGCTACATTATTTTCCAGCCATAATAGCCATATCTTCGTCTATACATGAGACGCAGTGTGCGGCTAAGGTAGTATTCCAGAATAAACCTAAATCATGCATATGCAATTGGTGGGTCTTACCAGTAGCTTTCATAACAGTCTCCACTTCTCCTTTGTTTCTGGACAGTGCATATGAATACCACAATTTAATTCATGAGATAAGGCAATCACCTTTTCCATATAATCATCAGGGCAAGTATATGGTATGTGGTCCAAGCAATACTTTACGCGGTCATTATCAAAGCCGTTCCAAGTGCGGAATAAGTCAGCATTTTCAACTAATGCTTGATCTGTTGTTGGGGATACACCAGCTAAGCCACGTGACAATACAGAGCGAATACTGCTTTCTTTACCACCTGCAGTAGTATTCATAAAGAAATACATGTCGCTAAATGTAGTGGTACCAGTGCTAACATTTCAGCAATACCGAGTTGTGTGCCGTACCGTACATAATCGTCATTTAATTTTTGCTTCGTTGGCCAAATAGCTGTTTCAAGCCATTCCATAAGCTCAAGATCATCTGCATAGTTTCTAAATAGACCCATCGCAATATGAGTATGTGTATTTACAAGACATGGCATGTGAAATGTGACCTTTACCGTCTAGTACTTCCCATGTAGCAGAGTCTTTTTACCTTTTCAGCTTCACTATCGTTTATATATAGCTGTAATATAACCATTATTAATTGTCAATGGCATGCATTTTTAGAACCCCCTCATCGGTGAGGACGTCTACATGAGTAATCAACAAATCAGACATAGTCTTCCTCATAGGTACAACTCAGCCATGATAGCTCGAGTTTATATTTGTTTAATTTGAAAGCTAGTATAGTTTAGATACAAAATGCCATCAGAAACCATTATATTTCAATACAGTATTAGATTTTACTTTTTGTTAGGTAATCGATTTGTTCTTGTGTTAAAGAATCTAAAGTCATAGCCCCATGGAGTTCAACTTAAGTTTAGCTGATTTCACATCTAATTCATGAGGCACATACGTATACTTTTGGATCCATTTCTTTTACCGTTTTTCAAGATATACTCTGCAGCAAGGGCTTGCATAGCAAAATGACAAGTCCATAATTTCTGCAGGGTGACCATCGCTCAGCTGCAAGGTTTACTAGACGGCTTCAGCCAATACATAGAGTTTACGACCATCAGACATAGTATAGCCTTCGATGTTTTTGGCGAACCCGTTCGTGGCTTACAGCAAGTTCAGTAAGATCAGAAACATTCACTTCGCAGTCAAAGTGACCACACGTACACAAAGATAGCTTTATCTTTCATCACTTCGTAATGCTCTTTTACGATAACATCTTTTACACCTGTTACAGTACAGAGATATCCCTCAACCCTTTAGCGGCTTCAATCATAGGCAATACTTTAAGCCATCAAATACAGCCTCTACTAGCTTTAATTGGATCTACTTCAGTTACATATACGTGCAGGCTCGCCTTTTGCGCTGCATCGCACTTTACCACTGCCGTAACCAGCACGACAACGTTTCTACCTGTTACAGTCAAGTTCGTAGCGCATGATGCATCCCAAACGGACTGACTGTACCATAGCGATTATCGAAAAGATATTTACAGTAAGAGTCGTTTACTGCAATCATAGGGAATGTTAATTGTTTAGCATTCTCTAATGCATATAAACGATGTACACTATTGTAGTTTCTTCACCCCCTAACAAACGTTCTTTTTGCATCTTGTCGTGTAGTATGCAATAGATTTACTAAATCACCACCATCATCGATGATAATATGTGGTTTATGATCAGAGTGCTTTATGGAGTAGTTAAAATATTCTTCATCAGTACAATCGTACCAAGCATATACAGTAATGCCCATATCTACAAGACCTGCCAGCTACATCGTCTTGTATGACAACGGATTGGAGCCCGTTACAATTACATCTGCACCACCGCGTTTTAATACAGTCGCAGAGATGCTGTTTTTGCTTCCCAAGTGAACACTAACAGCAATTGTTTTGGCCTTTGAAAGTTTGTTCTGCTTCAAAACGGTCACCTAATGTGTTTAATGTAGGCATAAAAGTTAGAAACCCAATCAATGCTGACCTTCTGTTGCTAAATTTATGTCTCTAATTAAAGATTGTATAATATCTCCCTTTTACTCATACAAGTAGATACAATAAAATAAATAGTTGATAGTAAATCTACTTAGATTTATTGATACTATATAATGTTGTTAATATCATGTAGATACTAGCTATATAGATAATATATTGCTTATATATATGAATGCTTAATAAGCTAATCATTAAGATAATAGACTATTTAGATTCTACAATCTGGCGTACTTATCGATTGACTCTTCATAATTTGGAGTCAATACTCCTCTTCGTGATAATCGCTGCTACAAGTTCATGAGGTGTTACATCAAATGCAGGATTAAGTACATCAATACTCACTAGGGGCTGTTTGAACACCGTGTAAAGCGGTTACTTCATCATCGTTGCGCATCTCAATAGGAATATCGCTACCATTTTCCAGAGTAAAAGTCAAAATGTACTATAAGGAGCGGCTACATAGAACGGAATATTGTGGAATTTAGCTAGTACAGCCACACCATAGGTACCAATCTTATTGGCTACATCCTTTTGTAGTGATGCGGTCAGCAACGACGATAACGGCATCAATTAATCCATGTTGCATCGCATAGGCTGCCATATTATCTGTTTCAAGAGTAATAGGAATACCACATCCTCGTGAAAGTTCAAAGGCTGTGAGTCGAGGCACCTTGTAATAATGGACGTGATTTCATCAGCATACACGCGTTCCAGTTGTCCATTTTTCATGTGTAATTTACGGACAACACCAAGTGCTGTTCCTAGACCACCTGTAGCTGAGTGCACCAGCATTACAATGAGTTAAGATGCGAATATTCTTTTATCTTCAAATAAGTGTAGCCCCTGCTTCAGCATACGTCTATTCAAAGACACATCTTCTTCATGAATGATAATAGCCTCTTTTGTAGTAGGGGTCTACTACTTCACTCATTGAGGACATACTGTCAACATTAGTTTTCACGAGAGAAATGACACGATCTACGCCCAAGCTAAAAGTTGATTGCGTGAGGGCGAGTTTCTTTTAAGATCTCACCAAACTCATATAAAGCTTGTAAGTTGTTCACTAAATGGCGCTCTAAACGTCCTGCTTTCCATAGCAGCTAAAATGAGACCATAACTAGCAGCTATGCAATAGATAGAGGCCACGAACGCGAAAGCATTTTAATAGCTTCGGCCACTTGGCCTGAAATCTGTACAGTGAACGTATGTAATTTCAGTAGGCAATTTGAGTTTGATCTAATAGTACCAGCGTGTCTTTACGCCATTCAATATTAATCATAACTTCTCCTTCGATGAAACTATTGTGTATCATTATGAGTTGATTATAGTTTAAAACCACCATATTCATGCATGCGATTATGAGCATCATAACGAGCATCCACATCGATTGCATCAATAGCACCTAAGATAAGAGATTTTAGTTGAGCCGCCATATTGCCCATCATTTCTGCAACTTCGCATGTGTCAAAGCAGATTCAGAAATACCGCGATGGTTGGTAATCATAGAGATCGTAGTATATGCCATTTCAGCTTCATTGCCAAGTTACTTCTGTACATTTGTCATACCACTGTATCGCCACCGAGCATGTGGAACATTTTGATTTTCTGCAGGAGTCTCAAAACGAGGGTCCTTCAGTACATACATAGGTACCGCCATTATGTATCGTAAGGCCTTGTTCCGTACCTACCTTTTGAAGAATATCACGTAATTCAGGGCAGTATGGATTTGTTACATCAAGATGTGCCACTGGACGGTCCCCGCCTTCATAAGACGTAGTGATGCGGTTCTTTGTGAAATCTAAGAATTGGTCAGTCAACACAAAATGACCTGGCTTAAAGTTCTCATTTAAAGAACCTACTGCTGTCGTGGAGATAATAAATGTAACGCCTAGTTTTTTGAGGCCCCAAATATTAGCACGATAGTTAATTTTGTGTGGAGGAATTGTATGATCTTTGCCGTGACGAGCTACAAAGATTACAGTTTTCCCATGGTATGTACCTTGTACATAATCTATTCCACCATATGGTGTCATTATGATTCTTCATGAATATTTTCAAAGATGGACGGATCATAAACACCAGTACCACCAATTATGCCAATTGCACTCATTGCTGACCTCCTATTAATAACTCTATCTTTTTATTTTCTCATAGAGTAGAAAAACAGGCTATAGGAAAAACCTAGTAGCCTGTATTTTTCTACATATTATAAAGTTTTTATTGAATTGGACCTTTTGGGATGAGACATATCTTGTAACTCTTCACGTAGTGAAATGATATTTTTCATTACATAATGGCAAACAAGCTCTGTTACGTCATCTTCCAAAATCAGCATTCTTATCTTCTTCACGTAATGTCATTAAGCACACTGGCAAAGCCGATCACGACCACAGCGACATTGGAAAATGAATTGGTTCATTATACTACCATTACAGTTAAACCATCGAGAACGCGTTCCATAAGACCTTTACCATCTGGGTTTGCTTTCAAATATTCTGTAACAGGACCAAGTTCATTAATATTCTTTTTCTACTTGTGCTAATGCTTCATCTGTAGCATCCGGTAGAAAGGCTTGTACGATGAAAAACCTCCAGCTACAAACTGTATGGTAATCTGGATCTCACTAATACACTAAACCAATCGTAGACGGTACTTGTTCAGATGCATATAAATAATCATGCCAAATCCTCTGCTACTTCACCACTTTGAATCGGGCTCAGAGCATAGTCTTGCGTAACTGTGTGAAATCGCGTCAATTTGCACTTCCCCATTATGACCTACGGCAGCACCAACATCAAGCTTACCAGCATGCTTTTAAAGGTCACATCAACATGATGGCTCGTCTACATAGCCTCGAACCGTATTATCGGAGAATGCATCTACATGAACTACACCTAGTGGACCATCACCTTTGATACGAAGACTTACGTTTTCATGGTTTTAAAATCTCTAGCTAATAAAATAGCTCCCGTCATAGCACGACCTAAAGCAGCTGTTGCTGCAGCATAAATCATGACGCACGAGCTGTTTTCAACTGTATCGGTTGTTACAGCTGAAAGACATACGAACCCCTTCTCCGGCTCAGAAACGTTTTATAATCCATTCTATCGTTTCCTTATTTCTACTGATTTTTATATAAGGTATTATCTATATTGCTTATATAGTATATCATGTCAAATATTTAACTTTCAATAATAGAGAATATATGTTCGTCTAGTCTGATTTAAAAGTAAAAGAACATATTTTCGATGATATAAAACACCCAGTACCATGAGATACTGAGTGTTATATATACAATTCTTAGATTTGATCGATAAGGTTAACCATTTCGATTGCACCCCATCGCACAATCATAACCTTTATTACCCCGCTTTTGTACCGCGCGTTCGATAGCTTGCTCGATCTTGTCAGTAGCTCACTACACCAAACATAACTGGAATACCAGTTTCTGCATGATACGTGGGCAATGCTTGGCTACTATAGCAGCACATAATCATAATGAGTAGTGGACCCCACGAATAACAGCACCTACACAAATAACTGCACTCATAACGACCAGATAAAGCTGCTTTTTAGCAATCAAAGTCTCATATGCGCCCTGGTACCCAGATCACTGTAATATCCTCTTGTTTAACATCGTGACGAAGTAAAGCAATCTTCAGCGCCTCCGATTAATTTAGATGTGATGAACTCGTTGAAACGAGAACCGATAATAGCAAATTTTTACCAGTATCTAATAAGTTACCTTCTTGAACCATCATTATATTGACCTCCTTTATTCCATCTAAGGAAATATATATGTAACGACCGGAGTTATATGGTGAAAGTTAATTAGTCTTCAACATATGGACCCATTTTTCTTCTGTTTGTTTTAAATAGCCTGCATTAAATTTATTTGCAGCAATAATGAGTGGTACACGTGCTAGTTACATTGATTCCCAATGTTCTAAGCCATGACGTCTGGGATTGTTAGTTTAATAAGCGGATGCTTTAGTACCCAAGAAAACGGATAATTTGAGCCGCTATGAGTATTCACGCACTATCTGCAGGAAGCTTTAATTGTTCATTTGCTTCTACTAGATATCAAGGCCCTGTTCTTGTAATGCATAGGCTTTAATTTTATTGGTCAAACCAATGCCACGGCCCTCTTGTCGCATATATACAACAACCTTTTGCCTTCTTTTTCAATAAGGCAACGTATTGTCTAAATTGTTCGCCACAATCACAGCGCTTAGAACCAAATACATCGCCTGTTAAACATTCAGAATGAATACGTACAAAGCACATCGCTACAATCTTGAACATTGCCCTTTACGATAGCTAAATGCTCTTTTATGATCTAATTCATTTTTAAATACAAAGATATTAAAATCACCAAATTTAGTAGGCAACTGGAACAAGCACCAAGCTCAACCATATCTTCATGTTGTTTTACGATATTCTAAAGTTCTGCTGCAGAAGCAATTTTTCAAGTCATGTTCTTAGAAATTTCCATAAGATCCGATGACGTGCCATATCGCATCGTCTTATGTGATTTTCACAAATAACGGCGGCCTCTTGTAGCGGGAGGCGACAAAGGTCGATAGATGTCCTGTATGATCTGCGTACCACACGCCCCCTCTTTATAGACAAGTGGGAACACGTGACCCGGACGGCGGAAAATCTTGAGGTTTTCATGCAGATGATCTAATAGTTTTGAATTGTATAGCACGCTCTGCTGGAGATACGCCCGTGTTGTAGTATCTACATGGTCACAGTAACAGTGAAAGCAGTTTCATGGTTATCAGTATGGTAACCATTGCAGAATGCTAAACTTTTCTACGCTTGCGGCGCATAGGCGTACATACGATACGCAGAGCGTATTTAACCATGAAGTTAATGTTTTCTTGCGTCCAAACTCTGCAGCAATGATAAGATCACCTTCGTTTTCGTCTTTCATCATCAACGATAATAACAGTATTACCAGTTTTAAGTCTGTATAGACTTCATTAATAGAATGTAATTGTTCGCTCATAGGAACGCTCCTTACTTATATAAATCCATCTCTCTACTAAGAGGATTGCATAGATTTTTAGGCTTTTCTTTCGGTAGGTTCACTACCAAGATTCATAAAATGACGATATATCGTCAGCAATATCCGTTTCTAAATTGACCTCTGTTCCAATATGAGTAAACCTAAAATAGTTTTACTCAAAGTGTGAGAATGATAGAGACGGAAAAACCACTTTCTGTTCGTCGCACAATTGTGAGGCTAATTCCATCGATGGTAATGGAGCCCTTATAGATCAACATAATCCATAACGGATTTTTGGAGTCTCGATAGTAGAGATAATGGCATTATCCGTTTGTTCACGATTAATAATACGACTGCACTCATCTGCTCGGCCTGCCACAATGCGACCACCAAATCTACCATTAGCAAGCATAGCTCGCTCTAAGTTGACTGGTTGATGGACTTTCAAATTAGTAAACGTAGTCATCTTAATGGATTCTCGCATCACATCCGCTGTAAATATACTATTGCCAATCGTTGTGGCCATCAAGTACACCCCATTAACAGCTACGGAATCTACCAACTTTTAAATCATCAAAAATTTTCTCCTCGAATTGTTGTGGTTAAGGATTTGAGTCTTTTTAATGTTCTCGACGCGGCCAATTTCTTCAACGATTCCCGTGAACATAAGCGCCCTCCTTCCTGACGATACGCTTCAATGCGAATGTTATTATCTAATACTTTAATCTTGGTGAAAGTTAGTTGTATGAAGCCTTTTAAACTTTCAAACCTCGATCCTCCACAGCTGGTGTTGCATCGTTACCACCAATACTGGTATTTCCATATATGTTACGACCTTATCAAAGTTCTTCGTTTCTCACAGAGAACTGATAATTACGAGATCCACCTTCAACAAGAATAGATGTGAACCTAGTTCACCTAGTTTTGTAAGAATATCATCGATAGATAATTTCTTAATATCAATCGCATAATGTCTGTGCTCTTTGCTTTTACGAGTAGAAATAGATTCTACTACGGTTACTTGAGCTACCAACTTGTTCTAATACTTGTATCCGATCCTTAGGGACAACCTTTTAGATGTCGAATATATGAATCTTGCGATTATTTATTTCAAAGACGCGACTAGTAGTAGGTGTTCTACCAAGACTATCCAAGATAATTACATCTGGTTGATGACATCGTAATCGGTTCATCACGTATGCTTTATCTAATAACGCATCTGATAATTCACTATCCGTTAAACGACAATTTAACTGTGGATTATCTGCCAAAATTGTACCAATTCCAACGAGCATGGCATCATGCGTGGCACGCAACACATGTCCATCGCGACGAGAGGACTCATTTGTAATCCATTGAGGATTGTCCAGTAGATGTAGCACTTTTTCCCATCTAGTGACACTAGCACTTTTTATAGTGACAAAAAGGCTTACTGTTCTGCTATATAGGTAAAGAAATGCTCATTTAGTTCAGCATATCATCACTACATACGGGGCAAACAACCTCTACCTGCTTTCACGAAGTAACTCCATTCCTTTTCCAGAAAACTAGTGGATTTGGATCTGTACTACCTACTATTACTTTAGCTATGCCAGCCTCAATGATACGAAGCGCACAAGGTGGTGTTTTTCCATAGCGAGAACATGGCTCTAATGTTACGTATAAAGTAGCACCTTTTGGCATTATCACTGCTTGATTTAGTGCATGCACCTCAGCATGAGCTGTACCAGCTTTATGGTGATAACCTCACCGATTATGTAGTTATCTTTACTACACAGCACCAACCAAAGGATTTGGTGAGGTGTGACCTGTACACTAATTTTGCCAGTTCAATGGCGCCTTCATATATACTACGTCATCCACCATATCACCTCAATAAAAGGACTATTACATAGTCCTGGGTCATCATAAATGCGCACAACAAATGTGCTCGTCTTTTTCTCATCCAGACTTACTGTCATTGCATCAGAATTGCACCGATTCATACCAAAAAGGTTCGCTGGACTTTACCGCCAGTAAAGGAATTTTCACCTATCCCCAAAGACTTATCTATTTTGTTTATGAGATTAATAGTAACACTTTTTATTAATGTTATGCAAGAATAATAGTTTTGTATTGAGAAAGAATATTAAATAAAAGTATTAAATAATTTAATTAAAGATATATTTTTAGAACACAAATACTAGAACAATATAAATAATAATATATATTTACTTTTAATATAAACATATATAAACTATGTATACAGTAAATAGTAACTTTTTATCACATAATTACAAGTTAAACGAAGTCTAATATAGTATATATGGTTTGAATAACCATATTTTGAAATGATAGTACTATTAAATATGGGTGATAATATGGCAAAAACGAATTTCTGATGTACTTATGAAGTCTTAGCCAATGCGGGCATCAACGCATTTACGGTATCACTGGAGATAGTCTAAACTCTGTAAATGATAGTTTACACCGCAATGGTAAAATTGCTTTTGAACATGTACGACATGAAGAAACAGCAGCCTTTGCTTCGGTGCAGAAGCATCCCTAACTCATAAACTAACTGTGTGTGCTGGTAGCCTGGTCCTGGCAACTTACACTTCGATTAATGGTCTCTTCGACTGTCATCGCAATCTGTGTTCCAGTATTGACATTGCTTCTACATTCCTCAATCTGAAGTGAGGTTGAACTATTTTCAAGAAAACACATCAGAAAAATCTATTCAAAGAATGTTCTTGTTTCTTATGAACTTGATCCAATCTAAACAAATGCCGGAAATTCTATTCCGTGCTATGAACGCTGCTGTTGGTGACTAAGATGTTGCAGTTATCGTTCTTCCTGAGGGACGTTGCCGTTATGGAAATGGAAATTGACGAATTACCTGTATGGACCCCACCTCGTTTACCTCATATCGTTCCACAACGAGAAGATATTGAAGAAATGGCTGCTCATTTAGAAACAGGCAAACGTATTACCCTATTCTGTGGTGCCGGCTGTGAAGGTGCCCATGACGAAGTGGTAGAATTAGCAAAACGCTTGCAAGCACCGGTTGTACATGCTTTCAGAGGTAAAGAATGGGTTGAATGGGATAATCCATATGATGTAGGTATGACTGGCCTATTAGGGCTATACATCTAGCTACCGTGCTATTGAACAATGTGATACATTGGTAATGCTTGGTACAGACTTCCCTTACCGTCCATTTTATCCAGAAAATGCGAAAGTAATACAAGTAGATAGAGATCCTAGTGCTTTAGGTCGTCGCGTACCTCTTACAAGGTATCATTGGTACTGTAAAAGATACGTTAAAAGAATTGTACCTCTTGTAGGCCAACGTGGTGATACTGAATTTATCGACACAGTGCGTAAAGCGTACACTAAATTTAGAGGTGATTTAGATAGTTATGCCGTTGCCGAGCCAGATGGTGTAGCAATTCACCCTCAATACTTCGTAAATCGCCTCAATAAACTAGCAGCAGAAGACGCGATCTTTACCTTTGACATAGGGACTCGGTTATTTGGACTGCTCGCCATCTAAAAACAAATGGTAAACGCCGTATTTTAGGATCCTTTAGCCACGGCTCCATGGCTAATGCTATGATGCATGCTATTGGCGCTCAAAATGCTTGTCCAACCGTCAAGTCATCTCCTCTCTGGTGATGGTGGCTTTACAATGATGATGGGCGAAATGTTAACATTAAAAACAACTTAACTTACCTAGTTAAAAATCTTTGTATTCAATAACGAAGAACTTAGTTTCATCGCTATGGAAATGAAGGCTTTCGGCTATCTAGACTACGCTACAGACTTTGTAAATCCAGATTTTTTGGTAAACTTGCTGAAGCTGCTGGTATCAAAGGTGTGAGCATTCATAACTCTAGCGAAGTTGATGAAAAATCATGGAAGCCCTTAACCATAATGGTCCCAGTCATCGTTAACGTTCGCGTAGATAAACAAGAACTGCTATGCCTCCTAAAAATTGCATATCAACAAGCTAAAGGCTTTGTAAAATATTTAATCAAATGCAATCCTTGATGGCCGTGGTACAGAGCTTAAAAGAAATGGCTAAAACAAACTGGATGAAATATAAATCCTTATACTAATATTGCAAAATTTACAAAATCTGCCAAAATAAATAAACTGCAAAACTTTCAAAAAGAGGTGTCATCATTCGATGATACCTCTTTTATTGCATAATTTTAATCATATACTGTTATAAAACCTTCAGTCCAGCCCTTAAATTGAAGTAATTGTATCAATTCCTAAACAATCTAAACCATATACTTTAAATATATCCCAGGTCTTATACCACTTTAATGCTTTCTCTGCATATTCTAAAGTGCTAAATAAACCCTATGTATCCAGAACTATGTATAATAATCATCTATATCATAATCATACCAAACACCATAAACTTTTATTGTTTATTATTTCATAACTAACTTCATTACCTATATAGAGCACAATCATTTAAATAGTGAGTTGTTATAGAAAAGAATTATCATTTAAATCAGAAAACCCAACTAATTTTTAGACTCAGCTATTGTCGATTCAGCCAATGAAATATCCGTAAAAATCCCAAACCAAAATACTCTGTATAAGGTAACATTTCATTTCTTTTTATAGTGTGCTAAAGCTTCATATATTGGAACTCTCATAACTAACCCACTCACTGTAATATAAAAATAATATAAATATGACATTTAATTATTTCTATCTATAATAATCGTCCTCATAGTCACCTTTTATACCGTAATCGATCGACCTCTGATGGGGACAGTATATTCCCTCTTCATCAACATATTCTCGAATTCGTTAAAGTATACTCCTGGAATATCTGATGCTTCTAGATTAGACATATCCTCTAACTCAACATCCCAAAGTTCTATTTCATCCACTTGATTTTGAAGTCGCTCTATCATATTCCAACACCCCTAGTATCAATGATATATATTAACTGTATTGTAACAAAATATATAAAAATAAGCACTATATTCCTCTTTAGGTGTATAGTGCTTACTTTGTATTTAAATCTTATCTTGTATTTATATTATGCCCCAAATAGTGACATTTGTTCAGTCTTCAGGAAGTTCACCACAGCATTTGAGGTCTTTTCATAAGATCAATGATGGTATTTGATACTTTACAACGGCGTTGTAAGTCTTTTAGAAGATGTAAATGGACGTTCATTTCTTTTCCTCAACGATAGCATCAGCCACTGTTTCACCTAGTGAATCAATAGCTAAGAATGGTGGCAATAAAGCGCCATCCTTAATACTAAAAGCGTCTAGCTTCGGAATGTTGAATGTCTGCATTGATAAAAACGATAGCCTCGTTGATACATTTCCATAGATACTTCCAAGCACTCTATAAGGTCCTTATCTTTAGGGACTGGCAGCACGATCAAGAGCTTTGATACGGTTAAACTCGGTCAATTGTGTTTTAAGGTCTCCCTGTCATGATTCGTAAGTCGAAGGCTTTCGCGCGAATGGAGAAATATACTGCATAGAATGCCAATGGATGGTATACCTTAAACCATGCAATACGGAAGGCCATCATTACATATGCTACCGCATGGGCCCTTGGGAATAAATAGGAAATCTTTTTACAAGACTCAATAAACCATTCAGGAATATTATTTTCACGCATTTCTGCTTCAAATTCCGTTGTAGCTTGACCTTGTTTATTTCGTTTTTCAATCCCCTTCCCTTTACGTACGTTTTCCATAACGAAGAAGCTGTGCTTTCTATCCATACCACGATGAATCAAGAAGTTCATTACGTCGTCACGGGTGGAAATAGCTTCGTTTAACTTACAAGTTCCATTTTTAATAAGGTCTTGCGCATTATCGAGCCATACATTCGTACCATGAGAGAAACCAGAGATACGTACTAAGTCAGAGAAGGTTTGCGGACGAGAGTCTTCCAACATGCCCCGTACAAACTTCGTACCACATTCTGGTACGGCTAAGCTGGCTACCTGGTCACCTTGCAATTGTTCAGGTGTTAAACCAATCCCCTCTGTAGAGGAAAACAAGCTCAATGTCTTTGGATCATCAAATGGTATTGTCTTAGCATCGATACCTGTCAAATCCTCTAGCATACGAATAATTGTGGGATCATCATGGCCCAGAATATCAAGCTTAGTCATACGACCTTCGATGGAGTGATAATCAAAGTGTGTCGTTAATACGCTACTTTCCTTTTTATTCGCTGGATGTTGTATGGGCGTAAAATGATGCACATCCATATCTCGAGGACATACCATAATACCACCAGGGTGTTGTCCCGTAGTATTCTTTACATTTGTAAAGCCTTTCGCTAAATGTTCAAAGAATCCATTGCGGGCTTGTATATCTCGAATTTCGGCGTATTTTTTAACATAACCAAAAGCAGTTTTATCAGCTATAGTACCAATTGTACCGGCTTTAAATACATTGTCACGACCAAATAGTTCTTCCGTATATTTGTGAGCTTTTGCTTGGTAATCACCGGAGAAGTTAAGGTCAATATCTGGAACCTTGTCACCTTCAAAACCAAGGAAAATTGCAAATGGAATATCATGTCCATTTGTTTGTAAAGCATGACCGCATTCAGGACAGTCTTTACGAGGCAGGTCAAAGCCACCTGCATATTCGCCTTTTTCAAAAAATTCTGAATATTTACAGTTAGGGACATACATAATGAGGCGGTAATGGGTTTACCTCTGTAATCTCAGACATGGTTGCTGCAAAGGAAGACCCTACGGAACCACGAGAACCTACGAGATACCCATCATCAAGAGATTTTTTTACCAATTTATGAGCGATATAATACAATACGCCGTAACCATTGGAAATAATACAATCCAATTCATAATCGAGACGTTCTTGTACGACACGTGGCAATGGATCACCGTAAATAGCCTTCGCATTTCTATAGCACATTTCTGTGAAAGCTTCGTCAGCACCTTCAATCTTAGGTGAATATGTACCATCAGGAACGGGCTTAATATCTTCAATGCTATCATTAATAGCACGTGTATTAGTAACGACTACTTCGTATGCTTTCTCTTCGCTTAAATAAGGGAAGTGACGCAAAGCATTTCATCCGTAGTACGTAAATGTAAATCTGGTTGTTCGTCTGCATCTGGATATCCACATGCAGTTAGCATGATTTCACGATATATTTTCTCTTCTGGTGTCAAATAATGAACGTCACAAGTAGCACATACAGGTTTATTCAAGGCTTCCCCTAATTCGATAACGGTCTTATTCATATCGATGAGTGCCTGCTCATCTGGCATGAGACCTTTACGAGACCAAAAACATATTGTTAGTATGTGGCTGAATTTCAAGATAATCGTAGAAGGATGCTATTTCCAAAAGCTCTTCTTTTGTAGCTCCACGAACAATAGATTGCATAAGTTCCCCTGCTTCACAAGCAGAACCGATGATAATACCTTCACGATGTTCTTCAATAACGGAACGAGGCAAACGAGGACGAACTTGTAATGTTCAGAGGTGAAATAGAAATCATTTTATATAAATTACGTAAACCAACCATATTTTTAGCTAATAAAAATAATATGATAGCGTTTATCTTTTTTCTTTCTTCTTCTTTTATCTAGCACAAGTTCCTCATCTTTTATTACCGTTTCATCTTCAATGAGGATAACCTTCTACACCATAGATAACTATAACACCTAACTCTTTGCCAAGAGCTTGCGCTTCAGGAAAGGCTTGCAACACGCATGTCGCAGTAGCATACCGCAGGATGGCCCCATTTTTAACTGTTTTAAATAAATCCTTAACAGATACGGAGCATCTTTTATCACTCATCTTGGTATGTAAGTGAAGCTCTACGAGAGTCCTGGACGGTTTCAGTTCGTTCTACACTTGTAGTTTCCTGCTTCAATACTGCGAATCGATAAGATATAATCTTTATCAAAACGATCATCAAAAGTTGACACTACCTTGTACACGAAACCGTTGTAAGCCTTTTAATTGTTTTAGTAGCATTCATCCCTTCTTCAGGAGCTGTTCGTAAACTTGATAAATTTAATGCTGTTTGTATCATCTACAATGCTGCCGTTAACGATACTTTTACCAGTCTTAGATCACGTTTATCTAAACCTACAAAGACACCTTCAAAAATTACACTAGGTGTATCCAAAGGTGTCATGATTTTAGATGACCCCTTCAATTTTTAGGGTCCCTAAAATCATGCCTTCATCAGTAGGGTGCATCCTTTGGTGCACGACGAGGATATTTCCATCCCCTTCACTTCCTTGGCCGTAGATTTTGTAGTTTTTAGGGTCCAAAGCCTTTGCTTGCTTTTAGGTGTACTGCTCACAGATGCGATAGTATCGCTACTGCTAGATTCGGCAGCCGTATGATTAGAACGAGACACAACAACTGGACTATTGTTGAAATAGCCTAATTCAACAGCTTCTACAAATGGGGCAAAATCATCTTCATCAATATCATCATATTTATCTTGTTGATCATAACCCTGCAAAAAGACTTGCCTCTAGGGTACTTGATTTTTAGCCTCTTCAGCTTCACGTTGTGCTTCAGCCGCTTCAATCCATTCACCAGCACCACAGCCACCGCCATAATAATAGGTATCTAACCCTTCACCCGTTTCAGTATCTATCTTCCACGCAAAGCAACAAGCTGTATCTGTATTTGTTGGAATATCATCAAAAGAGATATTTTCCTTATACCATGCAGACAACCTTTCACGTAGACTAAGCAATGTGGAAAAATGCAGAGTCCGCTGCTGAATCGTCACATGTTGGCTATGACAGTTCACATAGAAGGATGATTTCTTATTCTGTTTTTGGTACAACACGATAACGTACTTTCATTTTTATCCTTTATACCCACAATAGGTAATACATAACCTCTAAATCGCCAAATATCGCCCTTACTGCTACGACTATCTAAAATAATCTCATAGAGCTCCTTTAATAAAGCTCATCAAGGCCTTAACTGAAATTCTAGGACTTGCCTCGTAAGCTAACTTAATCGAGATTATGGTTTAAATGACGAATCATGGTCCTTACATAAGTTTTTGTATGCGCTTGAACAGACATTTCCGCTTAGCGACATTCGCTAACCAGTAGACTGCAAACGTAACTGCCCCTCAATATAGCTCATAGCACGGTCTAATTCTTTATAGCCGAACATAAATGGAAATAGTTCAAGTAATGTATCAATATCTCGTTTTAACAGAGCCTCTTTAAAAGGTAAAAATATTTTTAGCTCCATAGTCACTACCATTTCTCCTCGAGGAAATTCTTTCAGTCAATGACTTTACCCAATGTAATCTGCAAAATATCGGTCAAACTCAGTTCTCATAAAAGAAACAGGTACATCTTAGCCACAAATCGATGAGATGAGCTACATATTCCTGTGCATCAGGAGTCATTTTAAATCCATTAGATGTACAATATTGACGAATCCACATCACTAGGTCTGCCCCTTCAAGACGCTTACATTCACGATTCGGTATTTTATTTAAAAGCTCTTTATTCTGCTTGATTCGTTTATCTATCATGTCATGATAAATCAAAACAATTGGATTATCCCCATTATATTCCATGATGAGCTCATATAATGGAACCCAAGCATCACTATTTTTACCGCTTTTACGAATGATGGGCAAATTAACTAAACAGAATACCTTTTGATCGCCCAAAGAGTGAATCTTACAGAGCTTTTTCACTAATCTTCTGTGGGCCCCGCCTCATCGTCTAATACGGTCACTGGAAGGTCTGGATAGGCACTTAAAAATTTGCGTTTTTCTTCTTCAATTAATTGTGGCTCATCGCCATAAATGAGTTGAATATGTGCCATGTTTCCTCCTTTCACAGATAGATATCTTTGATATAGCTGTATCCCATTATATACATATGTTCTGTTGATGGATCCACATCGCGTAACGCACCGTGGGACTGCTAAATAGAATTGTACTATGAGGTGAAATACGCTCATTTCATTCATTACACTGGATCGACTCGTTATATATAACACATTAGTCTTATCATTTAATTTTAGATCTCTACTTTTGTCCATTATATATGACGATTTGGTTCATACCATTTTATATACCACCTGTGCAGAACCGTTACTGTGAAAGTACTCAACTTTACATCTTTAGGATTTACATCATATGCCCTTATGGCCTGATTAATAAATCTTTCATTAGGTATAGTTTTAATATAATCTGGTGCATCGATTAATAGATATGCTCCTCTATGGTTTGGGTCTATGCAAAGTAACACATTACATTGTTTCATAGGAATATAATGGATTATTGTGTCCTTGTGATGCTGAGTCACATAGTATGAAGCACCAATAGGTTACAACCATACATAATAGGACATCACTATATACAGTATACTTATTCTTATGTGTCAAAAATACGTAAACAAACCTAATAGAGCATAATATATATAAACACAATAAAGATGCATCATACCAAGCCAAAGTAGACTATCACTACGTCCCTAAGACATGATTTAAATATAAAGATATTCGCAATAGTAGATCTACTAAAGACCATATTAACGATATAGGAATACGTAACTGACTAAAGTGCTTACAATAATTAAAACTATGGATATATCTAATAGGGGCGCTACTATACAGGCTGCTAGCAAACTAGCAATGCTAATATAGTGAAAGTAATAGAGTTGTAATGGCAATATGAGTAACTGTGCGGATACACATAATACAAAAGGTGTTTTTATCCATCTTGGTAACCACTGTATCCGTTCATATAATACTTTTCCCCATATGAGTAAACCATAAGTCGCCCCGAAAGATAGTTGAAAGCTTACATCAAATAAGGAGAACGGATCATATATGATACATAAAAATAGCGCATATACATAACGCTTGTTTAGCTTGATATAATCGCCCTTTAACATAAGCTATGCACATGAGTATACTCATCATCGTTGCACGTACAACTGGTGCATCTCCACCAACGATACAGCAATATATACAAGCTACTAATATACCCCAAATTAAACATGTACGCTTCCGTAATTTAACAAGCCTTCCTAGACCATAAATTAAAGCTAATAATAAATGCAATATGCAGAGCCAGATATAGAAAGAATGTGGATGAGGCCAGTATAGGCAAAATCTTTCATCCGTTCTTCCTCCTAGTTCACTATAATGACCACCTAAAGCATAACGCTTTGAGCTAATACCTTTGTGGACCATCTAGATTACTAGCAATATTCTTTTCTATAGATTCTCGTATTTGACCACATAGATATAAACTTCTCCTATATATTTCTTCATAAATACTCTTTTATATGAAAAATGTTTGTAAATCTTTAGCACTGGCATGTCGATAAACTCCATCGTAGATTCGTCACTCTTGTGTTAGAACCCATATATCTGTCTCGAAGATTGATCGATCCTCCTCTTCAATTAGAAATAAAGGCTTTGGGATTCCTTCAATAATGGCTTGTTCCCCAAGCCGTATTGTATACTTTGTAGTAGATACCTTTGAGTAAATCTGTAATCGTACCCTGTGCCTTAATATAGTCATTTTTAGCAGTATCTTTATAGGGATGTAATCCATGTAACTCTACATTATATTTGTAATACTCCTGTCCATCTAGATTTACTATTTCAGGAGATGATACAACAGTACCTAGATATTCTCCTTCTTGTAAATAGTATGATGTATAGCTATTATAATTAATAATTTGTAAGTCTGTATGATAATAGGATAAATCCCATTGCAGCAAAACTAATATTAATAAATTGGCATATAAACGCCATCTCTACAATAAGATTGCATTATTTTTAATACATTACACCAATAATAGCTAAGGCAATCGCAAAAATATAGTGCATTTGACTAAGTACGGAATAATATTTACCATAGCCAATATATAGTGCCAATTATTATAGATCCCAATATAGTATGTGCCCATTGGCTATAAGTTACAAATGGCTTTGTATTGACTAATACTTGAGCATTGAAAGATTGATTCCTCAAACGCTAGTTCTGTATTCCTAAGATTTAGATTGTAATTTTTGTCTTTAATCTTCTTAAATACTCCGTCACCAATGCCCTTCACCCCCTTAATACCTTCAATGGATGTAAAGGGACCCTTTTTGCGAACGAGTGTTCTTCAATTCTCTTCGCCATAGCTGGACCAATACCTGGTAATGAATCAATTCCTTTACAGTTGCCGTATTGATATTGATCTTGTTACCGCGCAATAAAACCCTCTGGATTACCGTGAAGTTAAATACTATATGGATATGATCTCCCGCATTAACCGGCTTTTGCCATATTGACTGATTCTACATCAGCATAAGGTAATAGCCCACCTGCTAACTTAACTACATCACCCTACAGTAGCACTATTTTCGAAACTCATATAAACCAGGTGAAACTACGGCGCCCTGTAATATAAGCTATAGGTTTGTTGGATGTTTGTTCAACAGTTTGATATAGAAGAATTTCCATCTATTGCTCCTTCAACCAAGACAGAATCGCTTTTCATCTGTTATAATAGGCCATAGGAAATAAATTCCTACTAAAACACATAGAGATTAATATAATTGTCATATATGGCTTCAATTTACTTTCATAGTGCACTCCTACTGAAAGATTTTCCCATGCAAAAAGTAAACTCCTACCGTTGACTCTATTGGTCACACCAGCAGGAGTTTCATACACTGATGTCGAATATAGGAGATACAATGAATCAAGAAACATTAAAAAATATGCACATACCTTGTTAAAATATGGCGTAAATTTACAAGAAGATCAAACTCTTGTTATTTCTGCTAGATGTGGAAAATAAAAGACTTTGCAGTTATCGTCACAGAAGAAGCATATGAATTAGTGCCAAAGAGGTTGTCCTCAACTGGAGATGTTCTCCAATCGCTCGTCAACGTTTATTACATGCTAAGGAATCTGTATTAGAAAAGACCGGCTAACTGGATTCCTGAATTCTACAAGCAATACATCGATGATAAAGCGCCGTTTCTTATCTTTGATTAGTGCGAACCCAAAAAGCGCTTGAAGGTATTCCAACAAATCGTATTTCACTACAATCTCGCAACTTAAATAAAGCGTTATCCTTCTACCATACAGCGATTATGAACTCCTCTGTTACTATGGTGCGTTGCTTCTGTACCAACTGTTCTATGGGCAGATTTACTTGGCTATGAAGGTACAGATGAAGAGAAAAATTGAACAACTATGGGCTACCCTATTAAAAACTTTTGCTCGTATTGAAGGTGTATGAACCGAAAGGATATATCGTCATCACATGGCAAAATTACGTCACCGCTGTGAAGCAATGAATAAACTAGACTTAAAGGCATTGCGTTATACTTGTGAAAATGGTACTGACCTCTTATTAGAATTACTAGAAGGTCATATATGGCTAGGTGGTGAAGAATCTTCTAAAAGATGGCACCATATTTTAATGCCAATATTCCTACAGAGGAAGTTTTTCGCACCCCAATACAATGGTGTTAATGCATTGTATACAGCACAAAACCTTTAATTTACCATGGCAATACTATTTCTGATTTCTCCTTTACTTTCAAAGAAGGTAAAATTGTTGATTATACTGCGAAAAGAAGGTTATGAAGTATTAAAAGAGTTAATAGAAACCGATGAAGGCTCCCCTACTACCTCGGCGAAGTTGCATTGGTGGACCACTTTTGGCCCAATTAGCCAATCTAACCAAATCTTCTATGAAACATTGTTTGATGAAAATACATCATGCCATCTTAGCTATCGGTGCTTACTCCTACATGCCTCAAAGATAGCGATGGTTTATCTGACGAAGAATTAAAAGAACGTGGACTTAACCACTCCTTAACACATGTAGACTTTATGATTGGTCATGAACATATGAATATTAAAGGCTACACTGTGATGGACAGGAAGTAGACATTATGATTGGATGGTCGTTTACAAGTATAAACAAATAAAGGGTTCCCATTAAACTGGACTCGAATCTCACTTGTCTATTAAATAGCAATTTATAGAGCTGATATAAAATAGCCCCATATACGTGTATATAGGGCGTTTATAGTGGTAAAAATTATTATATCACAATGTAATATTCAAAGTACGGCCTGTAGAGCTTGTATTCAATAATTTCTACACCCTGCGGTTTTTCAACATTCGTTTAGAAGCTTTTACCTCTTTCGTATCCTTATATAGAGTCATCACGATAGATAACGGCCTTAATACCACTTTGAATAATGGCTTTCGCACATTCATTACAAGGGAAAAGTGTTACATATATTTTAGAACCTTCTAAAGAACCGCCCCGATAATTAAGTATGGCATTCAGTTCACTATGAACGGTATAAAAGTATTTATTATCATCCGCCGTATCCCGTTCCCATGTGAAATCATCATCACTACAATTTAATGGCATCCCATTATAGCCAATGAGACAATATTTTATTATCATTGCTCACAATACAGGCACCTACTTGTGTGTTTGGATCTTTAGAACGCTGTGCCGCTAAAATGGCAACACCCATGAAGTATTCATCCCAGGAAATATAATCGTTACGTTTTGCCATAGTTACCTCTCTTAAAATAAGCCCCATCTACCTATGTAGTTGGGGCTTACGTATTAACCAAAAAATATCATCATTTATATTTATTTAACAACGATATTTACAAGTTTACCTGGTACATAAAATAACTTTTTACAATGTTTTTACCTTCTGTAAACTCTTGAACACGACTAGACTCTTTTAGCCATTGTTTCTAATTCTTCTTTCGTAATATTTACGGAAACAGTAAGTTTATCGCGAACTTTACCATTTACTTGCAATACTACTTCTACTTCATCTACTACAAGCGCAGCTTCTTCGTATACAGGCCAATTTTCAGTATGAATGGATGTAGTTTCACCCAATTCATGCCATAACTCTTCTGTAATATGAGGAACGAATGGCGCTAAAAAGAAGCAATAAGGAACGAGTCAATTCATTTGCTAATGCGCTATTGATAGTCTCTGCTTTGTCCCTATAAGCGTACATAGCATTTACAAGTTCCATGATGGCAGAAATGGCAGTATTGAAGTTGAAGTTGTTATCGAGGTCTTCTGTTACCTTTTTGATAACACGGTGTAATTCACGACGTAATCCGAATTCGTCTTTTGTAAGTTCACCAGTTACATTTTTCTTAGCCTCTTCGTTATACGCATCAACAATACGCCATACACGGCCTAAGAAACGGTAAGAGCCTTCAACACCTTGATCAGACCAATCAAGGTCACGATCGACAGGGAGCCGCGAATAGAATAAACAAACGAGCAGTATCTGCACCATAGGTATTGATGATTTCTTCTGGAGAAACCATATACCTTTAGATTTAGACATTTTACTGCCTTCTTTAAGAACCATACCTTGCGTCAATAAGCCTCGGAATGGTTCGTTAGCTTCGATAAGACCTAAATCATGAATAACTTTCACAAAAAATCGAGAGTACAACAAGTGCAAGATAGCATGTTCAATACCGCCGATATATTGGTCAACATTCATCCAGTAATTAGCAATTTTTATCGAATGGAGCTTGGTCGTTTTTAGCATCTGTATAGCGCAAAAAGTACCAAGAGGAATCGATAAATGTATCCATCGTGTCTGTTTCACGACGTGCAGGGCCACCACACTTAGGACATGTAGTATTTAAGAAGCTTTCAGATGTAGCCAATGGAGATACGGCACCAGATTCAAATTTAACATCCTCTGGCAAGCGTACTGGCAACTCTTCTTCAGGAACGAGTTATTCACCATTTTCTACAATATGCACGAGATTGGCACGCCCCAGTAACGTTGACGAGAAATCAACCAGTCACGAGGCGGAAGTTTACTTTTTACCTTCACCAATGCCGCGTTCATTAAGAGCAGCTGTAATAGTTTTGCGAGCCTCTTCAGATGTTTGGCCATTATATTCACCAGAGTTAACGAGAATACCATCTTCATGATACCATTCTTGCCATTTTTCAAGGCTGTATTCTTCGCCTTCACAAGCTACAACCTGTTTAATTGGCAAATCGTATTTATGAGCAAATTCCCAGTCGCGTTCATCATGTGCAGGGGAGCCCATTACAGCACCAGTACCATAGTCTACCAATACATAGTTTGCAATCCACACAGGAACTTGTTCGCCAGACATTGGGTTTACTGCATAAGATCCAGTAAACATACCTTCTTTAGGTGCCTCTGTAGATGTACGGTCGATATCGCTCATATTGCGCATACGCGTAATGAAAGCTTCTAATTCAGCTTTATTAGGAGCATTTTCAATGAGACGTTCCACATATGGATGTTCAGGAGCCAATACTACATAGCTTACGCCGTAAATAGTATCAACACGTGTAGTATACACAGATACGCGTTCATTGATGGATGGCACTTCAAAGGAAAATTCTGTACCTTCAGAACGACCAATCCAGTTCTTTTGCATCAACTTAACGCGTTGTGGCCAATGATCTAGAGTATCTAAATCAGCTAACAAGCGATCTGCATATTCAGTGATGCGTAAAAACCATTGCGACAAATCTTTTTTCTCAACAGGGTTATCACAGCGCCAACAAGCACCATCGATAACTTGTTCATTTGCCAATACAGTATGACAAGTTTCACACCAGTTTACTTTTGCTTCCTTTTTATAGGCTAAGCCTTTTTTATAAAACTGTTCAAAAAACCATTGAGTCCATTTATAGTAATCTTCTTTACATGTTGCTACTTCGCGGTCCCAATCATAGGACAAACCAAGTGCTTTTTGTTGCAATTTCATGTTCTCGATGTTATCAAGAGTCCATGTTTTAGGTGCAATACCATGTTTGATAGCCGCATTTTCTGCAGGCATACCAAAGGAGTCCCAGCCCATTGGATGCAACACGTTAAAAGCCCTTCATGAAACAGAGCTACTACATCACCGATGGAATAGTTACGCACGTGACCCATGTGTAAAGTTACCAGATGGGTACGGGAACATTTCTAATACATAGTATTTTTCTTTTAGATTCATCATATTCTGTTTTAAATGTATGGTTATCTTCCTATACTGTTGCCACTTTTTCAATATCTTGGGCTACATACTTTTCGTTCATGTAGGGGCTCCTGCATGGTCAACCTCATAGGTTGCCATTTTATAATTAATGTTTTTTATTTTACTACGTACTGTAAAAGCAGTCAAACACTAGCGTTTTACGACTTGAATAGTTTTTGTTAAATCATTATTAGGGCTTGTATTTTGATCAGAACTATGACTAGTATATAAATCATTTTGCTCTTTAACAGTTTGTTTATGTGTTCTCTTTTTAGCTTTTAGCCTCTTCTTCTAAGCGTTTTTCTCAGCTTTTTACTTTTTCAGCTTCTTCTTTTTGCTTTGCGTTTAGCAGCCTCTTTCTCTTCTTTAGCTTTCCGTTTTGCTTCCGCTTTAGCTGCTTTTTCTTTTCTTTTCTTCTAAGCGTAATTTGTATTGTTCAAAGCTTAGTTAATGGTTTTACTTCTTCAACTCATAGGTTCATGAACAACTGCTGTAGGAGATTTAGGAATACCACGTCCTAAGTCTTTTCTTGAATCATAGTAATCGTAGAAATATCTTCAAACCCTTTACGCCATGCCAAAACCCACCAAGGTGTAATTCTTTTTACCAGATCAAGTTTTAAGCCTAACGATGTATTATCTTCAAACCAAATACGATCTGAACCAGCAGCTGTTGGAATAGATAAATAGTATAACTTTAATCGATCGTCCCAAGTCATTTTATCTCTAGTAATTAGAAAGTAATTGCCGTGTATTCTTCATAGCCAATGTTTCGCTTTTTAGCATAACCATTCGTGTCATGCCATAAGCGCATATAGAATGGTACCCCTAATATTAACTTTTGAAGAGAACTTTCAGAAGCATTCTTTTCTGTATGGCTACGAACCCAAGGATAACTTGCAACAGGACCTGCAGTAGTACTCTTAGCCCAAGTTTCGTCATACGCCATAAGAACTACATAATCTACTAGTATCTGCCAAAAGCTTTTACGGTTATACACTAATGACCATTCTGGACTATCAGAATAGCCAGTCACATCGATAGAAGTTTTTAATATTATACTGATGTAAATGATTAGAACAAATATGCTACAAATGTTGTTAAACGATCACGATCAGCATAATCATGTTTTTCAAAGTCAAAGTTATAACCATCAAACCCTATATATAGGCATATTGAACAAGGTTATGAGCAAATTTCTTCCATACCGATTGATCCGACAAAATACCACTTGTAAAATTAGAGTCAAACCGATTAGTAATAACGGCCAAAATATGATAGCCTTTATCCTTATACGCTTTCACATAATCAATATTTACATTTGAACTTGCTTCTAAACCTAAGCTATGCAATTTAAACCAACTTGGAGAAATAATATTATCACCACTCGTATTGAGTTTTGCCTGATACGGAATTCCCTCTGTTGTCCATGGATCAAAAGCCCAAGCCAATGGTGTTTGCAATGTATAAGGTGCTTTCACCGTAGATGCTTCTGGTGCAGGTCCTAAAATAAGTTGACCATTATTTTTTGTATAGCTAACACCCAGCATAGCTGGCTCCAGACTCAATATCTACATGGGATATACCATCTTTTTTTGGTAATGGGCAGTTTAACAGAGTTCACCCTACGGCTGCAGGATTTAAAAATAACCGTATCACCTTGTAATTCACTTTGTGGAACATATACTGTATATGCTGTTTTATATTGATTTGCTTCGTAATGACGTGTAGTAGTGGCTAAAAATTGATCTAATGGTACCAATACCTCTGCTTGTACGATTGTACTAGATAATGCAGACATTACTAAAAGCTGTTAATGATTTTATAATAGTAGATTTACAGATCATGTACTCTCCTAATTCTAGGTCCCATACTGGGATACAATACCAATTTCTATATTATACCATATTATATATAGTTCATCTCTTTTTCTTGCATGAAGGATATATGTAATTTTATAATTTAATCTATGTACTAATATAAAATTATCACATAAGGAGTTTTGTATGCATCAATATTTATTTTTTCATGGGGACTTCCTATTAGAGCCTATGGTACCATGTTAGCTTTTGGCTATCATTTGTGGTGCCTCTGTTGCCTATGTACTTTTGAAAAAGGATGGTCACGGTTGGCATGAACACATCATCGACTTTTTCCATTACTGTAGCCGTAGCTGGTCTCATCGGTGCTCGCCTATGGGACGTATTCTTCTTTGATTGGGATTATTACGGTAATCATTTATTGGAAATTCCCTTTGTTTGGCAAGGTGCATGGCCATTCAAGGTGGCGTAGTACTAGGCACAATTGCTGGCTATTGGTATCTTCGTAAAAACAAAATTGACTTTTTGGGCTTTTGCCGATTGTTGCCCCTGCATTGATTTTAGCTCAATCGGTAGGCCGTATGGCAAACCTTTTAAACAGTGATGCTTTCGGTCATCCTACGGGCGGTAATTATGGTATTATCTATCCTGAAAGTACCCTTGCCTATCGCACCTACGGTAATCAGCCGCTTTGGCCTGCCGAAGTATGGGAAGGTCAAATTGATATTCTCATCTTTGTAGCCCTTCTATTATTTGGATCTTTCAAAACATGCTAAGGGGCCAAGTGTTCGTACTATATGCCATTCTCTATTCTACGGCTCGCTTCTTCTTAGAATTCTTACGTGGCGATTATGTAAATCTAACATTAGGTTTAAAATCTGCTCAAATGACAAGTCTTATAGCAATCATTGTGGGCATCTGTGTATTTATCTACCTAGGCTATCTGAGAAAGAAAAATCAAAAAAATAATTGTTGCTACAGAGCCAACAGTTAAAAACTAAAAAGCGTAAATAAAACAGTAAATAAAAATCCTTCATTCTAGGTATGCCCTTTGAATGAAGGATTTTTATATGTAACTATAATTGACGATTGAACTATCAAATACGATTGACCTAGCAAGGTAGATCAATACATAAAAACCTTGTCTTACAAATTTTCTTTAGCTTTTAACGCATTCAGATCTTCTAATGCACGATTTGCAATCAGTGCATTTTTCTCTTTCTTCTTACGTACTTTTTGAGGCCAGGACTCCATGATACCAAAGTTGACATTCATTGGTTGGAAATTTGAACCTTCGTAGTTAGAAATATAGTGGCTAAGGGAACCGATAGCCGTCGTCTTAGGGAATTCAATAAATGATTGTTCCTCTAAGTAACGGGCTACTTGTAGGCCTACCATTAGACCACTAGCAGCAGATTCCAAATAACCTTCAACGCCAGTCATTTGACCAGCAAAGAATAAACGCGGTTCCTTTTTAAGCTGGAATGCATGATTCAATAACTCAGGAGAATTGATATACGTATTGCGGTGCATTACACCATAGCGGATAAAATTCAGCATTTTCAAGACCTGGAATCATACCGAATACACGCTTTTGCTCGCCCCATTTTAAATGAGTTTGAAAGCCTACCAAATTAAACATGGTACCTTCTTTATTTTCCTTACGTAATTGTACCACTGCGTAAGATTCCTCATGGGTGCGTTTATCCACTAAGCCCACAGGCTTTAAGGGCCCATAACGCAATGTATCTTCCCCACGGCTCGCCATAATTTCTACGGGCATACAGCCTTCAAAGTAGATTTCCTTTTCAAAATCTTTTGGTTGTACGGCTTCAGCCGTTGCTAAGCTCATGCCAGAACGCTTTATATTCTTCTTCGGTCATAGGACAGTTAAGATAATCCGCATCGCCCTTATCATAACGTGAGGCAGCAAAAACTTTATCATAGTTTAAGGATTCAGCCGTTACAATAGGTGCAGCAGCATCGTAGAAGTAAAAGCCTGTTTCACCAGTTAAGGCCTTAATCTTATCTCCTAATGCTTCAGATGTAAGCGGACCAGACGCAAAAATAACAATTCCTTCTGTAGGAATTTCCGTGACCTCTTCTAGATGAACTGTAATATTAGGATGACCTTTTACTTTTTTCGTCACCATTTCACTAAATAAATGACGATCAACGGCTAAAGCACCACCTGCAGGAACAGCAGTTGCATCAGCACATTCCATAATGATGGAACCGAGACGACGCATTTCTTCTTTCAAAAGACCTACCGCATTTTCAATATTACCAGCGCGCAACGAGTTACTACATACGAGCTCTGCAAATTGATCTGTTTGGTGCGCAGGAGAACTCTTAACAGGACGCATTTCATATAGATCTACATGAATGCCTCGGTTAGCAAGTTGCCAAGCTGCTTCGGATCCTGCAAGGCCTGCACCAATAACGATAACATTTTTATGATTCAATTGTAGTTTCCTCTTTTTTAGCTTTGCTAGACTTTTTAGATTCTTTTACAGTTTCTTCACTAGCTTCGCTTTTTTTCTTTCTTGTTTTCTTTGGTGGCCTAGTAGGACAAGTTTCATTGGAACAGAACTTTTTAACTGTACCATTTTTATATGTCTTTTCAACCATTATAGAACCACATGTTTCACAGAAATCATGAGTTGGCTTATCCCATAATGTAAAGTCGCATTGTGGGTATCGATTACAGCCATAGAAAATACGTCCACGACGAGATTTGCGTTCTACGATTTCCCCTTCTTTACATTTAGGACATGTTACACCAGTTCCTACTGTAATAGGTTTAGTTTTTTACATTCCGGGAAGTTAGAACATGCTAAGAACTTACCGTAGCGACCAAATTTATATACCATTGGACTATTGCAAAGTTCACAGATTTCATCACTTTCCATAGATGCAATTTCAATGCGGTCTACATCACTTGCATCTTCTAGCTCTTGCGCAAAGACCTCGTAGAAATCAGATAATACTTTTACATACGTATCCTTACCAGATGCAATAGCATCTAGTTCTTCTTCTAGATCACGGGTAAAGCCAGTATTGATGATTTTTTCAAAGTATGCAATCAAGAAGTCTACCACCACAAAGCCTAGCTCTGTAGGCACGAATTGTTTATTCGTATTTTCCACATAGTTACGGCTTACGATAGTATCTAGAATTGGTGCGTATGTACTAGGGCGACCAATGCCAAGTTCTTCTAATGTCTTGATGAGACTCGCCTCGGAGTAACGTGGAGGTGGTTGTGTAAAATGTTGTTCAGGCAATACCTCTACCGTATGAGCAGCATCATTCTTTTTAAAACAGGTAATTGAGGTACATCCTCTTTTTGCATCTTCATAAACGGTACTGAAACCTGGGAAGATAACACGAGAGCCAGTCGCTTTAAATGTATAGTCATCTTTTACATTCAACTCTATCGTTGTGGATTCATTTAGTTGCGGCGCCATTTGGCTAGCCATAAAACGATTCCAAATCAACGTATATAGCTTAAGTTCATCACGACTCAAGAATGGTTCCACCATTTTAGGTGTTAACTCGAGAGATGTAGGACGAATCGCCTCATGCGCATCTTGTGCAGAACCCTTTAGAGCCGTACACATTTGGTTTAGACGGATAATAGTCTTCCCCATAATTTCGAAGAATATAGTCCTTAGCCATGACTTGCATCTCTTTAGAGATACGCGTAGAGTCTGTACGCATATATGTAATCAAACCTACGTGACCATAGGAACCGATTTCTAAACCTTCATATAGATGTTGTGCAATCATCATGGTACGCTTCGCACCAAAGTTCAATTTACGCACACCATCTTGTTGCAAGGTAGATGTTGTAAATGGAGGTGCCGCTTTACGAGAACGCTTGCGCTTTTCAATATTAGTCACTACTGCATCTTCATTGCCAATAGCATCAACTATGGCTTGTGCATCACTTTCAGTAGTAATATCGATTTTTCACCTTTAATATGAGTTAATTCCGCTGTGAAAGCCTCTTTTTTAGGCGTTTCAAAATTGCCTTCAATAGTCCAATATTCTTGTGGCACGAAAGCTTGAATTTCTCGCTCTCTTTCACAGATAAGTCGAACTGCAACGGATTGCACACGACCTGCACTGAGGCCTTTACAAACCTTTTTCCATAATAAAGGACTCAATTTATAGCCTACGATACGGTCTAATACACGGCGTGCTTGTTGAGCATCTACCATGTTCATATCGATAGTACGTGGAGAACCTAATGCTTCTGCTACCGCATTTTTAGTAATCTCATTGAACGTAATACGGCATGTAGATGTAGGATCTACATTTAGAATGTACGCTAAATGCCAAGAAATAGCTTCCCCTTCGCGGTCAGGGTCAGTTGCGAGCAATACGGCACTGCTTTCATCAGCATAAAACTAGTTCATCAATAACCTTTTTACGTGTTGCAAAATTACTATAGCGCGGCGTGAAATCATGCTCTATATCGATGCCCATTTGAGATTTAGGCAAATCTCGTAAATGTCCCATACTCGCTTTTACAACGTAGTTGGGACCTAAGAATTTTTCAATTGTTTTAGATTTAGCAGGAGACTCTACGATTACCAATACTTTGCCATCCGGATTATATACGCGAGGTTCCCGTTGCTCTGGTGGCATGGAGGTTTGTAGTACAGTTATCCATGTACAATCCCCATTGGAGTAAAGGGCTTCCTTTAGCTGCCTTACGCTTTATCGTAGTACTTTCTTTTCTTAGTATTTTTTCTTTTTGTGTGTTTACTAGTACTAGCTGCTTTCGGCTCGCCAATAACGATAGATCGTTTAATGGACAAGTATATCACTCCTAGTCATATTAATATAGCCTCTCGGCGGATGATTCTCTATAGCCCCTTCCATTTCTAACTCTAGTAATAAGGGCTGTAGTTGTTGTAATGGAATACGAGTCGCTTTCAAAATATCACTAACCGTAATACATCGATCATGAGGTATTTCATTCAATATTACACTCTATCCACATTAAAGCTTAACATAGAGAACCTTTTCTATCAACACTTTGACTATGATTTCCCTATTTGAACACTAGCTTTTTACGCCTTCTATTGACTTTATTATTTGTTGGTAAAAGTTTCTGTTCACTAGAAAAATATTCCCGCATTGTTAAATGGTATTGTTCAACTATATCCTCATAACCAGTAAGTACATATGCCATTTTTCATTAGAAATTTATTTCCGTCTGCCGTATGGTCTAATAGATTACATGGTACCACAAATACATCTCGACCTTCACTAACCGCCATATCTGCCGTAATTAGAGAACCACTACTGGACTTGGCCTCTACACGATAACACCTCTGCATAATCCACTAATGATACGATTTCGTGCCGGAAAATGTTTTGCCGACGGCGGTGTACCTGGAGGGTATTCGGATAGAAGTAATCCATTATTTTGTAATATACGATCAAATAATTTTGCATTTTCTCGAGGATAGGTAATATCTAAACCACATCCCATAACAATGATTCCATACCCCTGACTAGCTAGAAGGCCTTCATGACCATGTGAGTCTATACCACGTGCTCTACCGCTAACAATAATAGTGCTGTATTTACCTAATTCCTTGCCGAGCATTCTCGCCACATTCCGTCCGTATAATAAGGAACAGCTTCGTGCCCCTACTATAGCAATACGTTTAATCGTCCATCTAAAGAGTGCCCGATTACTCTCATAAATAAAATGGCTGGCGGATTATATATATGATTTAAAAATAGACGGAAAAGTCTTTGTCTAAAAAGGTAGTAACATCCATCTGGTATTCGTCCACTTTTATGAGATTATATAATCTAACTTTTTCATCTTTAACCGATGACTGAAATAGCACGTTTATAAGATGCAGAAATATGTGTATAAGATTTTAAAGTTTTCTACATTCTTAATAGCTTGCCACGCATCATAAGCGATCCAAAAATCCTCTATGAAATCGCCTTACATGTGGCTCCAACATTGTATAAACTTTGTAATCCTGCAATATAAATATTGTCATCGTATCTAGTCATATAAACACCTAGTAATTCTTTCTAAGTATATAATCATTAATTTATATATGAATCAAACAACTACTTTTTGGCAATAAACAACTACTAAATTTATGAGATACTTACTTTATTTGCCAGTTCATAACATTAGCTTCAGAAATATGATGTGGTTCTACTTTTGGATTTTTCTTCAAATCAGCAATTGTACGAGCCACCTTTTAATATGCGATCAAAAAGCTCGCCCACTGATAGAAAATGGTCAAAATATATTGCTAAAAATACCCAAGCCTTATCTGTAATATTGCATAGTTCACTAATTTGCCTTATGAGGACTGCTCCATTCGAATTAAAGTCAAAAGCTTCATATCGTTTCTGTTGCATAACAGTGGCCATAATAACTTGTTGTCTCATGCTTTCACTCGTCATATTTGAAGATGATGTATCTAACAGCTGTTCAAGGGTCGGTCTCTCAACGGGAATATGCAAATCAATACGATCCATAATCAGGCCCTGATAACCGTTGCTGATAGTTTTAACCATCGTTTCTGTACAGACACATTCCTTATGAGGATCATGGTAATATCCACAAGGACAAGTTAGTGCCAAGAATACAAATAAAATTAGCTGGATATATATAATTTCCTTGAGACCGATTTATAGTAATCGTCCTGAGACTCTAAAGGCTGTCGTAGTGCATCGATGACTTGGCGTTGAAACTCAGGCGCTTCATCCATAAATAATACACCTCCGTGAGCCAGTGTTATTTCTCCAGAGCGCCCCTGAATCCCTCCACCGACCATACGCACGCAGTAGCCGTATGATGAGGATGTCTAAAAAGGTCTAGATGTAACTAGCCATTATCACCTAGTAAACCTATTACATCTTGTATCCGACTTACTTCAACAATTTCATTCCAAGTCATAGGAGGCAATATGGTCGGCAATCGTTCGGCCATCATCGTTTTCCCCCCACCTGGAGGCCCTATCATAATACAATGATGACTGCAGCACTGATGAGCGTGCTCGTTTTCCTAACTCTTGACCTTGTACATCGCCAAAATCAACTGTATATATTTGATTAGACTTTATAGTTATACTTTCATCAGTAACAGACATATCAACACAATTATTACTAATCATGAGTTTACTTTGCGGTTTGCTGATTATATCTACATTTTCATTATTGCCAGTTAATGGCATAGACTCTAGAGTTGATTTATTGGTATTATGTTTATCTACATGTTCTGTTTTGATACTTGTTGTTTATTCTTATCAACTACCTTTGGCTTAATTTGTTCCTCTAAAATAGTAATAATTTCTTGTAATGATAATCCACCATATAGTTAAGTTAGGAATAGACTGTAGCTACTTCCATTTTTCAATACTTGTATAGATTTGTGAATAATTAGCATCTAATCCTGCTAACGACATAGCTAAAGTCCCAGAGGTCAGTAGGAACCATCTAACGCTAATTCTCCATAAAATAGACTCTTATCAAATAAAGCCGAAATCTTTGCTTTTACGCCCCTTTATCTGTCCTGATGCAAGCAGAACCCCTAAAGCGATCGCTACAAATCGAGCCCAGCGCTACTTTTACGAATTGTAGCAGGCTAAATTGACTACAATGCGTCTCATTGGAAATTCGTATCCACTATTTTTAATGGTAGCTCATGCACGTTCGAGCCTCTTTAACCGATTGATTAGGTAGTCCAACGATATCAAAGACCGGCAAACCTTGTGATATATCGACCTCTACAGTAATGATGCATCCATCAATGCCGATGTAAGGTGGCTCCATATAATTTTGCGTACATAAACTGACCTCACTAAAAAGCACGTGGTAAATAATGAATAGAACTTTGAAAGTCCTCGTGTAAATACACCTCTATTGCATCAAAGGATATTTCCTTCCAACGGCGCTTTTTGGTTCTAGATCATATAAATAACATGGCAGCTCGTTTATATGCTTTTGTTTTTCTTGGTAACTGCCTCACGTGCTGAGTCCATGTTGCATACCTCGGCGAGCTTTAATCTCTATAAAGTGATGAGACTAAATCACGTTTAGCAATAATGTCGATTTCCCTAATCGGGTTCGATAATTTGTATCTACTACCGTAAGTCCCATTTTTCAATATAATTGGTAGCTACTCGTTCTCCCCATTTGCCCAGTTCTCTTTGAATCAGTTCATTAAAAAGCTTTTACCAGTACTAATCATTTTCATATATACCTCTAATAAGGTGTATCTGCAACAATAACTCCTATAGAATTTTAATATCTACACTATATTAATCTTTCAACAGGTAATACTTACTTGTAGAGTAGAAATACGTAAGATGTAAAAGTAAATATAAAAAGGTTCCTAATAGTCACATAGGTGACCAATAGGAACCTCTTTACGATTATAAACTATGTACAATTTATAATGTAATACGAATAAAACTAATACAACTATAGGGAGTTAACTTAATAGTCGAATCATAAAATAAATCTATTACCCATATATAAATAAATAAGATTTACTCAGGTTTAACCCAACGCACAATAGATTTAATAGGCTCAAAGCTCTTGCGGTGAAGTAGTGTTACACCTTGTTGCTCCACAGCTTCTTTATGTAACTCCGATAATAACCTTTATGAATACCGAAAGCCATAACCAGGATATTCATCATCAAGAGCTCTTCATATATCGATCGCGCGTAACCTTAGCGATGATGGATGCAGCAGCAATATTAGCGCTTTTGCTATCACCTTTAATGATGGATTCAACGGGAATCCCTCAAATCAGGCAATTTCATAGCATCGGCTACTACTGCTTCAGCTGGTACGCTGAGCGTACGAATAGCCTCATACATCGCTTGTTGCGTTGCTTCATAAATATTGAGTTCATCAATCTTTTCTGGGCCGTAGGAAATACAGCTAACAGCAACGGCTTCGTCCATGATGATATCATAGAGCGCTTCACGCTTTTTCTTCCGTTAGCTTTTTAGAGTCATTAAGGTCTGGAATTAATGTCATAGGTGGCAAGATAACAGCAGCTACCGTGACAGGCCCCGCAATAGGACCACGCCCCACTTCATCAACACCAGCCACATGATAGATACCTTGATCATAGAACATGCCTTCATGAGTCATACATACCCATGAGCGTTGCTGTTCTTTTAACTCTTTTTCTTGGCGCTTTAATATAAGACGCAGCTAATTTTCTGTACAGAACTTCGTGTCATCCTCTTTGAGCAAAAGACAAAATCTCTAAAAGCTTGTTCGGTTTCAAAGAGAGCTTTAATATCTGCTACTTTTAACTTAGAAAATACATCCTTATCCATTATGACTCTCCTCACCATCTGCAGGGTAGTACGGTTCTTCATCAACTTGATCGAGAGTAATTGTACCTAACTTAGTATTGCGGTAGTCTTGCAAGATAATACGGCGAGCCTTGTCAAAATCTACAGTGCCACCCGCTTACGAGACAACCTCGACGACGTCCGATAGCTTTCAGAATCGTATCAACATCGGTGCATCTCTTCTTCTTTTTAATTTATAACGCTCTACCAGAATATTTGGCGTGTTCGTCAATAAATAATTTAATAGCTGTTTTATAACATGCTCTAAATCATAAACATCATCGGAAATGGCACCTGTCATAGCGAGGCGAGCCGCTGCACGTTGGTCCTCTAATTTTGGCCATAATACACCTGGTGTATCAAGCAATTCAAGATTTTTACCGATTTTAACCCACTGTTGACCACGTGTATGACCTGCCTTATTAGCTGTACGCGTTGCAGCAGAACCAGCTAAAGAGTTAATCAATGTAGATTTACCAACGTTAGGAATCCCTAAGATGATAGTACGTACAGAACGGCTACGAATACCTTTTGCAACCCAACGGTCGATGATAGGTTTACTCAAACGCTCTACAGTGGATATTAACTTCTTATTACCCTTGCCAGACTTAGAATCGATAGCCAATACGATGATGCCTTGTTTTGTAAAGAACTCAGTCCATTCCTTTGTAGCTTTAGGATCTGCTAAATCTCACTTTATTAACAGTACGATGAGGTTTCTGACCAACGAGTTCTGTGATGACTGGGTTCTGCACTAGAACGAGGAATACGCGCATCTAGTAACTCAATAACTACGTCTACCTTTTTGATATACTCGTAATCATACGTGTAGCTTTCGCCATATGACCCGGGGAACCAATGTACGATAGGGTGAATCTGCCATAGTATTTCCTTTCTACATACTCTATATACATCTCTTAGAGATACTTAAACTCTTAGAAATACTTAGTATATTTTATATTTATATTTATATGTATGTTTTATATTTTTATCTATCTTTTATAGCTCTATATTTCTCTATTATAATAATTTAATTCAGATAATAATGAAAATAGAACTATTCATATCTAATTTTAGCAAAATAAAAGGCTGCCAACGGCAGCCTTTTATGAACTTTATTAGCGTTTTTCACGAATCACGAGCAGCTTTTACCAGTAAGGTTACGTAAGTAGTACCAATTTAGCGACGAACAACACCACGGCGCATAACTTCGATTTTAGCTAAGCGTGGGCTGTGAAGTGGGAATGTACGTTCTACACCTACACCGGATGCAATACGACGAACTGTAAAAGTTTCTCGTACGCCACCGTTTTGACGTTTAATTACCAAACCTTCGAACACTTGGATACGTTCACGAGTACCTTCCACTACTTTTACGTGTACACGAACTGTGTCACCAGCACGGAATGCAGGGGATGTCTGTACGAAGTTGTTCTTGTTCAAGTACGTTAATAATGTTCATTGTTTCCTCCTGTTTGCAGACATTCAATACCTACACCTTATAGGCAGCGGACTGTCTCAAATTAACAGCAATATAGTATCATAAATCACGTACTGTTAGCAAGTATTTTCTATATTATTTTAATAATCCAAATATTTACGTATTGATTTACGTATAATTGGTCGTTTTTAACTTACCTAATAAGCGGTATAAATTCTCCTGATCTTCATCCGATAAATCAGAGAACATTACATTAGAAATTCGTTATATGTATGTAAAAGAGATTTTGACCCTCAACTGTTTCCCCTTCATCTGTTAAAGTAACTACAGATATACGTTTGTCCATATAATCAATATGTTTTTGTAACATATCCCAATTCAATGAGTATGTCTGTCTGCTCCGACACAGTAGCAGGACGCATATTTAGAGCATCTACTAACTGCTTTTTGTGATGCTCCTTGAGAACTATATATAATTCAATAATAATTCTATCACGAGACTTTCTCTTTGCCGCTTGGCACCTTACATAAGGCTTTATATAATTCATCATGATTCATAATCATCTATCTCCTCATACAACTTTGTATATTATAAAGTATTCGCTATAGTCTCTAAAAATCCTGCATAAAATTTGCATATTCTTCTGGTAAAGAGAGAGGTACGCATGGTACCTCTTCTCTTGTATATCATAGTAAAAAGATTTAAACTTTACTATAATATATTATTTTAATGCGCTAATATCGTCAATAATAGCCATTACACTATATGCTAAACGAACGAGTTGTAAACGGTTAGCTTTAAGCTTCTATCTTTATCCATAACCATTACATCTTCAAAAGAATTTGATTGATGGCTGGAACTAAAGTAGCTGGAACAGCCACGACTGCATCATAATCGCCAGCTTCCCAAGCAGCACTACTTGCTTCAGATGCTTTAGTAGCAGCTTCGAACAATACTTTTTCAGCATCTTCTTTCAACAAATCACTATTAACACCAGTATATTCCACATCTTTTACAAGATTGTACATACGAGTATAAGCTTGAACAAGTTCAACGTTTTCATCGATGCGATTTGCTAACAATGCATTTACAAGACCTTCAGCATCAGCAACGGATAATTCATTGTTAGACAACAACAAGTCGATTACATGATGAGGAACTTCGCGATCAAGGAAGATATTTTTCAAACGAAGTGTGAAGAACTCTTCTACTTGACCAAGTAATTCTTCTTGTTTTTCAGCTGGCACATTAAGCAATTCCATAGATGCTTTGAAGATTGGACGTAAGCTGATATTCCATTCGCTACCAAGCAAGATGTTCAAGATACCAATTGTTTGACGACGCAATGCATATGGATCTTGAGAGCCTGTAGGGATTAATCCACGGCTGAAAGTAGCTACGATATTATCTACTTTATCGATGATGGACAATACTTTACCTGCTTCCGTTTGAGGCAATACATCACCTGCAAAACGAGGGTAAATATTGTTCAAAAATAGCTTCTGCTACTTCAGGAGATTCACCATCAAGTAAAGCATACTCTTTCCCCATTACACCTTGTAATTCAGTAAACTCTGTAACCATACCTGTAGTAAGGTCAGTCTTAGCAAGCTCTGTAGCGCGTTCCAATACAACAACTGTATCTTCGTGCAAGCCACATTCTTCACCAAATACACGGCCCAATTTAAGTAAACGTTCAGTTTTATCTGCTAAGTTACCAAGACCTTCTTGGAATACAATTTTAGTCAAACCATCTTGACGGTCGATAAGAGGTTTCTTGCGGTCTTCGTTAAAGAAAAATTTAGCATCATCAAGACGTGCACGCAATCACGTTCATTACCAGCCGAACTACTTCGATAGAATGATCGGAGCCGTTGCGAACTGTTAAGAACATTGGCAACAATTTGCCGTCTTGGTCAACCAATGGGAAGTAACGTTGATGGTCTTTCATAGGTGTAATAATAGCTGCATCTGGAAGTGCCAAGTAGGACTCTTCAAAGCCACCACACAATGCTGTAGGCCATTCAACAAGATAGTTGATTTCTTCTAACAAATCATCATCCCAAACGATGGATGCATTTTTGAAGCTGCCATATCATGTAATTGTTTGGAGATCAATTCGCGACGAGCATCTTGATCGACCATAACAAAGATTTTCTTTTAATGTGTCTACATAGGATGCTGCATTTTTACAGTGATTTCATCAGCACCTAAGAATCGATGACCACGTGTTACATTACCAGATTGAACAGTAGCAAATTCTACAGGAATTACGTCTTCATCAAGTAATGCTACAAGCCAACGTACTGGACGTACAAACTTAGCATCTAAATTCCCCAATGCATAGATTTAGGGAAGTTAAGTACTGCAATCAATTGAGGCAACATTTCTGTAACGATATCTTTTGCCGGAACCCCTGCAGTTTTAGTTTCTGCGTAAATATAGCCGTCTTCTACAACGAGATCTGCTACATCAAGACCTTTACCACGAGCAAAGCCGATAGCCGCTTTAGTACATTACCGTCAGCATCATAAGCGATGGACGCAGATGGACCTTATGACGTTCACTGATTTCGGCAGATGTATCAGCAAGACCTTTCACGATAAGAGCCAAACGACGTGGTGTTCCGTATGGTGCGATACTTTCAAAAGGAAGATGGGCATCATTTAATTTCGTTTCAGCCAATTGTTTCAATTGACCTAAGATATTGGGCATAAAGCCGGCAGGAATTTCTTCTGCACCGATTTCAAATAATAAATCCTTTTGCCATCTTAGTTTATCTCGCTTTCAAAAGTGGGAAACCCTAATTCTTCACGTTTAGCAAGGTATTGTTGTGCACAAATACGAGCTAATGCACGTACGCGACCGATGAAAGCTGTACGTTCGCTGATAGAAATAGCGCCACGAGAATCAAGCAGTTGAATGTGGGAGAGCATTTCAATACATAGTCGTAAGCTGGTAATACACTAACCTGCACCCGCAAACGCGTTTTTGCTTCTGCTTCGTACATATCAAACAATTTGAAAAAGCATATCTATATCCAGCTAATTCAAAGTTATATACAGATTGTTCTACTTCGTTAGCATGCCAAACGTCGCCATGTAACGTTGTCATTCCATTTAAGGTCATATACGTTTTCTACACCTTGAATGTACATAGCCAAACGTTCTAAACCGTATGTAATTTCTACGGAAACTGGTTTACAATCAATGGAACCAACTTGTTGGAAATATGTAAACTGAGTTCTTCCATACGTCGACATGCCTCCCAACCAAGGCCCCTAAGCGCCCAATGTTGGAGATTCCAGTTATCCTCTACGAAACGGATATCGTGATCTTCAGCATAGAATACCAAGAGTTGCCAAAGATTGTAAATACAATTTCTTGAATATTATCTGGAGATGGTTTCACAATAACTTGGAATTGATGATGTTGGAACAAACGGTTAGGGTTATCACCATAACGACCGTCTGCTGGACGACGAGAAGGCTCTACATAACATACAGACCATGGTTCAGGACCAATAGCATGTAAGAATGTAGCAGGGTTCATTGTACCTGCACCTTTTCGATGTCATATGGGTTTTGAACGATACAACCTTGATCGCTCCAGAATTTTTGTAGATTTAAAATAATCTCTTTGAAATGTCATTGCTGCCTCACTTTACACAACCGACATAAAATCAACCATTTCGTTACAAACAAAAGTCCCTGTAACGAAAAACGTTACAGGGACGAGTATACCCGCGGTTCCACCCTATTTGGCTTGCGCCCTCTTTTTTCTATGTTGGCCTTTACTAACAGATACCTGCGTTCCTGCCAATGCTCTACAGCGCCTTCAACCAAATGTGAGCTTACACCATCCTCACTCGCTAGAGAGGTTTACTACTCTGCTTCATCGCATATATTATACACAATATTGTAGCAGTACAGAGGATTAATGTCAAATCCACTAAAACAAAAATAGATTATTATAAAATTTCTACTTTATTTTCTTTTAAGCATATTTAAAATAGATTTATAAAGCCAATCATTTTATCAAATCTCTTAGGTTGTTTTATTTGTTATTTCATCTATAATTAATTGTTCATCTTCTGTAAAATCATCAATAGAGAATAAATATATAGTCTATCACCATATACTTTTTGGGCTACATATACTGCTATCATCAATACTAAGCACCATCTATATGGGTGAAAACCTTTATAATTCGGTAAAATCTTAATACTACCGTTAGGTAGGGTATTAATAATTAAAATTCCATAATCTCCATATGTATAAACATAAAAAGGGTATTCAGCGGCAAAACCTTTAATATCTCGATTTTAATCCTATTTTATGTTTTGATCCAACAATAGAGTTTATAAAGACCACTGATATCTAAAAGAGTAACTAAAAATACCTAAAAATTGATATCGATGCTATGAAGGTAAGTATATAATATAAATATTTTTACTCATTTTATAATCTTTCTCTACACAGATATTCACTAACTGAAAACGGAATATCATGAACTGCCTAAAAACAATAAAACTCAGTCTAAATGTATACCCTCAAAAATATACTCCATAAATATAAAAAGCTAAAACCGAATACTAATACAGCTAAAACAAATAATTATGAAAAAATACGCATCAAAAACCATCCTCTTTTTCATACTCAGTTAGTATTCTCTTTATCTTTACGCCATAAATTATGCACTTTCAAACACATCTTCCGAATATAAAAATAACATTAAAAGTCCTCAATGAGTTGGGTAAACCAAAATATGATTCTATAAAAATACTTATTAAGAAATAATTTCCTAGAGTGCCAGTAGGTAACCTTCCGTGTACAAAAGATTTAATCATAAGATAGTTAAAACCTAAAAAGGAAAAATATATTTGCTATTTGTTTTCCATTCATCTTCTCTCCTTAATATACTATCTGATTAGTGTTTTTCATCAAAGTATTTTCCTATCGTATTGTATTCCAAATCCATGAGCACCAGTTAATAACAAATCTTTTTGTAACATGTAGTTAGATCGAGAACAAAATAGCCATTAAAAATAACAATATTGTAAGAGAAAATAAATAATAAGTCCATTTATTATCACTATTTTTAAAAATTAGTGAAAAACAGGTATGTACTAATAGATAGCAATAAAGAAACTCAATTAGGTATTTAAATTCTTTATTTATAGTATCTAGGAACTTTTAAATCCGTAAAAAGTACAAATAAAAATATGCCAAAACTAATCAGTCTATATTTTTCATTTATGTCCTCATTAGATCTTCGGATATATTGAATTACACTATAGGCAAATGCTAAAAACAAGGATATAGTAGCAAAAATAATATATTAATTTCATTGATTCTATTACACCTCATTTTTACTTCTCATCTGCTGGAATATTTTTTACAAGATTATATACTAAATTTACTATCTTATATTAAAAATTAGAAAGAATAAGAACCCCAAGATTAGAATAGGCAAGTTAGCTAATATAAAAGTTTTAATTAGATCTTTTTATTTTGTTCCTTATTATCTGCATATCTATATTTATATATAATAACCTCCCAACTAATAATAGATAAAAAGTAGTCCCAACTAAGAGTGAAATATTATAATACACTTTAAAGTAATATATTTATAATCATATAATTGTTTTCAAAAACTAAAACTGTTATTATAAAAGTACTATAGAAACAGAACTTTTTACCTGACTATAATTGCCCTCTTTATAAAGAATCTATACGATCAACAAATATATAAAGCCTACAGTGATACTATCTCAAACATGATTTTATTCTCCAAATTTATTTAAGAATATACTTACCTATTCTCTTAATCTCTTGTAATATACCATTTTTTCAAGATTTATTCTATATTAAATAATTTTCAGTAAAAGTAAGTTATATAAATATAATAAGTTAGACCTCAAGATATTTGAAATAACTATACTCAGATAAAATACTTAGTTTCGCAAAACTTATTTATAAAGATTACGTTCCATAAATCAGTAGGATCTAGTAACTAAAGTATCACGATCGTATCTTGGTTTGGGGTCCTTCTTAGTTATCTCAGATATAATCTGTCTTTCATCTTCTGAAAATTGATCAATACTCTCTAAAATTATAAGTTCATCACCATATGCTCTTTGCAAAGACTCTAAATTACCATCTCTGGAGATTCAAATGTTTTACTAAAAGCCTTTATAGATTTGGAATAATACGTACTGTGCCATAGGGTAATACGTTAACAACAACTATACCTGAAATCACCATTAGAATATATATAGGAAAATCTGTAGCAAAACCAGTCATATTTTTATTTCAGCCCAGTTCGTTTTGCCATCAATCTACAAGAGGTTATAAATATTTGATATTCATATTCTAATTCCAACGAAAAATTAAAATAATTACTAGTAACGATAAAACTACTGTACAACTTATCTTTATGAGCGTTTTAATGGGCATAAAAACTCATAACTCTTCTGATGTAAAGCTAGTAAATCAACATCGTTATAAACCAATGTCAATAATTTATAGTTTGATCTATTGAAAATGTTCCTTTAAGGCCACCTGCATCAACAAATGAGTAAGTATTATCATCAATTTTATCAGAATTTACTTTCTAGAGGGTACAAAATATTTATCTAATGCTAATCCGACCTTCTCTGCCTCTTCTTCAGAACACCCTAAAACATCTCGCACACGTTTAAAATATGAGCTTATGAACATTTTCTTCTGTCTTCTATTATTTTTATTAGTTTTTTCTGTAGTCTTAAATCTATAGATTAGATATAAGATAGCTAGTAGTAAAAGCAAGATTCTCTTTTCATGATCTCCTCTAAAAATACACTAATTTATACATAGTATGTAAGAATGAACTTAAACAAATCGTTATAGTTATATAAATACATTGTAAACCACCTACTAAAGATAATCAATTCATCTTCGATGGGTGGTCATTTTATCACCCTTAGCAATACGATCTAAGAGTTCAATATAGCTTTGTTTATTTAATGCTGGTGTAAGTTGTCTAATACATCTTTAGCACCTGCTGCGTCATCGTATAGTAAGTCTACGATTGTCATAGCTGAGGCTTGTGCCGTTTTAATGTACGCTACATCCAGGTACAGAATTTCATATTCTGCACTGTGTAGTACACCACTTATACAACCAACGCAAGGATGGATAACAGGCATCAAATGAGATACGTCGCTCATATCAGTACTAGCAGTTATACTCGCCCCTTGGAATACATTTCTTCACCAAATAGGTGGATTAGAGTTTTGGCGTAACGTTTTCATTCATACTGAGCATCGTTTCTCATCGGTAAGTAACCTGGCAAAATCATTAATAACACAAGTGGCCCTACTGCATCACCACCGGCTTTTCTAGTCTGATTTACAGATGATTACCATCTACAATAGCTTCAATATTAGAGGCACGCACGTAACTTTCAACTTGAACATAATCAGGCACACAGTTTACCAATGTACCGCCTTGATTAATGATTGGGTGGAATCTGAAATAATCGCTTTCTTTGAAAGTTTCACGAATAGAGTTAACCCCATTACACCATCAAGCAGCATTAAGGGCGATTGATACCTTCGTGAGGGTGCCGCCGCTGCATGAGCTGTTTTTACCGCCGGTGTTCAATCAATTTAGCAACAAAACCATTTGATGTACTACCTAGGCCCATTTCACCAGCAGGTGTCTTAGCCGTTTCTACATGCATTTGCATAGCCATGTCGATATCATCAAAGGCACCTTCATAAATGAGTTGTTGTTTACCACCCATGTATTTAATCTTCCTTGTTCACGCAATGTTACTGCGGTAATCAACTTCGATCATTTCCTCTGCTGGAACAGCAAATAGAACTCATCGCCACCGAGTTCATCCATTACAGATTGCTAACCCTCCATTGCGGCGAACATATTTTGGTAATTTTGAATATTGTGGCCCACAGCAATGTGCTGCCCCCGTTAAATCATCAGCACGAGGATGGCGCGGACAAGAATGGCATCTAGTTCACCGATCATAGCCACCATATATTTGCTGTCTTTTGCCTTTCGTACGACCTTTTACACCTGTAAGAGCGTGTTCGGTAGTGTAAGGAATACCGAGCTCATCAAACATATCCCGATACTTTCTTAGATGTCTTTACCTCTTTTGTAGCCGAGTTCGAGGCTCAGCCATTATGGACTCAGCTGTTTCACGTAAACGTGGTTGTGCCGCAACGATACTCTACAAACCCTTTGTTTTACTTCTTCCTTTGTCATACGGCTAATCAGCTCCTAAATTAAACCTTCTAAATGAAGTACTAATTGTGCCAATGCTGTGGCACAGATGAAAGTACCTGCTGTTACAGCTAATGCAACGGGAATAATGCGCCAAGATAAACGACGGAATGCACCAAGGTCTTTGCCCAAGGATAAACCTGCATACGCAAGTACAGGTGTTGTTGTAGCAAAGAGATATTGCTTGGCTAGTTTTGTAATGATCCATTCTTGTCCAGAGCATACCTGGTAAGGATGCAACAACGCCACTGAGAGCAGAATACCATAGGTAATTTATTCGCATATGGCAAGTTGGAGATCAAAGCACCAATCGTAGCAAGGACTGCTAAGATAGCCACGCCAACTAAGCTATCGCTAAATAGATGTTTACCATCCATTATGTTACCTACTGCAGTAATGATAGCAGCACTACAGATAACGATGACAAATTGTGTTATTTTCACTTTTTACTCATGACGTGCTGCTCCTCTCTGCTAAATCTTGTTCACGGGTACGGCCAGTAAAAAGTTATAAGCTTTTTCCATTACTGGTGAGTAAATAGACCGAAGTATACGCCTAATACTGTAGTCAGCTCAGTTTGCGGCCTGCGAGTGCCATAATTTGTTGTTCAAACTCAGGATATACAGCGACGATTGGCGCTGTAGCGGCAGCCATCATGCTAGCACCTACCACCGGCACCCCATAGCAGAGCCAATGGATGGAACCAACCAGATTGTGCTAACGTCTAGCCAATACGGAAGACCACATAGGCGCCGATAAGAACGCCACAGATGCACATGCCCGTCGCGCCGACCTTCTGGAGAGCTAAACGATTTGTCGATGATGATCGCTCATTTGGCTCACGATCTACTAGGTAACAAGCACCTACGGCTCGCCGGCGCATGCCAACTAACAATGCTACTGGCAAACCAAAGATAATTGTACCGAAGAAATGACCTAATTCTGTAATAATAATGCCCCAAACCCGCGCTTGTAAGAATACCGAGATTGGGACCGATACCAAGACCTACTTTTACCATCAAGATCATAGCAGCAGTACCGATATAATCAGCGGATTTTTCCATTTGTTTTGGTGTAAGAATCTTAAACTTAGGAATAGAAAATTAATAAACCTAGAATCAATGTGTAGCAATAATGGTAACAATACAGCAGGACCTAGCTTCTTGATACCCACATATTCAGCGACTACGGTTACTACGAGCGCTAAAAAGTGGATTTTGAGATTACCAAAAGCTGCATAATGACCTCCCATATATATATAATATAAATATTATTTAATTATATATAATCTGTATTTATAGAGTCAACTTCATATGTCATCTATGTGTGAGAGCCATCCATTTTATACTTAAAGATAACTTTAATACCTCATAATACTTCATTAAGTAGTATTTATAATTCAAATAATAAAAGAATATTGTCTTTGAAATTTAATTGAGTCATGTTATTAAAATAATAAACCACCTACTAAAAATAGGTGGTTTATTATTTATTCTTAAACACTAATCTAATAGTTCAATATACTGATGCGAAATTAAGCTTTCACTACAACAGATACACCATCAGGAATAACTGTAATACTTGCATCTTTACCTTTTAATTCCAAAGCCTTATTCAATGCTTCATCAAATGTGCTAGCATGTTGCAAATGCATATCTGTAAGCATCTTAGGGATCGCATTGGTCTGTTACATACTATAACTGTAAATTGATCTAAAATACGAGCCAAGATTTGCATTTCCCATTGGTCTGGAATTGTTTCATTACGAGGCACCTTAGCAATGCGGTCTAGTAATTCACGAGGTGTTTTTGCATTTTTAAGGTTTTCATATAGAGATTCCCCACCATGACCATCATTACAAGCAGCAATCATGATGATAATACCATCTTTTTTACAGGATGCTTCAGCAGCGGTCATACCTTTTACAGCTTGATATACGTTTTGGTCTAAATGGATAACCCACCATTTGTAGTGATGATGATGTCTGCTGGTACAGCTTTTTACACTAGCTAGTTCAGACACAAAAAGAACAGCCTGTTTCATGGGCCTCTTCCATATCACCAGCAAAAGCATTGATAATATGTTTTTCAGCATCGATAACAACATTTAAAATAAATGCTAATTTTGCAGTACGTCCAGCGTATACCATATCCTTATGAATTGGATTGTTCTCGATAATACCTGTACGAGCATAGGGGCTGTTGATAAATTCAGCACAGTGATTTGCGTCGATTACGTTACGGAAGCAATACCTGGTATTACGCTTTTTCTACCGCCAGAGAAACCCGCAAAGAAATGTGGTTCAATAAACCCTTCAGAAATTAATAGGTCAGTTTCTACAGCAAGTTTATTGATGATGCAGTCCCCACCGGATGTCAACACGCCGATTTTAGTCATTTGGCTAGCATCGCCAGAGATATGGTTTACAATCTTTTCATTGGCTACAATTTCAGGACCGAATTTATCTACCATTTCTTCATGTGTAGTAGGGCGATGGAAACCAGTTGCTAATAAAATGGTAATATCGATGGATGGATTGGCTTCACGAATACGGCGAAGTAAAATTGGCATCGTAATTTTACTAGGCACTGGACGCGTATGATCACTTGTGATGATGACCATGTTGGATTTACCCTTAACCAATTCTTCCAAGCGTTGGCTGCCGATAGGGATTATCTAGCGCATGTTCTACCAATGCTTCTTGTGAAAGCTCCGCCTTATAGGAATGGGCTTTAGATTCTAATACACCTGCGATATTTTGATCAGGAATATTGATATCTACAAATCCTTTTGCATAGGGTACATTAAATGTTTTTCATGAGAATCACTCCTTAACTCAAAAACTATCAAACTATAAATAACCTGCTGCGACAAATCAATCCTCCTTATTACGTAATTGTCGTTTAAGGTCTAATAAACTCATATCATTACACTTAGCAATGTCAGCGAGTGAATCATATTCATATTTATGTCTCACCACACCAAAACCACAGCTTTTGAAAGCAATTGTATGCCCTTCCCAGTCTATATCTCCTGTAGACCGATTCAAAATATATCTATCACAGCGATGGTATCCGAATACCAAGGCTTGTAGTATGTTTAAAGATTAAATCTCTTAAATTGTCGATATCGTCTACCTTACAAAGGACAGTCAGCATCGTGCCAGGTCGTTGTTTTTCATCATAATCGGTGTGGTAAATACATCTAAGGCTGATGAAAGAACTAACTGTTCTACTGCATAGCCAATTTCTTCTGGCGTCATGTCGTCGAGATTGCAAGACAGTTCAATGATTGTATCCTTTGAATCATGTAAAAGTTCTACAAAGGCACGAATGCAATTTGGTCTCTCAAATTGTTTCGTACCAAACCCATAGAGATACCTTTACTGGTGTCATAACGGGCATATTACTATACGATGTGCCAAAATACTGTAGCTGTCATGCAGCACCTGTAGGGAGTGCAGAGCTCTCCTTTAATCTGATAATCTGCACACATTGGTATACCAGCTAATAATTCCATTGTTGCTGAGTGCATGGTGATGATTCTCCATGAGCACAGTGGACAGAGCCAGTTCCTACATGTATGGGAGAGATGATAATCTCATTAAACTTCAATTCCTCTATGAGTACTGAAACGGCCACAATATCTGCAATAGCATCGAGCATACCTAACTCGTGGAAATGAATTTGTGTCACCGTTGATTTATGAAACCTAGCCTCCGCTTGTGCTGCAGAGTTATATACATTTATGGCATTCTGTTTACAGTATCAGAAATGAGATAAACTATTAATTATATCAGTTACATCTTGTAATCCTCAGCCATGCACATGCTGCTTCGCTATGTACATGATGCTTCGAATGTTCTCCGATCCCCATGTATATACTATATGTGATATGTTCATGATAAGCATCATGATGATTATGATGCTCATCATGATTTTCAGATTCTTCTATACCATTAATGGTAACAGCTACCCGATAGCCTTGTAATCCCTTATCTTCTTTCGGTATTAGTGTATAGGTAACATCAGGCAATCCTATTTGATTAAGCCTTTCTGTCCACATTTTAGAGTCATCTACTAAACCAGGTAATGTGGCGGTCAGCATGATCGCCTGCAATGCCCATTTGGCAATCTAAAAATAATCGTTTCATTTACTTTCACCTATATGATTAATCATATTCGCCGTATAAGCAGCACCAAATCCATTGTCTATATTGACAACAGTAACACCGCTAGCACAGGAATTGAGCATAGATAATAATGCCGTCCACGCCCCCAAAGGCCGTTCCTAGCCTACACTAGTCGGCACAGCAATGTAAGGTACATCACGAGGGCCACCAACTACACACTAGCTAAGGCCCTTCCATACCCGCAATAGCAACGATAACCTTAGCAGTCATAATTGTGGCAACAATCGTTGTAACAATCGATGAATGCCCGCTACTACCATCATAAATTCGATTGACCCTATCGCTCATAAAACTCAGCCGTAATAGCACATTCTTCAGCTACTTATAGTCACTTTCCACCAGTAACAATAGCTATACTAGATTCTGTTTTCTTCGTAGGCATGTCACGCAATATACCCGATATGAGCATCCTTGATATATGTCAATGAATGTTGTTCTTGCGAATCTCTGCAGCACATCATGTGCTAAGCGATGTAATCAATATGTGACCTTGCCCGTTGGCCTGCGATGGAGATAATCCACGATTTGTTCACTAGTTTTACCAGCACCATATATAACCTCTGGCAGACCTTGGCGCAATTGACGATGTAAATCAACGTTTGCATATCCTAAATCATCTAGTAGGCTTCAGTCTTTAGCTTTAATAAGGCGGCATCCACATCTACCTGTCCATTTTTACTTCCTCTAAAGAGTTCTAATATTTTCACTCATGAACGCACCCCTAAATCTAATACAACATCATCAAACATAGATTTTTAAATATGTGGAGAATCTCAATCCTATTTTTAATAACTATAACTATTTGATTTTCAGGAACTTGAATTTTAGCATTGTTTCCTATCAAACGAACACGAAAATCTGATAAATCTAGGAAAATAAATATTTTCTGCTAGTTCGATATGTTCTAAATCATGACTAGTTATGCGTTGTCCGCTTGAAATCTAGTAGCTAAGCAAGCATAGGATGGTTTTATTCAAGTAAATAAATTAGCCTGTTGGGCTAATTTGCGTATCACCAATTTCGTTAAGCCACAGTCTCGCAATGGCGACTTAACGGATAGCTCAACTTCATGGCTCTCCTACCAGGGCGATCATCTATATCATCACTTGCATTGGTTCCATCGCATACTGCGGTAAAATCCATCGCGTTTATCATATTCACTTATCGTTGTGAACACATGATGTTTTACAGTAATAACAACGATTGTCTGGATACTACTCGTTACATCATCATGTGCAAGCACTCTATATCTATGATTTCTAAGGAATATCTATAAATTCTGCAATTTTCTTAGCATCATTTAATTCAAATTGTGGCACAAACGAGATTTCACAGTATATGCCTGCATGGAATTCCAGATTGTTTCTGCTGCATATGCTAGTAGGATGAATCCATCCGCCTGACAAGAGCATGCTGCTATATTACCAAGACTCGTTAAATACTCTACCAAATTCTACTAACATGTAACCTTTATTAATTTTTCTATACTCTATAGTATTCTATATAAAAACAAAAATAGAGTCCCCAAACAAAGACTCTATCAACACAGATTCTTATAGATTCAATTAAACAACTAACTTATGTATGTAGTATAAACTTTTTGAACTAATATTTCTAACTCATAAATAAGATAAATGTGGATGTATCAAATTGCTTTTTCTATAAAAGAAAACACCTGACTTAAAAAGATTTGTAAGACCTTTATTAGACAAGTGGTTTAATATTAAGATATTATAAACGAAAGATATATTAATTCTTTTAATAAATATATTAAATCTTTTATATACTCATCAAAAAATTTAACACTTTATGACTACTTACCGATTTCTTGCTCGCAGTATGCAAATAGTAGTTTTTCAAGTTCCTTCCATATTGTTTTGGGAAGTTCTATAGGCGTGTCTTCGCCCCACTGGTAAGCGAGAATTTGAGGTAATCCAGCTTTTACAGAACGCGAAATGCTAAAGTTCGTTGTTTCTTTCACCTGTATCCAGAATGGATCAATACCATCTTGATGTGAAAAAGCATTAGCACTAGGCACAATCCCTGCGAGGCATAGTAATTGCCATCCTAGCATTATCGTTCCTAGCTGTACATTGCGGCGACGTATTTGCTTGGAATAGTTTACAACGGTATCAAACACCTTGCGATCTACATCATACATTGCAAATAGTTCTTGAATGAGCTCACTAGCCACTGCAGCATAAGCAATATTATCTAAATTTACATCTAATGATTCTACCACATAGGAACCATCAATTTGTGTAACATTTACATATTCACCATCAGGTACGACCGTTATATACATGGCACTAAAAGGACGTAAATAGGAACTGTTACGCAAGGTCATCATTCGCTTATGTGGTATAGATGCACGTATAATCCCTAAGCTAGGTGTGATAAAAGTAAATACAGAGTATAGCTTATGTTTTTTTCGACTAATGACGATGGCAGGTGTATTAAAACCACCATTAAGCTTCTTCATGTTCTTCTTCCATTGTTTCCTCTTCAGGTAAAGGTGTTACTTTAATACGGGATACGCGATAGCCTTGCATTTGTGTTACTTCAAAGGTATATCCCAATGCATCCACAGTATCACCAACGATTGGTGTCCGTTCTAAGAGACCAAATACATAGCCCCCAATTGTATCAGAGTCAGAATCGTCGATTTCAACGTCCATCATTTCCTCTACTTCGTCTACGAGGACCTTACCATCAAATTCGAAGGATCCATCTGCATAAGCAATCTTAGCTGGTAGTGTGGTTCATGTTCGTCTTGAATATCCCCAACGAGCTCTTCGATAATATCTTCAAGACCTACAAGACCAACCATACCACCGTATTCATCTACAACAATAGCTTGATAGATACGACGAGTTCTCATGTATTGTAGCAGTGTGGATAACTTCATTACCTCTGGCACAGTTAAGATATCTCGTTTTACATTACGCAAATCCTTACGCGCTTGGTTAGGACGTTCCATGAGGTCCTTAATATGAACTAGACCAATAATATGATCCTTATCCTCTACACATAGAGGGTAACGGGTATGAGCTTTAGAGCGAATAAATTTCATCGCTTCATCGTAACCATCTTCAACGAAAATACAGTCCACATCTTGACGCGGTACCATAACCTCTTTAGCTCTACGATCTACAAAGTTAAATACATTGTCAATCAACTCTGATTCCACTTGGTCTAGTTGACCTTCTTCATGGCTTCGAGAGATCATCATGCGAATCTCTTCTTCAGAGTACACAAGGTCTAGCTCCGTTAAATATTTTGTTTTGTAAAAGCCCAAAATAACAGTGGATATTTTGCTAGCAATCCAAATGAACGGATATACCAAACGACCAGCAGCTACTACGATACGGCTATAGGTATTTACATACTTTGTTGGGAACGATAAGCCCAATGCTTTAGGTACGATTTCACCAAAGATTAAAACGATTAAGCTAATTAATAACAATAAAAGTATATCTAGTACGAAGTGCATCCATGTACTATGCACATTAAATACCGCTACAAGTTGATCTACGGTATTATCAAATACATAGGTGCCTGTACCAGCAAGAGCCAAAATAAAGAATAAAATCAAAAACTGCGTCGTATTTAAAAAATACTCAGGGTTTTGATAGAGTTTTAATAAAAACTCTCGATCCTTCTCTAAAAGGATATCCATATCCTCAACATGCTCTTTACGAAGACGAGCAAAGGAGAACTTTGCGACCACAAAAAAGTTAATTAAAAATATACATACAAGGCCAAACCCTATGGGTAACAGGCCATCTACACTATCCATCTTAATTCCTTTCATACAATAGGGAAAAACGAGTTAGTTTTTTTATTATAGCAAAAATTATTTTTCTATAACCAAGTTCAGATAACATGCCGGATTTATTGCGCCAATCCTTTTTAACCTTTAACCCAAAGGTCTAAGTACACCTTTGTAGCCAATAGTTTTTGAATATCTACACGGGCTTCAGCACCGAGTTGTTTTCAACAAAGGCACCTTTCTTACCGATGATAATGCCCTTTTGAGAGTCTCGTTCGCAGTAAATAGTAGCACGGATATAGGTTGTACCATCATCACGCGTTTTCATTTCATCTACGTCTACAGCGATAGCATGAGGGATTTCATCACGTGTAGCCAATAGGATTTTTTCACGAACAATATCAGAAATGATAAGCCGTTCTGGTTGGTCCGTAATCATATCCTCTGGGAAGTATTGTGGACCTTCCGGTAATGTTTCTTCTAATACATTTAGAACTTCATTTAGGTTCTCTTTATCCTTTGCAGAAATAGGAATAACCCCTGCAAATGGATATGCATCTTGATAAGACACGATGGCTTCTAAAAGCTCCTCTTTTTTTAGAGTATCAATCTTGTTAACAACTAAGAAAACAGGAACCTTTACACGTTTTAATTGCTCTATAATAAAGTTATCACCCGGGCCGCGTTTTTCATTGCCTGCTACTACAAATAAAACAGCTTCCGTTTCTTTCAAGGACTCAATGGCAGCATCTACCATGAATTCACCTAATTTATGTTTTGGCTTATGTACACCTGGTGTATCCATGAAAACGATTTGTTTTGCTTCATCTGTATATACACAGATAATACGGTTACGCGTTGTTTGAGCCTTATCGGATACGATAGCGATTTTGTCGCCAATAAGGGCATTAATTAATGTAGATTTACCAACATTAGGGCGTCCTACAACGGCAACAAAGCCAGATTTAAAATGTTCGTTCTTATTCATTATATGGTGCATCCTCCCGCACATAACCGAGATTACCTAAGATAAATTCTTCTTCAGTACGCATCTCTTTTTTATCTTCGTCGTTCATATGGTCATAGCCTAAGATATGTAAGCAACTGTGAGTCGTTAAATACGCTAATTCTCGTTCAAAGCTATGTCCATATTCGATAGCCTGTTCACGAGTGCGCTCTAAGGAAATAATCATATCACCAAGTAAGTGATGTTCCTCTTCACTGCCTTCGTAATCATCCCCTTCATTAAGGGCAAAGGACAATACATCGGTAGGTCTATCGATGCCGCGATATTCTTTGTTAAGCTCGTGAATTTTAGCATTATCGCAGAGCAAAATACTCATTTCATCCTCTTCAAGACCATATACGCGACTCACTTCATCACAGACCTTGCGTATAACAGCCTCAATATTGGAATCCTCTCGAATTCCTTCATCATAGCTAATATGTATATACATGCTTATCCTTTCGCTACATGGTCTTTAGATGCTGCGTTAGTTTCCGCAGTCTCACCAGCTAATTTACGTTCATGATACTGATCGTAAGCTTTTACAATACGACCAACTAAATCGTGACGAACAACGTCTTGATCGCTAAAGTAAACCATATTAATCCCCGGTACATGACGCAATACCTTTTCAGCCTCGCCAAGACCAGACACAACACGTGGTGGCAAGTCAATTTGTGTCTTATCACCGTTGACTACCATTTTAGAGTTGTTACCTAAACGTGTTAAGAACATCTTCATCTGCTCAGCCGTCGTATTTTGAGCTTCGTCTAGAATAACGAAGGCGTTTTCTAAGGTACGACCACGCATATATGCTAATGGTGCTACCTCGATAGTACCGCGCTCCATAAAGCGTTGTACTTGCTCGATGCCAAACATTTCATGTAATGCATCATAAAGAGGTCGCAAATAAGGATCTACCTTGTCTTGTAATTCACCAGGTAGGAAACCTAATCGTTCACCAGCCTCTACAGCAGGACGAGTCAAAATGATTTTATCTACATTGCGGTTTTTTAAATAGAATGCGGCTAACGCTACGGCTAGGAATGTTTTACCTGTACCAGCGGGGCCTATACCAAAGGTAATGGTATTTTTACGGATGCTATCTACATAGTATTTCTGACCTTCCGTTTTAGGCGTAATATTTTTACCGCGCATATTAACAGATAAGGTATCTTCAAACATAGTATGTACAGCATCAGCTTTACCGTTCGCTACGAGTTTGGCCGCAATACGAACTTGGGACTCAGTAATGGTACTACCTTCACGATATAAAAATACCAGTTCCTCTAACGTACGATACAGGGCCTCTACTTGCTTTTCATCGCCCTTGATAACCACAGTATCCCCGCGTGCCACTACATCTACAGAGATGACTTCAAGCATCATATGCAAATATCGATTATGTTGACCTAGTATGGATTGTGCTAGGTCATATGTAGGAAATGTAAATACTTGTTCGCTCATACAACCTCCTAATCTATAAACTTACGAACGGCTTTGCCGTTTAAATAATCACATAAATCACCTTGATGGGCATCCAGTTCGTCTAACTTATCATCAATTAAGTCTTGAACTCGCCACCATCCCATAGACCAATTCGTAAATAACGTATTATCTTTAGGCGCTCTCCCTACAAGACGCTGCAATACAATGTCAGGGTGTAAATGACGGACAAAATTGACTACGCGGTCAGCATATTCTTCTGCACTGATTAAGGTGAACTGACCTTCTTGGTACCACTTGGCCATCAATGTATTTTTTACAATATATAAGGCATGTAATTTAACTTGATCCACACCGAGGGCTGATAAGATACGGGCCCCTTCGATGGTATCTTTCATAGTATCCCATGGAAGATTAACAATCATATGTGTGGTAACGTTAAATCCGTACCGTTTAATGCGCAGTACGGCATCAATAAACTGGGCTAAATCATGGCCTCGATTGATTTTTTCTAACGTATCATAATTAACAGTTTGTAGGCCTAACTCAATATAGATATTCTTTTGAAAGCGATCTCTAATATCTGCCAATATATCTAAATATTCATCGGCAATACAATCTGGTCTCGTTGCAATGGCGATACCTACGGCTTCGTCGATGCAACCTTGCTCCATATAGCTTTTAAAATCATCAAGTCCCAAATAGGTATTACTAAAGTTTTGATAATAAGGTATAAATTTTTTCGCCTTATATTTAGGACCTATGTGAGCAATATTTTCCTCTAATTGCATGCGCACTGTCATCCAAGCAGGACGATTTTCATAGCCCGCACCGATTTCACCACAGAAGGTACAGCCCCCTACACCGGCCGAACCATCTCGATTTGGACACGTAAGCGGTAAGGCAACAGGCAATTTATAAACCTTTTTCCCCATAGGTTTCTTTTATAATATTTAGATACCATGCGGTATCGTTTTTGGTCTCGTTGTATCGGTCATAACACTCCTATTTAACTAACCAATCATCGCTTATTATGTAATATTTCAACTATCAAAAAAATTACTATTTTTTTATATTACTAACAAGCCTCTATTTCAGGACGTATAAAAGGGTTTTACCTCTTTATTAACGTCAATCACAACTGTAAATGGTGTATTAGGTAAATTCTCTATGCCTAATCACTGTGCCGTGTCCTTAGACATAGGCATTTCTACATATTGTTGGCGAATTTTGCGCCATTCTTTGAAGGTATAGTTTGGAATATACTGAGATGCAATCTCTTCGTTGCGCCAGAATGCTTCCCCTTCTTGTAAAAGCTCTTTTGTTTGTTTTGGTAAGCCAACGGCTTCGCTGCGAACCTTACCACGATAACTTACAAGGGTATCGTATTGTAGTAATTCAGCGGCCACATTGTCCCCCTTAGACAAGAAGAAATTATATAAGAACTCGATTTGGTCGATATCTTTCAAATTAACCTTATGATTTCCCGCATCGAGCCAATCCTGTGTCATTTCACAGAAATAAGAAAAGGCATCTTTTTTAGGCTCTACTTTAGAAGGATTATACTTTTTCATAGGCGGTACATGATTTGTTACTGTATCTTCACCAGTTATAGATGTATCAGTATGTTCCTTTATGAGCTTGGTACCAATATAGCCAAAGACGGTTCTAAAACGCTCACTATTATAGAAGCGTTCAAATACATCTTCAAAGTGCTTTAAAAAGCGTACATCATTATATGGTAATACATGAGTACTCAAAACTTCGTAAGGTGCTAAAGGATCACTAATATATTGGTATTCCTTCATGCGGCGTACACCAGAGCCTTTTAATAGTTTCAAGAATCCTATTTGTAGCGCATGAGGTTGTAAGCTAAATAAATCGTTAAAGGATAATCCAAATCGTGCTTTATTTTCGTAAGGTAAGCCTACAATTAAATCCATATGTACATGTGTACGCCCCGCCTCAATAATAGGACGAATTGCCTTTTGAATGTACGGCCAATCGTTATATCGGTTAATAGCGTCTAAGGTCTTTTTATGTGTACTTTGTACGCCCACTTCGATTTGAATACGCCCTGGTGGTGTTTCACAGAGAATATTTGTTTCCCATTCTGTCATGAGCTCAGGTTCCATTTCTAAATGGAAATTAGTCTCTGTATCAGCATCACGCATAAACTCCATCAACGGACGATGGTGATGTGGTGCACAGTTAAATGTTCTATCTACAAACTTAACTTGCTTTACCTTATGGTCGATAAACCATTGTAATTCTTTAAAAGTTCGCTCTTGTGGGAAGAATCTCACTGTATTCTTATTGCCAGATAAGCAATACTGACAAGAGAACGGACAACCACGAGAGGACTCATAATAGATAATTTTATGTTCTAAATCCTCCATATCCTCTTCTACATATGGGAATGGAATGGTACTAAGATCTTTAACCTCTACGGCCTCAGTGGATCCCATAAGTTGACCTGTAATATGGCGGCCCCGTACACCAGGGATTTCTTCTCCTAATCCATCCTTACCATTTTGTAATGCACTAATGAGTTCGTAGAAAGCTTCTTCCCCTTCGCCTTGTACAACATAATCCACAGCATGGCAACGATTTAGAATTTCATCGGCAGTGAAAGATACCTCCGGACCGCCTAAGATAATTTTAATATCTGGTCGAACGGCTTTCACCATATCCACCACATGTAAGGTCATTTCAATGTTCCAAATATAGCAAGCGAAGCCCAATACATCTATATTGCGCTCTGTAATATCGCTAAGAATATGTAAAACAGGCATATTAATAGTATATTCTACTATATCGTATGCCTGTCCGTGAGCCTGCCCGTAAGCTTTCAGATACCGCAAAGCCAGGGAGGAATGTATAAATTTTGAGTTTAATGTGGATAAAACTACGTTCATAGGTCCCCTTTAAATCATCGAATGGCTCAGCCACCGTCTAGTCATAATATATATATTATACCATTAAAAGAGCCCAAAGATAAAGGAAACAATAGCGCCCACTAAAATGATGACCCCTACTACAGATAGGATAATGCCACCGAAGAATACAACAGCTGCTAGTACAATTGCTAGAAGGATAATTAAAACAATACGACTTAGCCAACTCGTACTATTAAAGCTATACACCTTAACATGAGGGCCATATTGATTGTACTCTTCACTGCGTTGATACTCTTCATTCATATTACTAGGTGTAGAGTCCACATGAACAGAATCTCCTACCTCTTCAATGGTTACACCATCAAATTCACGGCGTTCATCATCAGATAATACTCGTGTATTTGGCTCTCCGAAGTGAGCATTACTACCAAAGCTATCGCTACGTTCATTATTTCTATATGTATTTTGATTGTTATTTGTATTGTGTTGATCAGACATCGTTACGTCCTTTATATGACCAAAAGAATAATTAATTTTATACAACTTATTATACCATATTTTTCTGATAAAAATGCAAATAAATATCCCCTATAGATATGAATTCATATATCTATAGGGGATATTTTTGTTTGTATTGCTTATGTGACAATAGGCTAAGGGGCAAATTAGTCTTTCAAGTATTTTTGAAGCAATTGATTTACCATACCTGGGTTAGCACGGCCTTTAGATTCTTTCATAACTTGACCTACTAAGAAACCAATAGCCTTACCATTGCCACCTTTGAAATCTGCCACTGGTTGTGGATTATTAGCAATAACTTGCTTAACGATTTCTTCAATAGCACCAGTATCTGTGATTTGAACAAGACCTTCTTCTTTTACGATAGTATCAGCATCCTTGCCGGATTCCCACATAGATACGATAACTTTTTTCGCAATTTTACCAGAGATTGTACCTTTATCGATAAGAGCAATCATACCAGCCAAGTTTTCTGGAGCTTACTTTAGATTCAGCGAATGTTAAACCACTTTCATTAATCATCTTGGACAAGTCACCAAGCATCCAGTTAGCCACAGTCTTAGCATCTGCACCTGCTTTTACAGTAGCATCTAAGAAATCTGCAGTTTTACGAGATACAGTTAGGATTGTTGCGTCTTCACGAGACAAACCATATTCAGATACAAAGCGTTCAATCTTAGCATCTTGCAATTCAGGTAACGCACGACGTACTTCTTCGATTTTTTTCGTCCGTAATTACAATTGGTACCAAGTCTGGTTCAGGGAAGTAACGGTAATCGTTTTCTTCATCTTTCTTACGCATACCAATCGTAATGCCTTGAGCATCATCCCAAGTACGTGTTTCTTGATCTACTTTACCGCCAGCTTCGATCAACTTAGCTTGACGCAAGGCTTCATATTCAACAACCTTTTGAATAGCTGTTAAGGAGTTAACATTCTTAGTTTCTGTACGTGTACCAAACTCTTTAGTACCACGCAAACGTACGGATACGTTACAATCACCACGCAAGGAGCCTTCTTCCATACGACCGTCAGATACTTCTAAGTATTGCAAGATGGAACGTAGTTTTTTTCAACATATGCTCTTGCTTCTGCACCAGAACGAATATCTGGTTCAGATACGATTTCAAGAAGAGGAACACCTGTACGGTTGTAGTCAACATTAGAAGATTTAGAATCGGAAATAGTGTTACCACTGTGAACGAGTTTACCTGCATCTTCTTCCATGTGAATACGCGTAATACCAATGCGTTTAGTTTCACCATTTACTTCAATGTCTAAGTGACCATTCAAGCAAATTGGCAAATCATATTGAGATGTTTGATAGTTTTTAGGCAAATCAGGATAGTAGTAGTTTTTACGGTCAAATTTGTTAAAGTTTAGAATTTTACAGTTCAATGCTAAACCAACTTTGATAGCAAATTCTACTACTTGTTTATTTAACACAGGCATAGCACCAGGCAAGCCAAGGCATACTGGGCATACGTGTGTATTTTGATCGCCGCCGAATTCAGTGGTACAACCACAGAAGATTTTAGACTTAGTCTTAAGCTCTGTATGAACCTCTAAACCAACGACTGTTTCGTATTTACTACTCATAGAGAAACCTCCCCAGTTGGTGCTACTAATTGACAGTCTGGACGTGCTTGTTCAAATGTGAAAGCAGCACGTAATAATGTTTCTTCACTCATAGCAGGGCCAAGTAATTGTAAGCCGATTGGCAAATTGCTGCTGCTCATACCTGCTGGAATGCTAATACCTGGAATACCTGCAAGGTTTGCTGGTACTGTACAGATATCTTCTAAGTACATTGCCAATGGATCATTTGCTTTTTCACCAAATTTATAAGACGTATTAGGTGCAGTTGGTGTTAAAATCAAATCCACCTTGGAGAATGCTTCATCAAATTCGTTTTTAATAAGGCGACGAACCTTCAATGCTTTCAAATAATAAGCATCATAGTAACCAGCGCTCAATACATAGGTACCTAACAAGATGCGGCGTTGTACTTCAGGACCAAAACCTTCTGTGCGAGTTTTAGTAGACATATCTACTAAATTATCTGCAGGTACACGCATACCATAACTTACACCGTCATAACGAGCCAAGTTGGAGCTAGCTTCTGCCAATGCAATGATATAGTAAGCAGACAATGCATATTTAGAATTAGGCAAGGAAACCTCAACGATTTCAGCACCTAATTTTTTGTATGTTTCGATAGCTTCTTCAATAGCTTTACGAACTTCGCTATTGAGACCTTCACCAAAGAATTCTTTTGGTACACCAATTTTCAGATTTTTTACATCATTTACAAGTGCTGTAGTGTAGTCTACACGAGCACCTGGAATGGACGTTGAATCTTTAGCATCGTGACCAGAGATAGCATTTAATACTAAAGCGGCATCAGTTACATCTCGAGTAACAGGGCCAATTTGATCCAAAGAGGATGCGAAAGCAATTAAGCCATAACGAGATACATTACCGTATGTTGGTTTTAAACCTACAACGCCACAGAAGGATGCTGGTTGGCGAATAGACCCACCTGTATCAGAGCCAAGAGCCCAAATAGCAGACCCGCTGGATACAGCTGCTGCACTACCGCCAGAAGAACCGCCTGGTACGCAATCAGCATTCCAAGGATTAGATGTTTTAGCTAATGCAGAGTTCTCTGTAGAGCCACCCATAGCAAATTCATCCATATTAAGTTTACCAAGGCTAATATAATGATTGTCTTGTAAACGTTCAATAACTGATGCATTGTATGGAGGCACAAAGTTTTCCAACATTTTAGATGCACATGTTGCAGGTTCATCTTTAATACAAATATTATCTTTAATTGCACCAGGAATACCTGCCAATGGGGAAATAGCATCACCTTTAGCAATTGCTTCATCTACAAGCTTAGCTGTAGCCAAAGCACGATCATGAGAATCGGATAAGTACGCATGTACAGTCGGTTCCACTTTCGCTTTATGTGCAATAACAGCATTCGTCAATTCAACAGCGCTGATTTCTTTATTCACTAGTTTCTTGTGTAATTCATGAATTGTTGCCACAGCGAAACCTCCTATTCTTGTACAACGCGAGGTACTTTAAAGTACCCATCCTCTGCTTCTGGAGCATTGGATAAAGCTAAATCATGATCGAGGGATGTTTTTGTTTCATCCTCTCTAAATACATTGTGCAATGGTACTGCATGAGCCATAGGCTCCACACCATCAAGTTCTAATGCATCTAGTTCAGCAACATAAGTCAAGATGTCGGACAACTCTTTTTCTACATGTGCCATATGTTCTTCCTTAACTTCCAAGCGTGAAAGTAAGGCGATTTTTTTAATTTCCTCTTGGCTGATTTTCATCGAGACACATCCTTTCATAATTATTTATTATAAAGCAAATAATATATATTTTTCAAAATATTGTAGAATGTATATCTATTGGATTTCTCCGAGTTCGCGTAGGAGTTCTACAAACTCTTCTTCATTCATAACACGAATACCCAATTCATTTGCTTTTAGTAAGCTTTACTACCACTGTCTTCGCCAGCAATAACAAGGGTTGTTTTCTTAGAGACGGAACCTGTCACCTTAGCCCCATGAGCTTCAAGAATCTTACCAGCCTCACTGCGGCCCATAATTTCAAGTTTACCTGTGAGAACGACGATTTCGCCTTCCATTTGGTTACCTGCTGCTTCAACAACATCTACAGTCATCTTAAGTCCTGCCGCTGTTAAACCTTCAATGATTTCTACATGAGCAGGATCTTGACGGTATTCTACGATACTATCAGCCATAGTAGGACCGATTTCTTCTACCGCCACCAATTCTTCTTTAGTAATTGTCATGAATCGTTCCATAGATTTCACAACGTTAGCAATTGTTCCGGCTGCTTTAGATCCAATTAGGCGAATACCGAGGCCATACAATACGCGGTCTAATCCACGAGTTTTAGAGTCTACGATGGCTTTCACCAAATTTTCTGCAGATTTCTTACCCATCCTATCCATGGTAACTAGTTGATCTACCGTTAAATGATATAAATCCACCACATTAGTAATTAACTTATTATTAATCAAGTTTTCTACAATGCTAGGACCTAAACCATCAATATTCATAGCATCTCGAGATGCAAAATGGATAATTTGTTCTTTTTCAATGGCAGGACAGTGTTTATTAGTACAACGAACAGCGGCTTCACCTTCACGACGAACTGCCGGAGAGTCACATACTGGACAGCGATTTGGAATGGTGAAAGGCACCTCAGAACCATTACGTTTTTCTGGAACTACGCGGATGACTTCTGGAATAATTTCAGCCGCCTTGTGAATGATAACGTGGTCACCAATGCGAATATCTTTTTCATTGATGAAGTCTTGATTGTGTAATGTTACACGACTTACATTCGTACCAGATACGAATACGGATTCAAGCTCGCCTGTTGGCGTAAGAACACCTGTACGTCCTACATTGATAGTAATATCCTTAAGAACGGTTTCTACCTCTTCTGGAGGATATTTGTACGCTGTTGCCCATTTAGGGTCCTTTGCAGTACTACCAAGTACCTCTTGATCATCAAAACTATTGACCTTAATTACCATACCGTCAGTATCGTATGGCAACTCATGACGCTTTTCACCCCAATAATTAATAACTTCGATTACCTCATCAATTGTTTTACATACGCGATAATGATGATTTACAGAAAACTTGAACGTTTCTAGACTTTGTAGCAATTCCTCTTGACTATGAATATTGGCCCCCACTTCAGAGCCGATTGCATAGGCAAAGAATGCTAAATTACGACTCGCCGTAATAGCAGGATCTTGTTGACGCAAAGAACCAGCTGCTGCATTACGAGGATTTACAAAGGTTGGTAAGCCCTCTTCATCACGTTCTTCATTAATGCGTTTAAATTCGCTATGAGGCATATACGCTTCACCGCGAACCTCGATAAACTCTGGCGCATTTTCTAAGTATAAAGGGATGGACTTAATAGTACGCACATTAGCAGTTACGTCTTCACCAACGCGACCATCACCACGTGTTACGGCACGTACAAACATGCCGTTCTCATAGTGCAAATTAACAGCTAAACCATCGATTTTAAGTTCTACCACATAAGCAGAAGGCTTATGACCTAATTCCTTCTCTACACGGCTAGCAAATGCACGTACTTCATCAGCACTAAATACATTAGATAAGCTCAACATAGGGCGACCGTGAACGACCTTTTCAAAGGAACCTTCTACCTTCATGCCTACCCGTTGTGTGGGAGATGATGGCACAATATATTCAGGATGAGCCGTTTCTAAATCAACGAGCTCACGATATTTTTTTATCATATTCAAAGTCACTCATTGTAGGAGCATCTTTTACGTAGTATAAATACTGCGCATGAGTCAGCTCTTGTTGTAACTCTTTAATTCTATCTTTCGGATTCATATTACATCCCTTTTTACTGTGCAGTGACACTCTATACGTTCCATACAAGCAAGGTAAAGAGGTTAACTGCTATACATAATTTTTATCCCTTTTTAACCGGTGCAAATTTTAGCCATGACCACACGTACACCTTGTGTGGGGAATTCAATAGTTAGCTTCATACCAGCCCCTTCACCGGCAACGTTGATAACCTTACCATTGCCCCACTTGCTATGAATAGCCGTATCACCAACCTTCCAATCAGCAATCACTTCATTGCGAACAATTGGTTTTTGTTACAGGGCGGCTGGTAACACTCATATGTTGTGGTACATGGCGCTTAATATCATCAGGTACTTTACGCTTAGCACGCAAACCATCTACTAACTCCTCAGGAATTTCATCGATAAAACGAGATGGTAAATAGCTGCTAGTCCGTCCAAATACGGTACGCGTAGTGGCATTAGAAATATATAATTCCTTTTTCAGCACGAGTAATACCTACATAAGCAAGGCGGCGTTCCTCTTCAATTTCCTCAGGGTTCATCAAGGTGCGACTATGAGGGAATAAACCTTCCTCCAAGCCACCTAAGAATACAATAGGGAATTCCAAACCCTTTGGCAGCATGTAATGTCATCAAAGTAACTTTAGACTCTTCTTGCTCGAAAGAATCAACATCATTTACGAGTGCTACTTGTTCCAAGAAGTCCTCCACTGTACCAGTTGGATTTGTATCTTGGAAGTCTTTAGCTACAGATAAAAGTTCACCGATATTCTCAGCACGAGCCTGATCTTGTGGATCTGTACTTTCTTCTAATTGTGCCAAGTAACCAGTTCTATCAAGAATGGCTTCTAAAATATCGAGTACCGATTTATCTTCCATTTCAGCTACAAGAGTAAAAATAAGAATACCAAATTCTTCTAACTTTTCCTTTGTCTTACCTTTAATCGTATCTACTAGATGCAACTGTGTTAATGTCATAAACAAGGATGTACCATTTGCACGAGCATAATCTTGTAGTTTTGCCACTGTAGTAGCACCAATACTACGCTTAGGTACATTGATGATACGCAATAAGCTTAAATCATCGAACGGATTATATAACACGCGTAAATATGCTAAAACATCCTTAATTTCTTTACGATCGTAGAACTTTGTGCCTCCTACCATTGTATAGGGCAATGCTCTCTTAATCAGTGCTTCTTCCAGCACACGAGATTGAGCATTAGTACGGTACAAAATAGCCATATCACCATAAGGTACACCATGGATATCGTGCTTTTTAGCAATAGTATCGCCAATGAAAGCAGCTTCTTCATGTTCAGATTGAGCTGTAAAATGCTGAATTTTAGCCCCTTCTGTTTTATCTGTCCATAAATTCTTCTTAGGACGACCTTCGTTATTTTCAATTACCGCATTGGCTGCATCAAGAATGATCTTTGTAGAACGGTAGTTTTGTTCTAGCTTAATAGATGTACAGTTTGGATAATCCTTTTCAAAGTCCAAAATATTTTGAATATCTGCACCACGCCATGCGTAAATACTTTGGTCAGCATCACCTACCACAGCAATATTTTTCCAATGAGAGGCTAATAATTTAGCCAATAAATATTGAGCGTGGTTTGTATCTTGATATTCGTCGATCATAACATAGCGGAATCGCTTACTATATTTATCTAATACAGCCTCATTGGACTGCAATAATTTAACGGCTACCAATAAAAGATCATCAAAATCTAGAGCATTATTCTTACGCAATTCCCGTTCATAATACTCGTATACATCAGCAACCTTTTGTTGGTAAAAGTCTCTCGCTTGCTTTCTAAAATCTGAGGCAAATAACAATTTATTTTTTGCATCAGATATGGCACCAATCATAGCACCTACAGGATAGTATTTATCGTCGAGGTTTAATGCTTTTAAAGCAGCCTTAATAACAGCTTGAGAGTCAGATGTATCGTAGATTGTAAAGTTACTGTTATAACCTAAGAAGTTATCTAATTCAAAACGCAAGAATTTCGCACAGAAGCTATGAAATGTGCTGAGCCAAATACGATTGGCTACATCACCAACAAGACCTTCTACACGGCTTTTCATCTCCTTAGCCGCTTTGTTGGTAAATGTAATCGCCAAGATTTCATATGGATTAACACCTTGAGCTAATAAATGTGCAATGCGCACGGTTAACACCTTTGTTTTACCAGATCCAGCACCAGCCAAAATCAATAAAGGGCCTTCCGTATGTTGAACGGCTTGTTGCTGCTCTTTATTTAAACCTATTAGTAATGAATTCATCGGAACACCCCTATCGCCCTTACATATACTATAATTTGATAATCATATAAATAGAGAAGAAGAACGTTGCAAGCAACGTTCTTTTCCCTTTGTATACTACTATACTATTTCATAGCACCAAGAATTGGTGGTACGATTTGTTTTTTACGAGACATAGTATTTGGCAAGAATACGCCATTGTCTTTAACTTCTTTTTCAAATGCTTTTGTTACTACTGCTTCCACATCACCACTGAATAATAATGTAGTGCTTTCATCAAGAATATTTGTAATCATGATGTAAGATGCATCGTAGTTATTAGCACTGCGAAGAGCTTCTAACGCTTTTACTAATTCACCTTGTTTAGCCAATACGTCTGTAGTATCCATAACAGAAATTTGACCGATAGAAATTGTTTTACCTGCTTCGGAGAATTCCTTCATATCTGTACGAACGATATCGTCATTAGTCAAATCAGAAATATCTGCACCAGCTTTTAACATATCAAGGCCATAGGACTCGATATCTACACCAGCGATTTCTGCCAATTTATGAGCCATTTCTTTATCTGTTTCAGTACATGTTGGAGAACGGAATAAAACAGTATCAGAAATGATAGCGGACAACATCAAGCCTGCAATAGCTTTAGGGATTTCTTGATTGTTTTCCATGTACAATTTAGTAATGATTGTATTGGAGCAACCTACTGGTTCTAAACGCATAAATACAGGACCATCAGTTTCGAAATCACCAATGCGGTGATGATCGACAACGCCGCACATATTCATAGATTTGTAACCATCAATGATTTGTTTAGATTCGTTGTGGTCAGTTAAGTACAAGTTGCCGCCTTCTGGAGCGAATTCTTCCCAATTCTTAACGATTTGAGGGTGTTCAAAACCAAAATGATTCAATACATATGTTGTTTCTTTGTTAGCTTCACCTGCACAGACTGGAGTTGCTGGTGTCCCCATTTGTGTTAGTAAGTTAGCAAAGGAAATAGCAGAACAAATTGAATCAGTATCAGGGCTTTTATGACCTGCTACATATGTTTTTACATCACTCATAATATACCTCTTTTTATATAAATTTCACACTTAATATCGACTTACGTCAATCTGATTTTTTTAACTATATTATTATATCATAAATTATATAAAAAAACACGCCACTACTAAGTAGTGACGTGTTTTTGTCATTCTACAAAATTATCTAATGTAAATGATTAGTCGTGATTTTTTTTGCGGTTTGTAAACAAACCAGGTCCAAGTGTTTCAATGATGATGAACAGCATTGGAATGATAAAGATACCAAACAATGTTGCTGTTGTCATCCCTGCTACTACAGTAATACCCATGGATGTACGAGCACCAGAACCAGCACCAGTAGATACTGCCAATGGCAATACACCAAGGATGAACGCAAAGGATGTCATCAAGATTGGACGCAAACGAATTTTTGCAGCTTCGATAGCAGCATCAACAACGTTCATGCCACGTTCGTCAACACGAATCTTAGCATACTCAATGATCAAAATCGCATTTTTTGCGGCCAAACCAACAAGGGTTAAGAGGCCGATCTGCATGTAAATATCGTTAGCTAAGGAATATCTACCTGTAAAGTTCAACAAGAATGGAACTAAAGAAGCACCAATCATACCAGATGGTACGGAGAACAATACGGCAAATGGAACCTTCCAAGATTCATACAAGGCGGCCAAGATTAAGAATACAAATACTAGACCTAAACCAAGAATCATAATGGTTTGAGAACCAGCTTTCAACTCTTCACGAGATTGACCTGCCCAGTCATATGTATAACCAGCTGGTAAAGTTTTAGCTGCCGCCTCTTTCAATGCATTAATAGCATCACCAGAGGAATAACCATTCGCTTGAGAACCACCGATTTGTACAGCCATTGCATTATCAAAACGAGTAATACTAGATGGTGTACCAGTTTGTTCCTTCGTAATATAGTTAGATACTGGAACCATAAGGCCCTTGCTATTACGAACAGCTAGCATATTAAGCTGTTCTGCATTTTGACGGTAAGCGTCTTCAGCTTGAACTACTACTTTATAGTTTTTACCATATGTAGTGAAATCATTGACTTGAATACTACCATAGAAACCTTGCAATGTAGTAAAGATATCAGCTAATGCCACACCATCTTGAGCCGCTTTTTCACGATTCACATCAAATTGTAAGGATGGTGTAGATGTATCAAGGTAGTGTAAATAGATTGAATTGCTGGACTCTTACGAGCTTCTGCTAAGAATTCATTAGCACGTTCTGCCATAACTTGTGGGCTGTCACCAGCTTTATTAATGATATACATACTGAAACCACCAGTAGCACCTAAACCAGGAATAGATGGTGGATTCAAAGCAACTACAGTTGCTTCTGGTACGCCTTGAGCAGCAAAACCAAATGTTTGACCAACCATTGCATTAATAGATGTAGCTTGTGTAGTACGATACTTCCAGTCAGACATAGTGGCAAAGATTACACCTGCACTAGATTTTTGACCGTTCCCTAAGATGTCAAAGCCTGCTACAGTAAATACCCCTTGGAATAATTGCTCATCTTTAGGTTTTTCTGGATCATTTTTGCCTTCTAAGAAGGAAGCAATTTTTTCAAGTGTTGCCATCGTACGCTCAGATGTAGCACCTGGCGGTTCATTAACGGCAATCATATAATAACCACTATCCTCTGCAGGTACAAAGGATGTTGGTAAGAAGTGGAATACTAAACCAGTACCACCAGCAAAGATTAACAATGCAATAACAGTTAAGCTCAAACGATGACTTAAACGAGCCAATTGGATACCATACCAATCACTGAAACGTTCTAGGCCTGCATTGAATTTGTTTAACTGACGATGTACCCAATCTTCACGCTCTTTAGGTGTGTGAGGTTTTAACATCGTAGCACATAGTGCTGGTGTTAATACAAGGGCGATAATCGCAGAAATAACAACAGATACAGCGATTGTTAATGCAAACTGTTTGTAAAGAATACCTGTCATACCACCCATGAAGGCAACTGGTACGAATACAGCTACCAATACAAAGGCGATACCAATTACAGGGCCTTGTACATTTTCCATCGCTTTAATAGCCGCCTCTTTCGGAGGTAAGCCATTATATTTTAATTCATACTCTACCGCTTCTACTACTACGATAGCATCGTCAACAACGAGACCGATAGCCAATACCATGGCGAATAATGTTAACGTATTGATAGAGAAATCAAGTAATACGAAAGCCCCAAATGTACCTAGCAAGGATACTGGAACAGCAATCATAGGAATGATCGTAGATCGCCAAGATTGTAGGAACACATATACTACGATAAGAACGAGTAACAATGCTTCTACAAATGTATGCTCTACCTCATTAATGGAAGCACTTACGAATTTAGTATTATCTACAACCACGTTATATTGCATATCTGGTGGGAAGGATTTAGATTGTTCATCTAGTACCTTCTTAACATTCGCAATAGTTTCTAATGCATTAGCATCATTTTGCAAGGAAATAGCGAAGCCTGCTACCTCTTTATGCGCGGACTTAGCAATAAGGTCATATCCTTTAGCACCAATTTGAATGCGAGCAACATCTTTTAGATGCAATACCTTATCATTAGAGCTTTTAATAGCAATGTTACCAAATTGTTCAGGTGTTACAAGACGACCTTCAATTTTGATAGGATATTGAAATGCTTGTTCCCCATTAGTAGGATTTTGACCAACTGTACCTGCCGCAGCCTGTAAGTTTTGTCCCTTAATAGCAGCTGTTACTTCAGAAATGGTAACACCAAGATTTTGCATCTTCGCTGGATCTAACCAAATGCGCATAGCATAATCAGAACCGAACTCTTGTACAGAACCGACACCCTTAATAGATTTAATAGCATCCATCATATAGTTGGTACTATAGTTCTTTAAGAATGTAGAATCATAAGTACCATCAGGTGAGTTCAAGGAGAATACCATAGCCATATCACCAGAAGATTTAGTAGTTGTAACACCAACCGCTTGTACCTCTGCAGGTAATTGAGCAAGTGCTGCTTGTACACGGTTTTGTGTATTAACCGTATCCATATCGGCATCTGTGCCTTGATTGAACTGAACAGTCAAAGAGTAGCTACCATTACTAGAGCTACTAGATGTCATATAGTCCATATCTTGTACGCCTACGATTTGTGTTTCAATAACACTGGCTACCGTATCATTAACAACTTGAGCCGTTGCACCTGTATAGGCAGTGTTTACACGAACTGTAGTGGAGAAATTTGTGGATATCGAGCTATCGGAAGGTTCATCATAGAAATGAGACCTACCAAGGTAATAACAATGGCTATTACAATGGCAAAGATAGGTCGATTAATAAAGAATTTCGACACGATCTAGCCCCCTTCTATTTTGTTGCTTTTAATTGTTCTTTTGAAAGCAATTTAGCATTAACCTTCGCACCGTTTTTAACCTTAGTTAAGCCATCAACGATGATTGTGTCTCCAGGTGCTAAGCCAGCCTTAATAATTGTATCACTACCACTTGTACCGCCAACTTCAACACTTTTTTGTTCTACTACACCATCAGCATTTACAACAAAGATAAAGTTTTTATCCATAATTTGAAGAATAGCGCGACTAGGAACAAGAATAGCATTTTTAAGTTTTTGACCAGGAGAAATTACTGTGGCAAACATATTTGGCAACAACAAATGATCAGGATTTGGGAAAGATGCTTTCAACACAAGCTTACCTGTTGATTGATCAAGACTTTTTGCGGCTTGAACAATAGAACCCGGTTGATTATACGTTTCGCCATCAGCAAGTTTTAATTGAATATTTGGACCATTGGAATCATCGCCAGTTGGATTTTTCATGAAGTCAAGATATTCTTGCTCTGTCATACTAAATTCAACAAAGATAGGATCGATAGAATCAATAGTTACTAATGTTGTAGAACCTGCTTGTACAAATGTACCCATATCGATATCATCCATACGTAATGTACCAGAATATGGTGCATATACCATTGTATCGCCATAGTTATCTTGAGCAATTTTTACGGATGCTTGGTATGCTTCATAAGCTGCCTTAGCTTGTTCTACAGTACTGCGTTGTGTATCTACACGTTGTTGCGCAATAGCATCTTGTTGAGCTAATGTTTCATAACGATTAAGGTCTACTTCAGCATTTTTATAGTTTGCATTAGCTTGAGCAGCTTGTGCTTCTGCATTAGCAAGAGTAGCTTCGTATTGACGAGAATCGATACGATATAATGGCTGGCCAGCTACAACTTGCTCCCCGCCTTTAACAAATTTTTCAACTACGTAACCAGTTACACGAGCATGTACAGCTACAGAATTTTCTGCAACTACCGTACCAGCATAGGTTTGGTTTACCTGTGCATCACTTGCAGTAATTTTGTATGCATTGACACTCACATCGCCTGCTTGCTGTTGATTACTGCCACAACCAGCAACCATTACAGCGGATACAACGAGAGCCGCTAACATACGGGAATAACGGAACTTCATTATCTGTACTCCTTTACACGAAACTAATCATCTATGTGTCATAATTACATAAATATCATTATATATTTTACAGGATTCTATAGACAAAGTCAATTTTTTCGATACCCTTCCATCTTTATAAAACATAGATAAAATCTGATTAAATTCATATTCATTGTGCACAATCAAAACGATAAAAATTATTGACATTTTAGATTCTTTGTGTACACATTTTCTGATTAAATATCTGTGCTCCGTGGGGAAATCAAGGAGAAATCATGGTGAAATTTCAAGCGAACAAATACGTATTTAAGCAGTCATATACGAACACTAAAAAAAGCTAAAAGATTAGGTAACTACTGCATTTGTTCAGTATTTACGTATCTTCTAGCTTTAGCTTGAATATTGGTGGAGATGAGGGGGAGTCGAACCCCTGTCCAAAAGTGTTGCCATATAGACTTCTCCGAGCACAGTCTATGATTAAGATCTCAGGTTGCTACCGCTCACAGACAAGCTACACAACCCCAGTTCATGTTGTCTCGCCTAATTCATATGAACAACTGAATTAAGCCAGCCTACGGTTTGACGTCCATTCACACTTGGTAGGCACAAGTATGAGGGACGTAGCTTATGCAGCTAATGCAAAATTTTCTTCTGCGTTTAAATGTTTTCCCACCGTTTAACGGCCTCATGGAACGCCGACTCGCTATCTATACCACACGCACCCCTGTCGAAACCTTTACATCCCCGTGCGTCGGTCCCATAATTATAAGCCTATTTAGTATTACTGTCAATTATATGAAACCTTCACCAATTCGGTATATTCACTACTCTTAGCATTCTCAACTTATCTAAATTTGACAACTTTACCAATCCAAGTATTCTTTTATCACTGTCTTTAGTGAATATATTATCTATTATCATGATTCTAACTGTTTCATAGCATTATGCAGTGATTGGCACACATAATCTATTTGTTCTTTATTATGCGCAGCAGTCACCGTTAGTCTAATTCTGCTTTCACCAATAGGTACTGTAGGCGGACGAATAGCGGTGCCTATAATGCCAGCCTCATATAGATAATCAGATACGGCAAGTGTATCTTCATTACGCCCTATTAAAATTGGAAAAATTGGTGTTTCATTGGTAGCATTAATTCCTATGGAAATCAATTGGTCTGCCATATAATTTACATTTTCATGTAAACTCTGTAAAACGGATACATCTGATTCAAGAACATGTAGTGCAGCTAAGGCGGCCCCTATATCAGCAGGAGATAATGCGGTAGAGAATATAAAGCTACGGCTTGTATTAACAAGATAATCTATGATAGTGCTATTTGCAGCTACATAGCCACCAACAGAGCCTAATGACTTACTCAATGTACCAAGTTGTATGTCTACTTCTTTTTCAAGTCCAAAATAGGCCGCTGTACCATGACCATTACCAATAGTTCCTGTTGCATGAGCATCATCTACCATGAGCAATGTATTATAGTCGCGGCTTAATTCATACAGTTTATCCAGTGGTGCAATATCCCCATCCATACTAAATACGCCATCTGTAACTATAAGCTTTCGAGTGTTTCGATCTTACCTGTTTTAACAGATATTTTAACTCGTCTATATCACAGTGGCTATATGTTTTTACAGTACCTCGACTTAATCTACAACCATCAATAATACTAGCATGATTAAGAGCATCACTAAATAATAGTATTCTTATCAGCTACGGCAGAAATAGTTCCTACATTGGCCATATAACCAGTATTAAATACAAGGGCTTTTTCAGTATTTTTCAATTTTGCTAATTCTTTTTCAAGCTCTGTAAATAATGGAAACGTACCAGATACAAGGCGCGATCCACCAGATCCTGTTCCATATTGTTGAGTCCCTTTCAGGGCCCCTTCTATGACACGAGTATCAAAAGTTAAGCCCAAATAATTATTTGAAGCCATCATTAAATATTCTTTATTATCTCGTTTTACTCGCACTGCATCTAGAGGACAGTATTCTCTTAAGGTTCGTAAATTATGGTTCTCTATCTTAGAATCTAATTGTTCTTTAAAAAATTTGTACATTCTATCTCCGTTGAACAAGTACTGGAGTACGCTCCAAATACTCAATTACACTTTCACTATCTATATCAGACCGTACAAAGAAACGCGGCCCCCTATATCTGATCCAAATTCTTTCATATTAGGAAGGCGATGGTATACACCATTACAAGCAACATAACCTACTGTATAGTCTGGATCATCAGACCAACATAATTCGCCCACAATACCATCTGCTGATTGAACCTTTGAAGCTAATACTAAAGCCTCTCTCATATGTTCATTATCACCTAATGCATGAGAGTCAAAGGAGTCCATATGACTAACACGTACTCCGCGGTCACCTGTATCTAAGCGCTCGCCAGTAATGGCATCCACTAACATAGCGCCGCGCATAGATTTATCTAAACTTTTTAACAAAGATATAGCTTTAAGAACAGCTGCCTCACTAATATGAGGACCTTGTAAAAGCTCAGTCGCCAATTGATGGGATTCAGAAATGCTACTAGTTTTATGTTCCTCTACCTTTAGACAGTCAATATATCTAATCTTCTCCGGTGAGATTAAATCTACAGTAATATTGATAAAATCAGCTGTTCCTTTACTGTGATGCAGTGCGCGATCAGCTAACGATTGAGCTATAGTCCCTACTTCTTCTAACTTCACAATCCGCTCTGCACCAGAAATATGGTGGCCCCCTTTTTCATGGGGACCACCTTGTGCTGCACGCATGCGTACACTATATAATTCACTCATTATGATACCTTACCTTTTATTACATGATTTTGATGTGCTTGACTGTGGATTTTACGGAATACTTTTACAAATACAGGAGCCATAATGACTGTAAAAATCATGCCAGGCACTGCTAATGCAACCATAGGTAATGCGGCCTTACCAATATAAATAGACAATGTTAGCCGTGCTAAGGCGGATGCAATTGGGCCTGAAATCATAATACCGATCATATGATTGTGGCACATCCAAAGGATTAACCCTACAATGAGGCGGAATTGCATAGCAATCATGACATTCAAAATAGTTTGGGTACCTAGCGCTAAACCGATTAAACTAGATAGACAACCACTAATAATATATTTTTTAAATCCGAATACGGCACATATGGCTACCGCCAATGGAGCCGACAGTTGAAACTCTATACCTGGAATGACATTAGGTATTTTAATAGCACCTAATACCGTAATCATAGCCGTTAAAATAGCAACCTCTGTAATGTACCGAATATTCTGATTCATGATGTTTCTCCTCTACTCAGAAAATGTCAACCACAAACACTACTCTTGTTTACATTATAATTTCAATATGCATATTTATCAACTAAAAAAACACAAGATAAGTTAACAAATATCACAAAAAAATCGAGCCATTATGACTCGATCTTTTTACCTTAATATTTTTTTGTTGCTCTTTGAGACGCTTTGCAATATCTCGCTTAGCATCGCGTTCCGCCATATCTTGACGCTTATCGTATAACTTTTTACCAGTTACAAGACCCACAGTTACCTTTACATAACCATGGCTAAAATGGAAGTTAAGCGGCACTAAAGAGAATCCTTTCTCCTTAACCTGTGCATGTAATTTATTGATTTCAGATTTATGCATCAACAATTTACGGGGTCCGTTCAGGTTCATGATTAAAACGATTGCCTTGTTCATATGGGCTGATATGAACACCATACAACAAAAAGCTCGCCTTTATCAATGCGACAAAAGCTATCCTTTAAGTTCAGTTTACCTTGACGTATCGATTTAATTTCAGTACCTGTCAAAGCAATGCCTGCTTCATAGGTTTCATGAATATTAAAAATCATGACGGGCCTTACGATTATCAGCAATAAGAGATGGACTAGATTGTTTTTGCCATATGTACCTCTATCGTTTACGTTTACTTTTTAGATTTCTTAGATTGACTGCGCTTAGTCGTTTTATTAGACTTCTTACGACTTGATTTGCCTTTACTAGTTTTTTTACTGAAAGCATCGTACCTAGAATGACTAGATTTATTACTATCACGTCGTGAAGATTTTTTACTGGATTTTCCTGAAGATTTACGACCTTTTCGACTACCATAGCCATCGCGACTACTTACATAGTCAGAACCATTTTGCAATTGTTCTTGTATAGCCATTAGGTTATTGACTTCACCAAGTACAAAGTCGATCTGTTTCTTTTCTACATCGGCTTTTACTAATGTAACAGTTACCTTTTCACCTAAGTGATAGGTTTTACCGGTTCTCTTACCTACAAGCACAAAATGCTCTTCATCGAAGAAATAATAATCGTCATTCATCATGCTCATATGCACAAGACCATCGATACCGTTTTCTAATTCTACAAACATCCCAAAGGATGTAATGCTAGAAATAGTTCCTTCAAAGACTTCCCCTACAAATGGAACCATGTATTGAGTCTTTTTAAGATCTACTGTATCTCGTTCAGCTTCAGTAGCTACTTGCTCCTGTATAGAAGAATGTTCAACAGCTCCAGCTAAGAATGCTTCGTCTACATCCCGTTTAGAATAACCATTTTTCCAATGCATATCAGCTTTTAAAAGGCGATGAACCATTAAGTCTGGATATCGTCTAATAGGAGATGTAAAATGCGTATAACATGTAGATGCTAATCCAAAGTGTCCTACATTGTTAATACTATATTTAGCTTGTTGCATAGAACGCAAGGTCATAATTTGAGCTACTTGCTCAATATCTTGACCCTTTACTACATCTAAGATTTTTTGAAAATCTCTTGGTGTTACACCATCAGTACTAAGGACGAGATTTTGCCCCAAGTAATTTAATACCTTTTGGAATAAATCTAACTTTTCTTCACTTGGGTTCTCGTGAATACGATATACCGATGTACGATGCGTATTCTTTAAGTGTGTAGCCACTGTTTCATTGGCAATGAGCATACATTCTTCGATAAGTCGTTCCGCCATGGTACGATCTCGTTTTACAATACGTAATGGTGTACCATCATGATCGAGTAATACTTTATATTCAGGGAAATCAAAATCTAAAGCACCTCTACGACGACGCATTCGATTCAAAATCTTAGAGATTTCTGCCAAATCATGCAGCATAGGCATAAAGTCGTGTAAGTCATCAGGAATAATATTTTCCTCTAATGCTTTATAGACCTCTTTATAGCTACAACGACGTCCTACATGGATAATAGATGGACGTATACGATAATTTGCAACCTTACCATCTTTATCTATTTCCATCATACACGTCATAGCATAACGGTCTTCATGAGCATTTAAACTACAAATGCCGTTAGATAGGACCTCAGGTAACATCGGTACTACACGATCTACTAAATACACAGATGTACCGCGTTTATAGGCCTCATTATCAATGGCCTGTCCGGATACTACATAATGACTCACATCTGCAATATGTACACCTAACTCATAATTACCGTTTGGTAATTTTCGGCCACTCACAGCATCATCTAAATCTTTTGCATCTTCTCCATCGATAGTGACCATTTGTAAGTCACGAAGATCCCAACGGGCAGGGTCTTCATGAATAAGGGTATCAATTTTCTTGCTCGCTTTGATAACATCATCGGGGAAATTAAATGGAATCTTATGATTAGCCATGATACAGTTAATATCAAGACCTACATCGCCCTTATAACCAAGAATTTCAGTAATAACACCTTCTGGCTTTTTATCGCCTTCAGGCCATTTAGTGATTTTCACTAATACCTTTGCGCCACTACGAGCATCTAATGTATTTTTTAAATCTACAAAGATATCAGTCCCAATTCGCTCATCATCAGGGATAACAAAGCCAAAGTGTTGTTGTCGGTCATAAGTACCCACTACGGTTTCATTAGCTCGTTCAATAACATCAACGATAATACCTTCTCGTTTATGCTTTGTATAATTAGAAGGTATGACGCGAACGCGAACCTTGTCATTATGCATAGCAGTACCTTTATTTTGTTCTGCTACATATATATCTTCATCTTCAGGCATAATAACAAAGCCAAAAGACTTACGATAGCCCTTATAAATACCTTCATATTCTTCATGTTGTTGCTCTGCATATTGATATACATCAGGTCGCGAAGATGTTAATACCCCTTCTCGGGCAAGCATTTTTGCAGAACGAATAAACATCTCAAGATCTTTACCACCACGGATATGGTTATCCATGGCCGCATCTTCAATATGATATGCATGTGGTTGTATAGATTTATAAAAGTCTAATACTTTCTTCTTCAAATTTTCACCTCCTCATTTGGTAAAAAGAAAAAGCCTGCAAAGCAGGCTTTCATCATTAGAATTGATTAATCATTGCCCCTAACACTAAGCTCAACACAGCAAAGATAATCCCCAATATAATCGTACATTTAGATAAGAAAGCGTCTAAACCGCGTTGCTTACCACCAAAAGAAGAGTCTGCCGCACCAGATACAGCACCGCCCATGCCTGCGTTTTTGCTATTCTGTGCAACAACTACTACGATTAATAAAATAGATACGATTACTTCTACAATCATTAAAAAATTTGTCACGACTGTCATCCTTCCTGTGTGGCTCTTGGAGAGTCCAAAACCCGATGTTCTAAATACTTCTCTAATTTACGTTTAACCCTTTGTAACGCATTGTCTATAGATTTGACACTGCGATCAGTGACCTCAGCCATTTCTTGGTAAGAACGTCCGTCTAGATATCCTTCCAAGACCTCCCACTCGAGTTCACTTAAAATATGACCAATATTGCGCTCAATATCATCCAATTCCTCTTGGCTGATAATAAGGTCCTCAGGATTGGTAACCTTTGCTGAAGATAGCATCTCGATCAATGTACGCTCTGATTCCTCTGTATAAACTGGTTTGTTTAAAGATACATAGGAATTTAAAGGTGCATGTTTTTGTCTAGTAGCCGACTTAATAGCCGTAATAATCTGTCTAGTTATACAAAGCTCCGCAAAAGCTCTAAAGGACGCCAATTTATCATGTTTAAAATCCCGCGTAGCCTTATAAAGACCAATCATCCCTTCTTGAATGATGTCTTCACGATCTGCACCTACTAAAAAGTAAGAACGCGCCTTTGCACGAACAAAGTTTTTATATTTATTAACAATATAATCGATTGCAAACTCATTTTGCTCTTCTTGAGCTATGACCACAACTTGCTCATCGGTCATTTCTTTGAAATTGTAATCGGGCTTGCGTGTATGAATTGTGTTCATATGCTCCTCCTTACAATTGAGCAGAAAAACCAATATATTCATTATACTGGAACTATATGTGATTTTCAACTATCAATGGCCACGCCGTAATTTCTCTAGCTTTTCAGCTACTTCAGGAGATAATAACCCTCCTACTTCATTACGTCGCAAGGTAAATTGATCTCGTCTATGTTCATGAGCGTATTGTAGTCGTTCCTCTTCCTTAGCTATACGAATCATATTTTGCAATTCTCGAGCTGGAATGCGCAAGCCTCCAGATCCAAGAATTTGATTTTGTTCAGCTCCATCAGAGGTCACAACATATACATTGGTGTATTTACCTTTTCGCAAAAAGACCTCTCGCTCAATAAAGGAATCCGCCGTTTCCCCATCCTCAGTATACACTTCGAGGAAGCCGCTCGTAATAGCCTCTACAGAACCACCAGATTTTGTATATTTACCATCAAACACAAGGATAACTTCATAACCCTTGAATTTTCCGTAATTTAACAATCTATCTCTAAGTTCCATACGGGCATGTTCTAATGATTCATGAGCCAACTTTTTTAGATGCGTCCAGGCAAATATCACATTATATCCATCTACAATTAAAATATCTTTTAGCATAGTTACTTCGCTTGTCGTTGGCGCACAGCTTCATACATAAGAACAGCAGCAGCCACAGATGCATTCAAAGAATTTAAATTTCCATACATAGGAATGGTAACTAGGAAATCACATACGTCTTTCACAACGCGGCTAATGCCCTTTCCTTCGTTACCAATGACGATAACAGTTGGAATTGTCATATCCGCCTCATATAAAGTGCGATCCCCTTCCATATGAGCGCCCATAACCCAAAAGCCTTGTTTTTGGAGTTGTTTGATGGTTTGAGCTACATTTCCAACCTGCACTAGTGGAATTTGTTCAATAGCACCGGCAGATGTTTTAGCAACTGTCGCATTAATAGGAGCATTATGACGCTTAGGAATGAGAACAGCCGTAGCCCCCACACATTCAGCAGTACGAATGATAGCCCCCATGTTATGAGGATCCTCAACGCCATCTGTCAAAATAAGCAAAGGTACTTCATGATTCGTCTCTTGTAGCACTTCACCTAGTTCTTTAAATTGAACGGCAGAAACAAGAGCTATAACACCTTGATGTGGTACCTCTAAATCATATTTATTCATTTGTTTGATAGGCGTTGGACGTACTTCAATACCTTGAGATTTAGCAAGACCAACAATATCAGCTAGACCAGTTTTAACCTTATCTTCACTGACCATAATGCGTTGAATAGAGCGGCCGCTTCTAAGGGCCTCTTTAACTGCATTGCGACCTACAATATAATTATCCATACTACATACCTCGTAGAGTTATTGAAAAGGCTTGCTTCATAACATCTTGTAATCGCTCATCTTGACGCGTTTCATAAAAGAAATCCCAGTACTGCTTCAAAGGCGGTACTACTACGATATTCTTGAACTGAACTGCTTTTCGGTACATTTACATTACTATTTCTAGCACGTCGTGCAATAGCTTGTTCTTGTTCTGTAAAAGTATCCTCTATTTCTAGCAATGCCTTCGCTTGTGACTTAGCACAAATAAACTCAGTAACAATTGTGTGCAATACTTGCACCTTCGTTATATTCATTTGTACCACTCGTTCACGCACATACATGGAGTATACGGCATCACCAATATAGGCAAGCATAACTGCATCTGTACTAAGGCATTCCTCTATAGTTCTTTTACGCAAACGAAGCGGCTCTTGTTCAAGAGCCGTCAACTTTTTTATCGCTTCATTCTTTAAGAATTGAAATTGTTTAAATTTCACGTTTTTTCCACCGTGCACCTTGAGGAGAATCCTCAATAGTAATACCGATTTCAGCCAAACGATCGCGAATACAATCAGCTAGTGCCCATTGTTTTTGATCACGACACGCTTGACGTACAGACAAGATAACCTGCATTAAATCTTCATATTCATCAGCATTGGCACCTGTGTTGCCTTCCCATGCTTTTTCAAGAATACCAATAACCTCTGTCATGAACTTGAAGATACGTTTAACCTCAGCAATTGCTTCTTGGCAAACAACGCCTTCACGGCCTGTCACAGCTTGGTAATAGATGTTGATTTCTTTAGCAAGACCAAACATGCTAGATGTAGCTAATGCAGTATTGAAATCATCACTCATTGCTGCTTCGAATTCTTCTTCATACTCTTTAGCTTTTTCTAATAAATGTTGAGCCTCATCACAAGGACCTGGTTCACATTTTTCAAGGTACAATAGATTTTCAATAGCAGTGCTTAAACGTTCTAAGGATTTATTTGCTTCTTCTAAACGTTCATCAGAGAAATCTAATGGACTGCGATAATGTGTACTCAACAAGAAGTAGCGCAATGCGTCTGGACTATATTGTTCTAAAATATCTTTTACCAAGAAGAAGTTATTCAAGGATTTAGACATTTTTTCAGAATTGATAGTGATGAAACCATTGTGTAACCAATAGCGTACAGATGGATGTTGACCAGAGCAGCCTTCAGATTGAGCAATTTCATTTTCGTGATGTGGGAAAATCAAATCACTACCACCACCATGGAAGTCAAATTCTGTACCTAAGTACTTTTGGCTCATAGCAGAACATTCAATATGCCAACCTGGACGGCCATTCCCCCAAGGGCTTTCCCAATATGGTTCACCTGGTTTTGCAGATTTCCATAATGCAAAGTCCATAGGATTTTTCTTACGACCATCAACTTCGATACGAGCACCAGCTTCCATATCATCTAATGTACGACCAGATAACTCGCCATAATGTTCAAATTTATCAACGCTATAATATACATCACCATCGAGTTCATAAGCATAGCCTTTTTCAATCAATGTAGAGATCATAGCAATAATATCTTCGATATGTGTAGAAACACGTGGATAAATATCAGCACGTTGTACACCAAGGGCATCCATTACTTCAAAATAGCTGTCGATATAACGATTTGCAATAGTATCCCAAGATACGCCTTCACCATTGGATGTATTGATGATTTTGTCATCCACATCAGTAAAGTTTTGTACATATGTTACTTTATATCCTACATGTTTCATATAGCGACGAATTACGTCCCAAGTTACAAATGGACGTGCATTGCCAATGTGAGGATGGTTATATGGTGTAACACCACATACGTACATTTTTGCCTCACCTGGTGTTACAGGGTTGAACACCTCTTTTTGGCGCGTCATAGTATTATAAACTGTAATTTCTCTCATCGTTACCGACGCCTCCATCTTCGTAAAATAAAAAGACCCCTCATCTCATACAGAGACGATGGTCCGCGGTTCCACTCTGTTAGGTACCAATGTAGTACCCACTCATCGCATAACGGCGCGTCACCGGACAAACCTACCTATAATCGGAGTGTCAGCTCGTGAATGCATTTCTTCTACCTATCCTTGAACCCTCCCACCATCGGTTCTCGCTAAAAAGTTAGTTGTAGAGTACTTCTTTCAGTCTTAGCTTTTACTATTAAATCTATATTCAGATATATAAATATTGTATCAATTATCCTCTAGAATGTCAATGAAAACAAGAAAACCCTCATCTTTCAATATATCCAAATAATGTATTAAACATGCATATTTCGGATATAAATTTGAAAGATGAGGATAAGGAATTAACTATTAAGCATTTTCCAATTTTTCTTGATCATCATGTTTACGGCAAATACCTGCAAAGATAGATCCTGTAAAGTTATGAATAATAGAGAATACTGCACCTGCTACTGCCGCTTGAGGAGTAAAATGTTTAAGTGCTAAAGATACAGATAATGCAGAATTTTGCATTGCCACTTCGATTTGCATTGCACGACGAGAAGAAACATCGATGCTTAACGCTTTACATACAAAGTACGTTACTACATAACCACTCACATTTTGTACTAAGCACGCTACGAAAATGATGAAACCAGTTTCAGCAATTTGTTTTTGGTTCACCGCAGTAACAGCAGCCAAGATTAACAATACTGCAATAGCCGCAATTGTAGGGCATACAGATTTAACAGGTTCGATCTTAGAGCCAATGAAGTAATTCAATACAATACCTAAGATGATTGGTACCAATACGATTTTTACGATAGAAATAAACATCGGCATGAATTGAATTTCAATAGAAGATGTGGCACCTGCATACAATACAACGAATAAAGGTGTTAATACTGGAGCCAATAATGTAGAAACAGTCGTTGCAGATACGGATAACGGAACGTTACCATTCGCAAGGAATGTCATAACATTAGAAGCAGTACCACCAGGACATGCACCTAACAAGATGAATCCGATACCAATTTCTGGTGGGAAATTGAAGATTAAGGCTACCAAGAAACCTGCTAATGGCATCCATAAGAATTGGATAACAGATACAAGGATAACTTTCATCGGTTGCTTAAATACATCAAGGAACACTTGAGCTGTTAATGTTAACCCCATGGCAAACATTACAAATTGTAGCATGTACGCAATGTACGGCGTCATCCAAGAAAATACAGTTGGTAATAAATACGCTAACACTGCCATCAATAGCACTATCCATGAAAGATAACTATTGAATAAGTGGTTAAGAGAACGAATAATACTCATAAAAGCACTCACTTTCATAATAAATAAAAATAAAAGACGCCGATTATTATAGCATTTCTATTGAATAATCTCAATATACATAAAAAAGCTCTCATAACCATAGCTATGAGAGCTTTTAAATTAACTTATGTTACTATTTTGTTAAAGCACTTACATTATCTAAACGATGTAAGCATTTTTCTTTGCCAAGCAATGTAACAATATTATTTAAATCCGGACCATGCATTTGACCTGTTAAGGCAACACGGATTGGCATAAATACAAATTTACCCTTCAAAGCAGTTTCTTTCATTACTGCTTTAATTGTTGCTTTTACAACGTCAGGCGTAATTTCATCAAGTTCCGCCAATGCACTACGGAATGCGCCGAGAACTGTTGGAGCTGTTTCTTCATTCAATACAGCACGCAATTCCTCTTCGTGACCTTCTTCAAGGAATACAGTTTCACCCATGAACATGCCTACATGATCTTTAATTTGAGCACCATAGCTAATATGGTCGCGGAATGTAGAGCACAACAATGTCAACCAATCAATATCCGCTTGATTCAAGCTATCTGGAGCCAAACCAACCTCTTTCAAATGAGGCAAGCAAAGATGGAATAGCTCTTCATCGCTTAAGTTTTTCATGTAGTGGAAGTTGATATGGTTCAATTTATCAATATCGAATACAGCAGGGTTTTTAGCTACGCGATCCATGGAGAAGGCTTGAATCAATTCATCTTGTGTGAAAAATTCTTCTTCCCCTTCTGGAGCCCAACCAAGAAGCGCCAAGAAGTTTACAAGAGCTTCTGGCAAATAGCCCAATTGTTTGTATTGTTCAACAGATGTAGCACCATGGCGTTTGGACATTTTTTTGTAATCTTTGCCAAGAATCAAGAAATGTGACCAAACTTAGGTATTTCCCAGCCTAGTGCTTCATAAATAGCCATTTGACGTGGAGTATTAGATAAATGTTCTTCTGCACGAATAACGTGAGTAATACCCATCATATGGTCATCCATTACTACGGCAAAGTTATATACAGGAATACCATCAGACTTTACGATTACAAAGTCACCTACACCATTGGATTCAAAGGATACATGACCACGTACCATATCATCGAAAGCATATGTTTTATTCAAAGGAACGCGCAAGCGAATGGTTGGTTTACGACCTTCTGCAATATATTTAGCCTTTGTTTCTTCATCTAAATGTTGGCAATGGCCATTATATTTAGGTGTTTCACCACGATCCATTTGTTCTTGGCGAACAGCATCTAATTCTTCAGGTGTGCAATAGCATTCATATGCTTTGCCTTCGTCCAACAAACGTTGTGTTACTTCTTTATATAAGTCAAGACGTTCTGTTTGACGGTAAGGACCATTATCGCCACCTACATCAATGCCTTCATCCCAGTTCATGCCAAGCCATTGCAAGGAAGCTTTGATATTTTCTTCACTTTCACGGGTAGAACGAGCCAAATCTGTATCTTCAATACGCAATACAAATGTGCCTTTTTTTCTTTTACGTGCTAACAACCAGTTAAACAAAAGCAGAACGAGCGCCACCAATGTGGAATGGACCCGTAGGGCTTGGAGCAAAACGAACTTTCATGGAACTCATGATTATACCTCTCCTTCATATACAGAAACGACAGCTTGTGCAGCAATGCCTTCACGGCGCCCGATAGCACCAAGCATTTCATTTGTTGTCGCTTTAATACTAATACGTTCTAATGGTATTTCTAAAACAGATTGTAAGTTAGCCTTCATCGTGTCGATGTGTGGTTTTAACTTAGGTGTCTCCGAAATAACCATAATATCTATATTATAGGCTTGTAACCCACGTTCTTTCAATAAGGAATTAACCTTTTCTAGTAAAAGCATGCTAGAAATCCCTTTATACTGGTCATCTTCAGGCGGGAAATAATATCCAATATCTCGTAGACCTGCAGCACCTAACATAGCATCCATCAATGCGTGAATGAGAACATCCGCATCGGAATGACCATCAGGGCCGAGTTCAGATTCGATATGAACACCGCCAAGAATACATGGGCGACCTGCTTTAATTGATGAATATCATAACCAAATCCAACGCGCATACGTGTATCCTCAATTCCTAAATATCGCTTAGCTACTGCAATATCATTTGGTGTTGTCACTTTAATATTACAATAATCCCCTTCAACTATATGTACAGGCTTACCTACATACTCAACTAGTGATACATCATCAGTACCAAGATACTTGGTTTCATATGCCGCTTGATGAGCCTCTACAAATAATTCTTTTTGAAAGCCTTGTGGCGTTTGAATTTGGTATAGCTCACTACGCTGTAATGTTTCTAAAACATTATGGTCTGTATCAACTCGTTTAATGGTATCCGTAGCTGGAACACCCACCGTAGCAGCACCATAGGTATTAGCCGCGTCAGCAACATTATTAAACATTTCTGTAGAAGCTAATGGTCGCGCTCCATCATGAACAATGACAATATTGGTATCCTCCGATACAGCCTGTAAGCCACATGCTACAGAATCTTGACGCTCTTTTCCACCAAGTACTATCTGAACGGGAACAGTCAAATCCAACTCTTGTAAATGTTTTGTCATATATTCTTGTTCGCCTTCGGCTACAACAAGAATAATCTCTTTCAAGCCATCAACATTCGCTACATTTTGCAATGTACGCTGAATGATAGAGAATCGTCCCAAAGGGATAAATATCTTATTTTCTTTGTACCCCATGCGACGCCCTGCTCCAGCGGCGAGAACAATACAACTAATTACCTTGTCCATTTTGTCCTCCATCTACACGAGCAAAGATCATGCGACCTGCACTAGTTTGTAATATGGATGTAACCATTACCTCTACAGTTTGGCCCACATAAGGTTTACCATCTTCAACAACAATCATGGTACCATCATCGAGATAAGCAACACCTTGATGTACCTCCTTACCTTCTTTCATAATTTGCACGCGAATCCATTCGCCTGCAATGAGGGCTGGTTTAAGTACATTAGCTAGCTCATTGAGATTAAGCACTTCAATACCTTGCACTCGAGCAACCTTATTTAAGTTGAAATCGTTAGTCATCAACTTCCATTGTTTATCCAAAGCAAGACGCATTAATTTAGAATCTACTTCTGTAAGATCATCATAATCATCTTCTACCACTTCAATGGCTACCTTGTTAGCATCTTGCATCTCTTTCAAAATATCGAGGCCACGACGACCGCGATTTCGTTTTGTAGCATCAGCAGAGTCAGAAATAATTTGTAACTCATTCAATACAAAAAGGGGAACCATTAGAGGGCCTTCAATAAAGCCTGTATTACATAGTTCCTTAATACGTCCATCAATAATAACAGATGTATCTAGTAGTTTTGGTGTGCTCGTAGTTTTTATCAGATTTATGAGTAGAAAACATTTTAAAACGACTTGTTTTTAGTGCCTTCTCCACCCCATTGTTGTACATAGTTATAGTACATTTCAGGGCCTTTACGTGCCATAATTTTTAAGGCCACTATATCCAAAAGATAGCACTCAATATAATAGGAATATAAGGTCCTATGATAGGTACTTGATTGAATGCAACACCAATTAAATTTGCAATAATAAGACCGAATAATAAACCGATGGTGCCTGCAATCAATTCTTGATTTGGAATATGAGTAAGAATGCGTTCTAAACGTTTAGCAATGACTAAGCCTTGCTTTTAAAAATAAATGAAGAAATTAAATACCCAATAATAACGCCTAATAGAGTACCCAAAATTAATACTGAAATACGTGCAATGGTCAATGACATATCCCCAAAGGACTCAAATTGAGAGACCAAATATG
>BNJU01003933.1_pt1 | contig 94810 bp, 152 predicted proteins | sample 8539281 | NCBI WGS metagenome assembly BNJU01 (sample SAMD00202456, study PRJDB9452) | human saliva metagenome | isolation source: human saliva | place: Japan
AAAGTATATTCCATATAAAAGTATATTCCATATAATATAAAAAAAGTATTCCACACATTGTATATGCTAAAGCAATTTTAAATTCTCTTCAAATTCCTGCTCTGTATCAACAAGTCTATATGGCTCATATTCTCCATAAGCAGAAGGTCTGCTTACAGTAACCAGTTGTATATTCTCAACACCTATCTCTTTTATTATCTTTTTTTTGAAATCAACCAAATGTTGTCCATGAGAAGTCTGTAGCGCTATACTTCCTATACCGTCAGCCTTCTTTGCAACAAGATAGCACATATTCTAAAGCCTCCCTAAATTCACTTTCTGTTATGATTTTACCATTTTCATATTCTTTTCTCAATGTAAAACCTGAACTATATAAAGTACTCTATCGTCTTCTCCGGGGTCTTCTCGGTCTTCTGATTATAAAGTATTACCGCCTCACGGTTTTCAAACTTTCCAAGGGCATAAAGTACGTCATCCTCCCTGTTAAAATATCCGAAAGGCACTATACGATTATATTTCAGAGGCTGATCAAGTACCAGCTCCACATCACCTTCCGGTATGAAACTGTGACCAGTGCTCATCTGTAAACTCATCCTCATAGTAAGGATCAAACATATAAATATTCTTATCATCCGCACCGGTAAGCAGAGCATAATGCTGTACATCATAAAAGAGCCTTACTACTACGGCACCGCCTCTGTTGAGCGCATCATTTATACGGCTTGTTTCACCGATAAAAACCTGTTCACCTGTAATATATTCACATATTACATTGAGCTGCCTTATCTCCTGAATCTGTTGAGCCAATTACTAAGAAACATCATTGCCATATGAGAAGTTCCGCTCTTGCCGGGATGTCCCTCATTACTGTAGCAATCAAGTGTGTAAAGCATAATGTTTCTGATAACTTCCGGCGGAATATCTTCCCTTTCAAATAGAAAGCTCAGTGCATTAAGCATTGAAGTCGGCCCGCAATCATATTCAGATAATTGATAATGTAATGGATTTTTCATTCTACACCCTTCTTTCTATCTGCATATAGTATAAAGCTCAAATATATTACAAGTAAAAACTTATAATTTCCTCTTACAAGCTTTTTATGCATCAACGCTTATTATACAAGTTCATTTATAAATATTCCACTGATTTTTATTTATAGAATCCAATGTTTTTTTGCAGTACTTTTATCCAAAAAGTTTATAAGACTGCATTTTGCATCACTTACATATCCGAATATCCATCCGGTAAAGTCCACTATATCAAACTCTGCAAAACCCCTATCCCCTATATCTGAAATCCTTGAAACACTTGAATGTCTCTCATCCATCTCAATTCTAAAATATCCGTTTTGTGCCTCTATAATATTGTCATTGATTTTTTTATAATGATATCTATAGGCTCCTTAGCTCTGAAATTTGATAAAAGCTCTACTATATCGGTAATTCTGACCATAATATTTTTCCTTGCCGAACTTCCCTTTTTGAAAGCTTTCATGACACTATTCTCTCCTTTAGCTCAAGCTTTTTCTCCCCAAAAAGATTCACAGCCAGTATATCATTCTCATCACTGTATATATTTATAAATCCGTCCTCAGAAGTGATCTCCTTTAGATCCCTTATAAAAATAGTTTTTCATCTCTATAAGTATATACATCATTATCCTTTGAAACTTCACTATTTATAAAATCCAAAATCCTAAAAATAAGCTCTTTATCAGGCTCTTCTTTAATTACCTGCTTTTTTTAGCCCTGAAAAATTTGCATTATACTCATTTTTTATCCGCCACAAAGGCAAAAAAATCAAAAGGCAGATAATAATCCTTATTTGCAGGGTATCAGATATGTAAACGGAACATTTTCTGCATTCATATCACAAAGTGCCTTATTTAAAAAGTCTTCTCATATAGCCCTGTCGCTTAAATTCCTTTCCTGTAGCTACAGCAACTATATAATCCAAATTATAAATTTTATTAAAAACCGATATTTTTATAAGGATTCAGCATAATCATAGACCTTACACTCTCACCCTCTATATCTGCCAAAATTCTGTTATCTTTCAGCTTTTCCTCATAATAATAATTTACAAAGCTGTCGGAATCTTCAAAAAAAGCCTCCTGATACAGAGGCTTTGTAAGTGCTTTTTCTTTTTGATTCAAATATTTTATCATAGTATTACCTTATTTGCTCAACATAGTACTTTCTCGCATAATCCACCGGATAATAACTCTGCTTTGCATGTCTGAGTCCCTCAAGTCCCAGATCGTCCTCACGATTTACAAGACTTACATTCGGGAATTCATTTACCAAAAACTCCTTATTGATTGCCTGATAAAGGCCTGTGATTTCAGGATTTGCCTTTTCAATATGTATTACAGCCATGTCCTCTAATGGATTGTAGCTGCCTATCGAAAAAGCCTCCATTTTTCCGTCAATATATATCGCACCCATTCTGATATTCAATCTGGTACAATTAAGCAAAATATCATGTATTCCCTTCTACCTCAGGATCCAGATGCTGTTCAACCTCTTCTCCCTTTTGTGCTCTCCACTTATCCAAAAACTTGAACACATCATCTCTGTCTGTAGGATTACAACCAAGAGCTCTATATTCATATCTGTCACCATAATTTTTTATAAAATTATTGTAATGGTTTTTCTTTTTATGAAGCTTCTTTCCTGAAAAGAGTTCTAAGCTTCTCTCCTTCATAGAGATAATCCTTAGCATCCTCCTCAAGCCTTACGATAAACTTATCCTCCGGCAAATTCAATACTTTTATTCCTTCCTCATCTGCCAGATGAATCTTTAAAGGCAGGTTCAATACTTCATTAAAATACTCCACCATTAAGCCGAAGCAATATTCAAGGTCCTCTTCCTTACAAAGCGGCATAGCAGAAAAAGGTCTGTCCTCATCCCCCATAAGCCAAAGAAGTCCAACCTCCTCACCATCTCTCATTGCAACGGCCGCTCTTACATTATAATATTCTTTCCATATAAAGCTCTCAAGCTCTACACTGTCACATGTTCTGTTATGCCTAAGTCCGTAAAACTTGGCATACTTAGGTATATCATTCGCTTCTAATTGTTTAAAATTTAATTTTTTTATAGTCCATAATCTAATTATATTTATTTTTTTGCCTTTTTGTCAAATAAAAAAATCCTGTGGAATATTAAAAATCTCATATTTTACTTTTTATTCTCAAATAAGTCAAAAATATATCCAGTTAAAAGCTTTTATTTAATTAAGGAGTACCTATGAATGAATTAGAAAAATCTGCGTGAAAAGAATTGATACAATAGACAAAGAACTTATAGCGCTCTTTGAAGAGAGAATGAATGTAGTAAATGATATTGCAGAGTACAAAATAAAGAATAATCTTCCCATTCTAAATCAAAGCAGAGAGGATATCGTAATATCAAAAGTAAAATCCATCGTAAAAAATAAGGACTATACAGATAGCGCCATCGACTTTATCAAAGATATCATGGAAATCAGCAAAAAATTCCAGCAAAAGATTATCTCAAAGCAACAATAAAATTTAAAGGCATTGACCTGTTTTAAAATCAATGCCTTTTTCTAATCTTCCTTTGCCCAGCCAAAGGCATACTTCACAGCCTTTTTCCACATCCTTATCTTCTCTTTTCTGACTTCTTCACAAAGATTTGGTGTAAATACTCTGTCAATACTTCTGCTACCCTTTATATCCTCTATACTGTTCCAAAATCCGACAGCAAGTCCTGCCAGATATGCAACACCAAGTGCTGTGGTCTCTACACATTTCGGTCGCTCCACACGTACATTACAAAAATCCGCTTGAGTCTGCATCAAAAAGTCATTAGTACTTGCACCGCCGTCCACATTCAATAAACTCAGTACTATACCGGAATCCTTCTCCATTACATCAAGTACATCCCTCACCTGATAGGCCATAGACTCTAATGTAGCCCTGATTATATGATATTTATTAACACCGCCTGTAATACCTACAATAGTACCTCTGGCATATTGGTCCCAGTATGGCGCCCCAAGTCCTGTAAAAGCAGGTACCACATAACAACCGTTTGTATCCTCAACCTTCATTGCCATATATTCGGAATCTCCTGATGAATCTATCAGGCGCATCTCATCCCTTAACCATTGTATCGAAGCTCCCGCTACAAAAACGGAACCCTCCAAGGCATAATTTATCTTTCCGTTTATTCCCCATGCAATAGTCGTCACCAGTCCGTTGTCGGATTTAACAGGCTTTTCACCTGTATTCATAAGCAAAAAGCAACCTGTACCATAAGTGCTCTTTGCCTCCCCCATCTCAAAACAGGTCTGTCCGAATAATGCCGCCTGCTGGTCACCTGCCACACCTGCAATAGGAATACTCTGTCCGAAATACGATGAATCGACTTCCCCATATATACATGAAGATTCCTTCACCTGTGGCAGCATTGACTTCGGAATATCAAGTAAATCCAGTATTTCTTCATCCCATTCCAATGTATGTATATTAAAAAGCATTGTTCTTGAAGCATTTGAATAATCGGTCACATGCACCTTACCGTTTGTAAGTTTCCAAATAAGCCATGTATCAACCGTACCGAAAAAGTAACTTTCCCTCTTTCGCCTTTTGTCTTGCACCTTCCACATTGTCAAGTATCCACTTTATCTTTGTTCCCGAAAAATATGCATCCGGCATCAGACCCGTTTTATCACGAATAATATCGGTATATCCACGGTTTTTAAGTTCATTACAATAATCCGCAGTTCTCCTGCACTGCCAGACTATTGCCCTATACACAGGAATACCCGTTTCCTTATCCCATACTACAGTAGTTTCTCTTTGATTTGTGATACCGATGCCTGCAATATCGGATGCACTTATTCCAAGCCTTGCCATAGCTTCCACCGCCACACTCAGCTGTGTAGACCAGATAGCATCGGCATTATGTTCCACCCATCCGGGCTTTGGATAATGCTGTGTCAGCTCCTTTTGTGCCATCTCACATATCTCACCTTTTCGATTGAATATGATACATCTGCTGCTTGTAGTGCCTGCATCAAAGGCCATAATATACTCAGCCATAATCTTCTCCCTTTACTCTTTTCTTTTTAACGGTTCTTCTCCACTCAAGTCTTTTACAATCATTTCCATACTGATATTGTAGTCTTTTTCCAATGCCGTCAAAGTTTTCTTATTCATATCCCATATTTCATCCATTCTCTCACCAAAGTTTTCTAAAGTAAGCGGATCATTCTCATCATATCCCACTTCATTTGCAAACTCACCAAAATAACCGCCTTTTGAAAAATTTGTGTTTAAATTTCTTATAGCCTCAGGAGTGTCTATATTGGTTTCATTAAAAAGAATAAATCCCGGATAAATACCATAGCTGAACCCCTCTATTGTATTCATATCCGTATCATATATAAGCACATAAGTACTACGCAATCCAAAATGATCTGACATAATATCTATTTCGAATAGCTTATCATATACGTTTCTAATTGCAATACTTCTAAACGCTATATTCTCTTCAATATCTCGATAATCCAAATAACCGAAACCCGTATATTGCACAATCATATTCAAATTTTTTTATATTTACCATATATACTGATATTTCCAAGATTTATAAATGATTTATACTTCTTGTATGATAAGACAATATCATAATTTTTCTTTTTATAGTTGCCCTGACAATATATTTCCGATTATCACCGTGCGGATACGACCTTTCCAATAAAAGATCATCAGCAAAATATGACATACTCGAAAATGTCTGAAATAGTTGTATCATATCATGATAATATCCCGTTTCTATCGCACCTTCATCCTCATCTTTTGGTTCAGGAATCGCAATTGCACGGTCTATCGTATATTTGCTTAAAATTTCAAACGCCTTAATAATCTCTTCCAGCTTTTCATTTTTTCTGTACAACTTATTTCCGATATCGATATATCTCTTATACCCAAAAAATCCATAGTCACGGTCAAAGCAGTATTCAAGCACAGTATTCAGCAGTTTCTCATCCTCTCTTAAGCTTGATATCAAAATACCGTCTACTATCAGATACTCCATAACAGTCTTTTTATTGTTGCCTAATTCTTGGGATAAAATATTTTCTACAGTAGCCTTCTTACCCTCGGTATCATATATTTTTTCAAGTTCTTTTAATCTCGCATCACATTCGACATCATCCTTTGCATAATAACTTGCCACTGCCCATATATCTTTTTACATCGCAATCTTTTTGGAATTTCTACTATATTTTTCAAGATTATCTATTCTTTTTATATTCATTTTCATCCCTGTTATATCTTGCTCCGTTCCATATTATTTGGTTTGCTGTCACATTATAGTCTGAAGACATTAGTTCGTACATGCCTGTCAATACATTAATTATACATACAACAAGTATCAATATTAAGGCAATATATATTCTATTTCTGTACTTTAACTTCACGCAAAACCCTCCTTAATGCTAAAACCGGTCTATAAATACTTTTTGCATTTGGGCATACAGCTTTTTACATCACAATTTATCTTTAGATGATATAACTGTACTCTTCTCAAGTTCTTAAAATTTTTTTCAAAAAAATGAAAAATTATCAAGTACATTCTCTTCTTCATATGTGCCTATATCCTCCTCATCATCACCCATATATGTTAGTATTATAGTTTCAACATTCTTAAAATATCCTAAATCAGTAATATCTTTCACATGATAGTCTTTAAAATTTATAGACAGAAATTTTATTTTTCCTCAAAGAACTCTTCCGGATAATACCCTTTATTGGCTTTTTCTCGTCTTTTTGCCAAAGATATACGATCTTTACCCATAGTATCTCTCACAGCCCTCAAAAAAATTCTTCGTCCTTAAAAAAATGCTATTCTCTCCATTAAAAAAATATTAGAATAATTATAAATATGCCCTAAATAAAATGTTATTGTGTAGTTCATATTTAATTCTTCCTCCTGTTTAAAAATCACGTACATTTCAGTTATTATTATATGTTTATTCTATAAATATTTTTGCGATATTTCAATATTTTTTTATATTAAAAGAGCCCCCATGCCTTTTCACATAGGGGCTCTAAACGACAGTATTACTTTTCACTTTCTGTAGTCATAACATCATCAGGATTGACAAAGTCTGCCCAAAACGGATTGTCCACCCACAGATAATATCCTCTATTGCTGTCATCCATAGTATATTCCGCCATAATCTTCTCTTTACTCTTTTCTTTTTAACGGTTCTTTACCACTCAAGTCTAATGTAATACAGTCAATATCATAACCATATTCTTCACCCAAAACTTCATAACATCTGTATCTCATATCAAATATTTCAACTAATCTTTCACCGAAATTTTCTTCAGTAATAGGATTGTTTTCATCATATCCCACCTCTTTTGCAAACTCACCAAAATATCCGCCTTTTGAAAAATTTGCATTGAAATTTCTTATAGCGTCTTTTGTATCAACCATATCTCTATAACCATGGTAATCAAATATTTTTATATGTCGGGTAAATAGCATAAGCTGTTCCTTCTATCAAATGTCTATCTGTATCATATACAAGTGTATATGCGGCACAAAGTTCGAAAAATATCAGAAGTAGCTTCTAAATGATTAAGTCTTCTAATAAATGTTATCGTTGACAAATATTTCAGCGAAATATAATCTGTTACATCACGATCATCCAGGCTTCCAATCATTAAACCATATACCCGCATATCTAAATTTTTTTATACCTACCATATATCTCTAATTTCCCCAACTTTATAAATGGTTTATACATTCTATAATACAACGAAATATCAGTACTATCACTTTTTAACCGCTCTTATAATATACTTCTTATTATCTCCTCCATATAATTTTTTTCCGATATAAGATTATTATCAAAGTATTCTATACCTGAAAATGTTTGAAACAGCTGTATCATGCTGAAATACTGCCTTATATATGTATCTCTACGGTCTTCATCCAACATCTTTTCTGCACTTGACATATAATCAACCGTATATTTACTTAAAATTTCAAACGCTTTAATTAACTCTTCTACTTTTTCATTTTTTCTGTACAGCTTCTCTCCAATGTCAATGTACCTTTTATAACCAAGTACTCCAAAGTCTCTGTCAAAACAATAGTCTAACGCAGTATTCAATAATTCTGTGCCTTTATCTAAATCCTTTGTCAGGATTCCTGCTACTATAAGATATTCCATTCTTGTTTTCTTATCATCGCCTAAATCATGCTCAAGAATATTTTCTACGACTTGCTTTTCACCTTGTTCATCATATATCTTTTCAAGTTCTCTAAGCCTTGACGCACACTCAGCATCATCCTTTGAATAATAACTTGCCACCTCCCAAATATCCCTTATATCACACTCTTTTGGAAGTTCGGATAAATTTTCAAGCTCATCTACTTTACTGTATCTGTTTCCATCCCAATTGTATCTTGCACCTCTCCATATGATTTGATTCGCTGTCACATTATAGTTGGAAGTAAATACTTCATACATACCGGTCAGCACATTGACTACGCATACAATCAGTATAAACCTAAGCAACCAATATATCCGCTTTTTTTATACTCTAATTTCATCTATGCCTCTCCTAACCGTAAAAACGGTTTATAAACACTATTGCTCTCGGAAATTCCCTTTTAATCTTTCTTATGTAACGGTTCTCTTCCGGTAAAATCATTTACAATACTGTCTATATTGATATTATATCCTATACAAAAAAATCTATTAACTTTTTCTTCCATATTGCAAAGTTCATCTATCTTCTCACCGAAATTTTTCCAATGTCAGTTGATTATTCTCATCATAGCCTACATCATTTGCAAATTCTTCCAGATAACCGCCTTTTGAAAAATTTGTATTAAAAATTTTTTTATAGCTTTTATTGTATCTACATAGTGACTGTCAGGAGATGCAACTACATTGTATATATCAAAGTAACTATACACCGGAAGTACAGGATAAAATCCGTAGCTTAAGCCCTCGAGCGTATGTATATCCGAATCATATACAATCACATAGGTACCACAAAGTCTAAAAATTTCAGATACAATTTTTAGACTGACTAACTTATCATTTACCATATAAGTTGCAGGACTTTTTTTAATGATATATAATTTGTAATATCAAAAATCATCCAAATCTCTGATTGATACACTCTTTATTATCATATTCAGATTCTTATATCTTCCGTATATACTGATATGTCCAAGATCTATAAATGATCTGTATTTTTTTGTAGGATAATACAATATCATAATTTTTCTTTTATAGATGCCCTGACAATATATTTCTTATTATCCATCCCGGGATATGATTTTGCCGCTAAAAGATTATCGTCAAAATATGATAAGCTTGAGAATGTCTGGAACAGTTGTATCATACGATGATAGTATACCGTTTCAATTGCACTTTCATCCCCATCTTCTGATTTGGGCATCACAATTGCACGATCAATTGTATATTTACTTAAAGTTTCAAAAGCTTCAATGATTCTTTCAATCTTCCCGTTCTTTTTATAGAGCTTATTTCCGATATCAATATATCTTTTGTATCCAAGGAATCCATAGTCTCTATCATAGCAATGTTCAAGGACACTATTAAGCAGTTCCGTGTCGTTACTAAGGCTTTCTATTAGGCAACCGTCCACTATCAGGTACTCCATCATAGTCTTTTTATCATCTCCTACATCTTTAGACATGATATCCTCTACGACAGCCTTTTCTCCCCCTTCATCATATATATTCTTAAGTTCTTTCAGTCTTGTATCACACTCACTGTCATCCTTTGCATAATAACCTGCCACCGCCCAAATATCTTTCACATCACAATCTGTCGGTATATCCACCAAATATTTAATCTCATCTATACTGTGATATCCGGTCTCGTCCTTATTATATCTCTTGCCTTTCCATATGATTTGGTTTGCATTTGCGTTTTTGCTTGTACTACACATCTCATAGAATCCTGTCAGCACATTGACTACACATACAATCAGTATAAACCTAAGCAACCAATATATCCGCTTTTTATACTCTAATTTCATCCATGTCTCTCCTTACCGTAAAAACTAGTCTATAAACACTATTGCTCTCGGACATTCGTTCTTCACACTATTATCTGCGTTCAGATGATATAACTGTACCCTTCTCAGCTTATTAAAATCCCTTACTTTATTCAGATTATCAAGGACATGTTCCTCATCATACATACCGATATCTTCCTCATTATCGCCCATATATGTCAAGATAATTGTCTCAACATTCTTGAAATATTCAAGGTCACTCACATCCTTAACATGGTAGTCCTTAAAATTGATTGATAAGAAGTTCATCTTCTTTAAATCCTTTTTCCAAATGATACCCTTAATAGGCTTCTCTCTTTTATGTGCCAGAGACATGCGGTTTTTCCCCATAGTATCTCTTACCGCTCTAAGAAACTCCGCATCCTTAAAAAAAGCTATTCTGCTCACCACAATCATACATATTATTGTAAATATTCCCAAGTAAAATGATAATGTATAATTCATTTCCACATTTCCTTTCCGTTAAACTTCTCTTGCAGACTTACCATATTATTTGTGTATTAACAGAACTCCTATGCTTTTTTCATAGGAGTCCTAAAATATCTACCTGCTGCTCTCTGTTGTCATGATATCATCAGGATCTACATAATCAGCCCAAAAAGGATTGTCCACCCAAAGATAGTATCCTCTGTTACTGTCATCCATAGTAATCTGCCAAATCTCAGGTGAATACATCATAGAGCTGATACCTATCTCATCCGGATCCTCATCATCCTTGGCAACAACCTGAAGGTACATAAAATCTATATTACCACCATCTGTCTTTACAACATAATAAGTCTCAATCCTTTTTATTCCCTTTTCTTTGTCTTCTGTGACTACCGGAAAATTTCTGTCATACTTGACACTCTTTGACTTTCCCTTATACCTCTTTAGCAGTAATGCAATTTTAAAGTCCATATCTTCGATACTCTCTCTCGCATTCTTTGAAAACAGTGCCTTCAATGCATCAGCATTTTGAGCATCCATTGCAGCAATCACCTTGTCTTTATATTCTTTCTCCTCAGGTGGTTGATTATCATTTTTGGTGACCTCACTCTTAAAGTCGCTTACTATATTTTTAGCAATTAAACCAACAGATAACACAAGTACTGATAATATTATAATAGGTAAGATTTTTTTCATACTTTAACTACTCCTTGCTTTGGATCTGATTTGAGAGGTTATAGTCGTTATATATATATATTCCTTTGATTCAACAATTTCCTTTCGTAGTACAGCCAATTCTTCATATCCTGTATCCATCAAAATCTTTAAATACCAACAAATGTATTTAAAACTATCTCCGCTTCTTCCACTCCAGTAGTCGTCAATATCTGTTATAATATTTACTAAATCCTCCCTACTTTTTATTTAATCTATACTTAAATAGATCATAATTCTTCTCTGCATTTACCATGCCTGCAATATTTGATTTAATTTCCATATTCTTATCTCCCATTATTAGTGTCCAAACGCATAGATATCATATCCATCTTTCTCTTTATCTACACCATCTGTACTGAAATCCCCATAATCTATAGCAAATATAGATATTCCGACATTATTCTCATGAAAATCATCTACAGGTACTATTACCATAGCAATCTTTAAAGCTTGATCATATAATTCTCCTCCTTAGGATCTGCAAACTCTATAGTAGTATTAGCATATACCTCTTTATAGATTTTACCTCTGTCAGCTCTTGATTGATAATTGTTATCTTCATTAAAGCTTATACCTTATTATAGAAGGCCATGGCAATGACTCATTTTCTCTGATAATTCTATCTATCTGTTCATCAAAATTATCTATCTTACTCCTTGCATGCTCAGGAAACAAACTCGCTAAGAGTTCTCTATCATTCGTATTAAATGCTTCTACTATTTTTTTCTATATACTTATTTACCACTGTACCCTCATCATATATGTAGTTATCTAATTTATCAGAGTCATGTATATACCTTGCAACTTTAACTACCCAGGTACATCCTGTAAGCAGACATGCTATTAAACAGAATATAATAATTTTAATTCTCATTAATTCCTATTACCTCCTTCCCATTTCATTACGGCATTGCGATGCACAAAATCAAGACACCAATTATCATTTATCTTATCTTCGTTTTGATCATCAAATTCTGCTGTATGTACGAATTCCTTCCACATAACCCTTTCCTCATCAAAGTCAACCATACCTACCATTACTAAATCTTCAGCCTTTACATCTTGGAATCTTTTATCAGGATTAAACCCTGTGATCCACCACTGATACTGATCATATGCATCCCAATCCGATACTAATGTTCCATCTTTAAGAGTCAGGTTCATGTACATCTTCAAATGACTTTGTTTATAACAATCCACATGCCAATCATTACCTTTATATATCCCTATCTCACTACCTGCACCAAAATGAAAATAATCTCCCTTCCACATCCAAAGTGTAAATTTTGATTCACCTGAACCAAATTGAAACTTTGCTCTATTCATAGATGTAAATGAATTAAAAGAAAAATCGTACATTGGATTATAGCCCCACCACATTTGCCAACATTCACTCATTGTATGAATAATACCATTATTATCTTTATAAAAAAATTAAATTTGTTAAGTTCTCTATCACTTCTTATACCACTTACTGTAAGTTCATTTATCAAATCACTTAATCCTGTATATTCTGTGATGTATCTAAGCGTTCTTATTGCTGTATGCAGTATTGCTACCATAGGTGTTCCTATACTATCAGGAATATTATTAATTGCAAATTCTCGACCGGCATTCATAACTACATCTACCCCTCCTAATGATGCTGAATTAAATATACCCCAAAATCCCTCAATAACTAAGTTTTTCAAACCATAGTATCCCGGTGATATAGTAGATTCCATATAATCTAGTAGAAATCCCTCAAAATCTTTATAGGTAAGTGCATTTGCTTCCGGTGATTCTCCTGTACTGTCAACAAATATCAATGGTGAATTATAGCAGTATGTATACTCGTTTTGGGTAAATCCATATCTTAGATCTCCCTTGATTTTATCCTTTCCAAGAAATCTTCCCATATTTTCATCGTACATTCTTGTAGCTGAAAGATAGTTTCCGCTTATATCATCTACCATGAGACCGGCAAATCCGAAGTTCTTTGGTTTACTTCCAAGCACTTCTCCAAACTCCGAGTACTCAAAAAGCTCATTACCCTCAAGTATTACACTTCCAAGCTCATCACATATGATATTGGCTCTGTTATCATCCTCCACCTCTGATATCAGTTGAATATCCCATACAAAACTTCTCTCATTTCCATCACTATTTTGCCATAGTATATTATCAGTCTTTTTTCTGATATCAATTACATAGCTTGTAGTATGTGACTCATTTCCGTCAGTCTCTGTCTTACCTATTCTGTGACCAAGTCCGTCATATTCATAAGTTACACTGTTTTTACCTGATATGACACTGACAAGTTGTCCCAATCCGTTGTATTTGTACTCTGTTTCAAGCTCACCATTAGAAAACTTCTTAATAAGGTTTCCTCTCTTATCATACTTATACCTTTTTTGAATCAAACCGTTATTCTTAGCTATACGCTCTTCTACGAGTTTTCCTCCCTTATAGATATAGTTTGTAGTAATCACTTCATCTTCAACATATTCTACTTTATCGGTTCTGTTTCCAAAGATATCATAGCTGTATTCTCTTAGCACTTTTCCGTTCAATACAACTTTTGTGATTCTTCCCACCTCATCATAAGAATAATTGTAATCCTTTACACTTCCGTTCTTATTTATACTTATACCTGTCTTATTTCCCACCAAATCATATGCATAAGTATATTCCATATTGATTTTTTCATCACTGATATGCGTTATTTTTTTGTCGGACTTCCGATATCATTGTACTCATAGCATGTTTTGCTTCCATCGCTATACTCTCTTGATTCAATTCTGCCCAAGCTGTTATAAGTCAACCTTATATGTTCATTTCCTGAAACTGTTTCTATAAGCCTACCTTTTTTATCATAGTTATAGCCTACCTTTTTGCCGTCAGGATATACTATAGCCACAGTTCTTCCAAACTTATCATATTCGTAAGTAATACTGTGTCCGTCTGTAGTTAAAGCCTTTTTCACCAAGCCTTTCTTATCTCTTTCAAAGCTCATAGTTCCAAAGCTTCCTGATACGGCTTTCAAAAATCTGTTGCCGTCATACTCATAGTTTACATAATTTCCGTCAGAACATTTCATCAAAGTTAAAAGTCCGGCTTCATTGTACTTTAACTCTGTTTTAAAACCGTCTTCATCAATATTTTTCACTACTTGTCCAATACGGTTATAGTCCAAAGTTTTATAAGTGTTGTCGGCATTTTCTATCTTGAATATTCTGCCCATATTGTTTCTATGATAGCTTCTTATCATACAGTCATTTTCATTATCTTTTTTGTACTGTCTTATTCCTACAAGATTGTACATTTTATCATAACTGTACTCACTTACCAGACCGTCACTGTCAACCACTTTTTCAAGTATATTTCCTACACCGTATTTGAAATAGTTTGTATTTCCGATACTGTCTTTAATAGATGTTATATTCCCTTCACTATCATAGCTATAGGTATTTTTCTCTACCGGTATCAGTCCTTATTCCGGATACTCTTCCCAAGTCGTCATAGTCATAATAAATCTTACTTTCCGTGTCGCCCGTTAGTCGGCTTTCTTCTGTAGGTCTTCCAAGCTTATCATAAGTATATATGTATTTTACATCATCACTTAAATTAACCGCTTTTACTCTGCCGTTCTGATTATATTCATAGCCTGATACATTGCCAAATATATCAGTATACTCCAATACCCTGTTCATAGAATCATATACAAAGCTTTCGCTGATATTCTCATCCAAGGTTTGCTTTAACACTCTTCCATATTCATCATATTCATATCTGATACTTCCGCTTGGCAGTACTATCTCAACAAGTCTGTCTCCCTCATAAACAAAATCAGACTTCACTCCGTCAGAAAATTCCTTACTGATACACCTGTTTAACTTATCATATTTGTAATTCTCGCTTAGACCTGTCGGGTAAGTAACACTGACAATATTTCTATTGTCATCATAGGAAAATCTCTTCATACTTCCGTCAGGAGCAATCATTTTAGTCATATTGCCCCTCTTGTCATATTCAAATTTTTCCACTCCGTCAGCTCGCTTTATCTGAGATATTCTTCTAATATTATCATATACATACTCTGTAGTATTTCCGTTTTTATCTTTTTAACCTTACAGGTAAATTTATATTATTGTACTCTACTTCATAGGTTTTCCCGTCAAAATCCTTTTAATTTTGACACCTGCCTATTTGCTGTATACTCATATGTTCTCTTCTCTCCAAAAGAATTTGTTACCTCTGCGATATCTCCAAGCTCATTATACTTATAAAGTCTTTTTCCCTCCATTATTGTCTTCAATACTTACAACTCTATTCAACTCATCATATTTATATCCGACCAATACTGCACAATGTCATATAACGCTTTTTCCTGTAAGTCTTTATCTGTAGGTCTATCACTTGCCATAATCCTTATCCCCTTCCAATATGTCCATATTATCTAACCATGTTTTATCCACTTTATCATAAATACCGAAATTCTATAGTAAAGCCTAAAGCCTATTAAATGTATAATCTATCAATTTTTCTTCAAAAGCCATCTAAGTCTTCTTTTTGTGATATATGTTACCAGCAGACTATTTGTCTGCAAATCCTTTTCAACAAATATATCACATGTTTCTTTAAAATCCTTTTCTATATTGCCAGCATCTTTATCTGTGAATATACATGTAGTATAGTCACTATTACTTACATATGTAATTATATCTGTATCTTTATTAAAGCTGTCATCCAGTGAAAAACCCCATGGTTGTGTGTACACCTTACACTCTCCATATATAGGTTTTACCAGCTCATATATATACTTCTCAAGTTCAGCTTTCTTTAGGTATCCTACATAATTGTCACCAAAGTAAGTCAACCCATTTTCACTATAAAAGTCCACTACCACATGCCAATCCGGTTTTGACTTTGGGTGTACATAAACGCTATCTTCATACATATTCTCCTTCAAACTTTTCTCCGTATTTTTTCTGCATGTAATATTCTGCTGCATTTATATAGTCTAACTCTGTTAACATAGTAATGCTCACTCCCCTTTTTGCCAGTATATCTCTAAGGAATACCAATCCCACTATGAATGCTATTATTATAAGAATACCTCTTATTGCTTCTTTATTCTGACTTAGTCTTCTTTTTTCATTCTAATCCCTTAAATTTAAAAATACCCATGTATTCATTTATCTTAATAAACTAAATAATAACTTATAGATAACATAAATACATGGGCTACAAAACTAACTTCTATTTAAACTTCCTTGCAATCTCTTCATCAAGTGCCTGAGTTGCATCTGTTCCGGGCGTAATCCTAATCTGTCCCTGCCATAGGAGTGTCCTCCTTGTTCTTTTTAAAGAACAATTGTATTATACCACTCGTTTTATATAATTTCAACAATACATACAGTATACTTCAATTTTTATTATCTTTTGCAAAGACATAATGAATAATCACTTCAACTTTTGTAATATTTTATATATAGTTATATTTTTTTGTTCAAAACTTTATAGTGCAAAATTTATTAACTTAATCATCATCCTTGTATGCAAAAAAATACAGATACTAGCATATCTATAAATAGTTTACTCAATAGACTGTCAGATATCACTTGCCATAATTCTTATCTCCTTCTAAAATATCTACATCACCAAATCCTATCTTATCCACCTTACTGTATACACTCGAGATTCTATAGTAAAACTTAAGTCTATTAAATGTGTAGCTTATCAATCTTTCTTCAAATTTATCAAGCTCTTCTTTTTTTATATGTAACTGATAGATCACCTACATGTAAATCTTTATTTATAAAGTTTTTCACATGTTCTTTTAAAGTCCTCCTCTACACTTTCTGCTTGTTTAGATGTGAATATGTATGCATTATACATTCCAACACTTTCATATGTTTTCATGTCTATATCTTTATTCCAACTATCATCAAGTGCAAAACCATATGGATGTGTATACACCTTACACTCCCCATATATAGGTTTTATCAGCTCATATATATACTTCTCAAGTTCCTCTTTCTTTAGGTATCCTACATAATTATCATGAAAAGATGTCAACCCTCCCTCGCTCTCAAAGTCCACTACCACATGCCACTCCGGTTTTGACTTTGGGTGTACATAAACGCTATCTTCATATACATATTCTCCTTCAAATTTCTCTCCATATTTTTTCTGCATGTAATATTCTGCTGCATTTATATAGTCTAACTCTGTTAACATGGTAATGCTTACTCCCCTTTTTACCAGTATATCTCTAAGGAATACAAGTCCAACCACAAAAGCTATTACTGCAATAATACCTATTATTCCATGTTCATTATTACTCAGTTTTTCTATTTTTTTCATTTTATACCTTCAAATTCAAAAATATCCATATATTTATATATCTTAATAAACTAAATACTAACTTATAGATAACATAAATACATGGGCTACAAAACTAACTTCTACTTAAACTTACTTGCATTCTCTTCATCAAGTACTTGAGTTGTATCTCCCACGTTATCACACTGCTTTGCTATGTCCGGTATTAACTGATATATTTGATTGAATGAAGGCTGTAATGACTCAAACTGTGCTACGAAGCTCTCACTTGCCACACCTTCCCATTCACCCTGTAACATGTTTATCAGATTTTTCATAGTACTTTTTCCTGTAGTTCATCTTCAGTTGCCATATTATTACTTTCCATAACCATCTCTTCCTTTCATTACATATATATCTGAAAATCCGGTATCATTCTTTTTATCATATATACTATCTAATGAATAATAGTAATCCTTTTGAATTATATATCTTGTCAATATTAATTTCCTCTAGACTGCTGAAGTTTTCTTGAGTAATATATGTAACATTTATGACATTGCATTCTAATTTATTTTTCAATAAAAAAATACTGCATGTCTTATTTAATTCAGTTTCCATATTTTCTGCATTTTCATACGTAAATATATCTAATGCATAATTTCCATTACTTACGTATATCATTAAGTCCGTATCTTTGTTAAATCTGTCATCCAATGAAAAACCATATGGATGTATATATACTTTACACTCCCCATATATCGGTTTTACCAGCTCATATATATACTTTTCAAGTTCTTCCTTCTTTAGGTATCCTACATAATTATCATGAAAAGATGTCAACCCTCCCTCACTCTCAAAATCCACTACCACATGCCACTCCGGTTTTGACTTTGGGTGTACATAAACGCTATCTTCATATACATACTCTCCTTCAAATTTCTCTCCATATTTTTTTCTGCATGTAATATTCTGCTGCATTTATATAATCTAACTCTGTTAACATAGTAATGCTAACTCCCCTTTTTACCAGCATATCTCTAAGGAATACCAGTCCCACTATAAATACTATTATTATAAGAATACATCTTATTGCTTCTTTATTCTGACTTAGTCTTCTTTTTTTCAACATTTGATTTTTTTAACCTCTACTCGATAGAAACTTCTGCTTCAGAAACATAGCTTCAATGTCTTCATTTATCTTCAAATGATATAAATCCAGCTTCTTTAAATGTGCCAATTTTTTATTAAATATATATTATCAAGCACATGCTCCTCCTCGTAAATACTCTTATCTCCGACATATTCACTCACATAACAAAACCCTATAAATTTAGCATTCTTGAAGTACTTTATATCTTCAATATTCTTTATATTGTATTTTTCTGAAATTTATTGTTACATAGTCTACCTTTTTCAAGGTCTTTTTTCCAAATTATTCCATCTAATGCCTTTTTCTCTTCTATCTACCATTGACACCCTATATGCTATTAAAGTATCTCTTACCGCCCTTTCAAACTCTCTGTCTTTAAAAAGGCTATTTGGTTCATAATGTATATACAAATTACCGACATCACAACAATAACAATTTGTATTCTTCTCTTTTTCATCATATCCCATACCTCCGGCAAATATTTCAAACTTACAGACTTTAAAAAAATTTGTATTAAAAATTCTCAATACACTCTTTTTGTCATTTCAATTTCCCAGTATCTACTTTTGTAACTTGGATAAATTCTGTATTCACATATATACAAACATCCGTATATATTTACTCTATAACTACCCTCGCATTAGGAAACATTTTCTTTATACGTTCTATAGCTTCATCATCTAACTTTAAGTGATATAATTGCAAGTCATCCAAGTATTTTAAATCTTTTATCTTGTATAAATTATCGAGTACATTCTCATCCTCATATATGCTTTTATCTCCATAATATGCACTTGAATATACCAACGATATTAATTTAGCGTTCTTAAAATATACCAGGTCACTTATATCTCTTATTTTATATTTTCTAAAGTTTATATATATATTATCTACATCCTTAAGATCGTCCTTCCAAATTATACCCTTAATGGGATTGATTCTTCTGTATTCGTCTATAGTTACCATCTCATAATCAGTTTTAGTTTCTCTTACCAATCTTTCAAACTCAGGATCATGAAAAAAAGCTATTTTATTTACAGTATATAATGCAAATACGATAATAATAATTATGGTTGTACAAATTATCTTCTTATATTTCCTTAGCATAAATTCACTCCTCCGATGTAATATCCACTGTTCCTTTAATCCTATCTATAATATACTTACCATTTTTCCGGCATTTGTTTTTTTACTGCAAGTCTTTATCTGTAGGCCTATCACTTGCCATATCCCTTGTCCCCTTCCAATATACGCATATCGTCAAAACCTGTTTTGTATGCCTTATCATAAAAGCTGGAAATTCTACAATAAAACTTTTAACTTATTGAATGTATAGTCTATCAATCTTTCTTCAAACTTATCTAAGTCTTCTTTTGTAATATATGTAACCAGCAATCTGTTAGTCTGCAAATCTTTTTCTACAAATATTTCACATGCCTTTCTAAAATCTTTTTTTCTCTATTTTTCAACATTTTTATCTGTGAATATACAAGTAGTGTAGTCACTATTACTTACATATGTCATTATATCTGTATCTTTGTTAAAGCTGTCATCCAGCGAAAAACCTTATGGTTGTGTGTAAACTTTACACTCTCCATATATAGGTTTTACCAACTCATATATATATTTCTCAAGTTCTGCTTTCTTTAGGGTATCCTACATAATTATCGCTAAAAGTAAGTTAATCCATTTTCACTATAAACTTCTACTACTGCATGCCACTCAGGTTTTTGCTTTTTGGATGTACATATATACTATTATCAACTATATACTCACCTTCAAACTTCTCTCCATATTTTTTTCTGCATGTAATATTCTACTGCATTCATATAATCTTGCCTTGTAAGCATCAAAATCCTTACTCCTCTTTTTTTACAAGTATATCCCTGAGGAATACAAGTCCAACTATAAAAACTATTATCAGTAAAATACCCCTTATTGCCTCTTCATTTTTGGCTTAGTCTTCTCTTTTTCAACATTTGATTTTTTTAACCTCTACTCGATAGAAACTTCTGCTTCAGGAAACATAGCTTCAATGTTTTCATTTATCTTCAAATGATATAAATGTAAATTCTCTAAATGTGCCAATTTTTTATTATATATATATTATCACACATGCTCATCCTCATAAATACTCTTATCTCCATCATACGCACTTGTGTAACTAAACCATACAGTTTTAGTATTCTTAAAATACTTTATATCTTCAATATTTTTTACTTTATATTCTCTAAAGTTTATTGATACAAACTGAACCTTTTCAAGATCTTTTTTCCAAATTATTCCATCTAATGCCTTTTTCTCTTCTATCTACCATTGACACTTTAGATGATATTAAAGTATCTCTTACCGCCCTTTCAAACTCTCTATCTTTAAAAAAAGACTATTTGGTTCATAATGTATATACAAATTACCGACATCACAACAATAGCAATTTGTATTCTTCTTTTTTTCATCATATCCCATACCTCCGGCAAATATTTCAAACTTAACACCTTTAGAAAAAAATTTGTATTAAAATTCTCAATACACGCTTTTGTCATTTCAATTTCCCCGGTATCTACTTTTGTAACTTGGATAAATTCTGTATTCACATATATACAAATATCCGTATATATTTACTCTATAACTACCCTCGCATTAGGGAAACATTTTTCTTTATATTTTCTATAGCTTCATCATCTAACTTTAAGTGATATAATTGCAAGTCATCCAAGTATTTTTAAATCTTTTTATCTTGTATAAATTATCAAGCACATGCTCGTCATCATATATACTCTTATCTCCGTCATATGCACTTGAATAAGCCAAATGTATTGATTCAACATTCTTAAAATATATCAAGTCGCTTATGTCTCTTATATGATATTCTCGGAAGTTTATATATATTTTTCCTACACATTCAAGATTGCTCTTCCAAATAATACCTTCTAGTGGCTTATGTCTTTTATCTTCATCTGTAGTATACATCCAGTAATTAACCTTGGTTTCTCTTACCAATCTTTCAAACTCCGGGTCATGGAAAAAGCTATTTTTATTTACAGTATATAATGCAAATACGATAATAATTATTATGGTTATACAAATTATCTTCTTATATTGTAGGATATCATATAATGCTTTTTTTCCTGTAAGTCATCTTCTGTTGGTCTATTCTTGATTGGCATAATCCTCACGTCCTTTCAATATATCTATATCTATAAATCTTTTTTTCCACATTATCATATACTGCAACTATCCTGTAGAAGAAGCTTCGTTTATTATTTATCATGTCAATATACTTCTCTTGAAATTTTTTAAATCCGAATCCGTAATATATGTTGCTAATATTACATTACTCTCAAGTTTATTATCTATAAAAATTTGACATATGCTTTTTAAATTCTGTGTCTATATATTCTATACTATTATTTGTAAATATATTTACATTGTAATCTCCCTTACTCGCATATATTCTCATATCTGTATCTTTGCTCCAGCTGTCATCCAATGCAAACCCATGTGGCTCTATATACACTTTACACTCCCCATATATCGGCTTTACCAGCTCATATATATACTTCTCAAGCTCTGCTTTCTTTAGATATCCTACATAATTATCATGAAAATATGTCATCCCTCCCTCACTCTCAAAGTCCACTACTACATGCCACTCCGGTTTTTGACTTTGGATGTACATACACGCTATCTTCATATACATATTCTCCTTCAAACTTCTCTCCATATTTTTTCTGCATGTAATATTCTGCTGCATTTATATAGTCTAACTCTGTTAACATAGTAATGCTTACTCCCCTTTTTACCAGTATATCTCTAAGGAATACCAGTCCCACTATAAATGCTATTATTATAAGAATACCTCTTATTGCTTCTTCATTTTTGACTTAATCTTCTCTTTTTCATCCTATTCCTTTAAATAAAAAAATTCCTCTGTGTTCATATATTGTAATAAACCATATAATCAAAAATCTGTATATATTTACTCTATAACTATCCTTGCCTTTGGAAACATTTTCTTTATATTTTCTACATCTTCATTGCCTAACCTTAAGTGATATAATTGCAATGCCTTTTCCTGTAAGTCTTTATCTGTAGGTCTATCACTTGCCATAATCCTTGTCTCCTTCCAATATACGCATATCGTCAAAACCTGTTTTTGTACGCCTTATCATAAAAGCTGGAAATTCTATAGTAAAACTTTAATTTATTAAACGTATAGTCTATTATTTCTTCTTCAAACTTATCAAAATCTTTTTTTCGTGATATATGTTACCAGTAATCTGTTGGTCTGCAAGTCTTTATCTACAAATATATTACATGACTTTTTCAAAATCTTCTTCTCTGTTTTTCAACATTTTTTTATTTGTAAATATAAATGTAATATAGTCACTATTACTTACATATGTCATCAAGTCTGTATCTCTATTAAAGCTATCATCCAGTGAAAAACCATACGGTTGAGTATACACTTTACAATCCCCATATATCGGTTTTTATCAGCTCATAGATATACTTCTCAAGTTCTTCTTTCTTTAGGTATCCTACATAATTATCACTAAAGTAAGTTAACCCATTTTTACTATAAACTTCTACCACTGCGTGCCACTCAGGATTTTGCCTTTGGATGAACGTATATACTGTCCTCAACTATATACTCACCTTCAAATTTCTCTCCATATTTTTTTCTGCATGTAATATTCTACTGCATTCATATAATCTTGCCTTGTAAGCATCAAAAATCCTTACTCCTCTTTTTTTACAAGTATATCCCTGAGGAATACCAGTCCAACTATGAATGCTATTATTATCAGAATACCTCTTATTGCTTCTTCATTTTGGCTTATTTTTCTCTTTTTCCATTCTATCTCTCCAATCAAAAAGTCCACACAATTATATCCCTGACAAAGTAATACTTTAACTTATCAGTAACATAAATGTGTGGGCTGTATAAATTTTTCTATTCTTCTTTAATAAATCCGTAGTAAGATCCGGTATTCATATTTGCAATATCCAGTATCGTTTCATCTTCCAAAAAGAAATCCCATGTACGGTATCATATTCGGCTTTAGATATCTGTTCCTTACCCTCTAACATAAATGTCGTATTCTTTGTATAAATACATATAAAAATCTTCTACTGTATATTCGTCCGATCTGTTTATAACTTCCATCAGCTCGGCCTTGGTCACACCATAGGAGGAAAGCTTCTTTTCTATAAAATCCATTGCCTTCTCACCTCTGTACAATTTATATGTTCCGCCATAATAATTGTCATCGGTAATCCCCTTCTCCTGATACCAGAAAAAGCTGTGGTACTCATTGAACACCCAATATGATCCGTCATCATATGAAATCCATGATGTTTTTGTCAGAGCATCCGGCTCGATATTTTCGGCTTTGTCTGAACTAAAACATCCGCTAAGCAGAAATACCGCAAGTAGCATTGTCACAAAAATCGTCTTAAATTTTCTCATAAGATGTCTCCTTATTTGATTTTTACGAACTGAAGTAATAAACTGTTATCTATAGTATATATCATTTTCGATATTTTTCAATGTATTTCCACTTTATTCCCTATGTCCGCCTATTTGCCTGTTTCTGTCAAGTGCAGTTCCCTCTTCTTTGAGATTAAGCCCTTTAAATATGGCATTGTTTCCAAATTTTCTTTTTACTTTAAGTACGGCTTTCATTCTGCTGCTTTCTTTTTCTTTAGAAATGCTGTTTGCTTCCAAGAGATTTCCCATACAGCCTGCGCTGTTTTTATGACTTATCTCACTTGCAACTATGGTTATCCTTCTAAACAGCAATATGGGATTTGCAAGTTTCTCAAAGAGCTCCTCACTTTTCTTGCAGATTTCTTTTGTGGAATTGGTATATGATAAAAGATTTATCGAGCCATGCGCACCCTCAGGTACTCTTCTTCCGTAAAAGTCTTTTGTAATATTCCCGGTGTATATTTTTGCTGTTTTGGGATCCTCCAGGCTGTCTATATCGTATCCTATACTTAAAGTTATCTGCCTTGTGGCGGTATCTTTTTCCAGCAATGAAAATGAAAGTCTTTCAGCCATCTCTATAACAATGGTTCTTGCCTCTTCATAGCTGTATGCTCTGAGCAATACCTGACCTTCGCTTATACTTTTCTTTTCCGGAGTATATGCTTTTATATCTTTGATATCCGTATTGTCAATTCCCCAGGCATGTTCTATCAAAAAGCTTGCATTTTTTCCAAACAGCTTATATAAAAGATTCATTCCCTCATTGGCACGATTCTTTTTTAAGCTCTCCCTTGCAATATCTCCCATTGTATACATTCCGTACTTTGCAAGGTTCTTGCTGTAACCTCTTCCTATTCTCCAAAAATCTGTAATAGGTGTATGACTCCAAAGCTTTTCTCTGTAGGATTTGACGCTCAACTCTCCTATTCTTGCTCCATGCTCATTAGGCTCGGCTCTTTTTGCCATGATATCCATAGCTATTTTTGCCAGGTACATATTTTCACCTATACCGGCACTTGCCGTTATTCCTGTGGTATCAAGGACATCTTTTACCATTTTTTCCACAAAACCTGTTGCATCATCACCTGCATATCCCGTAATATCTATAAAGACTTCATCCACCGAATATACATAGATATCCTCAGGTGAGACATACTTTAGATATACACTGATTATTCTTGCGCTGTACTCCATATATTTTTTCATTCTCGGTACAGCCACCACCAAATCAACTTCCAGCTTTACATTTTTTTTGAGTTCTTCAAGAGAATATGACTTTCCTTCAGCCTTTCCTACAAGTTTTTTTCTCTTCTGTTATTTACTTCCTGCAGTCTTTTTATTACTTCAAAAAGTCTCGGCCTTCCGGGTATTCCCAAAGGTCTTAAGTGCAGGACTTACCGCAAGGCAGATAGTCTTTGAGGTTCTGCTCTCATCAGCCACCACCAGATTTATATCCAAGGGATCCAAATTTTCTTTCTCTGCACTCTACCGAGGCATAGAAGGATTTTCAGATCTATTGCCGCAAATATCCTTTTTTTATTATTCATTTTCAATTATCTATTATTTTTAGCTTCTTTTTCCCAATGCAGGTATTATCTTATTTAAAAAAATCTTCAGTGCTTATCTTCAGTGTTGAGGTATTCTCACATGGATGACATCTGATAAAATCAGCCTGTATTACATCTTTGTCTATAACAAGGTCAACTCTGTTGTTTTTATCGTTTAAAAGTCCGAGTACGCTTACGGAACCCGGAGTTACATCCAAAAATTCTTTCAAATAGTTTTCTTTTGCAAAGGAGAGTCTGGACATATCAAGTTTCTTTGAGATATCTTTTTGTAACATACTTCTTATCTCCGGGCATCATAAACAGGAAAAAAATCTTGTCTCCTGTCTGTTGCAAAGAACTATATTCTTGCAGATTTTAACTCCCAGTGCACCCTCTATCTCCTTGCATTTTTCCATATCTGAAGCTTCATCATGGTCAACCACCTCGTATTCCACTCCCAAACCGTCCAAAAAATCATAACATCTTTTTTCTTTATCCTGTCTTTTTTCAATGTCAACAGGTCTTCCCTTATAGGGTTTTTGAAATATACATAATAACCTTCCGAAATTACTCTAATATAAATACATATTTTTTTCTCATTTGAAAGCTCTTTGTCAAACTTGAACCCGAGTCTGTCAAACTTTTTTTATTTTCATCTTCATTTTGGATATTTCCCGATGCAATAAAGTTTACCATCTCACCTCTTGCCATCTTTGCCATGGTGGCTTTTTGTACTACTCTTACCGTCTTTTTTTCTCGGCAAATACACATGTGATGAAATTTATTTTTCTTTTTGAAAGATAGCTTTCTATAGTTTTTTGAATATTCTTTTGAGGCAAGATTTATTACTACTTCTCCGGTTTCAAAAAAATCTTTTTATATTTTATCTCCCCAAAAATTCATACAGATTTTTTTGTGCTCTCCTATCTCCATCTTTGCCTGCATCTCAAGTCTGTACGGACTTATGCCGTCAAATGCTCTAAGTATTCCGAAAAATCCCGAAAGTATATATAAATTCTCTTTTATATACTCTATTGCAGAGGTTTCCATTACATTTACCGCCATATACTGATACTGTATACCTTGATAAGAAAATATTGCAGGGGTAAGACTCCCCTGCAAATTCATGTTTTTAAATCTGTCAAAATTTTCATTTGCAATCTTTTCATTGCATTTCCAGATCTCTTTCAGCTCTTCGTAAGATCTTTGTCTTATCTCTTCTAAAAGGATCTTGCTCTTATCAATATATGTAGGTACACTGCTTCCGATATAACAGTCTGTATTTTCTATCATTGTCTTGGCAGGTGATACTACTGTTTTCATCCCAAAATCTCCAACATCTCAGCCGGATTCTTGGCAGCTTTTACCTTATCCATAGCCTCTATGATAACTCCCTTTTCGTCTATAAGATATGTGGTTCTTACCACTCCCATAGATACTTTTCCATAGAGTTTTTTCTCATGCCATACATCATAAGCCTGTATCACATCAAGCTCAGGATTTGAAAGCAGAGTAAAAGGTAATGAATACTTATCTTTGAATTTCTTATGTGATGCCACACTGTCCTTACTGATGCCTACAACCTCTACTCCTTTTTCCGTAAACTGCGGATAAAGTTCTCCAAAGCCACAGGCCTGGCTTGTACAACCCGGAGTATTATCCTTTGGATAAAAGTATAATATAAGTTTCTTACCTTCATAATCTGAAAGGTTTCTGACTGTTCCGTTCTCGTCCGGAAGTGAAAACTCCGGTGCTTTTGTTCCTATCTGTAACATAAATTTCCCTCCTTATAAAATCTCTTTAAATATACCCTTAAGTGCCGGATATATCTTTCTAAACTTTTGGTATCTTTCCTCATATTTTACCACGAGTTCCGGTTCCGGTTGTATTCTTTCTTTTATTTTTATTATGGACTTTGTAGCCGCTTCAACACTTTCGTATTCATTGCAGCCTCACCGCCGCAAGTATGGCTGCTCCAAATCCCGGACCTTCTTCACTGACAGGTACTTCCACTTCTACATTCATGATATTTGCCACAAGTTTTTTCCAAAGTGCACTCTTTGCGCCTCCGCCACATATCATGGTCTTCTTTATCTCTATGCCGAGGCTTCTTGCCACTTCCAAAGAATCTCTGAGACCGAAGATAACACCCTCCAGTATTGCAAGTGTCATATCTTCTCTTCTTGTGTCCATGCTCATTCCTATAAATGTACCTCTTGCAGCAGGGTCGTTGTGAGGTGAGCGCTCTCCCATAAGATATGGTAAAAAGAACACCTTATTTCCTCCAAGATTATCTATATTTTTCCTGTTCTTTTTGAAAAAAATCCTTTGTCTTTTAATATATCTTCCATCCACCATTTATTACATGAAGCCGCACTGAGCATACATCCCATAAGGTGGTACTTTCCATCCGAATGATCGAATGAATGAAGCGCATTATACTTATCCACTCCGAAGTTTTGACTGGATATAAATATGGTTCCTGAAGTTCCCAAAGAAATATTGCAGGCTCCTTCTCCCACAGTACCTGTTCCTATGGCTGCAGCCGCATTATCTCCGGCTCCGGCTATTATTTTTATATCTTCATTAAGTCCGAGTTCTTTTGCAAGTTCAGGTTTTATATTTCCTACCACCTCAAAGCTCTCGAAAAGTTTTGGAAGCATATTTTCTGAAATACCGCATATTTCAATCATTTCGGATGACCATTTTTTGTTTTTCACATCCAAAAGCAGCATACCGGAAGCATCCGAATAGTCTGTAGCAAAGCTTCCGCTAAGCATATAGCTGATATAATCCTTCGGAAGCATTATTTTTGAAATTTTTGCAAAAATCTCAGGCTCATTATTCTTCACCCAAAGTATCTTAGGTGCGGTAAATCCTGCAAATGCGATATTTGCAGTGAGCTTGGAGAGTTTTTCCTTCCCGATAACATTGTTTAAATAGTCGGTTTCCTCAGTACTTCTGCCGTCATTCCAGAGTATTGCAGGCCTTAATACTTTGTCATCCTTATCAAGGATAACCAGTCCATGCATCTGTCCTCCGAAACTGATACCGCCTATCTTATCGTCTAAGCCTGCAGCTATCTCCTTTAAGCCTTCTTTTACCGCTATAAACCAGTCTTCGGGCTTTTGCTCACTCCATCCGGAATGCGGAAAGTATAGAGGATACTCCTTTGATACAGACTTTACAAGTTCACCCTTACTGTTCATCATTACAAGCTTCAGGGCTGAGGTTCCCAAATCAACACCAATATAATACATACACGTCTCCATAAATTAAAAGTTTATTCTACTATCTATTACATTAAGATTCTACTCTTACCTTGTCAATTGTATTCTTGCTCTTTTTACTGATAAAGTTGCTATCCTGTTTTATATCTGTTTTGATTTTTTAAATCTTTTCGGTAAATGCAACTTAAATACCGAATCCACAAAGAATATGGCAAGGGCTATGGAGCCCGCAATTTTTAATGCTTCGTTCATATAAGTACTCAAGTATGTCGACTCTCTTATAAAGGCGTAAGCACATCTGTATATTGAGCCTCCGGGCACTATCGGCAATATTCCCGGTATAAGGAAATTACTTACCGGTGCTTTTAAAACTCTGGCAAGTATATGTGACATTGTTGCAATACAAAGTGCTGAAACAAGGGCGGCAATCTCCACCCTACTTGCTACCATCTCCATCTAAAAGATATACAGCCCAGCCAACCATTCCGGTCATTCCTGCCTGTACCATGTATTTTTTCGGCAGCTCTATCATAATACAAAAAGCCACCACTGCAATAAATGCACCAATTATCTTAAACAACATATCCGCCTCACAAAATCACATATGCCAGTGCCACGCCTACGGCAACAGCAAAGGCCACAACACCTGTCTCAAGCATTCTACTGACGCCTGCGGTATAATCACCGTTTAGAGTATCTCTCATCGCTGTGGTAAAGATAACTCCCGGTACTATCGGCATTATTCCGCCTATTATTACCAGATCTATATTCATATTTGCAAATACAAATCTTTGAAATCCCACCGCTGTCAAAGCCATGGACAGTGTGGAGATCATATTCAGGAAAAATGAGTTAAACCCGAAAGGAACCAGTGCCCACTGTGTAATTGCCATTGCAAGTCCCGCAACTCCCGCCACCATGCAGTCGGTAAAATCTCCTCCAAGCATCATGGTGAAAAAAAAGTGCCACTCCTACAAAGGAAAGTCCGTATAAAATACCTGTAAACTGTCTTACATCCCTTATCTTTTTTATTTCGGAATACGCCTCATATATATCCATTTTCCCTGCACTCAAGGCTCTTGATACATTGTTTATCAGATATATTCTGTTGATATTTGTAGTTCTTTCAGGTACTCTTTTTGACATAGTAATAAGTCCTTCATCACTGTCCAAAGTCAAAGTAATACCTGTTGCCAGAACAAATGCAGTATGTGATTCACATTTTGAATAGTCAAGTATCCTGTTCATCGTATCTTCCACTCTGCTGATCTCCGCTCCGGCTATGAGCATAGTCTCACCTGCAAGCATGGCTGTCTCCGCCACCACTCTTTCCAGGCTTTTTGACACATTTTTTTTGTCTGCCACTTCCTCTTCTCCAATTTATTATTTTTATAAGTTTGCTCTGAGCTCACTTATCTTATCTCGCAATAGTGCCGCATTTTCAAAATCCAGCTCCGCAGCGGCTCTAAACATCTTCTTTTCAAGCTCTTTTATAAGCTTGTTTATCTCCGCTTTATCCATGGATTCCACATCCTTATCAATAGTTGATACACTCTCGGCAGCCTTTGATATCGCTATCAGATCTCTTACCGCCTTCTTTATTGTGGTAGGTGTGATGCCATGCTCTTTATTGTAGGCTTCCTGTATGCCTCTTCTTCTGTAGGTCTCATCTATTGCCGCCTTCATGGAATCCGTCATATTGTCAGCATACATTATTACATGTCCGTCCGCATTTCTTGCGGCTCTTCCTATGGTCTGAATAAGTGAGGTCTCACTTCTTAAAAATCCCTCTTTATCCGCATCAAGTATTGCCACCAAGGTAATCTCAGGTATATCAAGTCCCTCACGCAAAAGATTGATACCTACAAGTACGTCAAATTTATCAAGTCTCATGTCCCTGATAATCTCCGCTCTCTCAAACGTATCAATATCTGAATGCAGGTATCTTACTCTGATACCGACTTCCTTCATATATTCGGTAAGATCCTCCGCCATTCTCTTTGTGAGAGTGGTGATAAGTATCTTGTTCTTTTTCTCGATTTCTTTGTTTACCTCGGAAATCAAATCATCTATCTGGCCTTCTACAGGTCTTACACTTATAGGCGGATCCAAAAGTCCTGTAGGTCTTATGATCTGCTCCGTTCTAAACATTTCATGCTCTTTTTCATATACACTTGGTGTAGCGGATACAAAAAGCATTTGATCTATCTTTGATTCAAACTCCGAAAATTCCAAAGGTCTGTTATCAAGTGCCGAAGGCAGTCTGAAACCGTAGTTTACCAGTGTGGTCTTTTCTGGATCTGTCACCTGCATACATTCCTCTAACCTGTGGAATGGTAATATGTGACTCGTCTACGATTATAAGAAATTCATCCTTTAAAATAATCTATCAATGTATAGGGAGGTTCTCCGGGTGCTGAACCTGTAAGATGTCTTGAGTAGTTTTCTATCCCTGAGCAAAATCCGGTCTCTCTCATCATCTCCACATCAAAATGAGTTCGTTCATCTATTCTCTGAGCTTCTATAAGCTTATCCTCCGATTTGAAGAACTTTACTCTCTCTTCACACTCTTCCAGAATATTTTGTGTGGCAATCATCATCTTTTCAGGTGCCACCACATAGTGAGATGCCGGGAAAGATGACCGCATGTGAAAGTTCGGCCAGGATATTTCCTGTCAGTGTATCTATCTCAAGTATTCTGTCCACTTCATCACCGAAGAACTCAAATCTTAATGCTGTGGATGTGGATGCCGCCGGAAATACTTCAAGCACATCTCCACGCACACGAAAAGTACCACGATGAAAGTCCATATCGTTTCTGTCATACTGCATATCTATCAGCTTTCTTATGACATCATCTCTGTCTCTTTCCATTCCCGGTCTTAATGATACTACCATCTCCTGATAGTCTATCGGGGCTACCAAGTCCGTATATACATGACACTGAAGCCACTATTATCACATCTTTTCTTTCTGAAAGTGATGCTGTGGCGGAGTGTCTGAGTTTATCTATCTCGTCATTTATTGCAGAGTCTTTTTCGATATATGTGTCTGTGGAAGGCACATATGCCTCAGGCTGATAATAATCATAATAAGAAACGAAGTATTCTACCGCATTTTCAGGAAAGAACTCTTTGAACTCTCCATAAAGCTGGGCGGCCAGAGTCTTATTATGCGCTATTATAAGTGTAGGCTTTTGCAATTTTTGAATAACATTTGCCATGGTAAATGTCTTACCGGAACCTGTCGCACCGAGCAAGGTTTGAAACTGGTTTCCCTCTTTAAATCCTTTTACCAGCGCCTCTATTGCTTGAGGCTGATCTCCTGTAGGCAAAAACTCTGAATGTAATTTAAATTCCATTATTTTTAACCTTTCTGTCTGTCGGCAACTGCCAACCTGGAAAAATTATAGCATGTGACAATATAAAAGTACAGTTAAAAAGAACATTTGTTCGAAATATTTTAAACTGCTTTTTATAGACTCAAATACCTGATAAATCAGCCTTGCGGATTGCTTACCTGCAGTATTCCGGCCTGCTTTTCCAACATATTTATAAAACTTTCCATTTGTCTGTTCACGAACTTATCTTTCTTATGCAGTACCTGATAATTCACCTTTATATGAAAATCCTTTATAGGCAATACCGCCAATGTGTTATCTCTTAGTTTCGGCTCTATCAGAAAATCTCGGGTAACACCGAATAACCCATATTGTTGCATAAGAGTTTGATAATCAGATTGGTATTCTGTGATTCAATGCTTGGCTTTATACCAAGACCAAGCTCAGAGAGTTTACTCTCAAAAATATATCTGTAGCTTGCATTTTTCTCAGTAAGTATACAGGGATATTCCAAAATCTCGGAGAGCTCTATTTCATTTTTGTATGCCAAGGGGTGATTTCTTGAAGCACAAAATACAACTTCGGTCTCTATCTGCACATCCGCAACAAAATCCCTTGAAACACTCGGTTTGTCAAGCAGGAGCATTATATCTATATTATTGTGTTTTATCCCTTCAAAGAGCTCCGACGGAGTACATACCTTTACTTCAACAGTTACATTAGGATTTTTCTCATAAAACTCCGCCAAAACCTGTGGAAATAATGTGTCGCAAATGGAATCTATGGTTCCTATTCGAAGTTCTCCTGTCAGCATATCATCAGTTCTGATAAGTGACTCTTTTGCCTCTTCATTGAGCATAAGTATCTTCTCGGCATATGGATAAAACTGTTTTCCGTGATCGGTAAGTCGCACCTGCTTACCGAGTCTGTCAAAAAGTCTCATCCCAAGGTCAAACTCCAATTGTTGTATCTGTATAGATACCGCCGCCGGTGAATACCCAAGCATCATTGAGGCTTTGTAAAAGCTCCCCGATTCCGCTATTTTCACGAAGGTATTCAACTTCTTTAAATCTAAAAAATTTTCCATAACTTCCCCTTTATATGGTTGGTAAATGTTTTTTTGTAGTCCCACAGCATATTAAATACATTTAACTAATTATATTTATTTTTTTAAATTATATATTTAATTTTTTTAAGATTTACAATTTACACATAGACCTACTATACTATATATATATAATATTTACCATAATAATATTTAGATAAAACAGGCTGTTTGGGGGTGTATTCAGTTTAATGGAAAAGGATGATATCAGGTACAGGACTTATGTCCGAATATTGAAAAGACGAGCTTGTACCGGCTATGGGATGTACGGAACCCATAGCACTGGCTTTCATGCGGCCGCAAAGGCAAGGGAAGTACTCGGCAAATTGCCGAAAAAAGTGCTTGTTGAAGCCAGCGGAAGTATAATAAAAAATGTAAAGAGCGTGATTGTTCCGAATACCGGGCATCTGAAAGGTATACCTGCTGCGGTGGCTGCCGGTATAGTTGCAGGTGATGCAAACAGAAAACTTGAAGTTATTTCCGATGTGGATGATTTAAAGAAATGTGAAATTGCCGATTTTATGAACAATATTAAAATCGATGTGATTCCGCTTGATATCGGTTATGTATTTGATCTTATTATTACACTTTTTGCTGATGATGAGTATGTAAAGATTCGTATTACAAATCAACATACAAATATAGTGCTTATCGAGAAAGAATAATGAGATAATTTTTGAATCCGAGATTGAGAACAATGCCGTATCAGGAAGTGCCGATAAAGATCTGCTGACTATGGACGGCATATGGGACTTTATAAACTCGTTGGATGTTTCCGATGTGAAGGATATCTTGGACAGGCAGATATTTTATAATACTTCAATATCTGAGGAAGGTCTTTTGGGAAATTACGGTGCAAATATAGGCTCCGTGCTGCTTGATACCTATGGCAATGATATTAAGGTAAGAGCAAAGGCAAAAGCCGCCGCAGGTTCCGATGCCAGAATGAACGGCTGTGAGCTTCCCGTTGTTATAAATTCAGGAAGCGGTAATCAAGGCATCACCTGTTCTATTCCCGTTATCGAATATGCCAAGGAATTAAAGGCTTCAAAGAAAAGCTATATCGTGCACTGGCACTTTCAAATCTTACTTCCATACATCAAAAACATGGCATAGGTACACTGTCAGCCTACTGCGGTGCCGTAAGTGCAGGTGCAGGTGCAGGCGCAGGTATCGCCTATCTTACGGAAGGCAGTCTTGAAGCTGTGGAACATACCGTTGTAAACACTTTGGCTATAGTATCGGGTATTATGTGTGACGGTGCAAAGGCATCCTGTGCGGCTAAGATAGCCTCTTCAGTAGATGCGGCTATCATGGGACTGAGCATGTACAAAGACGGTCAGGCCTTCCATGGCGGTGACGGTATTGTAATGAACAATATTGAGGAAACTATCAAGGGAATTTCAAAGATAGGTAAGGACGGAATGCGTGAAACAAATAATGAAATTATAAAACTTATGGTGGAAAGCCATTAAAATTAGGAGGATTTTGATATGAAAAAGAACGGTATTTTAAACAGCCTTCCTTTCCGGCTGTTGCTTGCACTTGTTATAGGTATTGTTGTGGGACTTTTCCTCAACAAAAATGATACAAGTGCCGTTTCTGTAGCACTGCTTAATATAATTGTGACTGTTAAGTACATTGTCGGGCAATTTATAGGATTTTGTATTCCGCTTATTATTATAGGTTTTATTGCCCCGTCTATTACAAGGCTTGGCAGCAATGCGTCAAGAATACTTATAGTTGCTCTTATAATAGCCTATGTTTCTTCAATCGGTGCGGCATTCTTTGCTACAGCCTCAGGCTTTTTAATACTTCCTCATATGAGTATCACGCCTGAAGTTGAGGGCCTTAAAGAATTACCGCAGCTTGTATTCCAGCTTTCAATACCGGCTATAATGCCTGTTATGAGTGCTCTTTTCTTCTCAATCATGGTTGGCCTTGCGGCTGCATGGAACAGAAGTGAACTTATTACCGGTGTTTTGGAAGAATTCCAAAAGGTTGTACTCAGCATAGTAACAAAATTTGTTATTCCTGTACTTCCTGTTCTTATCGGTACTACTTTTGCAACTCTCGCATATGAGGGAAGTATTACAAAGCAATTGCCTGTGTTCCTTGTTATTATCATTATGGTAATGATAGGTCACTATATATGGTTGGCACTTCTTTATCTTATCGCAGGTGCTTATGCAGGTGCAAATCCTTTGGATATAATAAGAAACTACGGACCTGCATACATGACTGCGGTAGGTACCATGTCAAGTGCCGCTACACTTTCAGTTGCTCTGGAATGTGCCAAGAAATCGGAACCGCCTCTTCGTGAAGATATGGTAAATTTCGGTATTCCGCTGTTTGCAAATATCCACCTTTGCGGCTCTGTTATGACTGAGACATTCTTTGTTATGGTAGTTTCAAAAATGCTTTACGGAGAATTCCCTTCTCCTGCAAAGATGATTTTATTCTGCCTTCTCCTTGGTGTATTTGCAATAGGTGCACCGGGAGTTCCGGGAGGTACAGTAATGGCTTCCCTGGGTCTTATAACCGGAGTTCTTATGTTTGACGAGACAGGAACCGCTCTCATGCTTACCATTTTTGCCCTACAAGATTCATTTGGTACAGCTTGTAATGTAACCGGAGATGGTGCCTTGACACTTATACTTACCGGATACGCAAAAAAACATAAGATTGAACCGCAAAATCTAGGTAACATACTGAGTAAAATAAAAAGTCCCTGAAATGGGACTTTTTTTGTTTACTCACTTTTATTATTGTATATCCATTTTACCACAGCCATTGATATTATTATTATATATCCTATCACACTGAATCTGTCGGGTATTTGCTGCATAAATACAAATCCGAGTAATGCCGAATATATAACCTGTGTATAATCATATATCGCTATTTCCTTTGCAGGTGCATAGCTGTAAGCCTTTGTAATGCATATCTGTCCTATCATGGCACCGCATCCTGCAAGTACAAGCATTGCAAGCTGTATAAGGCTTGGACTTACATAGTTCATAGCTATAAAACGGTATTCCTGCAACGGTTGAAAAGCATGAAAAGAAAAATACTATAAACATTCCGTTTACACCGTTTCCTGTAAGTTTTCTCACAAGAGTATAGGCAATTCCCGCCATCATTCCCCCTGTAATTCCTATAAGGGCAGGAAAGAATGTAAAGCCGGCTCCCGGCTTTGCTACAAATATCATTCCGATAAAGGCTATGACAGTGGCAATGATATCAACCGCTCCGGCCTTTTCCTTCAGTATCAAAAAGCCTGCCAGTATGGCAAAGAAGGGACTCATTTTATTTAAAATTGTGGCATCGGCTATATTCATATGGTCTATAGCATAAAAATTACATATAATACCTGCCATACCGCAAGCCGACCTGAGAACAAGTATACCAAGATTCTTGCCGCTTACAGACTTGGATCCTCCACTCTTCATAAGCATAAAGAATGCTACAAATGCCGCAATCAAATTTCTGAAAAATGCTTTTTCAAATGTCGGTAAATCTCCTGCCATTCTTACAAAGAATCCCATAAGTGCAAATCCGAATGCGGCTCCGAGTATATACAATATTCCGATCTTTTTATTGTAATTATTCATATTGAAATTCTTCTCTTGTCGTTTTTTCTCCAAATATCTTACCAAGTTTTTTAAGACAATATAAAAATCCCGGTATAAGGAACATATCAGCTATAATCCATGCAAGTGGTGAACCCATACATGCCGCAACAAAACCGAAGTACTTAACTCCTGCAAATCCTACTATACCTCTTGCAAACATCTCGCATACACCCGAAAGTATTGCAAACATAGGAAATCCCATTCCCTGAATTGAATTTCTCCATACATTTACAAATATAAGTGCAAAGTAAAATCCGGAGTTCCACAAAAGGAATATTCTGGCCTTTTCTATTACATCTGCCTTGGAAGCGTCTATGAAGAGCTTCGGCAACTCTCCGCCGATAAATATCATTAAAAACAAATACGATAACCGAATATATTATACCTATTATTGTTGCTACTTTTACGCCTTCTCTAACTCTGTCAAGTTTTCCCTGCACCTACATTTTGGCCACAGTATGTAGCCATTGTCGCTCCAAGCGCATCGGTTACAGCCACACAGAAGCTGCTTATCTTACTCCCTGCCGTAACGGCAGCCACAGTCACCGCTCCGAGTCCGTTTACCGCCGCCTGCAGTATTACCGAACCTATCGCTGTTATAGAGTATTGCAGTCCCATAGGTACACCCATTGAGAGCAATACTTTGATATGCCTCATGGAGATTTTTCCCTCTCCCGCTTCCGGCTTTAATATATGAAATCTCTTTACCATGAATACAACGCAAAGTATTCCGGATACCAGCTGTGAAATAACCGTAGCGTAAGCGGGACCTGCCACTCCCAGTCCCATCACCTGTATAGATATTACATCAAGCACTATATTAAGAAGTGCTGCAACTATAAGAAAATACAAAGGTGTCTTTTGAGTCTCCCAATGCTCTTATAATACTTGCAGTCAGATTATATAAATACATTACAGGAATACCTGCAAATACTATTATTATATAGATATAAGCTTCATCCAGTATTTCATCCGGTGTATTTGTAACTATGAGAATTGACCTTGTCAATAAACATACTGTCGCCGTCAGTACAACCGAGAAAAAAATTCCCACATATACCGCATTCATAGTGTACTTTCTCAACTCACTATAGTCTTTTGCTCCGAATTTCTGTGCTACAGGTATCGCAAATCCTGCAGTATTTCCTATAACAAATCCGTTTACCATGAAAAATATGGCACCTGTGGAACCCACAGCTGCCAATGAATTAACACCCAAATACTTACCTACCATTACAGTGTCAACCATACTGTAAAATTGTTGAAACAATGTTCCGATAAGCATCGGTATGGCAAATGCCAATATAAGTTTTAACGGATTTCCACGGGTCATGTCTGTAATTCCCTGTGTTTTATTCTGTATATTCTTTTCCATAACTACCTCAAAACAGTATTTACATTTCTTCAATACTCTTGTTTTAAAAACCAATTTCAGCTTTTTCCATACTGTTATTTAATATAAGTTCCTGTGGGAAATCCATTTCTCTCAATAATATATCACAATTTCTGAAATCGCCTACCGAATCGGCATAATGACTGTCCGTATTACATATGACATTTGTACCGTATTTTTTTGCGGCTTCCAGCATCTTTATGGCATTTTCTCTTCCGTTTTGTCTGGCCGAATCAGGATTAAGTGAGGAATTGTTAAGCTCCAGAACAATTCCTCTTTTATTTGCTTCTTTTGCAAGTTCATCATGATCTATAGGATATCTTCCGTCATCCGGATGCCCTATAATCTTTACAAAGCGATTTGACATTGCACCGAAGTATGCATCCATATTCTCCTGTAAAGTTCCCGGATTTATGCAAATAGTATGAAGACTGGCTATAACATAGTCAAGTCTTCCCAGAACATTGTTATCTATATCAAGATTGCCCTTAAAATCTATTATATTTGCCTCCACTCCTCTTAAAATCAAGACATCCTTAAACCTTCTCGGAATAACTTTGAAATTCATAAAGTAGATATTTTTGCATGAACCCGGTACAGCCTCACTGTGATCTGAAAAACCATACGCCAAAAGTCCTTTTGCAGCCGCTTCTTCCATATTTTCTTTCAATGTTGAATATGCATGACCGCTGGCGATTGTATGTGTATGCAAATCAAATAAAAAATCCATATTAATTCTTGAAAAGATCTCCCAACTTATCCATAGCGTTTGAAATACCGACCTTAGCTATCTGTGTCTTTACACCTTCAACAACTGAATCAAGCTGACCGTCAGGAATATCAATACCTGTAAGTCCTTCTATTGTCTTCTCAGGATCCTTTGCAAGATTTGATAAAAGTTCAGGATCCGCCTTTGCCTTATTTATTATATCTGTTACTATTTTTTTGTGATATCCATATTTTTCTCCTTTTTGTACAACTAAAGCCAAGACTATATAAAGTATCTTGGCTCCGGTTAAATATATTATTGATTTATATTAGTTTCCTGACATCTGCTTTGCAACTTCTTCTGCAAAGTTCTCGCTCTTCTTCTCAAGGCCTTCACCTGTCTCGAATCTGACAAATCCCTTGATAGAAATGTTTGCATTGTTTGCCTTAGCAACCTCTGCAACATAAGCAGCTACAGACTGCTTGCCGTCTGCCGCCTTAACATACTGCTGATCAAGAAGACAAATCTCTTTAAGTTCCTTCTTAATTCTACCCTCGATCATTCCCATGATAACCTTCTCAGGCTTTGAAGCCTCCTTAGGATCGTTCTTGATCTGAGCCAAGAGAATCTCTCTCTCCTTTGCAAGGTACTCTGCATCAACTTCCTTATCTGAAGTATACTTCGGATGAAGTGCTGCAACCTGCATTGCAACATTCTTAGCCATCTCTTTGATTTCATCGTTTACAACATCAGTTGTAACATCTACAAGAACACCGATTTTTCCACCGGCATGAATGTATGAAACTACACAACCGGCATTCTCTTCTATCTTCTCAAATCTTCTGATTGACATGTTCTCACCGATGATTGAGATCATGCTTGAAAGCTTCTCACCTACTGTAAGACTTGGATCAAGATCCCACTTCTCATTCAAGAACTCTTCTGTATTGCTTGCAGTTGTCTTTAATGCCTGTGCTGCAACCTCTGCAACATAAGTTCTGAACTTCTCATTCTTTGCAACGAAGTCTGTCTCTGCATTAACCTCAAGTACAACCGCTTTCTTAGCATCATCGCTTACACAAACATCTACGATACCTTCAGCTGCTATACGACCTGCTTTCTTCTGTGCTCCTGCAAGTCCCTTCTCACGAAGGAAGTCAACTGCCGCATCCATATCTCCATCAGTTGCAGCGAGGGCCTTCTTACAGTCCATCATTCCTGCGCCTGTCATCTCTCTTAACTCTTTTACCATTGCTGCTGTTACTGCTGCCATTGTAAAACCTCCTAAACATTTATAAATATGACAAGTTGCAAAGCGGTAAAACCCTCTTTGCAACCCGTCTATAACTCAAATCTCTTTAAAATTAGAACTGTCTGTCGTTCAATTCTTCCTTATCAGGTGCAAATGTCTCACCCTCAAGTGAATCATCGGCAACGTCTTCTGATGTTGAAAGAATCTCACCCTGATTTGCCTCGATAACAGCATCTGCCATCTTAGCTACGATAAGCTTTACAGCACGGATAGCATCATCATTTCCCGGGATAAGGTAATCAAGCTCGTCAGGATCACAGTTTGTATCACAGATACCGATAAGCGGAATACCTAAAGTATGAGCCTCCTGAACACAGATTCTCTCCTTCTTTGGATCTATAATAAATATAGCGTCAGGAATGTTCTTCATATCCTTGATACCGCCGAGGTTCTTCTCAAGCTTCTCCCATTCCTTCTTTAACTGAATAACTTCCTTCTTTGGAAGTAAATCAAATGTACCGTCTTCGCTCATCTCTTCCAACTGACGAAGTCTCTTGATTCTTGACTGGATTGTCTTAAAGTTTGTAAGCATTCCGCCAAGCCATCTCTCGTTAACATAGTACATTCCGCAACGCTCAGCCTCTTCCTTGATAGCGTCCTGTGCCTGCTTCTTTGTTCCTACAAAAAGGATCTTTCCACCATCCTTAGCTATGTCTGACATAGCATTGTATGCTGTATCAACCATACCTACACTCTGCTGAAGATCGATAATGTGAATACCGTTTCTCTCTGTGTAGATATATGGAGCCATCTTAGGGTTCCATCTTCTTGTCTGATGTCCGAAGTGAACACCTGCCTCAAGTAACTGCTTCATTGAAATAACACTCATTGTTTTTCTCCTTTGGTTTTTCTTCCATCAAGCTTAAGAAAAGGACCTATGGCACCTCTTTCCCTATTCACTTAATGTGCTTATTTAGCTATAAAATTCTATCATAATATTCATCATATTGCAACTCTTCTTTTTTATTGCCATGATACAAAATAAGACATAGTATAAATCCCTGCAGCAGCGCCTGCCACATGTGCGGCATTATCCACACCTGTAGTCCTAAATCCTGTATAAAGCATAAGTGCAAGAGAGATTGCTATCTGTTGTACACTTAAATCCTTTATTCTTCCTCTGTTTACAAGTAAAGCATATAAAAGCGCTCCCACTATACCGAATATCGCACCTGAAGCACCGGCACTTACAGCCACATCACCCGTGTAGGTCTGAAACCAATCCGAACCTATATTTGCAATTATACCTGAAAGCATATATATAATGAAGAATCTCACATGGCCAAGTATATCTTCAAGCTTTCCTCCAAGCAGTACCAAAATAAGCATATTGTTGACTATATGTTCTATTCCGAAGTGCATAAACATGGAAGTTACAAGCCTGTAATATTCACCGTTTTTTATATTTTCAGGAAAAGCCGCACCGTATTTCAGCATTACCATGGTACTTTCAGAGCCTCCATGGGTTTCAAGGAAAATAAAATATATAATATTTACAATGATTATGCCGATCGCAACATAATTTTTCTTACCTATTCCAAGTTCCATTATCTTATACACTCTGCTATTTTCTTTGCTGTCTCTTTTTGTAATTCCTTATCCGACTGTCCCGGTACCCAACTTACAATACTTGAAGCATCGTCATATCTCGGTATTACATGTATATGGCAGTGGAAAACCGTCTGACCTGCACTCTCCCCTGTATTTGCGAGTGTGTTAAATCCTGTAGCTCCAAGAGCCGCCATAGATGCCTTACCCAGTTTTGCAGCCAAAACAATTGCCTTTCCGGCTATATCCTCACCAAGTTCCGTGATATCTCTTGCATGTGTCTTCGGTAATATAAGCATATGTCCCTTGCTTGCAGGTGATAAATCAAGTATTACCTTAAAATTGTCGTCTTCAAAAACTGTATCTGAAGGAATCTCTCCGTTTGCTATTTTACAAAAAATACAATCCATATTTACCTCTCTTTAATCATTATCAGTCCACTCAGGTTCCTGCGGTGTTTCAAAAGTTCCCTTTATATTTGTATCACCGTCTATTGCAACAAGCACTCCTGCCGAATTGGTCTTATACTCCACCTTGTCTGCATCTTTTACTTTTCCGTTTGATACTATCTTACCTGACGAGTTCACTACATAGTTTCGTAGTACCGCTTCCGCTCTCATTCGGCACTGCAAAAACCTGATACTTTAAGGACTCATTTGCTTTTACAAGTCTGCCCTTGTAATAAAGCTTGTGATCCTTTGTGCCTGTCAGTCCCCTACCTGTTGAAGTCTGGAAAAAATACTCCTCCGACTTGCCGGTTCCGTCCTTTATTGTTTGCTTACCCTTCATTAGATAGCATTGTGACTCATTTCCGAAATAGTATGCCGAATAAGTATTTCCCTGGTAAACCTTTTGAATACCGTATACCGGTGTACCGTTTTTATTAAAGAGATACTGATTTCCCTTTATTTTTTGCAAATCACTCGCATACAATTTTTCATTCTTTGATGCAACAGGCTCCCCTGTAGATGAAAAGTAGAACCATTCAACAGTATGATTGTACTCTCCTAGGAGCTCCTCAGGCGGTTCTGTGGAATACCAGCCTGTTCTTAGAGTTCCGTCCTCATTCATATACTTAAAATTTTTGATGGTAGGATTTGAACCTCCTGAAGTCTGTACCCAACCTGTAACAAGTTCTCCGTTCTCATTGAAAGCATATCTTACACCGTCTATCTTCTTCTCTCCGTATTTTGATCCGTTTGTAAGTACCGGCTTAAACTTCTTTCCTGTATTTGTAAAGTAGAACCACTTTTCATTCGAGGATGAATTCGGTCCTGTTCTTCTTTCTCCCTCATCATTTGGCGGCATAAGTTTGTACCAGCCGGTCACCATGGTTCCGTCACTTTTTATATAGTAGTTGTCATCAAGTATCCACCCGGTAAGCATCTTTCCGTCTTCATCAAAGTAATAGTATTGATTGTTTATGCTCTTCCAATTTCCTTTGACCGCCTTACCTCCGGCCTGAAAATAAGCCCAGTAATCTTCACCTCTGTCCTTTAACTTTCTCCAACCTTCTACTATAAGACCCTGATCGTCGACATAATATTTGTCATCGTCCACCCAGCTGTTGGTAGCCATAACACCGGCATCATTTAGATAACGCCATTTGTCATCGGCACCTTTTCTCCACTCATTTGTTATTTTATTATTATTACTGTCCAAGTAAGTCCAGTCTGAACCTGATTTTGCCCAACCTTCTGCATATGCGCTTAAAGGCGTTGCCAAAAGTAAACTGAAAGTCAAAACCGGTAAAAGTATTCTCTTTTTCATATCCTACTCCATATCGTTTATGCTCGTTAAAGTTTATTTAATTCCATGCACTCTTTTGTACCATATATTATACACTACAGGGTTGTATTTTTCATTACATTTACCTTAACTAACACAAAAAACCCGTCTCTGTCTTAGACAAAAACGGGTTTTGTTATATTTTTTGTAAATTTTATTCTACAACGTAAGGAAGAAGAGCTATATGTCTAGCCTTCTTGATAGCTACTGTGATTTCTCTCTGATGCTTAGCACAGCTTCCTGAAATTCTTCTTGGAAGGATTTTTCCTCTCTCTGAAATATATTTTCTAAGAGTTGCCACATCTTTATAATCAATAGCCTTTTCCTTATCACTACAGAATGCACAAACTTTCTTTCTCCTGCGTAATCCGTTAGCAGGTCTTCTTCTAGAGCCTTCTGCTCTGTCAGCCTTGTTAAATGCCATGATAAAGTCCCCTTTCTTAATTTTAACCTAGTTAAATGGTAGACCCTCGTCATCAACTCCGTCCGGAATATTCATAAATCCGTCTGTACTCGCTGATGCCGGTGACGGTCTTGTAGAAGCCTGATAGCTGCTTGAACCATCGCTTGCTCCCTTACTGTCTGCAAATTCCTGAGTATCTATAATGACCTCAGTTGTATAAACTTTTTGACCTTCTTTGTTGGTATAACTTCCTGTCTGAATACGACCTGAAACCAATACTCTCATTCCCTGTCTAAAATATCTCTCTGCAAACTCGCCGGCTTTATCAAATGCAACACATGGTATAAAGTCTGCGTTCTGTTCAGATGAGTCTCCACGTTTGAAACCTCTGTCTACCGCAAGAGTATATCTTGCAATTGCCATAGATCTCTCACCACTTGAATATCTTACTTCCGGGTCTCTTGTTAGTCTGCCCATTAATATGGCTCTGTTCATACAATCTCTCCTTTATATTAAGCTTACTGCTTAACGACTAGGTATCTCACAACTGATTCCATGATACGAACATTTGCCTCTAACTCGTTAGGACAATTGTTATCCTCTGACTGGAACTTAATGAAATAGTAGAATCCTTCTTTTTGTTTGTTAATGTCATAGGCAAATCTCTTCTTACCCCAATCATCGACATTTACAATGCTTCCACCAAATCTTGTGATGTAGTTTTGAACTTTCTCCAGAGCTTCCGCTCTTGCATCATCTTCAAGCTTACCATTAAGCACTAATGCTAATTCATATGTACTTGTCATTTCTTACCTCCTCTTGGTCTCTGGCCTTTGATACCGATATCAAAAGCAAGGATTATGTGTCACAGTACTTAATAATATCATAGTTTATTTTTTTATTGCAAGCGATAAATCATTATCTTTTTCTGCATTGTTTTTATCGACTGTTTTTCATTATAATAATTTATACAAATAAAGTTTTTAGGAGCATTACTATGTTAATACAGTTTAGTGTCACCAATTTTTCGCTCTATAAAGGATAAAGTTACATTATCCATGCTTGCAGGTAATGTAAAGGAGCACCCTGAGCATTTAATCTCATATGCAAATGAAAAATATTTGAAATCCGCTGTTATATATGGTGCTAATGCTTCAGGTAAGTCTAATATAATCAGAGCTTTTTCTTTTATGGTTGATTTTGTATTAAATTCTCATAATTTACAACTACATAAAAAGATACCACGCTATCCGTTTCAGTTTGATAAAGATACCCAATATCTTCCCGGTAAATTCGAAGTTATTTTTATATCAAACGGTATCTGCTATGCCTACGGTTTTTCCATAAACGATGATGAGGTTATAGATGAATATCTTTATCATTATCCAAAAGGAAGACAGGCTATAATATTCGAACGCAGTAATACAAGAGATTTCCGTTTTGTCAAAGATGTATCTAAACAAAATTCATTTAAAGAACGTACATCTGCAAATAAATTATATCTTTCTGTTGCTGCAAATTGGAATTATTCTGAAGTTATTCCTGCTTTTGAATGGTTTGCATCATGTCAATTTTTTTACAAAAAGATATTAGAACAACTTCTTCAAAATTTGAAAATATCGATTTTTAAAAACAGTATTTTATCTATGCTGAAAGTTGCTGATTTTGGTATAAATGACTTGATTTTAAAAAACTCCGGTGATTTGAATTACATCGATTCCGTATTTCCTACAGATAATTTAAAAACTGTTCACCGTGTATATGATACTAACGGGCAACCTTCTTATTATGATTTGAATATAGGGTGAAGAATCTGACGGCACAAGAGCATATCTGGAAGTGATTTGTTTTTGCCAAAAAGGCTCTGGATGAAGGTACGGTATTTATAGCTGATGAAATAGATGCACATTTGCATCCGCTACTTACAAAGCATCTTATCTCGCTTTTTAACAGCAACGAATCTAATGCAAAGAATGCACAGTTAATTTTCACTTCTCACAGTACTATGTTATTAGATTCCGACACTCTAAGAAGAGATCAAATTTGGTTTACAGAAAAAGAAGAAGAAACTGCAGTTACTAATCTCTTTTCGCTGTATGATTTTCCTATAAAAAAGGGAACCGAAATAGAAAAAGGGGTATCTATTAGGCAGATATGGTGCCATTCCATTTTATAAAAAGAGGTGAATAAATGCCAAGAATAAAACTTGAAAAAAGAGGGCAACAGAAACGCAAAATTAAGCCGGTTATATTGATTATAACAGAGGGTTCAAAAACTGAACCAATGTACTTTGATAACTTTCGTACACGACAAAACAACATAGATGTTCGTATAGTAGGAAATAAATCTGACGGAGCAAAAACTGATTATGATCATCTTCTGGACAAAGCCGTTGCATACAAAAAAGAAGAGCAAATCTCCATTGAATATGGTGACAGCACCTGGATTGTTGCCGACGGTGATATTGATTTTTAAAAACACAAGGTGCTTTAGATACAAAAAAACAAGAAGCTGTTACACGCCAGAGAAAAAGCTCGTTCTAAGGATATTGAAATCATAATTTCAAACCCCTGCTTTGAGTTTTGGTATTTATTACACTTTATGTATAGTACAAAAACATTTTAACGACTATAGGTCAGTCCAAGCGGAGCTAAATAAATATATACCAAACTATGAAAAAGTCCAAAGATATATATTCTCAGTTATCACCTTATACCCTGCAAAGCAACCGAACATGCAAAGCGAATAGAAAAGAGCCATATTAATAATGGGTATAGTCTTCCATTTGGATTAGATGTATCCCCATACACGGATGTATATAAGCTTATAGAAAAGTTCCCTAATATCTATCCAACAACTTAAATACAATATTAAAAAACCGGCCGTGAAAACTTTTTTCACAGTCGGTTTCTTTATTTTCTACATTATTCATCTCCCGCATTTCTTGCAGGGCAACCTAGACTCTGCCATGTAAGGTATGCAATAATAAACTTATCTATATCTCCATCCATAACGGCACTTACATTTCCGCTTTCCGCTCCGGTTCTGTGATCCTTTACCATTGTATATGGCTGCATTACATAGGAACGGATCTGATTTCCCCAGCCTATGTCCTTTACATCACCTCTGATATCTGAAAGTTTTTCGACATTTGCCTGCTGCTTTAACATAAAAAGCTTAGCTTTAAGCATCTGCATAGCCTTGTCCTTGTTTTGGAACTGGCTTCTTTCATTCTGACACTGTACCACCACACCTGTAGGGATATGTGTGATTCTTATAGCTGAAGAAGTCTTATTGATGTGCTGACCGCCGGCACCTGATGAACGATAGGTATCTATTCTCAAATCATCCGGGTTGATATCCACATCAAGGTCTTCTTCAATATCAGGCATAATATCACAGGACACAAACGATGTCTGACGCTTTCCTGCCGCATTAAAAGGCGAGATACGCACAAGTCTGTGTACACCATGCTCACTTCTAAGATAACCGTAGGCATTTAAACCGTTTATCTGTAATGTAACGGACTTTATTCCTGCCTCATCGCCGTCAAGCATATCAAGGACTTCTACAGTGTAGCCTTCTTTAGCCGCCCATCTTGTATACATTCTGTAAAGCATTGAACACCAGTCACAAGACTCCGTTCCGCCTGCACCTGCATTAAGTTTCATGATGGCATTTGAAGAGTCATATTCACCTGTAAGCAGTGTAGCTATCTTAAGTTCATCTATCTCTTTTGTAAATGCTTCAAGCATACCTTCTATCTCAGGTATAAGGCTCTCATCATTTTCCTCATAGCCCATCTCTATAAGGACTCCGATATCTTCGTATTCAGACTTTAACTTATTGTATTTTTCGACAGTATCTTTGAGCTGCTTTGCCTCTCTTACTATCTTGGTACTCTCCTTCGGATCATCCCAAAATGTAGGCTCTTCCATAGCACGATCAAGCTCAATTATCTTTTTTTCCTTACTGTCCAAGTCAAAGTGAATCCCTCACTTCCAGCAATATTTTTTCGTAGGATTGTAGTGTGGTTTTAAAACCGTCTAATTCTACCATTTGCTCACCCACTTTCATTTTTTTCTAAATATCCAAACGAATATCAACGACATTATATTAAAGTTTTAAAGATTATGTAAACATTATCTGTTTAATATCTCCATAAACTCATCACCTGTGATGGTTTCCTTCTCATACAGGAAATGAGATATTTCTTCAAGTTTTTCTCTGTTTTCCATAAGTATCTGTGCAGCCTTCTCATGCTGTGCTTTTACCAAAGCTACAACCTGTTTGTCTATAACAGCGGCGGTCTCAGCCGAAGCCGCCAAAGAAGTATCACCTCCGAGATACCTGTTGTTAACGGTCTCAAGTGCAACCATATCAAAGTCCTTACTCATTCCGTATCTGGTAATCATAGCTCTTGCAAGTTTGGTAGCCTGTTCTATATCATTTGAAGCTCCTGTGGAAACATCTCCGAATACCACTTCCTCTGCCGCTCTTCCGCCTGTAAGAGTGGCAATCTTATTTTCAAGCTCACTCTTTGTCATCAGATAATGATTACCCTCATCCACCTGCATTGTATATCCGAGTGCTCCCGAAGTTCTGGGAATAATGGTTATCTTTGTAACCGGTGCCGAATTGGTCTGCTTTGCGGCTACAAGCGCATGTCCCACCTCATGGTATGACACTCTCCACTTCTCAGCATCCGTCAAAATGGAATTTTTCTTTTGATAGCCTGCGATAACAACCTCAATACTTTCTTCAAGATCGGACTGATTTGCAAACTTTCTGTTTATCTCTGACCGCTCTTAGTGCAGCCTCATTTATAATATTTTGCAAGCTCCGCACCCTGAGGCACCGGAAGCCATTCTTGCAATCAGCTTAAAGTCAACATCATCTGCAATCTTTATCTTCTTTGGCATGAACCTTTGAGTATTTCCTCTCTACCCTTTAAATCAGGGGAGTTCTACAGGTACTCTTCTGTCAAATCTTCCGGGTCTTGTAAGCGCCGGGTCAAGTGCGTCAGGTCTGTTGGTAGCCGCCAAAAATCATAACACCTGAATTTCCCCTCAAAGCCGTCCATCTCTGTTAAAAAGCTGGTTGAGAGTCTGCTCTCTCTCATCATTTCCGCCTATCTGACCGTCTCTTTTCTTACCTATAGCATCTATCTCATCAATAAAAACTATACATGGCGCTTTTTCCTTTGCCTGTTTGAAAAGGTCTCTTACCTTTGAAGCACCCATACCTACAAACATCTCAACAAACTCGGAACCCGACATTGAGAAGAAAGGAACATTCGCCTCACCTGCTACAGCCTTTGCAAGCATTGTCTTACCTGTTCCCGGAGGTCCTACAAGAAGTATGCCTTTGGGCATTGAAGCACCGATATCCCTTGTACTTACTCGGATCATGTAAGTAATCCACTATCTCGGTAAGATTTTCCTTAGCTTCATCCTCACCTGCCACATCTTCAAATTTGATTCCTTCGGAAGACTTAACATATACTTTGGCACCGGATTTGCCCATATTTCCAAACATCAAAGAGTTTGCACTGTTTTTATCAAACATTCTCTTTGAAATTCTGTTCCAAAGGAAATAGAATAATGCCAACGGAAGAATCCAACTCAAAAGCGCATCCACAAAAGGGTGAATCTTTTCTGACTATTTCACTTGAAAACTGTACTCCTGCATTATGCAGTCTGTCTGTAAGTCCCGGATCATTCATAAGTCCTGTCTTATATACCGTCTTATCATTGGTTCCTGTAAAAAGGATTTGATTGGTCTGTATATCAACTTTTGAAATCTCTTTATTCTCAGTCATGGTCATAAATGTACCATAGTCTACCTGCTTTATCTGCCCTTCCTTTATAAACGGAAGTACCATAAAGTTTATTGCCGTCATTATTATTAATACTATGACATAATAATATATGAAAAGGCCTTCTGTTTTTGGGAATCATCTATCATATTACCTCCTTTTTTTGATAATATAATCAACCTTATTTACTGTTATCCAACCTTTTTTAAAGGTTGTTGTTAGCACTATATCACCTTGAGTGCCAACTGTCAATGTAAAATATAAGGTTAGATTGTATTCAATCTAACCTATATCAAATCTTTATGCTACTTTTTTTCAAATTTTATCTGAACTTTGAAAAGATCACCGTCTATAATTATATCAAACTTTCCACCTTGCAGTATGGTCAAAGACTTTGCTATAGAAAGCCCAAGTCCGCTGCCTTCAGTGGTTCTTGATACATCACCTCTTACAAATCTTTCTGTAAGCTCATCAGGTCTTATATTTAACGGATTTTTCGGATATATTTTTTTATAACAAATGTTGCTCCCTGTATTGTCCGAAATAACATCGATATAAATTCTTGAGTTCTTTGCGGCATATTTAAATGCATTATTGTAAAGGTTTTCCAAAACTCTCCAAAGATGTCTTCCGTCGGCCTTTATCATTACTCCGCTTGAAGGAGTATTTGAAATAATTGAAAGCCCTTTCTCACTGAACTTTTCTTCAAACTCTCCGTTTGTTTGATTTATCATTTCAACCAGATCAATATCTCTTAGATCTACCGATATATTTCCGCTTGAAACCTTACTTGCCTCAACCAGATCCTCAGTCAGGTTCTTTAAATGCTGTGACTTTACGGAGAGTATATCCAGATATTCCTGTATTTTGGCATTTTCAGGTTTTTCTCTCTTTATAAGATCGACATAATTTATTATTGAAGTGAGCGGTGTTTTGATATCATGTGACACATTTGTTATCAAATCGGCTTTTAATCTCTCACTCTTTACCTGATCGTTGATAGCCCCCTGGAATCCCTTACTTATATTATTGAGATCCTTTACAACACTTGCCTCTCTTCCGGCAAACTCATCTTCATTGAGCCTGTATCTTGTATCACCGCTTGCAATCTCTTTTATAGCTTCGGCAATGCTGTCAAAAGCTATAGCCGTTTTTATAAATCTTATTAAATATAATAAAATTTACAACTAAAAATATAATAAAGCAGATAAATATCATCAATCTTCCAAGAAGTCTCTTTTCATTTATTGTTGTTACAAGGAAAAATGTAACCGCAATAAAATCCACAAAGCATCAAAACAAGAAAGTTTGATCCCCATTTTTTTCTTAAAAACTTCTTTTTTTAACATATATACGGAAAAACTTTCCTTAATCACTTTTTGTATATGAGTTTTTTTCCACAAAAAGTCCCGGCCTTATACTCTCTTACAATTGAAAATACTATCGGTAATGCAACAATATAAACAGAAGCATAATTCAGCATCTGATTTGCAAAAATTCAATGTTTTTTTCTATATAAATATGTAATACTTTCTGCCCTATAAAATTGTTTGCGGCAAAAACTAAAACTATTCCAAAGGTCAGTAACAGTATTTTTCACTTCAACCGGAATAATATCAAAAAGCTTATTTATTTTTATACCCTTTTTACCCTCGCTGTGACCGCTGAAAATAAGAAGATAGGCCATACTTAAAGACATCAAAATAAGTCCTACGGTAGCCGCTACCAATCCTATGGAATATGCTCTCCTCTGCCTCAAATAATCCACATTTGCTAAAGCATATGTATCTGTAGCGGTATATACGGTATTCACTGCGATATATACTTTATAAGGCTTCGGCAGTTTATCTGTAAGTTTTTCCGCCTGATAAGACAACTCTTTCGGTATTTCACTCAAGTTCGTGTCCACCATCATTCCCTGTGAAGACGTTATGGCGTACTTTCCGTATCCATAAACACTCTTAATATTAAGTGTTCTGTCATTTGTATATACAATATCACCATACTCAAGTCTGTACCCTGAAAATTTGAAGGGGTAAGAATAAATCTTTCATAGGCATTGTAATATTTTGAAAGCAAGACAAGACTCTCTGTTATAATTGTCTTCATACTTATATATGCATCACCCGGTTCAACAAGACCTGAAGTATCCGCATATGTTCTGTAATTAACAAAATATGATGTATCTTCTATCTGATTTACCAGACTTTGATCTACAATGCTGACCTGAAAATGCTCATCTATATAAAATCCATGTCTCTTGGCATATTCTATTATTGCACCTACAGTAAAATCCACATCATTGCTTGGGCCCATATTCAGACCGAAAACATCCTTATTTACGTCAAATTTACCGTCCGTTTCAAAGATATCCTTTAAATTCGCATACGAAAAAAGCAATGAAACATCGGAGTCAAACTGTGTTCTGAATGCAGGAGAATCATCATATTTCTCCGCATTTATCCACAGCAGACCCCTATTGAAATTTTCATTACAATAAATAATTGAAATACCTATAACAAAAACTATGAAAGCCGCTATATGTAATATGGTTACCCATACTTTCATCCTGCTTTTTTTGATAAAAAAATGTATTCTTATCCATATCAGCTTTGTTTTTTTCAATCTTGTATCCTACTCCCCATACAACTTTTCAAATATCTTGGCTCCTTAGGGTTTAACTCTATTTTTTCTCTTATATGTCTTATATGTACAGCCACTGTATTGTCTGCTCCGATAGCCTCTTCATTCCAAATCTGCTCATATATTTCATCAATTGAGAACACCTTTCCCGCATTCTTTGCAAGAAGCAAGAGTATATTGTACTCTATAGGTGTAAGCTTTATAAGCTCTCCTGCGATTGTAACTTCCTTGGTCTCATCGTCAATTTCAAGGTCACCTACAACAACCTTTTGTGACTCAGGCACAGACATATTTCCAAGTTTTTTATATCTTCTAAGTTGACTCTTTACTCTTGCAACAAGCTCAAGAGGATTAAAAGGCTTTGTAAGATAATCATCCGCACCGATATTCAGTCCTAAAATCTTATCTGCATCCTCAGATTTTGCCGAAAGCATTATAATAGGCACAGTGCTGTTCTCTCTTATCTTCATCGTAGCTCTTATTCCGTCCAGTACAGGCATCATAATATCTATTATAAGCAAATCAACTCTGTGTTTTGCCATCAATTTTACCGCTTCTTCACCGTCATAGGCTGTAAGCACTTCAAAGCCCTCCCCTGAAAGATAGATTTTTATTGCATCTACTATCTCTCTGTCATCATCACATACCAATATTAATTCCATTGTTCCACCTTTATATCTTGATTTGATTTTTTTATTTTTGATTTAGTTTAAATTATAACTGTTTACATTATACCATTTGTTTTAATATAAAAAAATGAATATTTTCTAACAGTTTTTGTAGTTTTTATAATTATAAACCCTAAAGTGTTAATTTTTGTGTCTTATAAAGGAAATATATGAATAGAGATGAATTTTTTTAAAAAGAAGCCATAAAGCAGGCAAAAAAAGCCGGAGATATAGGTGATGTTCCTATAGGCTGTGTGATTGTTTTTGAAGATAAGATAATAGCAAGAGGATATAATAGAAGAAACAAGGACAAGAGTACACTCTCTCATGCTGAAATTATTGCAATAAAAAAAGCTGTAAAAAGCTTGGAGATTGGAGACTTGAGGATTGTACCATGTATATAACGCTCGAGCCCTGTCCGATGTGTGCAGGTGCAATAGTCCAGTCCAGAATAAAAAAGGTAGTTCTCGGCGCCATGAATCCGAAAGCCGGATGTGCCGGTTCCATTATAAATATTTTACAAACAGACGGCTTCAACCACAAAACGGAAGTAGAGCTTATATCCGGCCCTCTTCATAACGAATGTTCCGGTATGCTTACCTCCTTTTTTAAATCGTTAAGACAGAGCAAATCATAAAAATGGCCGGGAGAGTCAAACTATATTGACAGTCCCGGTTTTATACTTACTCTTCCACTATCTTCGCATCTTTTATTCTTCCATATGTATTAGGACCTTCTTCATAAGTCTCAAATACACCTTCCACAGTGACAAGAGCATCTTCTTCAGGACAGTTTTCATGTCTGTTCATTTTTTCATCCGCCCAAAGCAGTTCCAAACCCTGTGCACAACATGCCGCCGCATCCTTTATCATACAGAAATGATAATATACATCCTTATCCTTACTGTATGAAGAATAATAGTTTCCTCTTATTTTAAAGCTCTTGCCTATATATGACTTGGGATCTATCATCATCTGATATACTGTAGCGTATACCATATCCGCACCCATAACGGTCAAATCGTAGTCTACTTCTCCATCTTTCTTTACAGATTCACTCTCTGCCTCTGTACTGTTCTCATTTGTATTACTCTCATTTGCTATTTTGCTTTCAGCAACTGTCTTTTCATTATCAGCTTTTACCTGCACTGCCGCACCCGACCAGGAAAAAGGCAGGAAAGCACTATTATAAACCTCTTCGTAAAGTATTTCCTCCTTTGTTTATTATGTCTATTATTATATTTTTCTTCATCTAAATATGTACAGTTAAAAATTTATATACTGTTTTTTTAAATAATTGTTGCTTATTTTTTTATCAATTAATTATCAAACCTATTCTACTGTATAAATTCAACTAAATATTTTGTTTTTTTATGTATTCTTACAATATTTTTTTGTTGACCTAAATTTTTTTAGTTTGCTATTGATTTGCTTTTGTTAAAGGTGCTATATTATAGATACCTAAAAAAATTTTTAGGTATTCAAATAATAAAGGAATGGCAATAGTGAATTTTATGAAAAGAGATGATTTGACTTTAGAATCTTTAGTAATGATTGCTCATGGTATCGCCAGACATTTCGGCAATGACTGTGAAGTCTGTATTCATGATTTACAAGCTGACGATCTGGAACACACTATTTGCTATATCATTAATGGTCATGTAACGGGAAGAAAAATCGGTGACGGTGCTTCAAAGATAGTTCTCGGAACTCTTGAAGCCTTAAAAAAAGGAGAAAACGTAAGTGATCACCTCGGATATAAGACTCATACCACCGACGGCAGGATATTAAATCTTCCTCCGTATTCTTAAAGGATGAAACCGGTAAATACAGATTTATTCTTGGTATAAACCATGATATGACAAATTTCATAAATGCTCAGGCAACACTCTCAAATATAGTTGAAAATTTTGAAGCTGCCGAGGAAGACGTTTATGGACAAATCCCACTTAGTGTAAATGATTTGCTTGAAAATCTGATAGAACAAAGCGTAAGGATTGTAGGAAAGACACCTGCCCTTATGACAAAGGATGAAAAGATTAAGGCTATTAAATTTTTACAGGATGCCGGTGCTTTTCTCATCACTAAGTCAGGGGACAAGATTTCTCAATTTTTTGGAATTAGTAAATTCACACTGTATAGCTACATTGAACAGGCTAAGACAGTTAATGAATAATAGCATTTTTGCTAAACAATTTAGGAGGTTTAAAATTTCATGTCACAACTAAAATGGGTCTTAAATAATATGCCCAAAACAGAGGATGCCAATCTTCCGATAATGTCTGTGGAAGAAGTAACAAAAGCGAAAGCATTCCATGAGAGCTTTCCTCAGTATACTCAAACACCATTGGCTGATTTAAAGGAAATGGCTGAATTCCTTGGATTAGGAACAGTAAAGGTAAAGGATGAGTCTTACAGATTCGGTTTGAACGCATTTAAGGTTCTTGGCGGTTCATATGCTATCGCTAAGTACATAGCTGATGAAATGAATGTAGATGTATCTGAACTACCTTATTCAGTTCTTACATCCGACGAGTTTGCAAAGAAATTCAAACCTGCTACATTCTTCTCTGCTACAGATGGTAACCATGGTCGTGGAGTAGCTTGGGCAGCAAATAAGTTGCATCAAAAATCGGTAATCATCATGCCTAAGGGTTCAACTGAGACAAGACTCAACAACATCAAGGCTGAGGGTGCTGATGCTTGGATTTCCGATGTAAACTATGATGAGTGCGTTCGTGAGGCTGCAAAGCTTGCTGCCGGTGTTGAGCACGGTGTTGTGGTTCAGGATACAGCTTGGGAAGGCTATGAGAAGATTCCTGCATGGATTATGCAAGGATACGGTACTATGGCGCTTGAGGCTGATGCTCAGTTTGCCGAGAGACCTACTCATGTATTTGTTCAGGCAGGTGTAGGTTCACTTGCAGGTGCAATGGTTGGTTACTTTGCTAATAAGTACAAAGAGAACCCACCTGTAATGGTAGTTGTTGAGGCTGAGGCTGCAGCTTGTCTTTACAAGGGTGCAAAGGCTGCTGACGGTGATATAAGAATAGTAGATGGAGATATGGATACAATCATGGCAGGTCTTGCTTGCGGTGAGCCTAATATCACATCTTGGGACATATTAAAGAATCATGTGACATGCTTTATAGCTGCTGAGGATATCGTAGCTGCAAGAGGTATGCGTATGCTTAACGCTCCTTTAAAGGGAGATACTCAGGTTCTTTCAGGTGAGTCGGGAGCCGCTCCGTTCGGTGCACTCGCTACTATCATGATGGATGATGAGTACAAGGAGCTTAGAGAGAAACTAAACTTAACCAAGGATTCTAAGGTATTACTCTTCTCAACTGAGGGTGACACTGATCCACAACGTTGGAGAAATATTATCTGGGAAGCTAAGGAAAGATAAGATAGTTATATATTGAAGGAGGAACAATACAATGGGTAAATTATCAAAAGAAGAGTTAGAGAAGATTAAATCTTTAGCTGAAGGCTACAAGGCTGATATGACAGCTTTTCTTCGTGCTATAGTTGCTAATCCGGGCGAGTCATCTGACGAGGCTGCTCACGTTGCTACAATCAAAGCTGAGATGGAAAAAGTAGGCTTTGATGAAGTTAAAGTGGATCCACAGGGAAATGTTATGGGATTCATGGGATCAGGCAAGACTCTTATCGCATTTGACGGACATATCGATACAGTAGGTATCGGAAACATCGACAACTGGAACTTTGATCCATATGAGGGATTTGAGGACGAGGAAGAAATCGGCGGTCGTGGTGTTTCAGATCAGCTCGGTGGAACAGTTTCTGCAGTATATGCAGCAAAGATTATGAAGGATCTCGGTCTTCTTAACGATAAGTATCGTGTAATGGTTGTAGGTACAGTTCAGGAAGAGGACTGTGACGGTCTTTGCTGGGAGTACATCTACCATGAGGATAAGATCAGACCTGAGTTCGTTGTATCTTCAGAGCCTACAGACGGCGGTCTTTACAGAGGACAAAGAGGACGTATGGAGATCAGAATCGATGTTAAGGGTGTTTCTTGCCACGGTTCAGCTCCTGACAGAGGTGACAATGCTCTCTACAAGATGGCTGATATCTTAAGAGATGTTCGTGCACTTAACAACAATGGTGATGCAGAGTCTACAGACATCAGAGGTCTTGTAAAGATGCTTAACCCTAAGTACAATGATCAGTGGAAAGAAGCAAGATTCCTTGGTAGAGGAACTGTTACAGCTTCACAGATCTTCTATACATCTCCTTCTCGTTGTGCAGTTGCTGACTCTTGTGCAGTATCTCTTGACAGAAGAATGACTGTAGGTGAGACTTGGGAGTCATGTCTTGAGGAGATCAGACAGCTTCCTGCAGTTAAGAAGTACGGTGATGATGTAGTTGTAAGCATGTACAACTATGACAGACCTTCATTTACAGGTGTTGTATATCCTATCGAGTGCTACTTCCCTACTTGGGTACTTCCTGAGGATCACAAAGTTTGTACAAGTGCTGTTGCAGCTTACAAGGATCTCTTCGGTGATAAGAGAATCGGTAATGCCAAGACTACACCTGAGCGTGAGGTAAGACCGCTTCTTGACAAGTGGACATTCTCTACAAACGGTGTTTCAATCATGGGTAGAAACGGTATCCCTGTAATCGGATTCGGTCCGGGTGCAGAGGCTCAGGCTCATGCTCCAAACGAGATCACATGGAAGAAAGACTTGGTAACTTGTGCGGCATTCTATGCAGCTCTTCCTGCTTACTACTGTGACTAATTAAAAATAATATTTATGTTTAACGTTCCGGGCTTTTGCCCGGAGGGTTAAACTTATGTACAAACTATAAAATAAATATATAAACTTTAAGCGCAAAAGCGCTTTTAAAAAAATAAGGAGTAATAAAAATGTCAGATTTCAAGAATTTAGTTGAAAAAGTTAAAGAACCTCAAAACACAGGATATGTTCATGAAACGACTTCTTCCTTACATGGGAAAAAGACAGATGATGAGCTTAATGCTGTATGGACAGTTGCTGATGCACTTCGTGACCTCAGACAGAGAAACATCTCTACAAAGGTTTTCGATTCAGGACTTGGAATATCACTCTTCCGTGATAACTCAACAAGAACAAGATTCTCTTTCGCTTCAGCTTGTAACCTTTTAGGTCTTGAGGTTCAGGATCTTGATGAAGGTAAGTCACAGATCGCTCACGGTGAGACAGTTCGTGAGACAGCTAACATGATTTCTTTCATGGCTGACGTTATCGGTATCAGAGATGATATGTACATCGGTAAGGGTAATGCATATATGCACGAAGTTGCAGATTCTGTTGAGGCAGGATACAAGGACGGCGTTCTTGAGCAGAGACCTACTCTTGTAAACCTTCAGTGCGATATCGATCACCCCTACACAGTGTATGGCTGACGCTCTTCATGTAATCCATGAGTTCGGCGGTCTTGAGAACCTTAAGGGTAAGAAGATTGCTATGAGCTGGGCTTATTCACCATCTTACGGTAAGCCTCTTTCAGTTCCACAGGGTGTTATCGGTCTTTTCACAAGACTTGGTATGGATGTTGTTTTAGCTCATCCGGAAGGTTATGAGGTAATGCCTGAGGTTGCTGAGGTTGCTAAGAAGCAGGCAGCTGAGTGTGGCGGTAAGTTCACTATCACAAACGATATGAAGGAAGCATTCAAGGATGCAGATATCGTTTATCCTAAGTCATGGGCACCTTTTGCTGCAATGGAGAAGAGAACAAATCTTTATGCAGAGGGTGATTCAGAAGGAATCAAGGCTTTAGAGAAGGAACTTTTAGCTCAGAATGCTAACCACAAGGATTGGGCATGTACAGAAGAAATGATGAAGCTTACAAAGGACGGTAAGGCTCTTTATCTTCACTGCTTACCTGCTGATATCACAGGCGTTTCTTGCAAGGAAGGCGAGGTTGACGGTTCAGTATTCGACAGATACAGAGATCCTCTTTACAAAGAGGCAAGCTTCAAGCCATATGTAATCGCAGCTATGATCTTACTTGAGAAGTTCAAAGATCCGGCTAAGGTTTTAGAGCAGCTTGAGGCACGTGGACAGGACAGAATCTTTTCAGAAAAATAAAGAGGCCAGTGAGTCTTAGTAAATCCGGCGGTAGATAATCTATCGCCTATACAAAAGGGGGGTGGCTATGTATGGCTGCCCCTTTGTCTTTATAAACTATATCCTAACATTAAGGGGAAATTTATATGAAATTCAAAAGCAAGATTGTAATCGCTCTTGGTGGTAATGCCCTAGGTAATAATTTAAAAGAGCAGATGGTAGCTGTAAAAACTACCGCAAAGGCTATCGTAGATTTGATCGAAGATGGTCATGAGGTTCTTATCGTTCATGGAAACGGTCCACAGGTTGGTGTAATAAACAATGCCATGACAGAGTACGCGCATAATACCGACTCTGATTCAACACCACTTTCAGTATGTGTGGCAATGAGCCAGGCTTATATCGGATATGATATACAGAACGCTCTTCGTGAGGAATTCTTAAACAGAAATCTTGAAGTTCCTCCAATAGCTACAGTTGTTACTCAGATCAGAGTAGATGAGAATGATAAAGCATTCGAAAATCCTACAAAGCCTATCGGAAAGTTCATGGGCAAGGATGAGGCTCTTGAAGCTGCAGGAAACAGAGGCTGGATTGTAAAAGAGGATGCCGGAAGAGGTTACAGAAGAGTTGTTGCTTCTCCTGCTCCAAAGGAAATTATTGAATTGTCTGCTATTAAGTCAATGGCTGACAACGGACAGGTTGTAATCTGCTGCGGTGGTGGCGGAATCCCTGTAGTATCAAACGGAAAGCATCTTTCAGGTGCTCCTGCAGTAATCGATAAGGATGCGGCTGCCGCTCTTCTTGCAAAGAATGTAGGTGCAGATACACTTATCATCCTTACCGCTGTAGAAAAGGTTGCCATCGGATATGGCACAGAAAATGAAAAATGGTTAGATAAGCTCAGCACAGCTGAAGCTTTAAAGTATGCTGATGACGGAGAGTTCGCTCCGGGATCAATGCTTCCAAAAGTACTTGCCGCAGTAGATTTTGCTGCTTCAGGTGAGAACAAAACAGCAATGATAACATTGCTTGAAAAAGCTAAAGATGCTATTAACGGCAAAACAGGTACAAGAATTGTAGATTGATCAGGGAGGTATTGATAATATGAGTAATTCAGCAAATGCAGGCCAGAAGCAGTATGCTTCTATATTTGAATTGGACGGTTTTCCCAAAGTTTTCAGATGCTCTTCCACTTGCACTTCAACACGTGGTTGCAATGATTGTAGGTTGTATAACACCTGCCATTATCGTATCTAGAGAGGCAAATCTTTCAGATCCTGACAGAGTGCTTATGGTTCAGGCGGCTTTGGTAGTTGCCGCATTGTCTACACTTTTACAGCTTTTCGGTATAGGTACCAAGACATTTAGAATCGGTGCAAAACTTCCTGTTATTATGGGTATAAGCTTTGCATACGTTCCTACTATGCAGGATATTGCGAAAACTTCGGGTGTAGCTTCCATACTTGGAGCTCAGATAGTCGGTGGTATTGTTGCTATATTGGTAGGTCTCTTTGTTAAGAAAATTCAGAAGCTTTTCCCACCGCTTGTAACAGGTACTGTAGTATTTACTATCGGTCTTTCACTTTACTCAGTTGCTGTAAACTATATGGCAGGCGGTATTGGAAAGGATGACTACGGTTCTGTAAAGAACTGGGCGGTGGCTATTTTTACACTTATTATTGTTATAGTACTTAACAACTTTGCTACAGGTATCTTAAAGCTTGCTTCAATATTGGTGGCAATGATTTGCGGTTATATTCTTGCATTGGTGCTTGGTATGGTCAACTTCTCATCAGTAGCAAGTGCAGGTGTATTCTCACTACCTCAGATACTTCACTTCGGTGTAAAGTTTGACCCGGGAGCTTGTATAGCAATCGGACTTTTGTTTGCTATAAACTCTATTCAGGCTATCGGAGATTTATCAGCTACAACAAGCGGTTCTATGGACAGACTTCCTACAGGTGATGAGCTTAGAAGCGGTATCATAGGATACGGTATCTCAAATATAGTCGGTGCCGCACTTGGTGGACTTCCTACAGCTACATTCTCACAGAACGTGGGTATTGTAACAACAACAAAGGTTATCAACAGAGCGGTTCTCGGACTTGCAGGTATTATAATCCTTATAGCGGGACTTATACCTAAGTTCTCAGCACTCCTTACCACTATTCCGTTATGTGTACTCGGTGGTGCTACAATATCGGTATTTGCTTCAATAGCAATGACAGGTGTCAAGCTTATCTTCACAGAGAAAGATGGACTTTAGAAACACATCTATCGTCGGACTTTCAGTAGCTCTCGGTGTAGGTATTTCACAGGCACAGGGTTCACTTGCCGCATTCCCACAAATATTTACTACTATCTTCGGTAAGAGCCCTGTAGTTGTTGCAACTATCATGGCTGTACTATTGAATGTAGTCCTTCCAAAGTCAAAGGAAGGTACAAAATAATAGCTATATTGTAGTCATAGCAAAGGGAGTTGTCTAGAAATAGATAACTTCAAAATAGGGATTGTCGGGAAATAAGTAATTTTACTTCCCGCAGAACGAAATAGAAATATCCTGACAAATACAAGGCTTTTGGGCTTTGCGACTTTGTCGGATATTTTGTTTTTCTATAATACTGTCTGTTTTTGGGCATAAAAACCCCTTTGCTGAAATTTTGCTTTTGCATTTTTTTACTATGCTGTTTTTCTCCTGTGGTTTACCTTCAAATTTCTTTAGTTTGGCATAGAGAAAACGATGATATTTATTTATATTTCTTCCCTATTGCAAAAGCATAAATTCTTTATAAAACCTTATCTGAAGTACGATAGTTAAAGCGTCGAAAATCTTCATTCTCTTTAATATCTCCAAAATGACCTTCTGTTTGAATAGAGCGTATCTGTCGTTTCAGAATACCTTTTTCACTCTGTATGTTAGCATGTGACTTCTCTCGGAGTTCTTCCCATACTTCATTGATCTTCATTACTTTATTCTTATCAATATCTTTATCGGGGATTATACTTGTATAAACATTTAGACTTATGTTCACATCCACTACAGTCTGAACATCCATATACTTCATATGTTTGTGTATAACCATTCTGTTCTTTCTTTTCTGTGTTGATATGTCTCAGTTCACGGCCGTCATGACAGATATAGACTTGCTCATCCTCAAATACCATTGTCTTCATGTTGTAGTATTTGCCTATATCTTTACTGTATGCTCTTGTTTTTCGTTTTTCATGATCCTGTAGTTTTTATATAACTGTCTATTTGATTTTTCTTTCAGATATAAGAGTTTTTCTCACTACTATACGCTATCTGCCGTAACTTCTTCAAGCACTTCTCCAAATGCTTTCTTATGCTTTTCAAGGACAGGAATCAGTGTGTTATAGTCTGTACGATCATTACTTACATAACCATGCACAATAAAATAATTCTCTACTGCTATCTGTACATTGTATGTCCGGCTTTTAGCTGCCCGTTCAGCATATGATCTTCCTTCATTCGCATAAAGGTTGCTTCCAAATCAGTTTTTGAGTAGCTGTTTCTATCTTTCCCCATAATCTCAAAAGCATTCTTTATAGTGCATTAATTGCTGTCCACAATGTTCAAGCTCTTCATAGAGTTGTTGAAGTTTTTGGCTTTCTCTTGCCCTTTCCGTTAACAAATACAATACCTTCTCCGTCAGCAATAACCATAAGATTTTTCTGAAGCTTAAGTATTTCAATAGGTGAACAGTTATCAATCTCTATAATACAGTTATTAGATAACTTTTTATGTTTTTGTAATCTTTCTTTTTCTGTTCTTTTTCAATAACATCTCTGACTTTATCAATTCCGTCAATCACAAACATCTGTGCATTTCCAAGCTCGTACTTCTCCCCAAAACTGTTATCTTGTAAAAAAGAGTTATAGTCTGAATAAAGCTTATCAATAGAATCCAGAAGACCTGCAAGATGATAATTAATGCTTCCACGCCATACAAAAGTATAACGATTGGCATTAGCTTCTATTTTCGTTCCATCGATAAATAATTCTTTTAATGTTACAAACCCTTCTTTTTTTAATCGTCTCATAAACTGATAGTTTAAGTCGTCTAGGATATCTGAAGTAAGTTTCTTACCTTTAAAATCATAAAAGGCATCTCTTTTAGGCTTCCTCCCTTGAGTAAGCCAGATAAAAGCAATATCTCTTTCGCATAAATCTACAATACGATCAATAGAACGAATTCCTCGCATATTTGCATAAGTAATAACTGCATACATCATGATTGGATTGTACCCTGTTCTTCCCTTATCCGAACAATTGGCTAATAGTCCGGAAAAATCTAAATCCTCCATAACTTTTTTTAGGGTATAGACTGGATCGTCATCGGGCAAACTCAATTCATAGAAGCTAAAGTTGATTTTCTGTTGACCTATTTCAAAAAAGTCGTTATAATAATTAACTGTGAGCATAGTTACATTATAACATGTAACGGAGAAAGATGGTTATCGTTAGCCATCTTTTTTTATGTAAAAACTTAAGGAGGAGTGACTCATTTTAAGTAACTCCTCCCTCTTTATGACTGCCATTTCCCGACAGCCCCTAAATTTTGTTTTACCATCCCTCTACCAATCAATACTACCACGATTCAAGTTATCATTTCTTTCTTTATTCTAACTTTATTGACTTTTATCATTTCAAAAGCCGCTCTTTTCCACTCATCCATATCATCATACCTGCAATTAAATGTCTCCCTGAATAATATATTTGTCTATACTGATTAAATATATTATGTTATAAGCAACTTCATCAATTCCATAGCTTTTAAACTGTATTAAGCTTATACTGTTCCCTGCAACACTTTCAATTGTTTTATCTTCAAAAAAGACATATGCCGGATTCATGTTTTTTATCATTGTTTTTAACATGTTTATAGCGTAGCTCATATCCCTTTCGCCCGATGAAGTCACTAATAAATTAAATGAGAAAATTTACGCTCCCATCAAGATTTGTATATATAACATCGGGCTTTTTCTCAGATATGTACTTAGTGTCTACAAATTCAGGTAACATAATTACAAATTCATTTGGCATCATTACAGACAACTTTTCTTCAAACAACAGTTCTTTATGAAATAATGTAAGTGAGTTTTGTATATATATCCCCTCTTCTATACTGCCGTATTCATCACGTCTTTTTATGTGCTTTGCACTTATTACCTCTTCATCAAAGTATTCCATGCCTATAGCCTCCCTTATCTTTTTAACACTGTTATCTCATCATTTGATTCAATAGAAATCATCTGTGCCTCTATTTTTATTTTTCCTTTTGCATTTATATGAAGTTTTTCGATACTTCCAAAGTTTGTTAATGCCGACGAAAGGCTTAACATACTTGACCCTCCACATTTAACAGAAGTTTCATCCACTGACATTTCCTTTTTATCCTCTGTGATAAGCCCCCTATCGCTCTTTTTAATATGATCAATTATATCAGAGGCAATGACAATCTTACTTTCTTCACTGTCTCCAAAATATAACTGCACTCTGCTGTTTACTTCAGGCATACAATACATGACATTTCCTGTAATCGGAATCCATACAACCGGAAAAGCACTGTCTGAACAGTCAATATCACTTTTGACATAGATATGTTCTTCTTTCACATCTACAACTTTCCCACCGATTACAAGCCCTGTAATATTCTCATTAAATTTTGGTGTTGATTTTATATATTGTTTATCACAAATTTTATATGTAAAAACCAAATACCCTTCTCGGGTTTCTATTTTTTCTCTTTTATATAAAAGATTTTTGCCCATAAACTCCGTCTTACTTCCAAGTTCATAGTCATTATAGTCTGATATTTTATAGTATCTATCCCCGACAGGCATACTATGGTCTACTTTTTGATAAATCATTTTTTCATAAATATCTATTTCAAACCCTGATTCATAATGATCCGGATGGAAATGTACCATATCTTCACTATATGGCATACCATAATAAAAAGCTGTTACTCTGATTTATAATCAGCTACAAGCACTTCTCCAAAGTTACTTTGCAATTCTCTTTATAAACTCCCAATCCGTTTCCTTATATTGTAAAAACAGCTTTCCAAAGCTTTTTTTAATTTCTGTATTATAAATCGCCCTCATCTCAACTTTTTGAAGATATTTTTCGATAACGGACTTTATATTATCTTCCTTATTTTTGAAACAGCCTGTCATTTTCTTTCTTTATCAATCAACAAACTTTTGCTGAATGCTTCTATATGGCATACGCAGACACCTAAATCATTACTAAATCTAAAACTTTCGATTATTCCTTTGAACAAAACTTTGGTTTTTATTATCAGCTATGTCAGTATACTCTATGCCTATATCAGACCTTTTTATCTCATTTTATTATGTTTTTAATTTGATTAGTAAAACTATAACTGATATTAACCTTCAATTTTACGCATGCATGACTACATGGCTTTACTGTAAAATATAAATCAGCTACACTTTCTACTTCCAATAAACTATGTACTTTTACATTTCCTAAGCCAATCATTTTAAAATGCTCCTTTACAAGTATTTTTACTACTCAATCTCCAAAGCCTGTAGGCAAATTCCTTTCATGCCTCGTTTTAATAGGCTTTCCACAAAATCAAGCCTTGCCACAGTAGACATGCCGTCAACACTTGGTATCTTAAATAAAGCTGTATCCGGTATGTTTTTTCCCTATAAGTATTCCCTTATCTATATATCGTCCACGCCTGAATGTAGTTCTATCCGACAGACAATCTATTCTTTTAAGAATCGGGATGATATACTCATATGCTTCATCGCTGCTTTCTCCCATTAAAAGAACCCTTTTTATTACTGTTGCCGGCTCATAAAGCTTAAATATCCTATATGCTTCATCAGACAACATAAATATTCCCTGATCCATTATATCCGGATATTTAGTATGCTCGTCAAAAGGAGTTCCTTATATTCACCAAAGATATCCCCGCTTGCTTATAACTTTCTCCTTCTTCAAGATATTCTTCTTTTATGCTCTTTCTCACATCAATCATTAAAGGTAAAGGCTCATAACTTTCGTCAGTACCTATAAGAAAATATCTTTCACTCATATAATATTTCCACTAAAAAAGTGTTCTCCTCTCTCCATGTACAAGCCATATACTATACTTATATTATCTAAAGCAGACTTATTTTTTTCTTATTAATATGTTCAACAAAGCTCTCTATTAATTCTTTCCATACTCTCCTTCCGGTCATCAAGTATTTAAGACTATATCGATACTTTATATCCTTTTTGCCAAATCTGTAAATTCTTGAACCTGCATATCATCAAGCATATATTTATCTATCGTGGCAAAGTCCTCTGTTATATACTTTTTCATCAACGGAAGTTCCTGTATATACTTTTTATCTAGAGTTACTCAAGTATAGATCTTTCCCATATACTCCCCAGTCTATATTCATATGACTGTGTCACAAAGCTGCTGTAAAGAGGTGAAACCACAACATATTCGGTGCATTTTTCTTCCAAAAAGCTCTTCCAAGTCCTTTAAAAATCAATTGTTTCATACTCATCTTTTTTTCATATTAAACTCTTTTAAAAACTCTTCTCTTCTTTCAGAAAATAACTGATTTTGCATATTCTCGATATCCATTATTACCTTACCCCATAAAAATATAGTGTTTAAATTGCCTTATCAATAAACTTTGAGCTTTAAACATAGCTTACCATTTATCTTACTACACACTATAGTCACCTATACATCCCTTTTTATTTCTTACTTTTGTTTACACTTTTATGATCCAAATTGCCCATCTCTCAAAAATTATTTCTTTAAATAATTCTGATATTCCCATTACATCATTTTCTTCTAAAATCTCTCTTCTCCATTTCCATAATCATATATAATCTTTTGCTGGTTGTTCAGTCCCATCATATCCTATCGTATCTAATGCTCCCATATTAGATAACCCCTTCAACCTTTTCATGACTTAAATATTCCCACAATTCATTTATATTTTTTCACCTCAGTGAACTCCATTATTCTTTCAGTTTCAGCTATTGTTTTTATATTTCTTTCTTCAGCATAATTCCATAACCTTATATGTTTCATATTGTCATTAAAAGTTTCTTTATTCTTTCCTGTGTGTATTCTCCTTCTATAAAACGATAGCTACCAAATTTATCCGTTTTTCCCGGCAAGATATTCTTCCTCTTCTGCATCTATACTTTTCATATCATTTTCATCTTCAATTATAAATACCTCTCCTTTATGGTTTGTAAACTCTAATTTTAGCATAGACAAGTTTTTGAAAGTCTATATCGTCAAAAACCTTCACTTCTAAAATTATAAGCCTTTTTGTTCTCTCTCAAATCGTACTTGTTCAATATATGCTTTTAATTTCTGTATTCCCAATATCAAAATACCTGCAAGAATAAAAATAAATATATAAATATTATATTTCTTAATTTTCTTTTAACTTCTGCATCCATATATCATCTACCTCAAAGAGTTATTTTTAAACAATTCCATTATTCCAATAACATCTTTTTCTGCTAAAATCTTCTCTTCTCCATTTCCATAATCATATACAATCTTTGTCGGCTGATTGGTTCCGTCATAACCAATTATGTCCAGCTTACCCATATTTGATATACCATCAGGAACCTCTGTGATCATATTCATATAAATCATCTATATTTTTCACTTCATTAAATTCTTCCATTTTCTCATTCTCGGTTATCGTTACATATTTTTCTGAATAATCCCATAACCCTAATATGATGCATATTATCATTAAAATTATTTATTCTTTCCTGTGTGTACTCTCCTTCTATAAAACGATAGCTGCCAAATTTATCAGTTTCCCCGACATATATTCTTCCTCCTCTACATATATACTTTTTCATATCATTTTCATCTTCTATTATAAATACCTCACCTTTATGATTTGTAAACTCTAATTTTGCATACACAAATTCTGAAAAGCCTATATCTCAAAAAAACCTTCACTTCTAAAATTATAAGCCTTTTTGTTCTCTATCAAATTTTACTTGTTCAATATATGCTTTTTAATTTCTGTACTCCCAATATCAAAAATACCTGCAAGAATAAAAAAATAAATATATAAAATTATATTCCTTAATTTTCTTTTAACTTCTGCATCCATATATCATCTACCTCAAAGAGTTATCTTTAAACAATTCCATTATTCCAATAGCATCGTTTTCTGCCAAAAATCTTCTCTTCTCCATTTCCATAATCATATATAATTTTTGTGGGCTGATTTGTTCTATCATACCCTACCACATTTAATTCATTGATATAATCAATACCTACTTGATCTTCATATAGCTAAACATTTCTTCAATACTTTCTATTTCAGCAAATTCTTCCATTCTTTCATTTTCAGCTATAGATTTATATCTTCGTAGTTCCAAAGTTTAATATGTTTCATATTTTCATTAAAAATTTTTAATTTTTCATAGTTAAATAACTGGAAAAATAATCAATACTATATATATGACCTTTACCTAGTATTTTTGTATGATGAATCATTCACTATTCTATGTTCATCTTTTTGTAAGGTGTCCTGAATTTCTCGCTTTTTGTCCGCTAACAGATGGGTGAGTTTTCTCGTAATCATTCCAAATACTTTCATTATGCTCAAGTAAACTACTAACTCTAAGAGAGAATGTAAAATATAATGATAAGTAATCCTCCATCCTTAACATAAATAAACTTTCATCTACCGAATCTAAGTATAACTCTTTGCTTTTTAGATTCATTATTAGCTCTGATGGAATCAAGCCCTCCACCTACCAATCCTGAAGTTGTACATATAAAACCTAGAGGGATTGCAAATGGAGCGGAAGCCACTGCCGGTATCAACAATAGATAAGCTATTGCTGTTGTTCCACATGAAAAGTGCCAGCTCCTTCGATGTTTCTCCTCCAATACTCTCTGATAGTATTTCTGAAAAAGCCTTATTACTACTGAAAATATCTCCAGATCCTCTTGAAAATACATAAACCGTCTGTAATGAAATATTTATACCTTTTCTTGTTGTTTCCCGAGAATGCTCCTGAATGAACATAATCAAGCTCTCCATCATAATATTTTAATGTATATACTATAAAGTTGATATCCTCTTTAACTTCGAGTTTTTTTCTATCAAGTACTCATGAGATGCCCTATTATAAAGATTCCCAGCTAATAATATTGTATCTAACAATTTAACATTTAAAAACTGTCTTCTTATTCTTCTTTGCTCTTCTTCATTTTTGCGGTAGCTCTTCTGATGCCATTTTTATATTCAAAACAAATTCTTTTATTTTTGGCATATATCATTAAGTTTCTCCCATGAGCATCTTGATGATGTATATAGCTTATTGGTAAAACTACAAAATTTAGCATATGTTGTTACCCACCCGGATACATAAATAAAATTATCAAGAAGTGTATGTTGATAGAGCGGTAAAAGCAGATATATCTTTATTAGCCATTGTAGTTATATATCCACAACAAATAATCTTTTTATTATATTTACATCTTCACATACACATAAATATATTCCCAACTTAATCAGGGCATCTATCTCATTCTCTTTCATCTGATGAATATTTCTTAGCAACAGCTTTTTTTACAATTAATTCATCCACAGTGCCGTCATCATTTAAAAATTTAGGATATTTATTATAGGACTTACTTAGTGTATATTCCTGCCCTGATGTTACAGGTGATATTATTCCTCCATGTTTGCATGGCAAATATGAGTTTGTATCTAAGGCATACTTACCGTTTATGGTGACACTCTTTCTAACATTTCTCCATTCTCCAAGCTTAAAACGGCAAATATGTTTGCTTACAAGCGGTTCATCATTCCATTTTGAACATGCAACAAATCCGTCAAACTTTTTATCATCTGTATTTGCAAGTGCTCCGGTTTCACTGCTGTCGGTATAGACACCATGATCAGCACTATTCAGTGTAGAATAATCACTTCCGCGACTACAACAAAGTATTGCACCGTTAACAAGAAATTCTGTGCTTTCATCATTATGTTCTTTCCAATACTGCAACATTTTATCTTTGATCTTTTTCTCTTCTGCATCTGTAAGCTCCCTTATAGATGCCCCAAAAGCGCCTTTTTTCTTACCTAATACTTCATATATCCATTCAGCCTGATTCTTTTCTGCCATATACACCCCCTATGCAATATAGCTAATTAGTATTTTACCCCAGGTACACTTTGCTTCCCTGATGGGTTATCCCGTCATTCATTTCTATCTGAGTTCCGTTTTGCGTTATTTGTACTGATGTCGGCGATATTAAACTTATACCTGCATTACTGCTTTCTATCAACACTTCAGTTTTTGCAGCTATTGATATCATCCCGCTACTTTTTATACTTATTCCTTTATCATCTTTAAGTTCTATACTTGAACCGTTATTATCTGTAATAAGTACACTTTCAGGACTTAATCTGATTTCCTTTCCCTCTTTATTCTTAAAAAATTTGATTTCAGGATTGTCACGACCGCCTGCACTGCCTACATGAAAAGCATTTTGTACATATACATTTTGTTCATTTGCATCAGGAAATTTCACTATTACCCTATCTCCGACTTCAGGCATACAATACCAACTCCCTCCTTCAGGTGAAGAATATACTGTAGCGTAGTTTAGGAACGCCTTATCATCAGAATCGTTTTCATCATCATCTATACTCACTCTTACAAGTTCATTTTCGACTTGACACACCTTTGCAAATAATGCCGCACCTATAAGTTTTTCATTCTGATACGCCTTAGTCTTTACATCACTTTCTTTCATTAATATGTACTCATTAATCACTTCTCTATGTTCCAGTCTGCTGACTCTTGCTACAACAGCCTGTGTTTCGCCAAAAAATGTTAATCTTTCCCCTATTTCATAATGTTCTCTTACAGCAACCTTATAATATGCCTTGTCTGAATTAAGTAAAGACTCATCACCACTGTCAACTCCAAGCTCATAATATTCCGATCTCAACAGCTTTTCCTGTCTACATGGAAGTCCCACAAAAAACTTAACGCCCTCTACACTATAGTCAGGGTATATCACTGTATTAGCAGAAAATGCCAACCTTTTCAGATACTCCCAATCAGTTTCTTTATACTGGCACATAAACCCCTGAGTTTTCTTATCATCACCTGAAGTCATTATAAATGCGCTGTTATTATAACCTTCTATGATAATATCAATAATATCTCTGTAGCTAACTCCTACATTTTGAAATGTTCTTATATGCTCTTTTCCATCCATAAGTATACTTTGTGTCATCAAGCCCAAAGTCATATAGTGAACATCTCCGTTACTTTTTATATTGCAGGAAGTGATAATTCCGCAAAAACAGCACTATACTATTACCCTCATATGTTTTAGCAATTATTTGTGTCACCTTTCCGCCAGATGATAAATATTCTTCTTTTTATCCCCTCTTATAGTACCTCCAATAATTGCCTTACCATGTTTATTGGGCTTAAGCTCTGAATAAAATTCCTGTATATCAATAAAATCAAAACCGTATATTTCTAAAAGATCCGCTCTCATAACACACCTCCATGTATATATCTTTTTATTCCATTAAATAACAAGATAGTTTATAATCTCCGTTAAAAAGCTTTCAATATAATCAGAGATTATCTTTATATTTTCTTTTTCAATGTCATTTAAATCGCTCTCTTTAAAACTTTCATTTTTCCTCATACCAGCTTTTTTTCTTATAAAATAATTATATTCCGGACTGTTTTTTTAGTATACATCTTCCCATGTCTGGCATATATCTCTTCACGAGCCATACATGCCGCCAACTTGGAAAAGTTTTTCAGCTTTTCTAAATTTGATTTGCTGCTGATAATATCCGTATCACTTCCCGTAAAAATCTCATCATTATCATCTGTACTTATATACATACTGATTCTATTACCTCTTGAATCATAGCCATATTTTTTCAAAAATTCTTCATACTCAGGTAGTGAACTATATTCCGGATCAAAAAACACCTTCATTTCATTTCCCAAATCATAGTATGCCAAATCATTAAGCCATTGAGAAACTTTTAGATATTCTCCATTTATTGTCCTCACACAGTTCCAAATACACCTCACCGTCACTGATTTCCGGCATATCCTCAGCCAATATTACCTTTTTTACAAATTGAATTTGAACACATATACTCTTTTTACTTCTACTCTTTACACTAAACTCACCATCTGTATAAATTTTTATAGTATAAGCAGCTACTTAAACTGCTCCTTGATGTTCTTGACTGTGTACATCTCCCTCTATAAAAACCTTATATCATACATTTCACACAGATAATCATAAGCGGCATCTTTAATATAATCTCTGGTATATATACAACTTTTTCATCATCATCCTCATTTTTTAAAATAGTAATCATTATATCCATCAGACTCTCTGCAAGATATCTCATCACCAATCTTTTTCTCCTGAATCCATAAAATCGGCAATCTCTTTAATAATCTCTATAACTCTTTCATCCGTCATTTTTCGGATTGTTATCTTTATTTTTCAATGGCAACGGTTTTTGACATTGAATAACAGAAAAGTAATATAAAACTTATGCTAATTGCACTTAATAATTTATGTTTCATACTCTTTTTCTCCTAAAACTCTTCCAAATGTGACTTTATAATCTCTAAATTATGCCTCTCAATATCACTTAAATCATCCTCACTGAATTCTTTATTCTCTTTATACCAGCTCAATCCATTGAAATAATTATATTCTATAGAATATTTCGGATACATCTTACCATGCCTGGCATATATCTCTTCATAAGCAATATGGGTTGCAAGTTTAGAAAGATGTTCCAATATATAACTGTCATCTAAATTCTCCAACACATCAAAACTGCTGCTCGCCAAGATCGCGTCCTTTAAAGAATATCTTAACATCTGCATAGATATTCTATTTCCATTTTTTGTCATACCCATAATCCCTAATAAAAGTATCATAATCCTCTTTTACATTATTTTTGACTGTCAAAAATTCTTCTATATATTCTTCCAATTCATAAAACACTAAATCATCATACCATTGAGAGATCTTAGAAATTCTCCATTTATTGTCATCACACAAAGTGAGAAATATCTGACCCTTATCTGTATCCGCATCCCGTCTCCAAGACTGCTGTCTTTATAAAAAGCTTCAATACATATTTTCATTATTTCTTCTCGACAGAATGTTGTAATCTTCTTCAGCTTCAATTTATACCTGATGGTTCCACCGTCAAATCCTGTTTTGCCTTTTCCCATGCCGGAATTAAACCCTTGTAATTTTTATACATTGCAGTCAAATAATTATAAGCACTATCTTTTATATAGTTTCTATGATAGATTTCTAATTTATCTTCATCTTCTTTGTTCTTAAAATAGGCAAAAGTTTTTCCCCGTTAATACCTTCAACAGCTTCACCCGTTTCTATACCTGTATCCATAAAAGATACTATTTCTTTTACAAGCTTTTATTGCATCTTCATCTGAAAGATTTTTCTACACCATAATTATAATCAATGAATTTTTTCTGTTTTTGAATATTTATTTATCCGCATCCATAAAACAAAAACACATCAGCAAGAGTATTATTGTGAATATATGTATTTTTATCTATCACTTTCCCTCCTCTCAATAACGGTCTATCCGGAGCTACACCATAATCAGTTCCTCCGTTACTACAAAATCCATCAAAGTATTTATGTCCCTTCGTAGTATAATAAATATGTGTTTTTCTGAATACTCTATCATTAGAATTTCCTTCAACCGTATATACAGTTTTATCTGCACTATTATAAGCTATAACAATTCCTGTATGCCCCTGTCCCATCTAATTCGCCTTTTTTTATTTCTATTTAAATGTATAAATAAATCTCCCTTTTTAGGTTCATAACCACTATCTACATTATGATATTTTTGGGCTTCTTCATATAAACTTTTTCCGGTTTGACAAGATTCAAATTTCGGAACCGGTTTTTCCTGCATCTCCTGCAATACCTCTATTATTTAATATTCCTGCCTCATTAGCACACCACGAAACATATATTGCACACCATGGCAGCCATTATCACCATACCATTTTCCATATCTGTTTATATTATCCCTTCTATTACTTCTACTATCTCTCCATTTTTATTTCTTTTCTTTTTCTTTACTTGATTCTCAACAAACCCGGTATTTTTCAACTCTTTCATTAAGTGCAATATTTATAAAATCATCTATCTTTCTACTCAACTCATCCTCTGCTGAGTTAGAATTATTGCTGCAAACCCCATTTTCATCAATATCATAAACCTTCCCGTCTTTCCCTTGTATTTTTTCAGACTTTTGCCATATGACCGTCTTCATATAAATAGTACCATTTATCACCTATCTGTTTCCAACCTGTTCTCATAGCTCCGTCTGTATGGAAATAGTACCACTTGCCATCTATCTGTTTCCAGTCTGTTCTCATAGCTCCGTCTGTATGGAAATAGTACCACTTGCCACCTATCTGTTTCCAATCTGTTCTCATGGCTCCGTCTGTATGCAAGTAATACCATTTTCCGGATACCTGTTTCCAGCCTGTTTGCATAACTCCGGTAGACTCAAAGTAATACCACTTGCCGTCTATCTGCTTCCAGCCTGTTACAAGTTTTCCATTTTCTTTGTACATCCAGCCCATCTCGGTTTTAACCCATCCGTTACTCTCTGCCTTCTTTATATTACTTGATAAACTATTTCCATTCCTAGCAGTTGCTTTTGCTACTGTACGCACTCCTGTTGTATCATGATACAGCACATAATTTATATCTTTTATTCCCATAGCCTTTTCTCCTGATTTATTTAACTCTGTTTTTAATCAGGGTTTCCTGCTACTGTAGGAATAGAGCCTTGTCCCATTTTCAAAAATCCATTTCTACTCTTTGTTCCAAATTTCCATTTACTAAAACTCAGGGATGGAATCGAGCCTAATGCGTTTTTGCCATTTTTCCATGTTGAATTTTTCTGTTACCGGCTCTTTTTATTTGGTGTTTTTATTCTCTATTTCCTTAGCATTAAATGACACCTTTTTCCGCTCATATCTACACGGTTATTTACTTTTTACAGATGATCCCATATGCCACCTCCCAATATCTCAAATACAAATATATGTACAAAGAAGTATTACCTATATTACTCTAATACTACATCTTCAATTTCTTACTCCACTTCATCATAACCGGATGTTTTAGCTTCCTCTCCTTTTTCTTCCCATCCATAATGATTTCCTGCATAATCAATATACATGAATTTTCCCATTCCGATTTCTAAAATATCTCCATCTTTCAGCTCTATAGAAGTATATACAGCCGTTTCGTTTAATCTTACAAATCTCATACACTCTTCTCCTAACAGTGTACCCTTAAGTACTCTCATATCAAAAGCTATTACAGCATGCCTTTTATCCCTTATGTCATCATCGCCAAGGATTTGTATAGTCATAGTATCGTTTCTACCTATAGTTTTTCCTTCGATTATGTTATATGAACACCCTGTCTGACTCCTCTATACAAACCAGCCATGCACAAATAGGAAACTCTTCTTCAAGTGAAAGTCTTTTCAAAAATCTCTTATCTTTGTACTTTTTCCTCGAAAGTAGGCTTTTCCATTTTTAAAGTTTTATATTTTCTATTCTTTAATAGCAAATCTTCTTTGGTCCCTATTTCTTTTATATTTCCATTTATTCAACAGTTCTTCATGTTTTGATAAAAATTCTTTTATATAAAAATTTACTGTTTCCAATCTCTAAAATGTTTTTATCTTCCAATACATATTTATCATATTGAGGTTTATCCTTAATGTATACAATCCCGTCCGCTCTTGCCGGTAACAGCATTCCCTTACTTTCATTCTCATCAAAGTATATAAGGGTATGTTTTTTCTTTATCTTCTCATCTCCAAGTATCTGTATCTCATTGTCTCTGTCCGTACCTATAAAGTTTTCTCCGAAGCTTATTACATAACTCTTCCCTCTTCTTGCACCCTCTATACATACAAGCCATGCACATACCGGTCTCTCTTCCTTTAGGGAAAGTCCACATTCTTTCCTTAAATTTACATAAACTTTTTCAGGAGTGTCCAGATCAAAACCACAGTGTGGACATATTGTTCCATATCTTGTTTTTGAAAACCTGTGTCCGTAAGGGCAGTCCATTATGTTTGACATCTTTTCCTCCTAACTGCTGCTAATCCACCAAAATCCTTCTTTGCATAAAGCCTGTGTGTTTTTGTCCGTCCGGATCTTTTGCACTGTTTAATATATCCAAAAGTCCGGTATAAATTTCTGTATTGCTTAGATGTGTTCCCTTTAACTTCCCTTCCTTAAATGCTATATAGTTTTTCTATAATATTTCTGTCTATTCCTTCCATACTGTTTACTACCATATAGCAAAAAGGTTCTGTCAGTTTCTTCACATTTTTTGTATTAAGGTATTCTTTAGCATATGCTTTTTAATACATCTATATTAAATGACTTCTCACCATACCCTGCATAATCTGCATTCATAAGATGTATAGTATCATACTCAGATCTCATGTCAGTAAAGTCAAGATAAGTATCCCTTAATATAAACCCCGACTTAAGCAAAAAGTCACAAAGTAAAATCTCTCCATTACTACTTTCTTCCTCTTCAGACAGAAAAGCCTCTATTTCGCTTATTATAAAGTCTTTATCCCTTACCTCTTTACACTTTAACTTTAAATACTCCCTTTGCTCAGTATTGGTGTATGCTACTTTTATTTCTTTATGTATCTGATATACCTCACCTTTCAGTTTTACAAGTCCCTTTCCGATGATAATATATTTATTTTCATGGTCTGAGCTTAATCTTAATCCTCTTATAACTCCGTCTGTATATCCGTCATAAAGAATTGAGAGCAGATCCCTTGGGTAGTCTCTTAGTATTTCAAGTGCATCTTTTTTAAGATCCTTCCGGTCTCAAACAAAGGGTATCTGTTTTCCATTAGCTTCTCCTTTACATATTTAGTGCTCTCCATCAAAGAAATCACAAATCCATTCGTCGGTTTCAAACTTATACTCCTGCCCCTCTCCTGCATATAATATATCTTTCAACCTATATACCGGTACTATCTGAAATCCCCATTTTTTATAGTCTACAAAGGCAAATATCTTCAGTTCTCCATTTTGTATATCATCCGTATCTTCCTGCTTAATATATCCGCTATATCTTCCGGCAAGTTCCATCCTGTCAGTCTCTCTTGCATCATCTTTTTTAAAGTGAAACAGATATTCATATCTTATATTCTCCGAAGCATCATACAGATACATTCTAAGTAATATATCCTCCAAACTTCTTAACAAACTACCTGTCATTTTATTACTTTCAAAACCGTCAATGAGCACTTCCTCTTTGCCCGAATAGGACAATGCCTTGATCTTATATGGTATCAGTGCCTCTTCTTCTCTAATATCAAAACCTGCATATCCTGTACGCTTATCATACAGATACCTCATAAGACCGTCGACACATGCAAGTTTAAGTTCTTCTTTTAACACTTCCTCCACTTTGCATCATATTACCGGGTACAAATTCCTTCAGTGCATCTCTAAAAAGACCAATCTTGCAGGACTGCCCTGTAAGCCTTATCATATCAAAGTTATAAAGTTCCCCATTTATATAAAGTCTTTCCATAAATGCTTTCATAACCGCATATATTTCACCGGCAATAAGCTTTTTCCACTTCATAACGGTTAAAATTTATCTTTGGCATTTCCTCCAATATATCAAGTTTATCTTCTTTAAATATAGAAAGCTTATAACGATCCGCCTCAAGCCTTAGAAGTCCTGATTTTATATTTTTATCCTCAGGTACTTCTATAACTATATCATTCCCGAAAAAAAGTCCTTGTTTTTATTTCATCTGCCAAAGTAAATAAAAAAAGTAATTATTTCTTACTCTGTAATATCCTTCCTTTCCATAGGTCTCAAAAGTTCTTAAAAAGCAGTAGGTAAAAATTTCTTCTACACTTTCATAAGCTTTTTGCAAGCCCTCATGAAAAGCTTTCCACACTTTCTTCATCAATATATCTGTAAGGATCACCCGGCAGTTCCTCAATCACTTCACTACCGAGGTCTTTCTCAAGTTCAAGAAGTTTAGATACAATTTTCAGTTTTAGAAGTTGCATTATTCTGTAGGTAATATTGTTTCCCCCAAAATCCGTATTACCGTTTTTTGTAGCTGTTTTTCCATGATATAGGTCTGTATATCACCCTTTGCATGTACCTTAAACTTACATGCACTAAGATCCGTGGTTCCTCCTCCACAGTCCATTATCAGTGCCTTATAGCTTTCACCGTCTTTTAAGCGATTTTTCTCCCTCATCTTACTTATAAAACTATAAAGTACTGCTGTGCTCTCATCTAAAGTCACCTTTATTTCTAACGAAAGCATTTCTGACAGAATACCAAGCATTTGCTCATACACATGCTTTTGCTTTACGGGTACTGTAATATACACTTCTTTTATACAGCATTTAAAACTGTCTCTGGTAATATCCAGTACATGCCTTAAATATGCTCCTATAATCTCTATTCTTTGTACGTATTTATACCTTCCTTTTGAGTCTGTGAGTTCTTCCTTCCTCTCAAAATCTCCTACCCATCTTTTAATATCATAAAAGACTGAAAAACCTTTGTCTGTATAGCTTAGATTGGCATACCATAAAGCTTTTCTTCCAAAAGCGTACTCTATACAATTCTCTTTAACCTCTGTTACAGCAACTACTGTCGGAATCATCATCTCCATAAAGTTTTCTCCACCTACAGATTCAAAAAAATTGTATGGCAGATAGTATTTTCCTTTATGCCTCTTTGCTTTGCCGTGTTTATCTGCCTGTAATAGCTGCTGTCAGCATACATAGCAACAGTTGTATTGGTAGAACCCTAAATCCAAAGCTATCGGCATATGTAACTCTATAAGTGGAAGTACTTCAAAGTCCATTATAGGAAGTTTATAGGCTTTATATTTTAGAAGTGATGCATTTGCTTCTTTATCTCCTATATATGTATGATATATAAACTCTGAAGCATCCCTTTCCATAAGATAAAGGCTGTAATCCTTTGTTTCGGTAACAATGCATGAAAGATCAGCCTCTTTTACCAAATATAAAGAATCCTTTTTATCTCCCATTGATACAACATTAAATACGGCACACACCTTTTTGTCCCCACTTACAATCAGGGCATTTGTATTTAAGAATTTATCTTTGTACTCAATTTTATAATCATCTAAAAAGTTTAACGCAGCACCTTCATAAATACTGATTTTCCCGGATATTCGAAGTTCTTCTTTCTCAGGCTCCCTTATACTGAACTTATCAAGGATTTGCTCTATACGCTCTCTTCCACCCGGAATCTCTTTTCTTATCAATTCATCTTCAAAGCTTTGGCAATATGAAAGAATCATCTCTATAAGCTCTTCATTTGTCAGGTTCTTATCAAGTCCCTTTACTATATGTTCCCTACGGCAAACTTCCCCTCAGTCTGTATTCACTCATTAACTCAAGCTCGCTTCTTGTATATGTCGCCGCCTGCTCTTCTTTAGTTATATTCCTGTTAAGCTTATAGCCCATAGTATTCCTACCGTCCTATACATTTATTTTTTAACACTAGCCTAATATATTGCTGTCTCTCCGATTCTCATGCTCTCATCCACTCCTATAATGCCAAAGTGATGTTTCCAAAAAATTTCCGTTTCATAAGATATCGGCAAAAAAAGGTTTTTCAGCATTTCCATCCTCTCCATATCTTCTTTTGTCTTATCGACCCCTGTAAATATAGTAAATTTCCTTAAATTTTCAGAGTGGTTGTAAAGGTTTGCTTTTAGGATAAAGCTCTCTCAGTGCCTTTCTAAAAATCGTGATATAATCTTTACATTCGTATAAATCAAGCAGACAAAAAACAATTCTTTTAGACTTTTCAAAGCCGAGAGAAAACAAGGTCTTTCTTATACTTTTTAGAAACTTTCCCTCTTCTATCTCTTTTTAATATATACATTGCCATAAGCTCCTTTTTATCCGTTCCGCTCCTAAGATCCCATACTGCTATATAATGCATTATTACATCTAAGAATATTTCTCTTACCTTTTCATATCCCTTTACATCCGGAAGGAATACTTCTCCCAGTTCATTCGCGAAACGATATAGCGGATTTACCTCCACAATACTGTTTTCAATCATATCGGCATTCAGGAAGTCAAATGTACTTTCAGTATACGGACTTGGATTCTCACTGTTTATAAATCTGAGATCTTCTAAGTTATATCCGCTTTTTTGTGCTTTCAATGCAATTTCCCATATGCAGTTCATACGTTGCTCCTGCTAATTAATATCTTTTTCATATTATCTGACATAGGCTTTTCCCCCTTATCTATCACTATTATAGACTGTAACTGATTTTCTAAAACTCCTATACAGATATATTCATCGAAGCTTATCTGTAGTTGCGAAACGGCATATCTTACCATTGCTTCACAAAGGTTGCTGTCACCGGTTCTTAAAAACCTTAAAAACAAGTCCGGGACACCCATCTTTTATCAAAAATTCTCTACTGAAAAATTGTTCATATCGAAGTATTATACTTTCATCTAAAACTTCACTTCTTACCGGTACTCTTTCGCAGGATTTAAGTGATACATAATCTTCAATATTAAGTTCATCAATAATCCTTTCTATTTCCGCCTCAGTGTGTATTTCTTCTCCATTTTTTTATTTAAAAGTCGTCCAAGCATTTCCCTCTTTTCTTTTGTTGCTTATTAATCCGATCGGCAATTCTTCCTTTGTATATCTTATATCAAAGATATTATAGCCCTTCTAAATCGGAAATAGCTTTCTTCATAGGATTTTTACTATAATCTTTTTCTTCTTCATGTCTTATTCCTACCATACCTTCCGTCTTTAGTACCAGTCTTAAGATAATCTCCTTATTACTTTGCTTAACCATTTCACGTTCATAGTATAATCCGTCTTTACTTGGACTTAAAAATGTGCTGCTCTTAAATACATTTCTTTTCTATGTTCCATATAGGATAAAAAGTTCTTCTTTTATCATATCAGCATATTTCCATATACTACTTCAACATCTATCGCACTTTCGGGAATCTCTGAAAGGTCTATATCAAAAAAACGATCCAGGTATACAGTATTAACGGTATTCCACCTAAGTCCGTTATAAGAAAATGTTTCGTAAAGTTTGCCTAATTCTTTTCTGTACCGAAGAGCTCTTTTTCGGTTGTACTAAAATTGTGTGTTTTTCACCGTTATTTGTAAAACTTAATCTTATATTTTCTTGTAAAAAAGCCTTGCACATACTGTCGGTTGCGTCAAGGTAAATAGTTTTTATAGATTTTTGTCCTCCTTGGAATCTCTTTTAATATCGGATCCTTTATCCTCTATTACATCTAAATCGGATATAGGAAAAAACATCCTTAAAAATTTATTTTTCATTTTTGAAAGTAAAAGTATCGCGATTTCATAGCTTTCCTCTTTTCGCTCAAGCTCCTCATAAACCTTATTGTGCAAAGCCTTATATCTTTCTTCAAATACTTCACTCATCTTATATAGGCCTTCGTATAAAACACTTTTTGCAAGAGCATATTCATCTTTATCTTTTATCTCGGAAAGTCTGTCCTTAACGTATTTTTACGTCAAATTCATCTAAATATCCCATACCCTTATAAACTCCTCCAATATCAGTTTGACGAAGACTCCGACTCAGCTTGTTTTGCTGTGCTGTGGATTCATTAGTTGCTGTAGAAGGTACTGCTTCTTTCTGCTTTATTTCGTCAATCCTTTTTTGTACATCATTAAGCTTTTTATCCATCTGTATTGTATTTATCTCATCATTAAGCTTTACATAAAGTCTTCTTGCATACTCATAATTTTCTCTGGCTGTTTCAAAATCACCCCTTAAAAAGGCTTCATCTCCTGTAATTGCATAGCCGCTTGCAGTATTTTTTCCTCTTCACTTTCACTGATTTTCTTATCTGCTGTAGAGATTTTTCTCCTCTATCTCAACAAGCCCGGCACTTTCACCTGATTTTTCCAACAAATCCTTTTGCTGTATTATAATTTGCCCCTTGCAGACAAAAATCACCTTTACTTAATGCCTCATCTCCCTGCACTTAACATATCATTTGCCGATTGAAAGTTCTTTGACTGTTTGTCCGCTTCAGCCTGTTTTCCTTCCTGATCTTTTGCAATAGCTTGATCTACTGCTAGGAGTTTGGCCTCCGCCTTTAACTTTCCCTCTTCATAACCAATCTTTCTTGACTCATTTTTTGCATCATGTATCTTTCTCTTGCCCTATCATATATTTCAGAATCAAAAAGAATATCTCCATTATCCAAACTTAGATTTACGCTTTCATATCCCGATATAAAATCAAGTTTTTCCTTTTACATAAGAAAGCTCGGCATTATCTGCATATGGAATTTCATCCAATACAAGTTTATATAAAGATTTTGCTTCACTGTAACTTTCTGTATTGTATTTTTCATCTGCCTCAAGTATTCCTTCAATAACTTGTTCATAGTGATAAAGCAACTCTTTCATATCCTTATCTCTGAGGCCTTCAGCCTTCTTTATTGACTCTTCACATTCTGTATCCGCTTTTTATAATTTTCCATTTCAATAAATTTAAGCATCTTTACTATAATGTGTATCCATATCTTCTTTTAACTCTTTTCTATATCGAGTATAAAAATATATAGCAATAACTGTAGCTAATATTAAAACTACAGCAACAATCGAACCGATTAAAATGAGCTTCTTCTTCTTTTCTTCTTCGTATCCGACTCAATAAATACTTTATCAATATAAATCCCTGCAATTGTATAATTATCAATATATTTTCTGTTTTTTATCGAGTATGGCAGTTTCCACTTCTCCAAGACATTCGCTCGGATCTTTTCCACTGTTTTTCAAAAATCTTATCAATTTCTCCCTCGGACACATTCTCCCAAATGCCCTTTGTATAGAGAATTAAAATATCTGTATCAAAAAGTTTTATTTTTCACGATATTACGGGAGAAAAAAATCCTTCTGGCCCAAAGTATGAATATAAATTGCTTCTTTGTTCATGTCTTGATAAGGCATCTTCACTAAGCAGTTCATTTGACACCATCTCACTGCTTAAAGATGTATCAGTACTTTTATAAAAAACTTTATTATTTCTATATAATCTTATTCTTGTATTTCCGGCGTATGCTAAACGCAAATTCTCATAATCAGTTACTGCAACTACTATTGATGCCTTTTAGTCTCATGTACTTTTCAGACTTTAACAGTACTTCATTTGCATATTTTAGATACTTATGTATACTTGCCTTTGACATTGACGGTTTTTCCTGAAATTTTAAAATTACACTTTCCACCGCTTCCTTTGCAGACTCGGTATCTGCTATATCCTCAATACCGTCTGCCAATACATAGCAGGCAAAATTATCAAGCTCCGCATAAGCAAAATAATCACTGTTTTTTAGTGCACTGCCCTCTTCTGAAATAAAGTTTGTATTAAATCTGCTGTTTTGCTTACGCATTTTCTCCTCCTACATTCCAATAATTATCAGTCCCAGATTAGCCGTTTCTTTTATTTTTTACCTTTTTATAACTTCTATAATCTCTCTTGCTTTTTCTTTACATGAGTTCTTTTTTTACAAGAACTTCTTCCATTTCCTAACTGAAATACTGTTTTGCACACTTTTCAGTTAGCATTACAAGCATATCTTTTTCTTTAATCTTATATCATTCCCTACTTACAAGAGGAGGCATATAATCATCTCTTCCTACAAAAATTGTATGCCCTGTTTATATCGGAAATTCTAAGTGCCGCCTCTTTACTTAAAAAGCCCCTTTACTTACTTTTTCTTTTATAAGCTCCTCCATAATCTGCCCCTTACTAAGGAGTATCAGTTCTTTTCCTCTAAAAATATAAATATTCATATGCCCGACTATGGCGTATTTCAATGTATTTCCATTTAGTACAATACATCCTGCATAAGCCTTCCCCATATCCGGTATATTTAGTACATTTGTATTAGCCAGTTTAAATACCTTTTCAAAGAAGCTGTCAGGACTTTGTGTACTGTCATATTGGTCATATAATTTAGTAAAAGTTCTTACCGTAGTCAGTGCCGCAACTTTTCCTGCATAATCTCTTCCTTCCCTGCTGTAAGAACCGCCATCATGCCGCCATTTAATCTTTTAATACCATATGCATTTGTCTGAATCTGTCTTTTTCCTATATCAAGTACAGCTTCTACATCAAATATACCGTTTTTCCCTTTTTTTACTTGTATAGATATCCTTAGAATTAAAATTCCAAAAGCAATTATTATGCAAATTACATTTGCCCATAAAGCAATTTCCATATTATTTACCCTCATAATTATTTTTACTCATGAAAACTGCTTACCACATAAGGCAATATATAAAAACTCACTCTCACCCATGGTAATTACATCATATGTTTCCAAAACCTGAGGTGTATACACAGCCTTGCCATTTAGGTATGTAATTCCTCCTCCTTCTGTACATATCAAAGTTCCTTCAAGGTCTCTTTCATCAAAGGATAAAATAGCATGATTTTCCTGTTTTATTGCATTATCACCTATAATTTGAATATCCATAGCGTCTGTTCTTCCAATATAGTTTTTCCCAAATACTACTCTATAATCCTTTCCGTACCTCGGTCCTTTAATGCATACCAACCATGCACACACTGGCTTGGTTTTTATTCTAATCAAGCTTTCTTCAAGTTCAGCATCATCAAAAGATTCCTCAAGCTCTCTTCTTTCAGTCATATCCATATTACAGTATGGGCATATATTCCCATATCTTCTCTTTGAAAACATATGACCGTTTTTGCATCGTATTAAATTCCCCATAGCTCTTACCTTATCTGTAATTTATTCAGTCCAATAAAAATATAGTCGTCTTTTACAAGTCTACTTTGTCCATCTCGTATGTTATAAAGTTTATCTTCTAAAAACCCTTTTATCTGTGTTCCGTTTTTACTCTGCATGTCTTCTATATACCAGAGCCCCTCCACATAGTTAAGTACTGCATGAATATCACTTACTGTTCCACCAAAAGCAGTATCGCATGGGTCTATATCTATATCTTCCTCGCTGTTTTTCTTTCCTATTACAACCGAATTTTTCCCTAATATACTCCAACTTCTTATAACTGTATTTTTCCTCACTTAGAGTACAAGTTCTGATAGAAAATGTATCTTGTATCTTTTCTCTTTTTTAAAGAAAAATCCTTTATCAGAAAAATAGATCAAAAGAACCCGAAACTAAAAAGAAAACATATAAAATATATATCCACCATTCCATGCCCTTCCAAAGATCCCTGTAATTATGGCGCACTAATATGGCCATAGTTATACCTAAAATATCAATTAAACATTTTTTTATTCATATATCCCTCCCCTACTTTTATTCAAGTAGGGGGTGATTTATTCTCCCTACTCGTCAGCATGGCGGTACTTGTCGCAAGGCGATAATTCCCTGACGCCAACACTATAAAAAAACAAGGCTGCATGACAAGTCATACAGCCTACATTTCTAACGGCTGATTATCTGTTATTCGGCTGCATAACCGCCTTCCACTACCAGACCTGCCATTTTATCTTTTTTCTGTTTTATTACAAGAGTAAAGTTTCCAACACCTTCCTCATCTCCATGCCTCTCTGTATAAGCAACTACAAATGCATTAGGAAATACATATTTTCTTTTTGTAATTCCTGCTACAATCTGCTCTACAGTAACCTTTCTGTAGCAATCTTTGCTCTGTGCAGGAACCATTGACCAAAGTGCCATGTTTTTTTGTAGAATCAAAAGGATCTCCATCTACCGCAGTCAGAATCTTTCCTGTGATTTCCATGGTAGCACCGGCATCATTGGTACGTGCATTTGAATCAATCGGAATATCAGTAGATAAAAACACACTGTTTACGCATTCCTTTGCCAGTTCAAAACTTTCATTACCCTCAATTTTTACTTTATATGCCATGCTTAAACCCTCCTATTCCTTATTCTCCGGCATATCCGCCTTCTACAGTCACTTTCGCATTATTATCCTTCTTTTGACGGATATGAATGTAAAACTCTCCTGTTCCGTTCACATCATCTGCCCTCTCAGAATACTCTACAACAAAAGCATTTGGAATGACATACTTCCTTACAACAGCTCCTGCTGAAACTACTGTAACCTCCGCCACTCTGTAACAATCTGCATTTTCAGATGGTATTTGAGACCATTTTGCAAGCTTTTAATACATCATCACTATCAGCTCCGACATTGTACAAAAACTCGTCCCCAAACTTTGACTCCTAAGCCGTAATCTGTCGCCTTTGCATTAGAATCCTTTGGCGACTCAGACAAAAACTCTGCATTTACGATACTTCTCTCGTCAAAGTCCGCTACTTCTGAACCGGTTACTCTGAATCTAATTCCCATTGTGCTACCTCCTATAAAAAGTATTATTATAGTAAAAACCTCTTAAAATATTATAAAAATATTTTTCGACTAACAAAGTTGCAGGTATATTACTTTATGTAATTTATTCTCCTGCACGGTTTAACGGTACTTCAAGTCTCTTTATTGCATTACCGAAGCTTATTTCTATTGTGCATACACCTGCTGTTTCATCCGCTTCATAGGTAATATCATCACCTGCACCAAGTATAGCGTTTATATTTGACCTCTTTGAAAGCCAAACACTCTTTTGACTTGACGGATTATTAGAGAAAAACTTACCTATATTCTCTGATTTGAAGTCCCTGTTGCATGTCTTAAAATTCTTTCAATATAATTCGCTGTCTGTGTTTTATAAATCGGCTCATAACTTCCACCCGACAGTTTTAAATTTCTTGCTTTGTAAACCATTATATGGCTGATATTTTCTCCATCCAAAACCGCATTCTCAGAAGAAAATACAAATCCGAATCCTCTTTTGTTAATATCATCTTTAACACTATTAGTAAACCCGGTTATCTCTTTAGACATTGTAGTATGCACCTTAAGTGAATTGTTCTTAGCTTCAATATCAAATCTCACTCCCGGTAAATCAGTATCAACATCTTTTTAAAGTACTCTTTTAAATACTCCGGAGACTGATAACTTGCCACAAATCCGGCCGCCACATAAGCTGCACCTATATATACTCCATCTATCCAGAGTTTCATAATATCTTCTTTTGCCTTAGAAAGTTCTGCCGCCTCGTTTTCATTGATTATCATCTTGCTTTCAAGCTTTACCCCTGACTTATCCTTTGGAATAATAGTAAAGTTAGGCACACATGGAATCAAATATTCTGAATAAGGCTTTCCGCTAAGACCTGAACATCTGTCATCAAAAAATCCTACGCCGGTCATTGCCATACTGTTAAAAGTTGTCTTATCTCCGGTTTCATATGAATAAAAACACTGTACACCATAATCCTTTAGTGCATCCGCAATCCTTGCCAATGACTCAACACTTATATTCTCTGATTTTATACTGTCTTTATTACCTTTAAATCTCTCTCTGGTTACATTCATCTTTGATTTTTCATCTAAAGATACACCAGCAACAATTGCATACCATACAGTATTACTGTAATCATTTTTCATTCACTGTGTTCAGATATGCACAAAGTTTTGGTACATTTAAGCTGTTTGCCATCACTTCATTTTTACATTTGCAATAAGCAGTGTCGGTTTCATACCTTTTACCTGCTTTGGATACTGCTCAAAAAAATGCCCTATACACCTAAAAATCTTTTTCAACCAAAGGTTTTTACAACTTTTATAAAATCGTCCTTTGCATTCTTATAAAAATTCAAGATATGTATTATAGTTTGCCACTTCTTTCTTAACATCTATCTGACTTTGCATAGTTGAACTTAAAGGACAAAATGTTCTTACTACAAGCTGCTTTACATAGCTGTTCCCTTCGGCATTAAGTGCATCATAATCCTCCTCAAGAGCTTCAATCAAGCCGGCATTTGGAGTTATCGTCTGCAAGAACAAGTCTGCTCTCTTCCACTTTCGGTGCTTCAATTACTGTAAGTTCTCCCTCTGAAGACATTGTTAGAAGCCCTAATGTTAATGCATCATTACTCTTTGACTCTTCTGATTCCCCCAATAAAAGTCTTGTTTTTATATCGGAAATTGCTAACGGAATCATAGCCATCAGGTTTTGATAATTTGCACTTGCCTCTTCAAACATTGAATTAAGTTTATCTCCGAGATCAAGCTTATGAGGGTCTCCGTCTTCAAGCTTTGCATACTCTGCATATGTATACTGAAGTTCTTTTCTAACCTGCTTAATGTCGTCCATTACCTTTGATGGTGAAATCATCTCTGTAAGCTTTTCAAATTTAAAATCTGCATTTATAATTCCCTGACTTCTTTTTGTCTCCACCAAGGTCATAAGCATTTTCAAAAAATCATTATGTGCATTTAGATGAACTATGCTTAGCATATTCTCCGGAACACCTGCAGGTTTCTCTTTTGAATATACAATTTTTCCCCGTTGATGCATTAAAAAAAGAGTATACTGTAGGGTCAAACTTTTCTAAAAACTCATCAAAATCTTTAACCAAAAGTGCTTCATTGATTTCCTTTACTTTATCATCACTTAGACTATCCAACCCTCTTACATCACCTACTAAAAGTAAGTAAGTTAAGTTTCTCCGGATTAATCTCTTCAATCAATAAAGTACGATTCGTTTGCCTTATAATACTCTCTGCCATCCTTGCGTCTCCTTTAAAAATATTAAGTTTTTACTTGCACCTAATACTGCCTTCTTAAAAATGCACAAAAATACCCTCGTTTTCTCCTATAATATCACATCAAGTGCAAGACTTTACGTCCACATTTTCTAATATTTGCATTTTATATATTTTTCTTCACACTTTTTCGTGGTTTAATATTATCATATGAAAAACGATATTTTCAATACTAATAATATAAAATTTATTTTCCGGAGTTGAAAATATCTGACAAAGTCACAAGGTCAAAACACCTTGTATTGTCGGTTGTATAATTAATGTTGGAGTTTGGTATTTGCCAATCTTAACATTTTTTTATTACTATAGATAAAAAGCTCCAAGTCCCTCAGTACATGGCAATTACACTTGGAGGAGGTATTCATATGAACTACTTAGCTAAAATTTTAGGCATTTATGATGCTTATTATATCTTTAAATTTGATTTAAAAAAATATGACCTATATTTGAAAAGGAGCCAAGGGTAGATAAATTACCTAAAATATATGGCTTTTATAACTTCATCATATATATCCAGCAGTACCGGTTCAGTTTCTATTATTCTGATATTTCCTTCACTATCTGTATACTCCATATTTGCACCTGCATACAACATCATTCTGTATTTTCTTCCAACCATCTTCCATAAATTCTAATGATTCTTTTTTTCTCATATCTTCCAATTTTTTAGCTCTTTTCCTTAAATAAATGATTCCCTATATATCAATAATACTAAGAAAATATTATGAAACATAAAACCCACCTAGACTTTAATCTACTCTTTACTTCTATCATCAATGTCTCCTTAAAGCTTATCTTTATATTTTTTCTAAATAGATTAAATAAAACTAATCACATCTCTGATATTTCTTTTACTCTTTCCATTCCCATAATCATATATAAACTTTTCGCATCTGTGCTGTTCTGTCATATCCAATTATGTCAAGTTCATTTATATATATAACTCCTTCATCATTTCTCTTATTCATATATTCCACAGTTCTTCAAAACTATTTATATCTTTAAACTCTTCCAATCCCTCATTTTCAGAAATAGTCATATATCTGCCCTCACGATTATTCCATATCTTTAAGTGCAACATATTATCATTGAAGTTTTTTATCCGTTCTGATGTTTCTTCTCCTCAGTTATCCGAAAAAGAGCCGAGGGTAGGTACTTTCACCTAAAAATATATGGCTTTTATAACTCATCATATATATCCAGCAGTACCGGTTCAGTTTCTATTATTCTGATATTTCCTTCACTATCTGTATACTCCATATTTGCACCTGCATACAGCATCATTCTGTATTTCTTCCAGCCATCTTCCATAAATTTCAATGCTTCTTTTTTTCTCATATCTTCCAGTTTTTAGCTCTTTCCTAAATAAATGATTTCCATATATTAATAATGCTAAGGAAAATATTATGAAAGCATAAAAACCATCTAAACTTTATTCTCTTTATTCCTAACCATAACTTCTCCTTATGAGCCATTCTTTATACTTTTCTCTAAATAAACTTAATAAAACTAATCATATTAATTGAAAATTTTTTTGATTTCTCCATCTCCATAATCATATATAAACTTTGCATCTTGTCCTGTTCTGTCATATCCCAACTATATCAAGTTCATTTATATATATAACTCCTTCATCATTTCGCTTTATTCATATACTCCCACAGTTCTTCAAAACTATTTATATCTTTAAACTCTTCCAATCCCTCATTCTTTCAGCAATTGATATATATCTGTTCTCATGTGCACTCCCATATCTTTATATGTTTCATATTATCATTAAAAGTTTTTATCAAATTCTGATGTTTCTTTACCCTCAGTTATCCGAAAGAGCTGAGGGAAGGTATCTTACCTAAAATATATGGATTTTATAACTTCATCATATATATCCAACAGCACCGGTTCAGTTTCTATTATTCTGATATTTCCTTCACTATCTGTATACTCCATATTTGCACCGGCATACAACATCATTCTGTATTTTCTTTCCAGCCATCTTCCATAAATTCTAATGATTCTTTTTCTCATATCTTCCAATTTTTTAGCTCTTTCCTTAAATAAATGATTTCCATATATCAATAATGCTAAGGAAAATATTATGAAGCATAAAATCCACCTAAACTTTAATCTCTCTTTTATTCTAACCATAAGCTTCTCCTTATGACCAATCTTTTATACTTGTCCTTTAAATAAATCAAATAAAACTTAATCATATTAATTGATATTTCTTTACTTTCTCCATTTCCATAATCATATATAAACTTTCCGGGTTGACCTGTTCTGTCATATCCAACTATATCAAAGTTCATTTCATATATATAACTACTTTTCATCATTTCGCTTTATTCATATACTCCCACAGTTCTTCAAAACTATTTATATCCTCAAACTCTTCCAATCCCCTCATTCTCAGCAATCAGTTATATATCTATTCTCATGTATCTCCATATCTTTATATGTTTCATATTATCATTAAAAGTTTTTGTATCAGTTCTGATGTTTCTTCACCCTCAGTTATCTGAAAGGAGCCTAGGCTAGGGTATCTTACCTAAAATATAGGCTTTTATAACTTTCATCATATATATCTAAAAGCACAGGTTCAGTTTCTATTACTCTGATATTTCCTTTCACTATCTGTATACTCCATATTTGCACCGGCATACAGCATCATTCTGTATTTCTTCCAGCCATCTTCCATAAAATTCAATGCTTCTTTTTTTCTCATATCTTCCAATTTTTTAGCTCTTTCCTTTAAATAAATGATTTCCATATATCAATAATACTAAGGAAAAATATTATGAAGCATAAAATCCACACTAAACTTTAATCTACTCTCTATTCTAACCATAAGTTTCTCCTTATGACCAATCTTTTATACTTGTCTTTAAACAATTCAAATAAAATTAATCACATTCATCTGATATTTCTTTACTTTCTCCATTTCCCATAATCATATATAAACTTTCCAGGTCGACCTGTTCTGTCATTTCCAACTATGTCAAGTTCATTTCATATATATAACTCCTTTTCATCATTTCGTTTATTCATATATTTCCCATAGTTCTTCAAAACTATTTATATCTTTCAAACTCTTCCAATCCCTCATTTCTCAGCAATCGATATATACCTGCTCTCATGATTACTCCATATCTTTACATGCAACATATTATCATTGAAAAGTTTTTTATCAGTTCTAAATGTTTCTTCCCTCAGTTATCCGAAAAAGAGCCTAGGGAATGGGTACATCACCTAAAATATATGGGTCTATAGCTTTCATCATATACATCTAAAAGCACAGGTTCTGTTTCTATTATTCTGATATTTCCTTCACTATCGGTATACTCCATATTTGCACCTGCATACAGCATCATTCTGTATTTCTTCCAGCCATCATCCATAAAATTCTAATGCTCTGTCTTTTCTCATATCTTCCAATTTTTAGCTCTTTCTTTAAGTAAATGATTTCCATATATCAATAATACTAAGGAAAATATTATGATACATAAAACCCATCTAAACTTTAATTTACCCTTTTTCCCCTATCATAATGTCTCCTTAAAATTAGTTCTTTATATTGTCTTTAAATAGATCTATGTAAACTAATCACTATATCTAGCCATGTCTTTTACTCTCTCCATTCCCATAATCATATATAAACTTTCCGGATCGACCCTGTTCTGTCATGTCCAACTATGTCAAGTTCATTGACATATAAAATGTTTTTCATCATTTTAGTTTATTCATATAATCAAAAACTTCTGATATGGTTTTCAATTTCTTAAACTCTTCCAATCCCTCATTCTCAGAAATAGTCCTGTATCTGCCCTCACGATTATTCCATATCTTTAAGTGCAACATATTATCATTGAAATTTTTATCATTTCATTTTGTATAGTAACTGTCAAATACACTGATATGATAACTGTAATTATTTCCTAATGTATTGACCTGCATATCTCCCAGCAGTTATATTATTATCAGTTGTGAGCTTTCCACTACTCTTAGAATTATACTTTTCTGTTATTTGAGTTCTCTATAGTCTTGCCAAGTACTTTCGTTCTTTTTCAATATCGGTGTAGTTCTCAATGTGATAGCTGTATACAATGACATACACTCACTCATCCTTATTATATTTGTATTTTCATAGTTTGCCTCCAGATACAATTGTTTATTTGTCTTACTTTCCTTATTGCTTCTCTTTGCATCAGCCTCACCTGCTGCCAAGCCTGCTACAGTGCAGGCAACTCCCAATGGTGCTGCAAAAGGTGCTGATGCTAAAGCAGGTATTATTGACAATGCTATTGAAATTCCCAAGTTCCCCATGTTATTACAGTTGTCTCTCCGGGATTTTTAGCATCCACTCCCTACTACCAAATTTGAAATCTCAGCAATACTGTCGAACTTATTATCCCCTGAGGTTATATAAATATAAGCCTCCTGTAGTATAGGTGTAACTATATATTTATCTACATCCCTCATATGTATTCCGTCTTGTACTGTAACTCTTCTTTTCTCAAGCTCTCCTTCGTAATAGCGTAAATTATATACCATTACTCCTGTATTCGACCCACTATCAAACTTAATACTATAAACTCTATCTATATCCGATACTGTTGTATATATATTCCCTGCCAGCAATATTGTATCCAATAATTTTACGTTTAAAATTTTGCATTTTTATAGCATCTACCTCTGTTCTGTCCACATCCGGCTTTGCGTCAGAAAATATTTTCTCATTTACATATCGCTTCAACTTGGCAGCAGTATTACCAAGTTTATCCCATGTTGGAGGAAACTTTATATCTACCCTGTTACGTAGGCTGCAAAATCTTGCATATGCAGTAGCCCAAGATGCTACATATATAAAGTTATCAAGAAGTGTATATTGATAAAACTGCTCTTCAACTTCATTTCTATAAAACTGCTTTTAAATATGCACAACAAACAATCTTTTTCAGTTTCTCCACATCTGTACATATACATAAATATATTCCCAACTTAATAAGGGCATCTATCTCATTCTCTTTCATATGTTGTACATTTCTTAACAACAATTTTTAATAATTAATTCATCCAATGTGCCGTCATCATTTAAAAATCTCGGATACTTATTATAGGATGTACTTAGTGTATACTCCTGTCCCGATGTTACAGGTGATATTATTCCTCCATGCTTGCATGGTAAATATGAGTTTGTATCTAAGGCATATTTACCGTTTATGGTAACACTCTTTCTAACATTTCTCCATTCTCCAAGTTTAAAAACGGCACATATGTTTTGCTTACAAGCGGTTCTTCATTCCATTTTGAACATGAAACAAATCCGTCAAATTTTTATCATCGGTATTTGCAAGAGCCCCGATTTCACTGCTGTCGGTATAAACACCATGATCTGCACTATTCAGTGTAGAATAATCACTTCCACGACTACAACAAAGTATTGCACCGTTAACAAGAAATTCTGTGCTTTCATCATTATGTTCTTTCCAATACTGCAACATTTTGTCTTTGATCTT
>BNJU01004542.1_pt1 | contig 94773 bp, 172 predicted proteins | sample 8539281 | NCBI WGS metagenome assembly BNJU01 (sample SAMD00202456, study PRJDB9452) | human saliva metagenome | isolation source: human saliva | place: Japan
TCCTCAGCGCCGAACGGTCGTTCAGGATCCGATCCTCCGCCTTGCGAGTCGCTGATCTTCTGCGTCGTCTCGTTGAGGACGCCGACGATCTTTCCGTCTCCTGTTCGATACGCAGCACTTCATTCAGATGGTCGGCCGCCTTCGTATCCTCCCGCCTGACTCAATCGCCCCTCGGCGATGTTCTGGATCGCCTTCGAGACTTCCCTCAGACTGTGCGCCGTCTCGTCTGCGTCGGTCGCGTGGACCACCTCCTCGTCGCCACGGATTCCGAGGCGTTGATCTGCCATCGTTGCGCAGATTGTTGTGACTCGGCGGATCATGGATACATAACCTCATCCTCTCTGTTCATGTGCTCCGCACCCGAACATTGCCAGGTTGTCCGCACGCACCAGATCGAGGTGGGCAAGTTCTGTACCACGCCCTGCAGATCGCTCATCGGTGGCAAATCCGACGGTGATAAGGTGATCAGTCCACGGCCAGCAGGACAACGCCAACGACAGCTATAACGAATATAAATCGTATTGGTACATCAGCGGTAGACTTGTCATAGACCGTCGCCGCACATTCCCCACTGCTGCGAAACACAAATCAAACGAGATCGGCGCATAGACATAAATCTCGGTATGAACAGACCGCCGGTAATCAAACGTGGCGCGGACGTGCCAGATAATGTGTCGGGATTACCTTGTCCCGCCATGGCATGCGAATGAGGCGTCCGGACGCATCCAGTGCTCTGTGTTCGCCATCTCGCATCCCTACCATCAAGGCGTTCGAGAACCGGCAAAGACATGCGCGAGGCTCGGGCTGTTGCCGCCATCGTGTCGCGCAGCACACGGACGACCGTCTCACGGCTTGCGGGCCTCAGGCGATGCCTGCAGGATACTGCGAGATCTGCCCGGCCTCGGCTTGAAGTGCCGATGCCTGATACGCCTTTGCATAACGCGTTTTGAACAGGCGCGGCAATCTTCCAGTTCGTTAAAGCGCTCCGTCTTCCTCCTCATCCTCAAAGCGCATCCAAAGGTCATCTCACTAATGCGAGGACGTCCCCATCCTGGCGACAATGCTGACCGCCACCTGTGCAGTTGATCTCTGAAGCCAGTCCCCCGCCCCTGTGCGCCGCGCTGCGGCGCTGAGTCTCCGTTGACACAATCTTCCCTCTCTCCCAATGCCTTCCCCAGTCAGATTCGATTTCCCACCATAGAGTTTCGCAGCATGGCTGCACAGGATATGCATCCCGCGTCAGCGTAGTGTTTTCCTTAAATGGCTTTTTAATTTGGTAGTTTCCTCTTTTATACTCAAAGCAAATCCTTAAAAGTGTATAAAAACGGTCACAGAAGAAGGGCATTTCCTTCTGTGACCGTTCTCTATCAATATACGTTTGGAAGCTTGAACCGCTCCACCTCGCGCTGGGGGTCGGTCGCGATCTCTGCGAGCCCTCACTCGCCTGTGCGATGTCCTCAGAGCATTCGTCTGTGTCTCCACCGACGCACTGCCCTCTTCGGTCGTCGCGGCATTCTCCCTCGGCAAGCGCGGAGGGTTCTGCACCACATCGAGATGGATGCGTGCTTCTCGCCCATCGTCTTTGCCGATGCGTTCAGCTTCGACAGCTTCGGCCCGTCTCCTCGACCGCCTCAGAGATGCGGTCGAAGCACTCTTCGTGCTCTCAGGGTCCTGATGCTGACTCCGAGGGGCGGGCTTCTCGATAGGCGATGCATCGTGTCCACCGCCTGCTGACTCTTCGTCTTCAGCTCGTGGATGATCGCAGATATCGTCTGTAAGCTCGAGCTCTGCTCAGCGAAGCGCGGATCTCCTCTCGCCACAACAGCAGACCCGCGTCCGGCCTCGCCGGCACGCGCCGCCTCGATCGGCGTTGAGCGCGAGGAGTTCGTCTGGTCAGCGATGCTCTGGATCATCGTACTGGACTCGTCGATCTGTCGACCCGGTTCGTCTCCTCGCGACCTGGCGACTCTCCTCCTGTCGCCTTGAACATCTCCTCGGCGCGATCAGATCGTTCAGGATCTCCGATCCCTCCGCCTTGCGGTCGCTGATCTTCTGCGTCGTCTCGTTGAGGACGCTGACGATGTGCTCCGTCTCCTGCTCGATGCGCAGTACTTCACTGAGATGATCGGCACGCCTGCGTATCCTCCAGCCTGCAGCTCATTGCCCCTCGGCGATGTTCTGGATCGCCTTCAAGGGACCTCCTCAGAGCTGTGCGCCGTCGTCTGCGTCTATCGCCATCAGCTCCTCGCTCGTCGCTGCCACGGACTCCGAGGGGTGATCTTGCCCATCGTCGCGCGCAGATTGTTCGCGGTCAGCGAGATCCCCGTCATCGCACCGATCTCATCCTCTCTGCCGAGGATAGCCGCGTGCCCGTACGATTCGCAGGAGTTTGTCCACGCGCAGATCGAGACGGGCAAAGTTCTCCACACGCCTGCAGATCGCTCCGTCGGCGTCGAGGCCGCTTCGTGACGAAAGGAGATCAGCACCGCCAGAAACGGGAGAATCCCGATGATGCCGAGCGCGATGAGAATACTGAATCAGTGAAATTGTGCACACAGCGGTGAACTTATCATAGTTCGTCGCAGAGCCGATGCCCCACTGCGCCGTAACGCCGTCAAAATCGGGGCATACATGAAAAGTGTTTCGTTGCCGGTGCTTGAGGAGTCCTTACGGATCGTGAAGGGATGGTCTGCCGTGCTCTTGAAGACATCCCTCGCCCTCAATGCCCGACAGCTCATAGAATTCTTCATCACCACGCTGTCATCCCGGCTGGGGCGAGCAATGCCGCCCCTTCTGTCCGAAAGGAGCATAGTACTGATCGTCCGAGCTGGTTTTTAGATCGCCCTGAGAATCATGTCGTGTCGACAAGAATCGTGCCGAGAACTTCCATTCTGGACGATCGGGTAGGACAGCGCCGCCGCCATACTAGTGCTCATCGGCCGTCGTAAAGGCGTAGGGATCGTGACACAAACTTCATCGCTTTCTCTACCGCCGTATACCCTCCTGCCGTCTCGCGGCCGAAGGCGGCTCGATGCAGTCCGGCCAGACAAAAGGAAGCAGGCGTCCGCTCGCATCCGGTACTCCGTATACCATCTCGGCATCGCGCCGTCAAACGCATCGGCTGCAAAGCAGAACGCCGACGCCGAGGATGCCGGGCATCGCTACACGACTCCTTTGAGCACGCTGACGGCGCATCGCGGCTGCGCCTCCGGCTGGTGCAGAATGCTGAATACGAACCTCGGTGATCGCGGCTGCCTGATACGCCTTGTCGCAGCGCAGCTAACCGCTGGCCGAGATGGCTACGAGCTCGTGGAAGCCTCTGCCTTCACACGCTCTTCGAGTGTTCCAAAGGTCATGTGCCAGCAATCCCCAAGATGATCGCCGCAGCGACCACAATGCTGGCTGCAGCTACGATACAGTTGATCTGAAGCCGATGCCCCCGTCCTTGGGCGACGCTTCGTGACTCCGTTCGCTGGCAAAATGCTCTTTCCTTGCAAAACAAATACGTACCATACCGGTACGCATTGTTTCTAACGCTCCATCGTCAGACAAAGATCGGTGAAGCAACCGTGTTGTCACTTTTATTCTGCAAATACGCCACAGGAATTTCATTCGAGAGCGTTTTACTATGAAATTTTTTAATCTATCTGACTAATTTTTCATCGTTGTGATATTCATCTCATTCACGGCGCAGTACCGAGGACTCAGCCCGCACCAGGCGATCTGCTCCAGCTCCTCCAGCGTCTGCCCTCTCTCACGTCGAGAAGGAGCCTGTTCCCGAAATCCGCACAAGACCTGCGCGAACATCATAAAGATGCCGCTCATGGGAAAGGCACTCGCAAGCATCACGCCGACGAGCATCGGTGCAATCATGCCCGCCGATGCGCTGAATCCCTACGCCCAGCCGCTGCAAGCGCGCGCATCGCCATCGGATGTGCTCCGGCGTATAGGTATAGATGACGCATGCGCCGAGATTAGCTCATCGCCGCGCCCCAGCGAGAACGGGAGACATCAGCCCTGCATTGCCAGAAATAGCTGCACACGCCGCTGAGAAGGAGGAAAGGGCAGCGGCTATAACGGCGGCCGATCACATCCACGAGATATGCCGCTGCAAGTGGCCCGCGGTGCGCCGAGTGTCATGATGAGGACGTACTCGAACGTCTTGTGCATGGCAAACCCCTGCGCAAAGACCATCGACGGCAGCCACATAAAGATACCGTAGTAGCTGGACGCAATGCTGAACCATGCGAGCCCAGAGCATCGCTGCGACGGCGCATCGCTCGACCAGAGCGCGGAAAAGTCGGTGTCTCCACCTGCTCTGCGCCTGCACGGTGCGGAACAAGCTGATCGAGGAAGGACGCTCCGGCGAGACGAAGTTGGCGCTCGATATCGCGCACAATCGCTGCCTCATCCACGCCCGCTGGCGAGGAGATAACAGATCGACTCAGGCATGTGCAGGCGCTGGAGGAATGCATAGAGCGCGGGCGGTGCGCCAATAAAGAACGCCGCCTGCCAGCCAAAGACAGGGATGAGGGAGGTAGGCAGTACGTGCCGCCACCAGCCAAGCCCCAGAAACTCTCAGGAGCGCAATGAAGCGTCGCGCAGCCGTGCCGGCGCATACTCGCTCATCAGCGTCGCTGCGGCGGGCGGCTCGCCACCCAGACCGAAACCGACGAGGAAAGCGGAATACGAGCGGCGACTCTGGCTCCACGCAGACGGCACAGGCCCGTCGAGATACTATGGGGAGACCAGTGATCGTAAACGCCTGCTTGCAGCCGATGCGGTCGGCAATCGTTCCGCAACACCGCCCCAGCGCCATGCCGATCAGCCCAATCAGAGCCGATCCATCCCCACCTGCGCCGGCGTGAGACTCCACTCGCGCGCCAGTACCGGCAGGACAAAAGGCGATCAGCCCCGTATCCATCGCATCAAACAGCCAGCCAAGCCCGGTGACAACGAGCAGCTTGTACTGGAATCTGCCGAGCGGCAGATTTTCCGAACGATCCAGAATCGGTGAACATGCCTCCCGAAGAAATTATGGATTTCGCGTCACAAACTTGGATTAAGGAAAGATAGCTGGCTACATATGTATAGTCAAGAATACTGATAAAACAAGACATGATTCTATGATTTTTCCTCAGAATCTTTCCCTTTTTCCCGCTCATAAAAAGCACGTAGCCTGTTACACTGAATCCAATGGAAACAAAAGATGGGCGACCGTACGTAAACGACATCTTCTTGTTTGATTGGCAGAATCCCGCCCATGATACTTCCTGTGCATTGAGAGACTTCCCACGTGCGAGTTCAGATTCTCAGCCATCGGATCGGGCGAGAGATGCAGCAGGGCAAACCAGTACTGAGCGACATTAACGAACAGAATCACTGCGTTTCTTCTTCATCATATCCTCCTCCTAGTACGATAAAAGGGTTCGTGAATCATCACAGATCCCTCTCTCTGTCATACCTACTCTCCACGTCGTCTCCAACGAGTACCCTCGTACTATGGACGCTTAACTACTGTGTTCGGAATGGGAACAGGTGGAACCGTCAGACATCATCACCGCATCTTGTTGAATAGAGTCTTTCACTCAAAACTTCACAGAAGAAATGTCAAAAATTGTTTGTGTAGAGTGAATTACCCTAAGAAGTTCTCTGCTACAACTGTCGGCATGACTACGTCAACATCGATTCTAGTGATTCTCGTCAAAACTGCTCGTTCGCGTTTCGCTTACGCAGTTTGGCTCTCTTCCAGAAAGTCAGATCAGCGACCGATTAGTGCTGGTCAGCTGCACATTGCTGTGCTTCCATCCAGCCTATCAACTTGCCATCTTCATCTTGCTAGCATGAGATGAGATACTTCATCTCAGGACGAACTTCACGCTTAGATGCTTTCAGCGTTTATCCCTTCGGACGCAGCTGAGCCGTGCCCTTGGCAGGGACAACCGGTACCGTTGGTGCGTCCACTCCGGTCCTCTCGTACTGAGGCAGCCTCCCTCAGTATCTTACGCCCGCGATGGATATGGACCGAACTGTCTCGACGTTTGAACCAGCTCACGTACGCACTAATGGGCTGAGCCCAGCCGCAGGACCTGCTTCCCAGGATGTGATGAGCCGACATCGAGTGCCAAACCTCCCCGTCGATATGGACTCTTGGGAGGATGGCTTCTGTATCCCAGGTGGCTCTTTTTATCCGTTTGAGTGGCAGTTCCACTCTCTTTCACCGGATCACTCGGCCTACTTTCTACCTGCTCGACCGTCAGTCTCGCAGTCAGCTCCTTCTGCCTTTATGCTCTTCGCGCGATTTCTGCTCCGCGCTGAGGTACCTTTGGACACCTCCGTTGCTCTTTCGAGGCGCCGCTGATCAAACTGCCCGCCTGGTACTGTCCCGAACGCGATGTTCCGGTTGGATCGCCCAACATACAAGCCCGGTATCGCGAGTGCTCCACTCATCATCGATAAGGTTTCCCAGTCTCCCGGCTATCCTGTACGTTAGCCGAAAGACCAATGCCAAGCTGCGGTAAAAGCTCCATGAGTCTTTCTGTCAGTCACCGGTAGCCTGCATCTTCTGGGTATTTCAATTTCACCGGGTCCCTCGTTGAGACGGTGCCGAAATCGTTACGCCTTTCGTGCAGGTCGGAACTTACCCGACAAGGAATTTCGCTGCCTTAGGACCGTTATAGTTACGAGCCCGCCGTTTCAGAGCTGGTTCGCTGCTTCACCTCGAGGACTAACAGCTCTCCTTGAACCTCCTGCCGGGCGGGCGTCAGCACCTATGCTTCGGCTTGCGCTTTCGCGAGCACCTGTGTTTTGTGGTAAACGGTCAGCGGGCCTCTTTTTCTGCCGCTCGTCCCAAACGCTCGGTAGATAAACACCTTCACCATCAACAGCCATCCTTTTCCGAAGTTACGGATGCATTTCGCCGAGTTCCTAACGAGGTTTTCCCGCGCACCTTTGCAGTTCTCTCCCCCGCCTACCTGTGTCGGTTTTTGGTACGGGCGGACGACTTCTCGTTAGAAGCTTTTCTTGGCAGTTTAGTGCGGCTGAATTCCAGATTGACCGTAGTCTTTCCTATCTATCGGTTCTCAGCCTTTCCGGTATGAGTTTGCCTCCATACCAGCCTACCACTTCGACGCGCTCTACCAGTCCGCGCTCAGCTTCCCTTCTGCGTCACTCCATCCTCAAACGAAAGTCGCCCGGTACTGGAATTTTCGCCAGTTGTCCATCGCCTGCTCTTTCGCCTCGGCTTAGGTCCCGACTTACCCCGGGACGGCGAGCGTTGCCAGGATTCGCCTAGGCTTTCGGTGGACAGGATTCTCACCTGTCGTTTCGCTACTCACTGCGGCATTCTCGCTCTTACCCGTCCAGCGGTCCTTCCGGTCTGCCTTCGTCCAGATAAGAACGCTCCCTGCAGTGTGTGCCGTAGTACACCCTGCCGCGGCTTCGGTTCTGTGCTCGAGCCCCGGATGATATTTTTCGGCGCAGGGCCTCTCGACCAGTGAGCTATACGCACTCTTTTAATGGTGGCTACTTCTGAGCCAACATCCTGGTTGTTCGAGTCCCACATCCTTCTCCGCTCTGTTTGCATTTGGGACCTTAGCAGCGGTCTGGGCTGTTTTCCCTCTTGAGATACGGGTCTTATCACTCGCATTCTGAGCTCCCAGGCTGCCCATATGAGCCATTCGTAGTTTGACTGGGGTCAGTAGGCACGCCCCTTGCCGATCAGTGCTCTACCGTCTCTGGTTATTCGCCTGAGGCTAGCCCTAAAGCTATTTCGGAAGACCAGCTATCTCCACGTTCGATTGGCATTTCACCCCTATGCACACCTCATCCCAACGTTTTCAACACGCGGGTTCGGTCCTCCACTCATTTTTACCTGAGCTTCAACCTGGACATACATAGATCACTGTGGTTTCGGGTCTAATCCATGCTGCGCCCTCTTAAGACTGCTTTCGCTCGGGCTCCGCGTCTCCCTTAACCTCGCAGCGCCAAATTAACTCGCCGGTTCATTCTTCAATAGGCACGCCGTCGCACATCTAAAGTGCTCCGACTGTTTGTGAGACATACGGTTTCAGGTTCTATGCACTCCCTCCCGGGGTTCTTTTCACCTTTCCCTCGGTACTCATCGCTATCGGTCGTTTCGATGTATTTGGCCTGGATGGTGGTCCACCCTGCTTCCCACCGGGTTCCTCGTGCCCTAGTGGCTCTGGATCCCGCTCCCAGCACTCGCTCTTTCGTGTACGAGGGTCTCACTCTCTTCGCCGCACCTTCCCAGGTCGCTTCCCACTAAAGCTTATGTCTTGTTGCAGGTCCGCAACCCTCAAGACAAAGTCCTCGGGTTTGGGCTCCTCCCGTTTCGCTCTGACCGCTACTCAGGGAATCTCTTTGATTTCTTTTCCTCCGACTACTTAGATGTCTAGTTCATCAGGTGTTTTCTCCTGTATCAGTGCAGGTGACAAGACAGTTACTCTTGCCGGGTTGCCCCCATTCGAAAATCCATGAGTCATTTAACACTTGCAGCTCGTCGCATTATCATCCGCTTATCGCGTCCTTCTTCGTTTCGAAACGCCTAGGCATCCGCCGTATCACCGCCAGCTTATATCAATGATATAAAGGTATTTCCTTTATCTAATTTGCTATGCGAGGCACTGACTCATTCAGCCCTCCATCTTGGGCATCTTTTCCGCTCTGCCGTTGTCGACAGATCCTCCAGCATAGCTCTGCTATGCGTCCGGTTGTCTCCGCGGCGAGACCATAAAATCTGCGCCAAGCTGAATGACTTCATTTCATCAGCGATTCCTCGGGAAAATCTTTCAGTGTGGAAAATATCGTGTACGCTGAGTTTCACAATATCTCCCATGTGATTTTCTTGTATCTTCCTGTGCAGTTTTCAGTGAACAATAGGGTGCCGTACAGCTTTCGCTTTTGTAGATGCGCCCTCAAAACTAACTGCACAAACATAGCAGCAAATGACCGACCTGAATTGTAGAACCGATGGTTCATCTTAATCGCCAGAAAGGAGGTGATCAGCCACATCCTTCCGATACGGCTGCACTTGTTACGACTTCACCCCAGTCACCTTCCCACCTTAGAACGGCTGCGCCGGCTTGAGTGTGAATGACTTCCGTGGTGTGACGGGCGGTGTGTACAAGACCCGGGAACGTATTCACCGCAGTATGCTGACCTGCGATTACTAGCGATTCCGACTTCGTGCAGGCGGGTTGCAGCCTGCAATCCGAACTGGGAAACGGTTTTGAGTTCGCTTGCCCTCGCGGGTTCGCTGTCTCTGTCCGTTCCATTGTAGTACGTGTGAGCCCAGGCCGCCAGGGCATGATGACTCGACGTCATCCCCGCCTTCCTCCGCGTTCTCCGCGGCAGTCTCACTGAGTGCCCTGCATTACGTGCTGGCAAGCAAAGAACAGGGTTGCGCTCGTTGCGGGACTAACCAACATCTCACGACACGAGCTGACGACAGCCATGCACCACCTGTTTCCTGTCTCCGAAGAGAGGGCACTATCTCTAGCGCTTTCAGTCAATGTCAAAGGCCTGGTGAGTTCTTCGCGTTGCTTCGAATTAAACCACTACTCCACCGCTTGTGCGGGTCCCGTCAATTCGCTTTCGAGGTTTCAGCCTTGCGCCGTACTCCCCAGGCAGGGATACTTATTGCGTTAACTCCGGCACGGTAGGGGTCGATACCTCCACACCTAGTATCCATCGTTTACAGCCAGGACTGCAGGTGTCTAATCCGTTCGCTCCTGGCTTTCGAGCCTCAGCGTCAGTTGCAGTCGAAAGCCGCCTTCGCCACTGGTGTTCTTCCCAATATCTACGCATTTCACCGCTACACTAGAATTCCGCTTTTCCTCCTCTGTACTCAGACCGATGGTTCTCTCCCATCACGGGTTGAGCCCTAGCACTTAAAAGTAAGACTTACCGGCCCGCCTGCGCTCCCTTTACGCCCAATGATTCCGGACAACGCTCGCCACCTACGTATTACCGCGGCTGCTGGCACGTAGTTAGCCGTGGCTTCCTCGACAGGTACCGTCATTACAAAGCGCTATTCGCACTCCGACGTTCGTCCCCGTCAACAGAGCTTTACGAGTCGGAGACCTTCTTCACTCGCGGCGTTGCTCATCGAGAACTTACGCCCATTGCGGAAGATTCCCCTGCGCCTCCAGTGCGAGTCTGAGCCGTGTCTCAGTCCCAATGTGGCCGTTGCATCCTCTCAGACCAGCTGACGGTCGTCGCCTTGGTGAGCCGTTACTCACCAACCAGCTAATCAGACGCAGACCCATCAACAGGTGATAGCTTATAAATAGAGGCCATCTTTCATCAGAGAAGGATGCCCTCCTCTGACTTCATTCGGTATTAGCATTCCTTTCGGAATGTTGTCCCCATCCTGTCGGCAGGTTGTCTACGTATTTACTCACCCGTTTGCCCACTAGATTCTCTAAAGCAAGCTTCTAAATCATCCCGTTCGACTTGCATGTGTCAGCAGCGCCAGCGTTCGTCCTGAGCCAGGATCAAACTCTCCATAAAAAGACCGTAGTCTGTCTGAGAGCCTGTTGGCTCAAAATGTCATTCTTGTAAAAGAGTATGTTGTTTCGTTGACCGAGTTGCTCCTTCTCCAACGATGTTGCATCTAGACATTTGCAGATTCGAAATCTAACTGTTTTGCATTAATGTGAGTTTTCAGGGTACATCCTGCGCCGCTCTGAGTGCTCGGGCGCTTGCTCGCTCGCCCGCCGCTCTCATCGGCGCGACTGTCCTCATATAACACACGTCGCGATTCCCGTCAACCCCTCGTTTTTGAAAAATCGGTGTCAATGTCCCATCATGCGTTCGAGAGCAGGACGATGACGCGGGACACAAAGATCCGCGATCAAGGCGCGCAGGGAAGTTGATCTCGATCCCGCGCCAAAGAGGTTGATCACCCAGAGGATGATCGCGCCGACGACGCTGTTCGTGATGAGCTTCCACACGATGCGGAACGGCAGAAATCACCTTGCCGAGGACGGCAAAAATCAAAAACGGCGAGTGCGACGCCTGCAGCAATATCAAGTTATATCTCCCTTCTGTTTTTCCATGGCGCGCGAGGCGTCACCTCATCTGCGTACTCAGGATCACCGCCCACGAGGCAGTCGAGCAATGCGCGTCGCACGAATCCCATCGGCTGGGAGTTTGGCAATATACATCGCCGTCGCCTCACCTTCGACGTTGGGTTGGTCGCAACGATGACCTCCTGCATTTCTCCTTGCCCGCACGCAGGACGAGCTCGCGGATGCGGATGTCGTTCGGCCCCACGCCTTCGAGCGGGAGAGTGCGCCATGCAGGGACGCGTACACGCCGTCATAGTCGTTCATGCGCTCCATCGCCGCAACATCCTGCGGCTGCTCGACGAGCGCAGATCGTCGTAGTGGTCGCGTTTTTCCGCCATGCGGATGGCGCACGGGTCGCTGTCCGTGAGGGTTGAAGCAGACGGAACAAAAGCCCGATCTTCTCCTTCGCCCCCGTAATGGCGGCAGCAGGACGATGCGCTCGCTCCATATCCATGTCCAGGATATGGTAGGGCGAGCCGCGTCGTCGTCTTTGCCCCGATGCCGGGGAGGGCGCGCAGCTGCTCGATGAGCTGCGCGAGGTGCGATCTGCCGCATATCAGAGCAGTCCGGGCGGCAGGCCGAGGCCGCTCGTCAGTTTGCCCATCTCCTGCGCCATCATGTCGTCCACCTTTTTCGTTGCCTCGTTGAACGCCGCCGAGATGAGATCCTGCAGCATCTCGATGTCTCAGGATCAACCGCCGCGGGGCGATAATAGGGCTCTACCTGCCTTCGCCATCCGCGGCGACCTTCACTCGCGCCGCCCGAGGAGACCTCGACTCGTTTTCTTGCGCAGCTCGTCGCTCATCTTCTTCATGTCCGCCTGCATCTTCTGGACTTTCTTCATCATGCCGGCCATATTTCGCCGCCGTTAAACATAGTATCTCTCCTTTATCTGTGAATTCTTCTTGCTTCCCTAGCCTAGCAAAAATCCGTCCAGCAACGTCAAGCCTACGCATCAGGGCGAAGCTCATCATCAAACATCTCAGCTTCCTCATCAGGGCGTCAGCTCACTACGGCTCGTAGTCATCCTCTTCCGCTGCGCTCTCCTGTGGGGGCGTGGCGAGGCTCCTTCTGCGCCGCACGCAGCAGCGCCATCACCTCCTCCACGAGCCCCCTCGCCTGCGACTTCGAGCAGCGCCGCCACAGGCGCAGGATAGTCCGGGCTCTTTGGGTGGCGGAGGTGGTGGAGCTCTCCTCCCTCGCCGCCCGTACAGACGACGGCGAGCGGGCGGCCTGCGAGTTCCGTCATCACCTCATCAAAGACGGCACGATGGCGTTTCTTGATATAGTCACGCGCCATATCCGAGGATGGACGGATGAAGAAATGTGTCTCTGTCATGCGCCTCGTACGCCGCGCCCGAGAGGAGGGATGCGGCAGAGCCGATTTCGCTCCTTGAGGCCGCGTCTGAAAGCTCTGCCAGACTCTTCATGTCGAGTGACGCGGCGCACCGTCCACCGCTTCTTTTGCGGCGAGACGATGCCGCTTTCTTCGAGCGCGGGTTTTGGATGCCGCCGTCCCGCCTTCGCCGCATGTGGGCGCGATGAAGGTGCAGCACTCGCTGTGGCAGAAGCGGAGGCGGATGAGCGTGCCGCCTGCGGCAGGCGTGCCGCCAGCTCCTCGACCTGTGCCTCCAGCCGCGCGATCCGCGCAGCATCCGCGCCGCCCGTAGGGGGCGCAGTCGATTCTCCCGAAGGAGCAGCCCCTCCGTATGGCGAGGCCGATCAGCAGCGTCTCCACCGCAATGCGCGGCTGCGGCGAGGTACGCAGCTCCTGCATCGTCTCATTGAGACGACGCAGAATCGCCATGATCTCCTCCTGCGTGAACTGCGGGCCGCGTCCGACGCAGCTCCTCCGCATCGCCCGCGCAGAGCTCCCGCTGCGCTGACCGCACCGCCGACGCCCGCGATCATCAGCCGGCGGGAAGTGCTGCGCGAGGCTCGGCGAGCACCTGCTTCAACTCGCGCCCGCTCTGCAGGAGCTCACTGCAGCTGCGATCAGTGCCGCCGCATCGCGCGCGATCTCTCCCGCCATGCGCCGAATCCACGCACGGCCGACAAGCTAACGCCTCCTGCACGCGCTCCGCCGTCAGCGTCCCCTCCGCGAGTGCCATAGCTGATCGAGAATCGAGGTGCGTCGCGCATCCCGCCGTCCGCCTGCGCGGCGATGATGCGAGCGCATCCTCCTCCGCCGCAATATCCGATTCCCCACAGACGCAGATGAGACGATCGCAGATTTCCGTCACCGTAATGCGGTGAAAGTCAGACCTGCTGGCAGCGCGACTGGATCGTCGCGGGCACTGTGTGGCTCCGTCGTCGCGAGAATGAAGATCACGCGCTCGGGCGGCTCCTCCAATGTTTTAAGGAGCGCGTTAAACGCCTCCGTCGTGAGCATGTGCACTTCGTCGATGATGTAGATCTTATAATGCCCCTCCGTCGGAGCAAACTTCCGCGACTCGCGCAGATCGCGGATCTCGTCGATGCCGCGGTTGGACGCTGCGTCGATCTCAAAGACATCCATCGACGAGCCATCGCTGATGCTGCGGCAGGAGTCACAGACGCCGCACGGCGTGGCACGTCGGCCCTCAGCGCAGTTCGAGCGCGCGCGCGAGGATCTTGCCGTGCTCGTCTTGCCTGTGCCGCGGCCTGTAAAGAGGTAGGCGTGGCTGGTCTGCCCGCTCGTCACCGCGCGGGAAAGCGTGCGGCTGATATGCTCCTGCCCCACGGATCAGCAAAACTCTCCGGCCGCCACCGCCGATAGAGTGCAACGTATGCCATCGCGCACCTCCTTTTTGACAAACAAAACAGCCCACACGGGCTGCGCTGTTCCGATTTCTCCCGCGCAGACCGCAGTTTCCCAGGCACCCTCGCGGCACATGAAACGATCCGCTTACCGCTGCTTCCTTCCGGACCTGACGAGGTTCACAGGGCTCCATTGCGCGAGACCAAGGCACTGCAGCCCGCCCTGAGAAAAATCAATAAAAATGGCGGAGAGTGAGAGATTCGAACTCTCGGTACAGTATCACCGCACACACGCTTTCAGGCGTGCTCCTTCAACCACTCGGACAACTCTCACAGTGCTCTCACATGAGAAGCTATTCATTTATGGGATAACAACATAGGGTGAGTCTACATGGTTTACGGAATCTGTCAAGAGGAAAATAAGGACTGCGCACATCTGCGCAGCCCCTCAAAAATCATCATTGACTGCCAGCACGCGAGGCCGCGCGGGCTCCGGATCGAGCGTCTTTGCTGATGATTGACCGCCTCGAAGAGGTTGACCCTCACGACCTGCCCCTCGTTAAAGCTGTAGACCACGTCGGTCACTCCCGAAATGATCGCGAGTGCCGCCTTCTCACCGAGCATCGACGCCTTCGATGCGGTCCTCCACCGTCGGCGAGCCGCCGCGCTGAATGTGTCCGAGCACCCGAGACGCGCGTATCGATCTGCGTCTTTTCGCCGATGATCTTGCCGATTTCAACGCCTGAGCCCTGCGCCCTCTGCAACGACGATGATGCTGTAGCGCTTGCCGCTCTCGTACATCTCCTTCAGCTCACGGCTGATCTCCTCAAGATCGAACGCCACCTCGGTACGAGGATATACTCCGCACCGCCCGCGATGCCCGACATCATTGCCAGCCAGCCTGAGTGACGTCCGCAGCCTCGACGATGATGATGCGGCGATGCGCCGACGCCGTATCGCGCAGCTTGTTGATCGCATCGACGATCGTGTTGCACGCCGTATCGCAGCCAATCGTATAGTCCATGCCCCCAGACATCGTTGTCGATCGTGCCCGGCAGCCCGACGATCGGCATTCCCGTCTCCTGCTGAGAAGCGAGCCGCCCGTCAGCGAGCCGTCGCCGCCGATGATCACGAGTCCCTCGATGTTGCGTTTGCGGAGATTCTCGTGAGCCGTCTTGCGCCCCTCGGGCGTCGCGAACGTCTTGCTGCGCGCCGTAGCCGAGGAACGCCGCCGCGCTGGATGAGGTCGCTGACGCTGCGCGACGTGAGCTGCTCAATATCATCGTGCACCATACCGCTGTATCCGTTGTGCACACCGTAGACATCGACGCCCTCATAGAGTGCCGTACGCACCACAGCGCGTGCCGCCGCATTCATGCCGGGGCTGTCTCCCCCGGACGTGACGACCGCGATTGCCTTTTTCAGCATAAAACCATCCCCGTCTCGATTCTGCGCTCACGCGCGTATTGTTCTGCTCTCTATTCTACGAAAGCACGCATCAAAAGTAAAGACCTTTCATAGAAAAAGAAGGAGGAACTGCCGCACGAAGTTTTTCGCTTCGCAGAGCGTTCCCCCAAATATTTTATTCGTATTTCTGTGCGCGGAACTCATCCTCGTTCCATGCCATCACCGCGCTGATTGGGCAGAATGGCCGGATCAAAATTGATTCTTTCCCTGCCGCCTTCTGCGCGAAATAGTCCCGCAGCGCTATCCGCATGCGGGCGCGAGCCGCGTAATCGCGTAGAGGTTCGTGAGGCAGATCATCGCCATGAAGAGATCCGCGAGGTTCCAGACGAGCTGGAACGCAGCGACGCAGCCGAAGAACACCATCGCGACCACGGCGGCGCGGTAGATATTGAGTGCCGTCTTTACATTCGCACCGAAAAAGTGGATGTTGATCTCGCCGTAGTAGTAGTTGCCGACGACCGAGCTGAACGCAAAGAGGAAAATCAGAATCGAGAGGGAGCGACGAAGCCCACGTGCCGAAGACGCTCGCGAGCGAATCCTGTGCGAGTGCGATGCTGCTCACGTCGCCGCCGACCGTGTACTGCCCCGTGAGGGCACGATGAACGCCGTCGCCGAGCAGACAATCCACGTATCGACGTAGACGCGAACGCCTGCACCAGTCCCTGCTTGACGGGATGGGTCACGCTCGCCGTCGCCGCCGCATTCAGGATCGAGCCTTCGCCCGCCCTCATTCGAGAACAGACCGCGGCGAATTCCCGTGAGGATCACCGTGCCGATGCCGCCGCCGACCGCCGCCTGCGGACTGAACGCATCGTGCAGGGATGAGGGCAAACATCCCCGGCACCGCATCGATGTGCGATGATGACGATGATGAGTGCAATGAGGAGATACAGCCCCGCCATGATCGGTACGAGGAACGTCGTAAACGTTGCGATACGGCTGAGGCCGCCAAAGATCACGAGTGCCGCCAGCACCGAGAGGACGATGCCCCATGATCCACGTCTCCACGCCGAATGCCTTCCACCGAGAGCGCAATCGTATTTCGCCTGCACCGAGACGTAGATCAGACCGAACGTCACAGAGATCAGCACGGCAAAGAGCTTTGCCACGGCGGGCTGACCAAGAGCATTCTGGATGTAGTAGCAGGGCCGCCGTGAAAGAGCCCATGGCCGCGCGGAATCTTGTAGATCTGCGCGAGCGTACTCTCCACGAACCCCGTCGCCGTCCCGACAAAGGCAATCGCCCATCCAGAACACCGCGCCGGGGCCGCCCGTCACAATGGCGATGGCAACGCCCGCAATATTGCCGACACCGACGCGCGACGCCGTACTGACGCAGAACGCCTGAAACGACGAGATCGCCTTGCGCCCGCTCGGGCGGCGACCGAGGTCACCCGTGAGAAGGCGCACCATCTCGGGCAGCGCACGCAGCTGGACGAGCTTCGTCGAGAGCGTGAACCACAGCCCGCAGCCAACGAGGACGACGATGATGATATAAGTCCACAAAAAGTCATTGATCGTCCCCACAGCAGAGTTGAGAAAATCCATAGTATCACCCTTTCCTATAAAAACAGTCTCAATAATAAGCGAAAAAGGTTCTTGTCAAATTGCATCCGTGTATTCTTTTCATTGTCAGATAAATAAACCTCCATCAACTGGCGGCATGTGCGCATAGTATCTTTACTTCTCCTTAAAAAGAGTGTAGAATATCCATAGATGTAAAGAATCACTGATAAAATGAGGGTCTACCAGATTGGCGTAGATTTTTCGTCCGAACGAGTGGAAAAACCGGACGCAGAGTGGTGCTCTGTGGAGGTTTTCCGCCGAAGTGCGAGGCAGATGCGTCAAGATAGTCATCAAGTTATCAGTGCTTCCTAACTCAAGGACAAAAAACGGGGATATGTCATGCTGAAAAAACAAAAAAATTATCTGCACACAGGGTCCTGCCACGGATCCGGACGGCGTCGTCGATGCACTCATCGAGAACAGGATGAACTGCGCACGCTTAACTTCTCCACGGTACGCATCCGGAGCACATGGAGCGCATCAAAAAGGTACGCGCCGCTGCGGAGCGCTCGGGGAAGGTGATCTCGCTGATCCTCGACACCAAGGGACCGGAGATGCGCCTCGGCGAATTCGCCGCCGGCAAAAGTGCACCTCGAGAAGGGCAACAAATTCACGCTCACGTACGACGATGCGCCGGGCGATGAGACGCACGTCAGCGTCAACCACAAGATGCTCTACAGTGAGGTCAAGCCGGGCGACAAGCTCCTGCTCTCCGACGGACTCGTCGAGCTCGTTGTCGACGAGGTGCGCGGCAAAGGACATCATCACCACCATCCAGAACAGCGGTGCGATGTCCACGCGCAAAGCGCGTCGCAGCGCCCGGCATCGAGCTGAGCCTGCCCGCCATCTCCGAGCAGGACGAGCGCGACATCATCTTCGGCATCGAGAACGACATGGACTTCGTTGCGGCATCCTTCATCCAGCGCCCCTGCTGACGTGGAGAGATCCGCCACCTGATCGCCAAGCACGGCGGACACATGGAGATCATCCCGAAGATCGAGAACCTCGCGGGCGTCAACAACTTTGACGCGATCCTCGCCGTCTCCGACGGCATCATGGTCGCGCGCGGCGACCTCGGTGTCGAGGTGCCCGCTGAGGATGTGCCCGTCATCCAGAAGGAAATCATCCGCAAGTGCAACGCCGTCGGCAAGCCCGTCATCGTCGCTACGCAGATGCTCGAGTCGATGACCGAGAATCCCGCGTCCGACACGTGCCGAGGTCTCCGACGTCGGCAACGCCATCTTCGACGGTGCGGACGCCATCATGCTCTCGGGTGAAACCGCAAGCGGCAACTACCCTGTCGAGGCGGTCAAGATGATGAACACCATCGCCCAGCGCTGCGAGAGTCGCTTGAGTACGACTCACTCATCCGCTCGCGTCAGATCCGTGAGCGTTCCTCCACGACGGATGCCGTCTCCCATGCGACCGTGCAGCTCTGCCTACGAGACAAGTGCCACCGCCATCCTCACGCCGACCCAGTCCGGCTACACGACGCGCGTCGTCGAAATACCGTCCGAAGGCGACCATCGTCGCCTACGCGCCGAGCCCGATGGTCGCACGCCACATCAACCTGCGTTGGGGTGTCTACTCCATCCAGGGACGCAAGTGGTCGAGCGTCGAGGAGATGATCGAGTCCTGCACAAGAGTGCTCTCGACAACGGCTACGTCAACCACGGCGACAAGGTCGTCGTGGTTGCAGGCATGACCTACAACGAGGGCGGTTCCATCGCCGTCCGCGTCACGACGATCCACTAAGCAGGAAATTCCCACACCACAAAACAGTGCTGTGAGAATCGTGAAAGGGCTGGTGTACGAAACGGAACGCTTCGTACACCAGCCCTTATTGATGAAAGGAGCTTCTCTATGGAAATGATTCACAGCGACAACGCCCCCGCCGCCCTCGGCCCCTACAGCCAGGCGATGCGCGTCGGCTCTCTCGTCTACACCTCGGGACAGATCGGCATCGACCCCGCCGTCGGCAAGATCACGGCGACGGACGTGGCAGGGCAGGCAGAGCAGGTCTGCAAGAACCTCGCCGCCGTCCTCAGTGCTGCCGGTACCGACCTCTCGCACACCATCAAGACCACCTGCTTCCTCGCGGACATCGCGGACTTCGCCGCATTCAACGAAGTCTATGCCCGCCACTTCACGGGCAAGCCTGCGCGCTCCTGCGTCGCTGCCAAGGCGCTTCCGGCAGGTGCACTCTGCGAGATCGAGGTCATCGCCGAGGTATAATCAATAAAAAAAATGCGGTGATACGAATTTGACGTTCGTATCACCGCATTTTTCTATTGCGTTACCCATCACCATCGGTTCAATATGCTCATCCTTCATAAAAGCGGCTGAGCTTCTGCACGCTCGCCATGAGATCGCGATAGTTCTCCGGCGTCAGCGACTGCGGCCCATCGGAAAGGGCGCGTGCGGGGTTCGGATGCACCTCGATGATGAGCCCGTCCGCGCCTGCCGCGATGGAGGCGAGGGACACGGGCTTGATCATGCGCCACTTTCCCGTACCGTGACTCGGATCGGCAATGATCGGCAGATGCGAGAGATGCTTGATCGCAGGAATCGCACTGATGTCAAACGTGTTGCGCGTATAGGTCTCATACGTGCGGATGCCGCGCTCACAGAGAATGACGTTTCGGGATTGCCCTCATTCATGATGTACTCGGCGGCGTTCAGCCACTCGTCGATGGTCGCCGCCAGCCCGCGCTTCAGCATGACGGGCTTTCCCGCGCGTCCGACCGCCTTCAGGAGACCAAAGTTCTGCATATTGCGTGCGCCGACCTGCAGAAGATCAGCGTAGGCGGCGACCGTATCCACCGCCTCGACCACCGTGACCTCTGTCACGACGGCAAGCCCCGTCTTCTCACGAGCCTCGGCGAGATACTTCAGCCCCTCCTCCTCGAGGCCTTGGAACGCATAGGGCGAGGTACGCGGCTTGTACGCACCGCCGCGAATGAACTGCGCACCGCCCTCCTTGACGAGCTGCGCCGTCTCTAGGAGCTGTTCGCGCGACTCCACAGCGCACGGCCCCGCCATCACCACGGGTGTCCCGTCGCCGATCTTAATGCCGCGGATATCCACCACCGTCGAGGCGGGATGGAACTCGCGGCTCGCGAGCTTGTAGCTCTTCGAGATCGCGACCGTCGTCTCAACGCCGTGCATCGCATCCAGCGGCGTTGCGGCGAGTTTCGTCTTATCGCCGATCACACCGACAATCTTCTGGTGTGCCCCTCCATCACCTTTGCCTCGAGGCCCTTCTCCTCGATAGCGCTGATGACCCCTCAATGTCAGCCTGCGTGGCATCTGCATTCATAATAACAACCATCGTAAAACTCCTTCCTCCCGAATCCCTGAAAAATAGCAGTGCTCCCTATTCATTGTGGGCGAGATGCACCGGAAATCGTCCCAGCTCCTTCAGCCAGACGCTCGCCGTGCGACGGCGGCTAATCGCCTCCGCTGCGGCACCGCTGTGCGCATCGAGATCGAAAAAGAAAAGATATGCGCCCAGCTCCGTCCGTGCGGGGCGCGACTCAATGCGCGTGAGGTTCACCTCACGGCGGGCAAACTCACCGAGGACATTGTAGAGTGCCCCCGGCCGCGAACCGTCGATCTGTGCCACCAGCAGGATCGTATCGGGTGATGCGAGCGGCGGTACCTCCCGCGCACGCACGACCTCAAAGAAGCGCGTGCAGTTCGCCCCGCTGTCCTCGATCCTGCCCGCGATCTCCACCAGACCATGCAGAACCCCCGCACGCCGCGTACAGATCGCCGCGGCACCCGCATCTGCGGGTGCTGCACCAACCATCTCGCTGCGCGTGCCGTGCTCGCCGTCTTGATGAGCTCCGCCTGTGGATAACGGCGCAGGAGAAAAATCTCCGCACTGCGCGATGGGCTGTGCATGGGAGTAGATCGTACGGATCTCCACATCCGCGCGCCGGGCCATCAGATAGTTATGCACGGGCCAGATCACCTCACGCTGCACGCGCAGCGCATCCGAGCGCGCAAGCACATCGAGCGTCACAGCGATCGCCCCCTCAAGGGAGTTCTCCACAGGGACAAACGCCGCATTCACCGCACCTGTCTCTACCGCACGGAGGCACGCCCCGATATCGCCATAGCAGACAATCTCGCGATCGAGCCCCTGCCATTCCATGAGATAGCGCGCCGCCGCCTCGCTGTGCGTCCCCACAGGGCCGAGCACCCCATCGTCTCTCTCTCACCTGCACGCCCTCCTCATACAAAAACGATGTACCATATCATACTATATGTACGGCTCGTTGACAAGTCTATTGCGAAACACTTTCATTACTATATCATCTCCCCCAAGTATCGCCAATATGTTATAATCCTGTTAAGGAAACAGTAAAGGAGCACCTATGACCCCAAACGATTATCTGTCCATCCTGCACTGTATCGCAGGGCTAAAAGAGCGTACGCGCCACGCATGGATGAAATCCGGACGACAGGAGAGCGTCGCCGAGCTGACAGCTGGCGCATGGCGCTGATGGCATATTTTTCTGCACGATCAGTTCCCTGCCGCCGACCTCACGCGCGTCCTCCTCACGGCACTCCTGCACGATATGGGCGAGGTATTTACGGGCGACATCCCAACCTTTGAGAAAACGGATGCCGACCGCGCGCGTGAGCACGAGCTCCGTGACGCATGGATCGACGCCCTGCCTGCCCCCTACAGCGCAGAGGTACGCGCCCTCTTTGCCGAAATGGACGCCATGGAGACAGAGGAAGCGCGGCTCATCAAGGCACTTGACCGCATGGAGGCCGTCATCACGCACAACGAGTGTGACCCATCCACATGGCTGCCGCTCGAGTATGAGCTCCAGCACACCTACGGGGTAAAGGAGGCTGCCTTTCTCGCCCATACTGCGTGAACTGCGCGCCGCCGTGAACGACGAAGTGGACGCGGCAATCGCCGCACACCACGCGGAGGAACATCATGAAACCCTGACTACGGCAACTGGATCGCGCGCCCGATGATGCGCACCCTCTGGGGCATCACCGCCGCACCTCGTCCTTGCGACACTCTCTGTGCACTCCTGATCGGACGGGACACCGCCTACGGCGTTCTCCTCGTCCTCTCCCTCATGTCCCTCCTTGCCGCCCTCTACATGACCCACTGCCGCCATGTCCCTCTCCGCGGACGGCGGCGGCCTCATGCGGCGCATCCACAGCGCACTGATCGACCGATTTCCATGCGGATGGACGCGGCACCGTCCTCGACATTGGATGCGGCACGGGGGCACTCAGCATCGCCCTGCACAGCAGTATCCCGAGGCACATGTCGTCGGGGTCGACCTCTGGCCGCCGATGTGGGACAGCAGTGCGGAGCAGTGCGTGCGCAACGCGACCCTCGAATACGTACGCGACCGATGCTCCTTCGTGCAGGGGTGACGCAGCAGCACTCGATGCGCCCAACGAGACCTTCGACGCCGTCATCAGCAACTTCGTCTTTCACGAAGTGCGCACCCAAAAGGACAAATTCATGCTTGTCATCGAGGCGCTGCGCGTCCTGAAAAAGGGCGGCATCTCGCCCTGCACGACAATTTTGAGAACTGCGACCTCTATGGTGACATCAACGAATTCATCGACATCCTCAAAGAGGAGGGCATCTCCGACATCTCCTATCTCCCCCACACCGAGAACATCATCCTGATGCCCGCCCCTGCGCCTCCTCCTGCGCGGAAGCGGCATCCTCTACGGAACGAAATGACCGCTCTATGACACATCCCCCACGACAGTCCCATCACGCACCGACAGAAAGGACGATACCCATGAACCTCCGCAGCCTGCCCGCCGCCGCTCTTTGCCGCCGCACTCCTCTGTGCGCCGCACAGTTTCGCTGCCTCCGCTCCTGCCCCCAAAGGACAGCACATCCGCCATCCCGCGTCCCGTCTTCCCCGCCGAACTCCCGCAGGCAAAAATGTCGACGCCAAACTCGCCGCAGGGCTGCACTTTGCCCTTCCCGCACCGCATCTCGACATCCTCTCCGTGCCGGGACCCTGCCGCCGCCGAGGTCACCATCCTCGGCGAGCCCATTGCATCCGAGGAGCAGATGCTCGCCTACCTCCTCGCGCGCAACCCGAAAGCCCAAACTCACCGGCACGCCCAAAGAACTCGTCCATGCTTACTACGAGGAGGCTGAGCACGAGGGCATCCGGCCCGACGTCGCGCCTCGCACAGGCGTACAGGAAACGGGCTTTTCGCCTACGGCGGCGACGTCGACTGGCGGCAGAACAACTTCTGCGGACTTGGCGCAACGGGGAACGGAGCAAAGGGGCTCTCCTTCCCTCGACATGCGCACGGGCGCACGCGCACATCCAGCACCTCCTCGCCTACGCAAGCACAACGGCGCCGAAAAGCCCCATCGTCGACCCGCGCTATGACCTCCTCCGCACGAAGCGCCCTGACGTATTCGGCAAACTCACGCGTTGGGTACAGCTCAACGGCGTCTGGGCTGTCCCCGGCACCACATACGGACAAGGCATCCTCGCCATCCGCGACCGTGCAGCTCTTCCCCGACGGCCCGACATCTCCTCCACGCCGCGAACGCGCGCATCATGCAGGCAGCCGACGCTGACGGCTACATCTATCGCGGCCTCGTCTCACCTCCACCGCAGCGACCTCCTGCTGCGCGTGCCGACTTCACCGCCGCACAGAAACGCACACACGCCGCCCCGAGCCCATACCTCGGCATCGCCCTCACCCATACCGCAGAGGGCAGCACCAGGGAAGCTCGCCGCGCCTACGAAGCATACCTGAAACTCGCGCCCGACGATGCGGGCGCACTTTACAACTACGGGCTCACCCTCCTCGCAGAAAACGCCGCAGCGAAGGCATCTCCCGTCCTGCGCGACGCCATCCACCGTGATGCCGCGAATGCCGACGCACAGAACGCCTCGCCGTCGCCCTCATCCACACGAAGGACTACACGGGCGCATGGAAAGCCTCGCAGACGCCGCCGCCATCGCCCCCTGCAAACACCGACATCCCTCGTGAATCAAATCCTCCTGCAGGCATGTCTGAAGGACATAAGCGACAAGAAAGGAAAGAAATAATATCCTGAAATCAAAATCGTACCCATGATATAAAGAACCGTACCGAGGTATTTTCCGCACGGTTCTTTGTTATCGGTGCGTTTACTCCACGAGCCGCAGGAGTCCCGGCTGCTCGATGTTCCACTTGTCGTTGCGCTTTGCTGAAGAGTGCGGGCACATCGACGTAACGTGATCGTAGGTCGCGCCGGCCTCGTAGCGTGCAGCAAAGCGTCCCTTCATGCCGCCGCTCATGCAGGTTTCTGGTCGAGGGAACATGGGGCCCGGAACGACGGCGAAGTCGTCCGGCTGTCCCGGGATGTCATACGCCCAGAAGGTCGCCCCTCATTGAGGTCCTCGACCTCCTCGAACTTCGGCATCGCCTTGCCGTTCTCGACGGCAGCGTGGTCGGAGCAGACGAGGAGGTGCAGCTCCATACTCGTGATGATCGGCATGCACAGCTCCGCGCCCTCTCTCGATCGAAGCTATCGCACAGAGCGTGGTAGTCGTCAAGCGAGATCCTGCCAAATCGGCTTGCTGTCGAGAAGTGCATCGAGGTCGAGATCGTCGTCCTCCCTCTCCTCCGGGTTCAGGCCCAGCTCAGGCTCCGTGCTGGTGCCGGCTCAGGTTCCGGCCCGCGCGCGGGAAGCCCGGCTCTGGCTCCCGGGCGCCGGCAGGCCTCGGGCCTGGCCCAGGGGCAGGCAGTTCCGGCCTCGGCGTTGCGTTCGGGCGGCGGTGCCGCAGGCCGCTCCCCTGCCTCCCGCCAGCGCCGCCTCGCTGCGCGATCTTTCTCCGAGCTGCGTGATCTCGCTCGCGGTCATGCCGTCCTTCGCTGCGACGCTTTTTGATCTCGTTCGAGAGACGCCCGCCTCTGTTTGTGCAGCCACGCTGACATCCACCGCATCAATCGTGCCGCCCGACTGCCGCCACTGCATAGTACGTCGCCACAGAGGCGATCCCGACACTCGCGACGACGAGGACGAACGACAGGATGGTCATAACATCCGCCATCACAGGATGAATAAAGCTCGCCGTCTGCACTCGCCGCAGACGCCGCTTCTGTTTCCATACATCATCATTCCTTTCCCTTAGGGAAGCACTCACATCCCGGCATCATTATCTTAGGGAAGTACTGATAACTCAGCACCGTTGTCTTAGTACATCTCGCCTTGTCTGTGTCGACAAATCCTCCACATAGCCTCTGCTATGCGTCCGGTTTGTCTCCTTGACAGGACAAAAATCTGCACCAATTCGACGGACTCTTATTTTATCAGTAGCTCCCAGCGCATCTTTTTGTTTCCGCACTTCGGCTGGAAAATCCTCCACAGAGCACCACTCTGCGTCCGGTTTTCCACCTCGTTCGGACGAAAAAATCTACGCCAATCTGAGAGACTGTTTTATCAGTGATTCCTCGCTCAGTATACACCCCTCATGTATATCTTGTTAATTTCTATCATGTGGCAAAATTCGCAATAAACCAGATGGAAGCACTGATAAATCCATCGATTCCATAGAAAAGAGCCGCCCTGCGCGAAGCGACTCTTCTCGTCAAAAATATGAACAGGGTATACTGATCAGCACGCACTGCAGCGATGGCTGCGCTGAGTCTTGCTGCCCTCGAGCCCCTCGTCATCCGGCCTGTTCTCGACGATGAAGGTATCGACGAGGTTTGCACCTGCATCCTTCGTGCGCTCGACCACGTCTCCATCCATGCGCCTGCGCCCCAGCCCCACGAGCCGAAGAGCACAACGGGCTTGCTGGAGAGCTTGCCGCCGTCCACAGCAGTCATGAAGAACGGCTCGTACGAGCCCTCGAGCTCCTCTGCGCCCATTGAGGGGCAGCCGAGCGCAAGGCCGTCAGCCATCAATCTGATCGACGGAGAAGCTGATCCACCCTCGAAGCACCTGACCCTCAGCACCTGCGCCCTTTGCGCCCTCGACGACAGCCTCCTGCCATCTTCTGCGTGTTGCCTGTGCCGGACCAGTATACAACTGCTACCTTTAGCCATGTGAAATCCTCCTCATGAAAATATCCCTCTGCCCCACTGCAGCAGGAGCTGCTGCGCTACAGAATCATTCTACCTCTATTATAGCGAAAACTCGCATCACTGACAACCGAATCTTTTTATCGTAAATAGGATAAAATTTTTCAGGAGTAGTTTCTGCATCAGAGAGGAGCAGATCTGCTGCTAAGCGTTTCCGCCTCCTGCAAAATCTTTCTCTCTCATGTACAATACGGATAAATCTCAACCGAATTTAGCGGGATCAAAACTCTGGAGGTATACTATGTTCACTACGCAGTGCGATGCGCACAATGCTTGCCGCAGCGATGTTTGAGTTTGCTCTGTTCTGACGAGCGGCTGTTTCAGCGGCGACGAACGTCACGGTCAACAACGACGGCTCTGCCGGATCTCAAGACGACGCTCGTCGTGCGCCAATGCTCGCCCAGATCGTCGAGCAGAGCAAGGCGTCCATGCTGGCAAAGAACCCCGACGCGCAGGTCGCGCCCGTCACAAAGGAGAACTATGTCGGCTACGAGATCACAGAGCACTCACGACTCGGTGGATGCTTGTCCGATCAGGAGTTCTTCGCCGCACATCGACGGCAAGAACACGGGCATTACGGTGAAGAAGAGCCTCTTCTACACGGACTACAATTTTGACCTCCTGTTCGAGGGCAGCCAGAACGGCGGCGGTGCAGGTGCATTCGCCAGCAACATCACGTTCACCTATCAGATGACACCCCGTCCGCGCTCGTCGAGCTCCAACGCCGACCGCGAGGGAGGACGGCGGCAGGATGCTCACGTGAAACCCTCGGCAAGACGCTCGTCACGGCGCAGTCCACGCCGATTCAGGTGTCGTTCCGCATCTGGCATACGAACGTCATCATCGGCGCCGTTGTCCTCGTACTCGTCCTCATCGCTGTGATTGCCTTTCCTGATCTGGCGTCGCCGCAAGGGATCCGAGCCCTGACGAGGAGCCGCAGCCGCTTGACGGTCCGGTCATCGACGTGAAGGCGGAAGAAAAAGCACCGATCGCGAATTTGATATGAAAAACATCCCCGCCACTGGCGGTGATGTTTTCGTTAGTCGTAACGTCTGCACTGTTTCATCGTCACCCGCTGTGCAATCTATTTTACCCACACATGCAGGACTCAGATGAACGTTGTCAAAGTTCCGCGCAAGGTCTTCCTTCCGAATCCAGAAGTAGATCCGGCCACAGTCGCCGTACATAAGCCCGTTTCACCGTCCTCGACGGTGCCCATCCGAACAGCAGCACCCAGCGATCTGCAGCACTCTCGCAAGTTCCAGCTTGCTCTTCGGAGAGCTCTTCCTGCATGTCTCCGTCAATGCCTCTCGGCTGTAGAGTTCGCACCCGGCTCCATTTCATTCTGAATCTCGTCGGCATAGCCGAGCATCTTCATGGATTGTCCTCGTGCGGCAGCATCGTATCTGAACCCGCCCGCAGTTCGTTGTAGGTATCCCTAATCCACCTCTCCTCCGCTCCTGCGGCTGTATGCAAAGGACGACAGAAAGGCTGACGAGCGTCGGCAAAGGACAGTGCCTGCTCGCCCATCACTCCACCCTTCGTTTCCTCCGAATCTGTGTCGGACAAGTCCTCCGTCCGGGGAAATAATAGACGCGCATAGCCCTTGTGCTCCTGGTTCGAAAGCCCCACCCATCGACATGGTCTCAGTAGAAGAAACTGAGGACGCCTGACGTTGGCAGAAGCCCCGTACGATCATACTGCGAGGCCTCGGCGAGGTTAATCTGCGCGAGAAAGGCAAGTGGGCGGTTCTTTGTCACGTCCTCGAAGTCCGTTCCCTCATAGTACGGCCAGTCAAAATCTGCGGGCAGGTCGGGTGTTCCGTAGAACTTGCTCGCGCCAACGGGGCGTTTTTCCTGTGCCGGATGATGCGCGATGGCAATCTCGCGCCGCTGTGTGCGTTCAAAAATGCCGTCACGTCACGGCGCAGGCGTTCCTGCTCTGCCTCAACGTCGCGCACGAGCTGCTCCACACGCATCGAAGCAGGCTCCTCCGCATACCAGCCGTGCTTGTTTTCAACCGCCTCTTTGCACCGCGCCGTCATACCGCCGGGCTTGCCAAAGAAGACGCGCTCGATCTCTGCCTTGCTTGCCGTATCCTCGTCTGCACGCTCCAAATAGCCGAGAGCCAGACGCAAAGCGCAGAGCTTCGGATAACGATTGATCGCAAAAAAGTACAGAGCATAGCCCATGCGATAGTTCCCAGAGCGCATCGCGCCCGGCTTCCGGAACCTCGTACAGTATTTCTGACCGCATCGAAAAAGCTGCGTCTCGATGTATTCCCTGTGCCGTCTTCATGCCGCTCTTCGCCCGACGATACCGCATGACAAGGATGACAACGAAGAGAGCGAGTCCGACGAGGTCGGTGATGCCGCCCGGCTTAATCATGAGGAGGCCGGCGATGATGAGAGGATCCGCTCATAGGGGCGGCAGTGATCGGCGAGGAATCCGCAGAGCGCGGAGCTGATGGCGATCATGCCAAGAAGCGCCGTGAGCGTCACGGAGACGATGGCGAGCGGTGTCGCATCGACCATGAGGAGGACGGGCGACAGGACGAATACGTAGGGATGATGAACGCCGCTATCGCTAGTTTTGACGCGTGTACGCCTGTTTTTAGCGCATTTCCTCCGCTGATGCCCGCGCCCGCGTAGGCGGCGAGGGCAACAGGCGGCGTGACATCCGCACATGATGCCGCAGTAGAACACGAACATGTGCGCAGCGAGCATGGGCACGCCCATCTGCTCCAGTGCAGGTGCGGGCGATGGTCGAGTGATGACGTAGTTCGCCGTGGTCGGCACGCCCATGCCGAGCACGATTGCCGTAATCATGGAGAAGAACATCGCCGGCAGGAGCATCCCACCCTGCGAGATCAATCAGTCCTGATGCGAGGCGCAGGCCGATGCCCGTCCTCGTGACGACGCTGATGATGATGCCCTGCCGACGCACAGGCGACGAGCACGCTGAGCACGTCCTTCGCGCCGCGCTCAAGGCCGTAGACGATCTCGATCGGCTTCATCGCGTCGACGCGCAGCATGGGCACAGAGGATGGAGAGGAGATGGCGACGAGTGCCGCACGGCATGGGCGTATAGCCCTGCGACGAGCAGGTAGACAATCACGACGAGAGGAATCGCGAGATGCCCGCGCTCCTCAGGAGCGTCAGCGGATTCGGCAGCTCGGCGCGCGGATGCCCTCAGCTTCTGGCGCTTTGCCTCAAAGTGAACGCCGAGCCAGACCCCCGTAAAGTAGAGGAGGCGGGATCGCCGCCGCCTTGACGACGTCGATGTAGGGAACGCCGACGAACCCGCCATGAGGAATGCCGCCGCGCCCATGACCGGCGGCATGAGCTGTCCGCCCGTGGATCGCCGCCGCCTCGACTGCTCCCGCAAAGTTCGCGTTGTAGCCGAGTTTTTCATCATCGGGATGGTGAGCGAGCCCGTGCCGACGACATTTGCGACCGAGCCGCCTGAGACCGTGCCCATCAGTCCGCTGGAGAGGACGGCGACTTCGCTGGGCCGCCGCTCGCCCAGCCCGCGACGCGCATTGGCGAGGTCGATGAAGAACTTGCTGAGCCCCGTGCCTCAAGATAGGCACCGAAAAGGATGAAGAGGAAGATAAACGTCGAGGAGACGCCGAGCGATGCCGAAGATGCCCTCCGTCGTAAAGTAGAGGTGGCTGATCAGCTGCTCCGGCGTGAGCCCGCGATGCGCGAGCACGCCCGGCATGAGGGGCTGAGGAAGGCATACGCGATAAAGGCGAGCACGACCGTCACCATCGGTAGCCCCACGACGCGCCGCGTCGCCTCGATGACGAGGAGGATGCGGAGTCCGCTGACGACGCAGTCCACTGGGCAGACTCGTGCCCGCGCGCGTGATCAGCCTCGCGGTACCGATGACGAGATAGGCGGGAGGTCGCCGCACCGAGGACGGCGAATACGATGTCGATCGGATGAAAGTAGTGATCCCGCGTCCACGCGCGCCGGAAGGGATAGAGGAGATAGGCGAGCGCGAGTCCGAACTCTGAGGTGGATGCGCGCTGCAGCTGTGCATCGAGCACGCCGAAGATCGCTGCATAGAGCTGAAAGACGGAAAACGTAATGGCGATCGCCGCAACAATCTCTTCGGCCAGCCCGCATAGTGGGCGGTATTGACCTCACGGTCGTATTTTTGAGTACTTTTTCCGCATTTGCCGCATGGTCTGTCATAGAGGTTCACATCCTTAAATGACTTTTTCGGCAGGGTATAGGACTGATAATTGGTACGACTATCTGACGCATCTTTTTCGCCCGCTTTTCGTTAGCAACCTCCATAGCCTCTGCTTGCGTCCGGTTTGCTGCCTCAATCGGACAAAAATCTACGCCAATCTGGTATACCTCATTTTATCAGCGGTTCCTATAGCCTCGAACATTTTCGCGATATACAACGTAAAGTGAGAAGAAATACGAGGCCGCGATCCGCAGCCTCGAAATCTTATCATAGGCTTTAGAGAGCGGCGCAGCGACGAGATCGATGCGCGTGCCGTCAGGATAGCGCTCATAGAGGGGTAGTCCGTGCCGCCCGCCGTAATGGCTCAGCCCGTCCCCACGCCCGTGCGCAGGCTCAGCGTGTCATAGTCACGATCCATATCGAGGATGAACAGCCCATCCTCCCGCGAAACGTTCCTCCCGGGAGAAAGGCAGCCCCACGCCGTGTGACTGATAGCGCGTGCCCGTGAGGTGGAAATGTCCATCCGATAGACGGTGAGGAACCTCCACAGGCGTCTTCGCACGGAGTGGATGAACCGCACCGTGAACGGCGTGCCCCTCTCTGCCGATCTCCGCAGCGAGGACGGTCGTCTCACCGCCCGCGTGATGAGAAGCGCCGGCGCAGAGAGAATATCAAACGCAATGAGGAGCACGGCCGCCGCGAGAGCGATCAGATAGGCCTCATTTCGTTGCGCTACTTCCGCGCCCGGATTCATCGGCAGGACATGCCATCCTCCGCCGTATCCTTCGTGATCTGCTTGCCGACTGCATGTGCGCGCCTGCAGACGATCGAGATGCGAAGATCGCCTTCAGATGCTGTAGCCTATATCGGCATCCACCGAGGGACCCGCGACGAGCATCGCCATGACGGAGACGCCCGGACCGCCCCATCAAATCCCGCATAGGTGCCCGCAGGGATCGTGGTCTCGTGTAGAACGGATACTCGCGATCAGCTCATCCGCAACCTTCTCCTCTACGGGGAGCGAGACGATCGGGTTCTGCGGACGCGATATCCCTGCACGGACGCCGTCGGACAGCCCGCCGTCAGTACGGCGACATCCACGTTGCCGTCCTTCAGCGCGCCCGGCGCCCTCGGCGAACGAGAGAACTGTGCGTCAATATCGTCACAGGAGACGCCGCGCCGCGAGGATCTGGCGCACATTCGCCCTGACGCCCGAGCCGGCCGCACCGACGGCGACGCGCCTTGCCCTTGAGATCGGCAACGCTCTTGATGCCCGAGGACTGAGCGTCACGAACCGGCAGGTCTCGGACAGAGCGAGGCAATCTCTGCAGACCGTCCACCTTCTTGCCGCGCGAACATCTCCGTGCCCGTCACGGCGTAGTAGGTAATATCGTTCTGCACCGTCGCGAGATCGATGGCCTTGTCGCGCAGCAGTATTGATGTTTGCCACCGACGCGCCTGTGCCTGCGCACTCGCGTTCATGCCCGGAATCTCCTTGTTCAGGATCCGGCAATGCGCCGCCGATCGGGTAGTAGGTGACCGCCGTGCCGCCCGTGCCGATGTTGAGGAACTTTTTCGCTGAGTGCAGAGTCGCCGCAGCCGGTGAGGAGGCAGAGAATACACAGGATCTGACCGCTGCAAACTTCTTTACGGTAGAGATGTTCATGTTCTTCCTCCTAAAATGAGCGAATTTCCGCAAAATGGAAACATGATAACGAAATAGAGTTACGCGCCGCCCCGCATGCAAGCGGGACGGCTTGCTGGCAGTATACAAGAAGTTTCAAAGATCACAGTCTGCAAATGTCTTCGCGGGAGCCCCTGTTCAGTTCTTTCACGATTCCGCCGGCTCGCCGTTCGCCTTGGCGCGCGCAATGCACCCTTCAGACGCGCGATGTTCTTCATATGGAGGTCGATCGCAAAGCGGATCCGCTTTTCTCCTCCTCCGTGAACACGGGGTTCTCGTAGGCAGCGCGGATGCGCACGACGCGCCCACGTCGCGCAGCTCATCTCATCGGCGCAGGATATGCTGCAGCGCAGCCAGACCGCGCGCATCGCATCGAGGACGTACTGTGCGTAGCCCGGCTCGCCCGGAGGCTTTTTCCAGCCACCGTGCGACATGGTAGATCACATCGTAGGCGGCTCGCCGCCGTGATCATGGAGACGATTCCATCTTGACCTGCTGTTCCCTGCCGTGCGGCTGGCGGATCAGCCTCCTGCATCCGCCATCGACGACCTTCGCCGTGGTAGCGTTCGCCGCCAATCTCGGATAGATGCCGTACTCCACCGCCCACCTCGCATTTGTGACTTGATTGCTTGCACTGATCGTCTGGATCGGTCGATGTTCCGCGCACGATCTCTGCCTGGGACGCCCGCGACGAGCGAGTTCTGGCGGGATGACAGCGTTCTCCTTGACCACGGCGCCCGCCGCGATAATCGAGCCGCGACCGATCCTTTGCCCCCGTGAGGACAATCGCCCCTCAGTGCCGATCAGCACGTGATCCCGATCTCGCAGCCGTGGATGCACGCGCTGTGCCCCGACCGTCACATAGCGTCGCCGATGATGCACGGATTATCATCCGCGACGCAGACACGTGAGATCCTGAACATTGAGCAGACGCCGACCGAGATATAGCGATGACGCGCGCGCGACAAACCCCCGGCCAGAGGCTCGTACCGCTCCTGAGCCGTACGTCACCCGAGAGAAGACACGCGTGCGGTGCGACGAACGCCTCCTCGATGAATCTGCTGGCGTGATGCCGTCAGGTGACTGTCGTCCGAACGATGGGAGAAACCGATGCAGAGTGGCGCTTGTGGAGATTTTCCGAAGTGCGGGCGAAAAGTGCGCTCGTGGAGTGATTATCGGTGCTTCCTATCGCTACGAAATCCTGCGCGAACCTCTTTATTTCGCAGGTGTCCGTGCAGCAGCATATTGGGTTTCAGCCTCTTCGCTCGAAGGACGCGCGCGCTGCGCCGCATGATAGTAGCGCTGAGGCGAGCACTTCTGCGGCACTCGGCGCAGGATGCACGGACAGGCGGCGTCCGCGTGCTGCTTGCGGTGATGCCGCGCCCTCCGCTGCCGCATCGCGTATCGTATCCGGAAGATTCCGGTACTCTCTGGAGTTCTGACATCTCATCCACCACGCTGGAGCGCGCGGAGAAGATACACCCTTATCGTCGATCGGCAGGCGATTGCCCGATCACAGTTGCCGTGCGGAGCATCTCCGCCATCTCCGCCGGCGGGGCGCGGCGCGATTGCCGCAGGCGTCCTCCCTCCCCGCACGAATGATCCCGCACGCCGTCTGCGTGTCCACCGTCCGCGCTGCCCTGTCCGGCGTTCGGCACAGACAGCGCCGCGTCACCTGGGCGGCAACCGCCTCACGGCTGATGCGCCCTGTAGATCCCCGTCGTCGCGCAGCATCCGTGCCTGTCGCCCGTGGGTGTATCGAGAGCATCGCCCGCAGCCGCACCGCTAGCCGCCGCTGCGGGCAGGCATCTCCTGCAGCCCCCTGCAGAACCCCCGCCTGCACCCGACACGCTTGACGCACCGCCGCCCTGCTGCATCTCGCGAGCACGGAGATATTCGCCCAGCGCACCGCGAGCCGTGCCTCCTGACTCTGGCACGCTCATGCGCGTCCAGAGCCTCACGCCGCCCTCGATCCGCGCCACCTTTTATCGTAGAGATCGGATCCTTCCCTTCAGATACCGCTTTGTCCATGTGGAGAGAGTCTGCCCATTCTGCGTTTCTGGCGGATCAGGCCTGCGCGCCGCGTTTTGTATTTGACCTCGCCTCACTGAACCTCTGCCTGCTGATCTGCAGGGCGCGCACCCATCGCCCGCACGAGACTCTGTCCTGTCTTTACGCGAGACTTCGCCCCGCGCCCGAGGTTATCTAGCTGTGCATAGTCGCGACTCGTCCGATCTTTCCAAACAGCGCCATACGATTACCCGTGTAATATCTGTTATATCCGATAATTAGAATCGGCGGCAGATGCCTCCTGCATAAGCCATCGACCATTCTATCCTATTTTAGGCAAAGAGAAAGCTGGTGATCCCCACCAGCCTTATATTTCCTGCCATTTGGTCGTCGATGACGATTGCGCTTGCGCGCGCCTCCCCGTGCAGACACCAATCATCCCGCCAAGTTTCCAGATATCCCCGGCCGGCGTAACCTTTCCAATGTACTCGCATGCCGTTCCCCCATTCCCTTCGAATGTTTACACGTACAAGAAATACTGTGATAATTTACTATATCCGCTGTGCTATTGGCAATAGTTCTGCGCCTCCGAGAAAATTTAATAGAATACAGCATTACGAAAAGACAGACGATTATTCCTTCAAATGGCAGGCAAAACAATTCTTAAAAATCGTACTCGATTTATCCGTGATTTTGACATCTCCGCTTGATCTCATCGCTTCTGCGCCATAACCAACGCATGAATAACTGTTCATATAAAAGCAGAAAGGAGATCCATCGCGATCAGCAGCATAGTCTCATGATTGCGGGTGCGGATGACAAACGCGCCGGAGCGACGCACGGCCTGTCCGCGTGCACGCGCATCGCGGCGGCAGCCCGCTCTTTCCCCGGTATGCTCTCAGGCGAGGGACGGCGGGCACCATCTCTTCTCGCGGCGTATGTCCTCGTCGGTGCTGTCGTGGCGCGCCGCCGTGAATCTGCGGCAGGGCATCTCTTTTGGCGAGCACTTTCTCATGAGCACCGCCACGCCGGCGCCTCGCGCTCGGCGACTACGCCGAGGCTGCCGCCGTCATGCCGGCGTTCTACCAGCTCGGTGAGTTCGCAGATCGTGCCGTCCAGCGCGCACGCCGCCCATCACGGCGCCTCGCGGACATCCGCCTCGACACGGCGCGCGTCCTCGCGGACGGGCGCGAGGAAGTCGTGACATCCCTGAGGCGGTCGCCGTCGGCGGCATGATCCGCATCTATCTGGGGAACGCGTGCCGCCTCGACGGAACGGTGACTCGCAGGCGAAAGCACGCTCTGATACCGCTGCCTCACGGGAGAGCGTCCCGCCGCGCACCGTGCGTACGAGATACGCCTCAGCGCTGCGTCAACATCACGGGCGCGCTGACCGTCCGCGTCACGGCCGCCTCATGCAGCCCGCTGCGGCGCGCATCTGGATCTCGTGAGGAGGCGGCGGATGGGAAAGTCGCGGACGGAGAGTGTTCATCACGCGCTTTGCGCGCGATCATACCCCGTCGTCGCTGCGCCGCTCGGCATCGCTGTCCCGCCGCCCCTCATCACTGGGGAGACGCCTTCGCGCCGTGGTCTACCGTGCGCTGACCTCCCGTCATCTCCTGCCCCTGCGCCCTCGTCATCTCCGTTCCGCTCACCTTCGCGCGGGCTGGGCGCGGCATTCCCGCGCGGGCCTCGCTCAAGGGCAGCTCCATCTGACGCGCCGCCCGCACGGACACCGTCGTCTTTCGACAAGACAGGCAGCTCACCGAGGGCAACTCCGCGTGACGCGCATTCCTCCCCGCCGCAGGCGCTACGGAACAGGAGGTACTCGCCCGCGCCGCCGCCGCAGCAGCAGAACCTCCATCCGATGGCGCGCCGTCATGCGTCGCCTCTTCGCGAATGCGGCGGCACGCCTGCGGCTGTCCATGACATCGAGGAGCACGCGGACGCGGCATCACCGCGCGCAGCGAGGAACGCATCATCTGCATCGGCACGCGCGCATACCTCAGCGAAAATGGCGCTCGCTGACCTCCTGGCCTGCCTCGCACCGTGGTGCGATCTGGCCTGCCGTGATGGAGCGTGGGCGGCATGGACCCGGCGCCGCCGTCATCGCAGGCGCTGCGACGCCGTCCGCGCGCGGAGGGCGCACGCGTCCGCGAGACCGCTCATGCGTACCACGGCGATGCCCGCCCTGGCCGCACAGAGGCGTCGCTGCGGCGTGGTCGGCATCGACACGGTATACGCCGAACTCCGCCGCAGGACAAAGGCGGCGCATCTTTGAGCGCCTCGCTCGCCGCCGAGCGCGCGGGCAGGACATCTGCCCACGTCGGCGGACGGCATCAACGACGCACCTGTAAACTCTCGCACGTGCCGACATCGGCATCGCCATGGGCGGTATCGCATGCGGACGCTGCCATCGAGGCGGCGGATGCGTACCTACGACCGACGAACCGCGCAGGCTCGTCTCCTCCTCGCCCTCGCACGCCGCACTGTCCGCATCGCACGGAGACATCGCCTCGCCGTCGGCATCAAGGCGGCCGTCCCTTCCTCGGCGCACCCGGCTGGTGAACGCGGCGATCTTCGCCGACGTGGGGCGCCACCTCGTCGTCGTAACGCTGGCGTACGCCATGCGCGCCATGCGGCGTAGAAGAGCTTTCAGGCATATTAGCGTATAATCCCTTCCCGCACTGATATGATAGGTAAGGATATCTGCGGAGGTGCTGATGATGCAAACACAGCGTATTGATGAAAACTTTCCTTTTCTGCACACGGATGCTCATCCTGCGCGTCAGACCGCACGTCAGACCACAGGACAGGCAGCAGGGCAAAACGCACAGCGCACCGACTCATCCTCTCCCGCGCCGCCGAGGTCTATATCAGCGCGAAGGGACGCGGAACTGAGTGCGATGGACGCCTCGCTGACGACCGCCTCGACCTCTCGCCGAGACGGCACTCGCCGCCGAGCACGGAGCTGGACGAGAAACGCGCGTAAGTGATTTAGGCGCCGCCGCCATCGAGCAGCGCATCGCGACCGACGAAAAGCCTGCTGACGATGCGCATAAGGCGCGACAGAAGGGCAGGACAAGCTGCGGGCGGCGATGACCGACGAGGAGCGCTCAGCACGCCTCTACAAGAAGGGGCGCGACCTGGACGAAGCAGATCATTTGATGCCGAAGGACTGACAGCAGGATGAGCCCATCGGGCACTATGCAAACAAAGTGGAACAGATGAATCCACCGCGAGCTCCAAAACATCATCGATGTAGAGAAAAGCAGAGCATACCGATGCCCTGCGGCGTCAGTCTGCGCAGGACATGCGCGTTGATCTCGAGCCGCGGACGGCAAAGGAAAAGGATACGCCCTAAAGGAGGACATTATGACGGCGAACGCCGTCACCTCCCTCACCGCTGCACTGACGTAGATGCACCTGAGGATGCGGAGGAGCAGACAAGGACGATGCAGGGCACAAGCGACGCAGCCCGCAGCGAATAGATCTCGCAAGTCACATGACCTCTGATATAGTAGAGGCATAAAAGCGCTGCATGTCATCGGTCGCCAGGCTTCGCCATTTCTGTTGCTGTCAACGTCAACCAATCGCCACATCGCGACGCTTGTGTTCTTGGACAGCCTACGCGACCCAGCCTGAATCAGCTGCGCCTGCTTGCTCGACAGTCAGCAGCGAAGCCAATGTGCCGTTAGTTTCTAAGCCTTTCCCGTTATCACGGGAAGGGGGACCGCGCAAGCGGTGGAAGGGCACAAACGATATGGACTTTAGCCGCACCGTTTCTCAGGCAGGGCGGTTATGCCAAAAGGAACGCTGCGCGAATAAATCTTTGCACCGTTATGTGGCTCCTCTGATACAATAGCAGAGAAGAGACCTCGACAGGATCGCGTCTCACTTCACACCGATAAGGTATAACCGCTCGTGCGCCAGCAGAGGCGCGGTTATTTCTTTTATCGCAACAATGTAAGCTGGTGACGAGAATCAATGTGAACAGTCCCCAGACGTTACACGGCTCTTCAGATATAATAGAGACATAGAGAAGAGACTCGACAGGACGTCTACTTCTTCACGCAGAGGAGGCAATCCGCCATGCCAGGGCTAGTAGGGGCGGTTATTTTTATCGCAACAATGTAGCCAGTGAGAATCACGCAAGATGAACTTCGTAGTACCTATGCACCACCTTCCTGCAGGATAATGGAAGTGGAGAAATAGACGCCTGCCTGTTAAGGTCTCTATTCTGGCTCATACAAAACATCTGTTCACATTCCGCAACTGAATTATTGACAGTGGTCGCCACCGTGCAGCATCGTGCAGCGCCACTTTTCATCTCCTGGCGCTCACCACGGCGTCCGAGACACCACGGCTCCTCCGCCATGAAGTCGCCGCCGTGGTACGCGGCGGCGCGCACGGCAGCCGCCGCATGCCTTCTCCAGGCTGCACTTGCGCCGCAGCCGCCGCCGTAGTCGAGCGTGCGCAGCTCCTTGAACACGTCGCCCAGATCTCGTCGAACGGCGCCCCGCGCCATCGCCGGAGCTCGCGGCTCAGATAGGCGCACGGCTGCACCTGTGCGCGCGCGACTGATGATGCAGTACGTCAGCCCTTCTGCGAGACACCCGCGCGAAAAAGCGCGCATCCACGCCGAGCTGGTCGGCAATGCGCAGGAACTGCGGCACAGGTCGGCTTTACCTGACGTCCACCGTCTCCTGCTTCTTCCGCGATGCGCGCGTGAGCAACATCCTCATACGCGCCGCGCGCAGCGACGCGTCCTCGATCGTCTCCGCACGCTGTCGGCACGAGGAAGAAGTAGCGATGCGCTTGCGCCGATCTCCACGGCGAAAATCCGTCATCGCCTCAAGCTCGTGCGCATTCCAGTCCATCATCGATCGTGTGATCTGAACGGCAGCCCTGCGGCACGGCAGCTCTCCATCCTGCGCACCGTGCCGTCCCAGCCGCCCGGGAACGAGCGGAACGTATCGTGCTTCTTTTTGTCGAGCGAGCCGAGCGAGATGCCCATCCCGCACGCGCCCGCCTCTTCAGCGCTCTCCTTTCAAGCCATCGGCAGGAGATCGATCAGCGCGCCGTCTCGTGCCGAACACGATCAGCCCTGTCGCGTGCATAGGCGACCAGCTCAAGTACACGGGCGCCGTCAGGCTCACCGCCCGAAAAAGATCATATCGCGGAACCCCGCCTGCGGATCCGCAGTGAGCTTCGGCCCCCGGTCGAGAGAGAGTCTCGTCCGCGCGGCAGCCCGCGTCACGGTAGCAGCGCACAGTACATGTGCAGGCGTTGTCGTCATTCACGATGATGTTCACTCCTGCCGCCCGCGACGCCCTTCGCGCCCGCCAGTGACCTCGTCCACGCTGGCATGGATGTCCGCCGGATGCCCCATCCCGTGCGGGTGACCCATCCCTACGCGGATGCTCCCGCCGGTGCCTCCTGTGCGCGTGCGCCGGCGTCCATCGGCGCGCTCACAGTGCCGCGTCGCGACGCCGATCTCTCATCCGCAGATAGCAGGACGGATCGGACGCCCAGAAATCCGTCCAAGCCTCCTCGGCACCGCGTGCGGAAATTCCCTGCCGCACCAGTCGAGATACTTTGACACTGACCGCAGCGCCCTCGAGGAGCGGCTTTTCAGATCCTTCAGCGCTGCGATCGTAATTCGTCACATCCCGCCAGATATCGCGCTGAACTTGCGCTCGCGCAGCACCGCCGAACGCATGATGCGCCGCGTAAACTGATCGGGTGCACATAGCCAATCGGATCCCACCTCGCCGAACGCAATCCTGGAGCGGTTACGGCCGTTCGCGCCAGATCAGCTTGATCTGTCTCTGGCGCCCGCGTCGTTGCCCGCTCGGCAAGCGCTCAGAGGTACATAGACCGTCGCAGTGATTGTCCACGTTTCGTCAGATTTTTCTTGAGGCCGCGCTCGTCAGTCCTTCTGTCCGCGCTGATAATCGTATCCATCGCCCGCGCCGCGACTCGGGCGTCACATCCTCATCCATCATCTGCCCGCCGCGCCCCGAGTAGACGAGGTGAGGAAGCCAGACGCGGCTTGATCCCTCTTTCCTCGAGCGAAAGTCGAGATCCATCGAGCTCCAAGCGATGTTGCGTGATTGATCGTGCGTTTCAGCCCACGCGCGAGCGACGGCGTTCACAGCGATGCCCTCCATCGCCTGGCTGGTACGCGCCGTCCACGCCGCGGAACATATCGTCACATCCGCCAGACCGTCGAGCGAGTATGCCGACATAGCCCACGCCGAGATCCTGATGCGCCAGCGCCACATCGCGCGTGATGAGCGTCCTATTCGTCGAGAGCGGACGGCATCGCCGCGCGTGCCGCAAAGGCCCGCGAGCTCGAAAAGTCAGGACGGATCAGCGGGCTCGCCGCCCGAGAAGAGCAGGCACGCACGCGGTTCTGCGAGATCGTCGATGAAGCGCTTTGCCTCCGTCGCCAGCCCCCGTCGGCCTTCTGCCCGGTCCGACTGCGCATATAGTGCAGTGCGGCAGCGCAGACGTGCACGTGCGCGCGAGTTCCAGACCACCGTGTCATGCCCTCTTGCGGCACCGTCTCTTTCATCCGATGCGCGTTGTGTGAGTAGCGCAGCGCGTCACCAGCAGTACCCATCCAAAGAAGTTTCGTTACACTTTGATCATTGCACTCCAAACACACAGATTGGAAAATCGGCCTGCGCCGTCACACCATAAGAACACCAGCCCTGTCTGGCTGCTCCGTCCCGCCTGCGTGGATACGTCGAGGAGAGCGCGTCTCTGGAGCGCGATATCTCCTGAAAACTCAGCTCCAACTGGCTGGAACGCCGCCGCCCGATACAGCGAGTGGAACATCATGATCAGATCGACAGGAACGCTCGCTGCGATCCTTGCCCGCCTCTCGTCCCTCGCGGACATCTCGCAAGACGTCGCTGCGGTCGCGCGCATACGGCTCGGATGCGGCTTATCCTCCGTCCCTCCTGCGCGCGCGCCTGCGCTTTGCGCTGGTGAGGCAGAGAGAAAAGCGGCATCACAGCGGTTCTCATCGAGAAACTGCGCTGCCCACACGCGCGCCGACCTCGAGCAGCCCAGCGAACTGCGCCCGCGCTGCCCGGCGCCCCGGTGGAGCGCGATATGGATCGTCTCGCCCCAGCCGTCCGAGCAGAGAGAACAGCAGCCCTCCTTTCGAGGCGAAGCATTGTAGAACGTCCCGATACGCAGATCCGCTGCCGCCATGACGTCTCGCGACCGACGTCTCCTTGTAGCCCTTCTTCGAGAACTCACCGATCGCGGCTTCTGAGAACCATCTTGCAGCGACGCAGCTTCTTGCGCTCACGACGCCCCATCTTTCTTCCAAACGACCGCACCTCCCGTCAGTAATCCTATTATAACGAGCCATCTGTGCAAGAGAAAAATATGAATCTCTCGTCCATATTTTCATTCCCAATGAGCGAAAGATCATCACGCATGCACAAAAACGCCGCGATCTTCATCGGGCGTCTCGTGTTCAAAATGGAGGACCGAGGGATCTGAAACCCCGACCCTTTGATCTCGTAGATCAAATACTCTAATCCAGCTGAGCGGCTGTCACGTGTCTGCGACGTGATCAGGTACATCATCATTCGAGGACGATCATGATGAGAAGTCTGTATTTCTGTGACCAGCTCTTTTCGCTCTCCGCACCCCCAAAACAACCACCACCACCCCACAAACCCACAACCCCCCCCCAACACAAAACACCCAACTGAAGACTCCCAATTACCAGGCACTCAGCCCTCGCCCCAGACGCCGTCGCGATAGAGGCGCACGGAGGCGCGTCGGGACGATCTCGCCGCGGGACGGCGGCATCCGTATAGACGCTGATCGTACGTCCCGCCAGCCCGCCCGTCACGCCATTCTCCTCCGCCTCAAAGAGAGCACCCCTCCACCGTGCCGAGAGCTGCGTGGTGCAGCGCCTCCGCTCAGCTCCCTCTGCGAGCTGCCTGCATCCGCGCGATGCCGCCCTTGGTGCACGGTCGGAGGATCTGATCAGCATGCCGTGCCGCAGGGCGTCCTGCGGCGCGCGCCGAGTAGGGGAAGAGTCGCATCCGCGCAAAGCCCATCTGACGCACGAAGGCGCAGCCCGGCCGCGAAAGTCCTCTCCCCCGTCTCCTCCCGGAAAGCCGACCAGATGATGTACCGTCGAGATCGCCACGCTCGTACAGCGCGCGGCGCACGTCCGCGAGTGCGAGCTGCGCGAAACGCCGCCGTATCGTAGTGGCGGTTCATCGCGCGCAGGACGTTGTCGCTCGCAGCCTGCAGTGCAGATGATGTGATGCAGCGCGCCCACTGTCCGCGAGCGAAGTGAGATCCTGCACAGCTCTGCACTGACTCCAGCGAGCAGCCGCAGCCGCTGCAGTCAGTGCGCAGTGCTGGTGCGGCACGCATCGGCGAGCGTCGCCGCCGAAGGTCGATGCGTACGCGCCGAGGTGAACTTCGTCAGCACCACCTGGCGAAAGCTCGCCGCCGCGAGTCGCATCTCGCGCGCCACCGCCGCGAGCGGACGCGACTTCACAGGCCCGCGCGCATAGGGATGATGCAGAACGAGCAGAGTTCCGGCAGCGTAACCGATCTTGCAGAGCGCACGCGGCGATGCGGTACGCCGTGCAGGGGATGTCCTGAAGGCAGTCGCGTCTGCATCACATCCGTGACTTCTCCACCACGCCGTCCGCGCTGAAGCGCCTCCACGTGCCCACATGATGCGCGCGCGCTCCCTCCGTCCCGATCACGCACGCGCACGCTGCGAGCGCACGCACTCGGCGGGCGCGACCTGCGTGCATAGCAGCCTGCCGCCAGCGATGCCAGCGCCGACGGATTTGCGCAGCGACGCATTTAAGCATGGATCTGGCGGGACTTGCGGTCGCTCAGATGCGTCACCGAGCACGTATTGATGACGTAGACGTACCGCTCCGCCTCGAGTCTGGCACGATCCGCAGCCGCGCACGGGAAACAGCTCTCCATCGTTCCGTCCTGAACTGGTTCACCTTAGCAGCCGAGCGTCAGGCAAAACTGCTGCGCGCACCGCACACCCGTTTCCGCGTACTCACTGACACCGCCCATCTTCCTGCCTGCCTCCCACCACCGCAAAAGCGGTCCCCCGCCAGGAGGCTGAGGCGCGTAGCTTTAGGCCTCCGCCGCAGCAGAGGTACATGAAAAATGGAGGGCGCCTAACTGTGACGTTTCGACACAAAGAAATAACCGCCCTGCTTTTGGCAGTAATGGAGCGGCTTTATTTCATGGCAAGGAGCAGCCTCCCCAAGGAGGGGTTCTCCTTCAGCCCATCCTTTAACAGATTTTATCCAGTCTTTGTAAGGCAACACGCGCACGCCCACTGCATAAAATTTCTGCCTCACCTAATATATCGCATGAAAAATGATATAATAGGTGAGAAACCTACCATACACACCATGAAGATAATCAAGGCAACGATTACATGACCAGCGTGCGAGAGCATCACTGTCGCCCACGCTGCAACTCTCGGGACTGAGGCAGATGCGTGCCATCTTCTGGTGCCCCATGCATGCAGTCTTTAGCACTGTGTGTGACTTGAGCTAGTGAGCCCAGTGTCTAATCCTCGCCATTGCAAAACCATGCAAACTATGCAAGACCTATGTGGAGACCAGCCCGGATGAGTACGATAATATGAAGATTCCCGCGTCGAGAACACGACCGGCCCAGCCAGAAGGATAACGTACTAACGCTGACGGTTTACGCCCGGCAGCGACCGCCCAGAGCGCGATCTGGACGGGTGATCCGCCAGTGGGCACAAAATTAATGACAACGCGAACAAAGAGCTGGCAGCGGTGCACAGTACCCCGCGAGTTCTCCGACACCACCTATATGGCAGGCTCGTGGCGTGAAGGATGGCATTCTGTCGATGGCAACGCAGTTGCGGCAAGCGCTTCAACGAGAACCTGCTCACACGTACCATCAATTCCACGCCCGAGGCGATTCTCGCCGCGACCGCACACCCATGCAGAGGCGGTTCTCGCGTTAACCTGACCATGAGCAGCATCATGGCAGCTCAGCTATCCTGAATGGCCTGTCATGTCAGTATTTTGGAACATTAACTTCTGGCATTCGCGTCTAAACAGAAGGAATGTAGTATGATATTGTACAGCTCGTCAGCATATGCATGACCGCACAGAGATCGCAGACCAAGATACATGACTTGATGGAGGCAATTTGACCCAATTAGAGTGAGTACCGCGGTTTCAATCTGATTTCATGGCAGACCGACGTATCCAGGTTGAGTGGTCAGTAACTTTTTATGAGGAAGAGGCCACCGACCACGTTAACATATACTGGCTCATTCCACCGTCGAGGAAACCCGTCGCACATGGTCGTCACGAGTGCAGGGATTCATCTATATGGCCTGGTTAAAATGCCCGCGGAAACAATAGCGTCGCTAAAGGTGTTGCTGCAATGCTGAATGATCTGCGTGATGCAAAACACTTTGTTCAATGCCCGTGCCAGCGCTCACGCCACAAACTTTCTAAAAATTGCTCAATACACCCCTTTTTACGTTGATGGCATCTTTTCGCCCAGCTGTTTCGTTAGCAAATCCTCCACATAGCGCTCGCTATGCGTCCGGTCGGTGCCTCACACCGGACAAAAATCGACGCCAATCTGAGAGACTGTTTACCAGCAGTTCCCTTGATTTTGGAGTGCAAACAGGAACTACCGTGAGCATACGGAGGAGGAGTTTACCATAAGTGTGTGGCAACGAAAAGCATTCTGAAGAACGTCAACATCCGAGGAGGCGGCGTGTCCACGATTTTGTGAAAACGCCTTGGAACGCTCCATCGAACAGCCCGAAAAGGAAGTCCTCCTGCAGCACGTAGTGGAGATTCATGCAGCTCGTATCAAATCTTTTAAGAGATTGCCAGACGATAAAGGTATCACGCTGCGATGGGCCATCAGACAGCAAATCTATCTGAACTACTGTCGGAACGGGATGCAGAACAACTGCATCGTATCCTTTCAGATTTTCATGTCCATATAACAAGGACGTAGGAGTTTCCTCCATACAAAGGCCATCTGAATTTACGCGACGAGGATATTCCGCCACCTGCACCTGATGATTTGCTTCCCATCAGAAATCCATCCGGTGTTGGTCGGATATTTTGCTCTTGCCTCAAATTTTTCCATATCAATCTCAAAGAACACAAGCAAGACGTGGGAAAACGCATCCGTAGTTTGCGCGTTACATGAGCGAAATGATGAGCGCCATCTGATTTCCTCCATCCTGATTGACCCGAGACTCGGAAAGAACTATACCCACGGATACTGACGCGCTGATCCGAGCGAGGAAGGCTTCTGAGAAGATTGCCTGTGATATCTGTGCGGAGCGCAACGCGCATCACAGGAGGTCGCTTGTCTGCCAGAGTGCGAAGACGTGCCTCTCTCATACGTTTCTACAAAGAAAACGGATTCTCATCATTCGGTACGCGCGAGAGGTTGGACGGAGACGAAAGGACGCACTCTCCGGCAAACATCTCTATTCAGATGGTGAAATATCCATGAAATGCGTGTAATTTCGATTCGAGCATAACACGATCTCCCGTAGGAGGTTTTATTACAATACTGATCTGCCGCTGACCGACGTCGATCTGTAGAAAGAACTCAACCTGGCCGTGAGAGCTTCTGCAGACCCCATCGCCGACTGAGGATGCTTGCCATTGAAGTATACCCGTCAGAACAACGTTCTTGAGCAGGGTATATGCTGCACCGACCTCAATGCCCGCTTCGAGGGCATACCGAGCACCGTCCGTCGTTGCATTTACCGATGCCGCACCGAGGGTAACGATAGAGAGATATGCACACGACCCTTGTCCGCAGCATCTGCACCCTTGCTCACGTCACCTGATAGGACTTCTTGAAACTTATTGTCCACATCCAGCTTATTCGGCATGCAGCAGGCAGCCGAGAGGAAGCTGTTCTTGTCGAAGTGGTAGCCGAGGTCTACACCCCAGATGTTAACGTTGTTCTTGCCGTTCTCCGTGAAGCCACGAAGATCCTCCGTCTGGAAGTGGTAGTAACCCGCACCTGCGACCCAGTTGTTCTTGTCATAGTGGAGCTGAGCGCCACTAATAGTTTGCACGATTGCCAAAGCTTTGTCCATCTCGTTGCCACTTTTTGTTTGCAGATCGAAGTCGCTCTTATAGCGACCAGCCTGAACCGTCGCCTTCAGATCAGCCGTTGCAGACGCTATGCGCCCGAGAACTCACCATCCATAACGATGGCTCGGCGCCTGATAGCCTCAGAGAGGAGCTGCATCTTACCAGCGCGAACCTGAACTTGATACGTCGCCCTGCACATAGGCACGCTCAGCGTAACCTTGCCATCCGCACCCTCATCATTACCCGGGTCGACGTTAGCGTCGAGACGAGCGAAATGCGCACGCCAGTGGTCGTTGATCTCAGCCTTCGGCTCAGACGGGCTTCGAGCTCGTTCGTGTTCGTGTCGGCTGCCCCTCATGGCGTGCTCGTGCACTGGTACTGAACCTTGCCGTTCCACTTCCACCGTCATCAGCGTTGCGCTCGAGGTTCGAGACGCGGACGCCGAGGTTGATTGAGCTCACCGGCGACTCCTGCTGCGGGCGCGGTCAACGAGCGCACGATCCGATGCGTGACGTATCGCCCGCTTTGCACATCGCGTTTTGCAGCCATCTGCGCTCATCTCATGTACGCGTGATGTTGCGGTCGCCGCAGACGATACGCCGTCGCCGTATCCTCGACAACGCCGTCAGCAGCGAGGCTGCGTCACGGCGATCGTATGCCCAGTGGTCACGGGGCACATCCGGAGAACAGCCCGCAGCTGCGGGCGGTGATGCTGCGCCGACAACGAGTGCCGTCGCAGTGCGGATACGAGGTGTCTTCTTCATGAGCTCCTCCTTCAATAAATGAGAAATACGCGATTTCCATTCGGAGGAATACACGAGTGAAAAGTATCCATGTTTCGTCTGCCCTCCTGTATCCTCCGTTTGGAACGTTCTTTACCAAGCGCATGCGAAAGCTAAAATGCAAGTCCCATTGTGAATTAATTTTATACTGTGATGAAATTCAGATTGGTTTTCAGGGTTCTGTGCGTGGCTGCTGTTGACTTCCTATGGCAGCAGGCAGACACACCAGCGTGCGTGGCGCGCCTCCGGCATTTCACTGCAGCGTGCTCACCTCCGCCTCGGCAGGAGGCTGGCGTTAGCGTTACATGGAGCCGGGTCATGCGCAGCAAAATGTCCATTTCCTGCCCCAATGTCGCGCTTTAGTCCTTCCAGATACTGAATGTTGCTCGGTGAATAGAACGGGTCATGCTCCGCTCCAATGAGATCTCAAACGGTATTTTGCGCTCGCGCACCGCCGTCTTTGCAAAGACGCAGAACGCTCGTCGTCATCGTCATGCCGATCTCCGTGCAGAATTCGTCGAATGCTCGCTTGAGGTCTGCATCCATACGGATGCTCACGCTGGTCTGTGCCATGATTTTACCTCCTCTCATCAGTATTAAGATAACTTTCACTGTACTGAATTTTTATCGTGCATTGTCAACGATTTTTGATACAAAGAACGGATGCAGATTGCTCCGCATCCGTTCTTTCTCACAGCATCGCCTTATAGCGTGCCCACTCTGATTTTGGAATGGAGAGTGCCTCCATTGCCTTCTCTAGAGAGAATTTGAGGTTCTGCATAAGGTTTTTGATGGAGGAGAGCCGTTCCGTGTTCTTCCCTCCATAAGAGCCTGCTCACAGCGCTCCGCGTTTCTTTGTTCAATTTTGGGCACAATATAGGTCTCGGACATAAGCATCCCACAGTTGATTGCTCATCCTCTCATCTCCTCCCACGTTTCCTTTAAAGTGCCCAACGCGCTCAGCAAGGACTTCGTAGTACATATCCTCAGCGCGTGTACAGCGAAAGTCATGCATCAGACGGCTGAGCGGTGTTGCCCCATCGTGGATGGAACTATTGACATAGATGATATGGCTTCCGTCGTCAAACGGCTCGTTCGTTCCGTCAATTCTGCGCTGGATGTGGTAGATCGGCTGCCCGCCCTGCAGGACATCTGTCTCTGTAATAAAGATTACATAGGTCTCCGGCGGCGATCGTAGTCCTCTCCTGTCTGCAACGCCGCCGCATCCATAATGCTCCCATTGTAACGAGCACGCCGCCGTGCCGCGCCGCTCGCCGCACGCTGGATCTCGATGTTGAATTCCTGTCCGTCGGCAAGTGCATGAATGTCCAGACGAACGCTGTGTCCATGGATGTTTTGAATGGTATCCTGCGTTATGACTCGCGTCGCATGGAGATTTGGATTGTTCAGGACAATCTGATGACAAGGTCAACACGCAAGATTGTCTCGAAAAGACAACCGTCACAAACGGATCGTCGAGCAGACAAAAGGCTTGCTACTGCCTGCTCGAACCGTTGTCGCTCCAGCGCATCGTGCATCATGGGCGGTATTCACATCCTCACCCATATTTTTATCGTATGGAGGAAGACTGCGCAACTATATTTTCTCACTCCCCACGAGGGCGAGGGGACGGGGATGCAGGTGCCGCCCGATGCGCGCAGGAGCTCGACGCGGACGCCGAATCGTCGGCGATGCGCTCCTCGGTGAGCACCTCGGCGGGCGTGCCCGTGGCGCGACAGCACCGTCGCGCACGAGGATGATGTCGTCGGCGTACTGCATGGCGTGCGCCATGTCGTGCAGTACCATGAGCATGGTCACGCCGTGCCCGCGCTGAGGCGGCGTGATTCTCCATGACGCGCAGCTGATGCGCGATGTCGAGGTAGTGGTGGTCGGCTCGTCGAGGAGGGAGGCGCGGCTTCTGGGCTGAGCGCCATGGCGAGAAAGACGCGCTGCCGCTCGCCGCCCGAGAGTGTGTACGTCACGCGCGCGAGATGCAGCTACGTTCGCCATCTCCATCGCCCATGTGACTGCATCACGGTCTGCCGCGCCCGTGCGCGGGAGAACCGCCTGCATGGGCAACCGGCCGTAGGCGACGAGCTCGCACGGTGAGCCCTGCTGCCGCCGCGCGCTCCTGGGCAGGATGGCGCACGCGTGCCAGCTCCCGCGCCGTAGTAGCTGCTGCAGCTCGCGCCCCGCCAGCTCGATGGTCCCCGTATAGTGGGTTCAGTCCCGCGAGGCGCGCAGGAGCGTGGTCTTGCCCGCGCCGTTCGGGTCCGATGATCGCCGTGCGCCGCCCCGCCGGGATCTCGATGTCCACGCCGTGCAGGATCTCCCGTCCGGCGGCGGAGACGGTGAGCCCCGCCGCCCGCAGTACATGGCGCTCATAGCTGCCTCCGCAGGAGATAGAGGAAGAACGGTGCGCCGATGACTCGCCATGAGGATGCCGACGGGCGGCTCAAGCGGGGCAAAGAGCAGGCGCGCCGCCGTATCGCTGAGGGTGAGGACGGCGATGCCAGGAGTCGCCGCGGGCAGGAGGACGCGGTGATCCGCGCCGACCACGAGGCGTGCGGCGTGCGGACGATGAGCCCGACGAAGCCGAGGAGCCCCACGACGGAGACGGCGCTCGCGGCGAGGAGGGCGGCGAGTGCCGTGAGCATGACGCGCGTGCGCTCGACGGCAAGCCCCACACCGCGCGCCATGCTCGTCACCGAGGAGGAGGATGTTGAGCCGTCCCGCCGCGAGCAGAGCGCCGAGCCCCGCACCGACGGTGTACGGCAGAGCATCTCGACGTGCGGCCAGCTCCGCGCGGAGAGTCCGCCGACCATCCACATGAGCGCGCTGTGGACGCGGTCGCTGTAGAGGATCATCATGGCGGAGATGCCCGCGCCGAGGAATGCCGAGACGGCGACGCCCGCGAGGATGACGCGCGTCGGTCGGATGCCGTCACGCCACGCGAGGAGGTAGATGAGGAGGGCGGCGAACATTGCCCCGCCGAACGCCGCGGGGCGTGATGAGCCACGCGGCGCCCGGCAGGACGAGCATGATAAAGATGCCCGCCAGCCCTGCGCCGGAGGAGATGCCGTGATGATGCGGATCGGCGAGCGGTTCCGCAGGATCGCCTGCAGGATCGCTCCCCGCGAGGCGAGGTTCACGCCGACGAGTGCTGCGACGATGGTGCGCAGCAGGCGGATGTTCCAGAAAGATCTGGGCGTGCGTCTCGTGTCACACTGCACCGCGGAGCGGCGGCGATCTCCGCGCAGGGGATGTCCACCGAGCCCTTTGCCGTCGATACGATCACAGCCGACGACGGCGAGCACGGCAAAGAGCGCGAGGACGAGGATGCGTTTTCTCATGGATAGACGAGCCCCGCCATGTACTTCGCCGCTGCGGGTAGCTCGCCCAGGGCTGAAGAGGAACATTTCCTGCGGCAGGTAGTAGACTTTGCCTCGCGGATGGCGATGACGCTCTGCCATGCGGGATTATCCGCAAACATGGCCTCATGGACGCGCGGATCTCCCGCCTCGTCGCCCATACTCGTGACAAAGAGGATGTCAGGGGTTCTGTGCGACGAGGGTCTCCCGATGCTGTGGGAGCGGCGTCGAGGGTTCTTGTCGAGGCGGCATGCCTGCCTGCCGTGTCTCCCAGCCGAGCATGTTTCGCGATGCAGCCCGCGATGCTGCCGTCCAGCTGGACGGAGAGCCCCTGCCCGTGCTGTGGATGATGGCGACGCGCTTTTTCTCCTGAGGATGGAGCGGCGCACGGCGTCGAGGTCGCTGTCCATCTTCGGACGAGCTCCTCCCCTTTTTCTGCTCCCCCGGTGAGCGCGGCGAGGATGCCGATCTCACGCTTGACATCATCGTAGCTCTTGCCGTCGAGGACGAGGGTCTGATGCCGTTCGCCCCGAGGGGTGTCGATGAGCTTCGTTCATGCCGCGGTTGAGGATGACGAGGTCGGGTGAGAGGAGATCAGCTTCTCCGTGTCGATCTGATAGGTTTTGCCGATGGAGGGCGCCGCCTTTGCCGCGTCCGGAATCTTCATCTTGGAGTCGGGCGTCCGACGATCTCGCCGCCGACGGCGTAGAGCGGCTCGATAAAGGAGCGGAGGTGACAACGATGCGCGCGCGGCTTTTTGGTCAAAGCTGACGGTGCGTCCGTTGTCGTCCGTCACGGTGGCGTAGCTGTCCGCCCCGCTGCCCGGCGGAGGGTGCGGGGCACCGCACTGCGCTGAGGGACGAGGGGCGGCGGCGATGAGGAGAATCGTGCCAAGGTCTTTCGCGTCAGTTCCTCCGTGCGAGTATGGTGGAGAGGTGAGTTCAGCGCGTCGCGATGGCAGCCGATGTCACGGACGATCTTCTCATCGTCGAGCCCTCGCGCGGCTGACGAGGACGGCGTCCTCCGCCATGTCATTTTTCTCGCGGGAGATCGACGATCTCGGGATAGTTGCGGTAGACTCTTCATGACGACGGCACTGCCCGCGACCGCCATGATTTTTCGAGCTGCGCGATCCGCCGTCGCGGGATGATGGCGAGGATGTCGTCGCTCCACGATGGGGCGATTGAGCCGGCTGCCGATCGCGGCAAAGGCGGGTACGCCCGGGATGGTGACGATCTCGACGTCCTCCTGCTCCATGAGGGCGGAAGACGTAGATGTGGGTGCTGTAAAACATGGGGTCGCCGAGGTGAGAAGGCGACGTTCTTCCCCGCGTCGAGGAGGGCGAGGATCTCTGCTTTGTTCTCCTCCCATGCTTCGGGATTTTTCGCGAGTCCTTTCGACCATGGGGAACACCTGATAGACGATCTCGACGCCTCTTTGAGGTAGGGGACGGGCGATCTTGAGGGCGACGCTGCCGTCCTTTTTCTCGGTCTTGGGGAGCGATGAGGACGTCCTGCTGCCTCGATTGCCTTGATTGCCTTTGACGGTGAGCAGCTCCGGGATCGCCCGGGCCGACGCCGATGCCGTAGAATGTACCGCGCATAAATTTTCCTCCCGATGAGGAAAGCCCGCGCCTTTCTTTTGTCTTGGGCGGTACTTTCCTTTCTTTTTCCACTTGTTCTTATCGGTTCTTCGGTGGAAGTGTGAGAAGAATAAAAATCCCTTCCCTCCCATAGTACAGAGGAAGGATGATTTTGTCAACAGAGCGTTCGCCAACGAGCGCAGTACATCAGCATCGCGAGCATCGCACCTGCGGCAATGGCGGTGCCGATAACGCCGTGCCACGTTCGGCCCCATGGCGTGCATGGGGAGGTGGTTGCCGGGCTTTTCGCCTTGATGCCGACGATCTGGCTGGACGCGCGCTGCCATCGGAACGGCGAGACGCCCGCCGAGCCGATGAGCGGGTTGATCTTCCAGCCTGTCGCACGGCACATGATCTTGCTGAGGACGACGCCGCCGCCGTACCGAAGATGAAGGCGACCAGTCCGAGCCCGATGATCATGAGGGTTTCGTGACGAGGAAGCTCCGGCGCTCATCGTGAGCCGTGCCGAGTGCAAGGAAGATGGTGACGGTGTTGATCGAGCGCGTTCTGCGCTGTATCGGAGAGACGATCCGTCACACTCGCCTCGCGGAAGAGGTTTGCCGGTTACATCAGGGCATGCCGAGGAGGGCGGTGATGGACGGCAGAAGGACTGATGAAGATGGTCGAGACGATCGGGAAGGCGATGCGCTCTGAACCTCGTGACCTCACGCGCCTGCTCCGTGACAACCTCGCGCTCCCGCTTCGAGGTGAGGGAGCCCATGACGGGCGGCTGGATGAGCGGCACGAGGTGCTGGTAGGTGTACGCCGCGACGGCAATCGCGCCGAGGAGGTGCGGTGCCATCTGGAGGCGAGATAGATGGAGGTCGGGCCGTCTGCGCCGCCGATGATGCCGATGGAGCCAGCCTCCTGTGCGTTGAAGCCGAGCATCATCGCACCGAGCAGGGCGACAAAGACGCCGAACTCGCGCCGCCGCGCCTCATGAGAAGGCTCGACGGGCGGCGATCAGAGGCCGAAGTCCGTCATCGCGCCGACACCGAGGAAGATGAGCGGCAGGAGATCTCGTACTTGATGCCCATACCGATGGCGGACATGACGCCCGGCTCCTCAGCCGTTGAACGGAACGTTCGCGAGGATGCAGCCGAAGGCGATCGGGCTGAGGAGCAGCGGCTCGAAAGTCGCGCAAACGCGAGGTAGAGAAGCAATAGTCCGACGAGGATCGCGATGAGAGTTTGCCGGAGTGAATCCCATGAGAAGCCATGCCGCCCTGACCAAGCCTGCAGGAGACGGCAAACGCGTTGATAAAGTCCATGATGATCCTCCCTCAGCGCATCTCGCGCACGCGTGCATAGCGGCTCCACGAGGGCTGCTCCGCCGGACGCACGGCTTTGATCTGTGCAGGGCTGCAGCCGCAGCGGCGACGGCGGCGGCGATGACCGCGATGGTCTCCGCGCTGATGCCCTCCTCCTCTGGCGGCAGGGTGCGCGACTGCCAGTAACGGGTGCGGCAGGCGCGGCGGCGGCTGGGCGGTGCGGCAGGCTCCGCCTTTTTCTTGGTTGGATCGATGATGTGGGTCGCCTCGATGAGCCCCCACACCGCAGTCAGCACGGCAAAGACAATGACCAGTGTTGATGACCATGATAACAAAAGGGGTTGTCCGTAACCGCTGATGCATACAATCACCTCATCCTTTTCTGCAACTTTCTCTGCAGTATGTCACAATACTCAATGCGCTCACTTTATTGTGCGTCATTTCAAATGATTTTACAAGTTTTATTTCATTTTTGTGAGTGAATTCTCACGTATTTGTGCCGCAATTCACGACCACACACAAAACCAACCACGCGCGTCATGACGCCCTTTACCAGCCCGCCGCATCAAACGCGTTCTTTACCTCAGCATAGATGGCCTCGTAGCTCTGCCCCGGCTGTGCCTCGTAGAGTTTCGTGCCGTCCATGAAAAGATGCTCAGGACGTAGTAGTATCTGCCCGGCGTAGGCTGGGTGCGCGCGCGGCTCGCGGTTCTCGTCGATGAAGGTGAGCGGAACGTCCGCGTACGCGCCGCCCTCCGGCGCGCAGTGCGTCGATGGCGCGATGTGCGTTCGCGCAGTAGCAGCCCTGCATTTCGATCATGGTCAGTGTTTTCACGGAAATTTCTCCTGTCTCGTCAATCGATGTCGGTATGCTCCCCCGCCGAGGCGACGAGTGCCAGGCTGATGAGGCGATGAACGCTGTGACTTTCTGTGTTATCGCTCGATGCAGCGAACCCTATGGCGCAGCGCAGCAGCGCGCTCCGGCCCCGCGATATCGCGACCTCCCCCGTCGTGACGCGCAAAGTGCGTATTTAGCAAATCCGCAGCGTATCAGCAGATAAGCGCACGCCAGGCTTGCAAACGAGGTGTTCGCGACAGTCATGCCACGCTTCGTATCATCATACCACAACCTCTACGCCTCAAGCAAAAATGCGGCAAAGACTTGCGTTGCCGCGTTTCATGCCTGCCGCCGTCAGCGCAGCGCCGCCGCCGATCGCGGCGAAGGAGCCCGAGCGCAGCGTGGTGCGCGATCACCGCGCCGTAGACCTCCCCAAGTCTCAGTCTCCCCAGCGGCGATGAAAGTCCGCCGCGTCGATGCCCTCCCGCGCGTGCGCGAGAGGCATACTCCTCCATCGCACGCCTCTGTGCGCGCGCCGTCCTCGGGGGTTCGGGATGGCTACGTCCCGCCCGCACGGCGCGGATGTGGCGGGATGTCCGCCTCGTTCGCCCAGCGCGCGCCGTCCACATAGCCGTGCGCCGCCGCGCCGAGGCTGCAGGGCGTCACGTGCCAATAGCCGCGGTTGTGCCGGCTCTCAAAACGCCCGCCGTGCGAAGTTCGCGATCTCGCAGCGGGCATAGCCGCGCGCGGGCAGCTCCGCCACGTGAGAGTCATACATCTCCTCGGCTGCGTCCTCCGTCGGGAGGTCGAGGCCGCCCTGCCGCCTGCATCGCCGCGAACGGCGTCCCCTCCTCGACGGTCAGCCCGTGAGACGGAGAGGTGCCCGGCGCAGGTGACGGCTAACCGCCGCTGACGCTGCGGCGCAGGTGATCGAGCGTCTGCCCCAGCAGTCCGTACATGAGGTCGATGCTGATATCTCGATCCGCCGCGCGCTGCCGCGTGAAATGCCTGCTCCGCCTCCGCAGCTGTGTGGATGCGCCCGATGCGGCGAAGGAGCGCATCGTCAAAGCTCGTGCACGCCGAGGCTGAGGCGGTTTTCGCCCGCCGCGCGGGCTGCCGGAGCACGCCGCGTCCACGGTGCCGGGGTTTGCCTCGATGGTGCATTCCACAGGCGTTCCCGCCGCCGTGCGAGTGTCTCCAGCGGTCCCGTGAGGCAGTGCGGCGCAGTGCCGTCGGCGTGCCGCCGCCCACGTAGATGGTCGCCGCCGCGCCCCACCGGGCACGAAGCGGCGGCACTTCGCGCAGGATCTCTGCCGTCAGCGCCGCCGCTGAGTCCTCCATCTCCGCCGCATGCTGCGCGGACGGAGACGGAGACGAGTCGCAGTATGCACATTTTTCACGCAGTAGATGTGGACGTGAGATGCCCCGCTCGCCCTCTGCCCCGCGTGCGTCAGTCGTCAATTTTCCAGCACCGCCATGAGATGCTTCCCTGCGGAGCTCGACACTGCCGACGAGCCTTCATGCGCTTTTTGCCTTCCTTCTGCTTTTTCGAGGTTTGCGCTTAGCGCGTGATGTCGCCGCCGTAGCATTTTGCGGGGAACGTCCTTGCGGCGGGCACGCACGTTCTCGCGCGCGATGATTTTGCTCCCCGATGGCTGCCTGATTGGGATCTCGAACATCTGCTGGGGATGATTTCCTTCAGCTTGGTCGCGAGCTGGCGACGCGCGTGCGGCACGGTCGCGGTGAACGATGGTCGAGAGGCGCGTCCACGGGGTCGCCGTTGAGAAGCGATCGAGCTCGACAAGATGCTGGTCTGGTAGTCGATCGGCTCGTAGTCGAGGGAGGCGTAGCCGCGCGTGGCGGAGTTTCAGCCGGTCGAAGTAGCTCGTAGAGGATCTCGTTCAGCGGGATGTGGTAGATGACGGTGACGCGTCGCGTCGAGGTAGTCCATGGTCTGGAATACGCCGCGTTTTTCCTGCGAGATCTCCTGCGACGGCAGCCGACGTAGTCGCGCTGGTACGATGACGGTCGCCTTGATACGCGGCTCCTCGATGTGCTCGATCTCGGTCGCGGGCGGGAGGTCGGCGAGGGTTGCTGACCTCGCATGGTGCCGTCCGTGCGGTAGACGTGGTAGACGACGGAAGGCGCGGTCGCGATGAGGCCGAGGTTGTACTCGCGTTCGAGGCGCTCCTGGATGACGTCCAGTGGAGGAGGCCGAAGCCGCAGCGGAAGCCAGCCGAGGGCGATGGAGGTCTCGGGCTCAAAGACGAGGCGGCGTCGTTGAGCTGGAGTTTTCGAGTGCCTCGCGAGGTTGTCATAGTCCTTGCTGTCCTCGGGTAGAGGCCGCAGAAGACCATGGGCGTGACGCCGCGATAGCCCGGCAGTGCCTCGAGCAGCGGGCGCTCGGCACCCGTGACGGTCTCGCCGACGCGCACGTCGCGACGTCCTGAGCGCCCCGCGATGAAGCCGACCTCGCCCGTGCGAGCTCGCCTGTATCGACGGGACGCGGGCGGAAGCAGCCGACGTCCGTGACCTCGAAGGTCTTGCCCGTCGCCATGAGTTTCAGCTTCATGCCCTTTTGGATCACGCCCTCCTGACGCGCACGTGAGCGATCACGCCTCGTATGCGTCGAGTAGGGAGTCAAGATGAGCGCGCGCAGCGGTGCATCCGCGTCGCCCTCGGGCGGCGGGATGTGAGCGACGACGGCGTCGAGGATTTCCTCGATGCCGATGCCGGTCTTGGCCGAGGCGAGGACGGCGGCACTCGTGTCGAGGCCGATGCTGTCCTCGATTTCCTCCTTGACGCGCTCGGGCTCGGCACTCGGCAGGTCAATTTTTGTTGATGACGGGCACGATCTCGAGGTCGTGCTCGAGCGCGAGGTAGACGTTCGCCAGGTCTGTGCCTCCACGCCCTGCGCTGCGTCCACGACGAGGAGTGCGCCCTCGCACGCGGCAAGGCTGCGCGAGACCTCGTAGTTGAAGTCGACGTGTCCCGGCGTGTCGATGAGGTTCAGCTCGTACAGTTCTCCCGTCCTCGCCGCGATAGTCGAGCCGCACGGTCTGTGCCTTGATGGTGATGCCGCGCTCGCGCTCGAGATCCATGCTGTCGAGCACCTGCGCCTCCATCTCGCGCTCACTGAGTGTCCCCGTGTACTCGATGAGGCGGTCGGCAATGGTGGATTTTCCATGGTCGATGTGGGCGATGATGGAAAAATTGCGGATATGCTTCTGCTCCATAGATTCCCTTTTCCTATATAATGACGTCGAATACGTCGCGCTGTCTCTCGGTCACGAGGATCTCCACCGTCCCGTGCTCCGCTGCGAGCTCCGCGCGCAGGGAGGTCGGCAGGGACGGGAGGACGGGCGCTCCATGCCGAAATGCCCCGCGTCGATGAGGGTGCATGCCCTGCTCGGCGGCGCGCTGTGCCTCGTGGTACTTGACATCCCCCGTGAGGTAGACATCTGCGCCGCGCCGCACGGCTGTGTCGATGAACTCCGCGCCCGCACCGCCGACAACGGCCACGCGCCGGACGGGTCGGTCTGCGGCACGTACGAGGCGCACGTGGGAGACGCCGAGCCGTTCGCGTACACTATGGGCAAAGTCGTCGATGGCGACGGGGGCGGGGAGCGTGCCGATGCGCCCGAGGCTCTCCGCGCTGCCGTCCGCCTGCTCGGTCGTGATGAAGGTGCTGAGCTTCTCCAGCCCCAGACGTGCCGCGAGGACGTCGTTCACGCCGCCGCGCGTGATGTCGAGGTTCGTATGCGCCGCTGCGACAGCGATGCCGTGCGTGAGGAGCGCGGCAAGCCGCCGTCCGAGCGGGAGGTCGGTGCGCAGCTGCTTCATGCCGCGAAAGATCGCGGGGTGATGCGCGACGATCATGTCCGCGCTGCGTTCGATCGCCTCGGCAACGACAATGTCGTCCACGTCGAGCGCGACGAGGATGCGCTCCACCTTCTGTGAAAAGCTGCCGACAAGCAGTCCTGTGTTGTCCCAGTCCTCCGCCAGATGGCGCGGAGCGATGCGTTCGAGGGCGTTCATGACGACCTGACAGCTGAGCATAGGCGACCTCCTTAGATGCGTTGGGTTTTCGATGGGGGTTTCAGCAAAATGATGTGCGTTCTTTTGATGCGCTGCTGTTGTTTTCGATGTCCGTTGACGGCTCTCTTCAAAAGGCGCCCCCACCACACGCGGTCCCCTCCCCGCGACGGGAAGCAAGCGCTCGGTTTCTCCCCCTGTTCCGACGGGGGCTTAGAAACGCTAGTTTCTCCCCCATTTTCGACGGGGCTTAGGGTGTTCATCGATCACGCTGGATGAGCGCTGCATTGTCCTGACAGTGCCGCCAGAAGTGACACCGTTTCGCGGTACTCCGCACTCCGGCGTGCCTCGCGCTCCCTCCATGCCCTCCGCCGCACGGGCGAGCCGTGCCGCCTTGCGCGCTGATGTGCTCGCCGAGGAGCGGGTCGCTGCTGAACGAGCTGTGTGCCGATGTGGAGCAGTGCCGGCATCGGGCATCGCCGTGTGTCCATGCACGGCGCGGATGATCTCATAGAGATGCCTCCCCGCACGGGCGAGTCTCTCTCTCGATCGTCCAGTCATGCGCGCATAGAGCCAGCGGCGCAGCTTCTCCGCACCGTTCATCGGCTGGAGGACGAGCGTCCCGACGTCCCCGAGGATGTCCTGTAGCCCCCGCAAGGATATCGGCGATGAGCGCGCCGCCCATACCCGCGATGACGATGCTCTCTGCCTCGCCCGGCAGGGAGGACGGAGCCCGTCCCCTGCCGCACGTCAATCTGCTGTGTGAGCCGCTGTGTGCCGACCGTCCGCCGTGCCGCCTCGCATGCGCCCGCGCTGAGATCACCGACGACCGCACGCGGCGCATGTCCCGTGCAGAGACGAGCGTCGCTGCGAGGTAGGCATGGTCTGCGCCGATGTCCGCCAGTGTCGTTCCGTGCGGGAACAAGCGCCGCAATCGCCGCCAGCCGCGCATCGAGCTGCATAGCCACCCTCCTTGTCGTTTCACGTGCGGGGCACATACCCGCAAACAAATATAAGAAAGGAGTGTAACCTCTCCGTTACACTCAAAAGATTCAAATGGCTCCTCGAACTGGACTCGAACCAGTGACATTCTGATTAACAGTCAGACGCTCTACCGACTGAGCTATCGAGAATGTGTCGAGACAAGCGTATTATAAAGGCTGTATGCCCCTGCTGTCAAGAAAAATGTTGGTCGCAGGGGCTGCTACATATCGTGTAGAATCAAACAATGCGCTCGTCGCCAAATTGTGAGCGCGTCTAGTCCTCGATGAAGGGCGCGGGCGATCGCTTGAGCTGAGCCCTTACGCACGTCTTGCGATCGTGTTTTGTCAGACGAGTCTGGAGCGTAGCGTAAGATAATGACGGTACCTCGCGTGAGCGATCAAAACGCGTAGTGTATTTTGATCAACAAAGCCAGTTTGAGACAGAACCGTGTCACCGCAGACTTGTGCGTTCTTTGTATAGCTTATCCTCCATACGATCATCAGCTGCACTCGTCACCCACTACTCAAGGGAAGTCCCGCAGCACCTTGCTGCGGCTCGGAGTGGCGGAGTTTGCGCAGCGCCTTTGCCTCGATCTGGCGGATGCGCTCGCGCGTCACCTGAAGCTCTGCCCGACCTCCTCCAGTGTGCGCGAGCGCCCGTCCTCAAGCGCCGAAAGCGCAGGCGCGCAGACATTCTTCTCGCGGTCGGTCAGTGTCTCAAAACTCCTCAAGCTGCTCCCTGCAGAGCATGAACGATGCCGCCTCCGCCGGTGCGGGTGCCGCCTCGTCCTCGATGAAGTCGCCGAGGGGAGTCTCCTCCTCGCCGATCGGCGTCTCAAGCGACACGGGTTCCTGCGCGATCTTCGCTGATCTCGTGGACGCGTGCAACGCTGATGCCCATCTCCTTTGCGATCTCCTCCGGGGCGCGGGTCACGGCCGAGCTCCTGTGGAGCTGGCGCGAGATACGCACGAGCTTGTTGATCGTCTCGACCATGTGCACGGGGATGCGGATGGTGCGCGCCTGGTCGGCGATGGCGCGTGTAATCGCCTCGCCGGATCCACCACGTCGCTACGTGCTGGAATTTCATAGCCCCTTGCTGTGGTCGAACTCTCGACCGCCTTCGGGAGGCCAAGATTCCCCTCCTGAATGAGATCGAGAAAGAGCATGCCGCGTCCGACGCAGCGCTTCGCGATGCTGACGACGAGGCGCAGATTCGCCTCCTCCAGGCGATGCCGCGCTTCCTCGTCGCCCGCCTCCATGCGCTGAGCGAGGGCGACTTCCTCCTCTGCCGTGAGGAGGGGACATAGTCCGATTTCCTTCAAATACATACGGACGGGGTCGTCAGCGAGATACCCTCGGGCACGGAGAGGTCGATCTCGACCTCCTCCCCTTGTCAGGGGCCATCATCGTCTGCCGCGTCCCCGCCGCCGCCACATCATCGACAATCTCCACGCCCTCATCGCTGAAGCGTTGGTACATATCGTCCATCTCGTCGGGGACATATCCTGTTTTGCAGCGCGTCGATGAGCTCACCAAAAAGCAGCGACCCACCGTTCTTCTTACCCTCGGGCAAGCAGTCGCTCAATGATGTCGGTGCTCGGCGCTTTCTTTGCTCCGTCCCCTCTGGCATAGGGGCTGTCCTCCTGTCGATGTTGGGTAGGCTCTCCCACCTTACGCGTCAAAATTTCCCCTGTAGTTTTGCGCAGGCGCACAGGGATGTCTGAGTTTCCGCAGAGCCTTTGCCTCGATCTGGCGGATGCGCTCACGCGTCACGCCAAAGTTCTGTCCAACCTCCTCGAGGGTGCGGAGCGTCCGTCCACCAAGCCGAAACCTGCAGACGCAGCACCTCCGCCTCACGCGGGGCGAGCGTCGTCAGCACCTCCGAGATCTGTTCTTTGAGCAGCAGCATGGACGCCGCATCTGCGGGGTCGGGTGCCTACTCGTCCTCGATAAAATCGGAAAGATGTGTCACCTCCTCGCCGATCGGCGTCTCAAGGGACACGGGTTCCTGCGAGATCTTCGCTATCTCACGCACGCGCACACTCAGTCCCCATGCGGTGCGCGATTTCCTCCGGCGTCGGGTCGCGGCCGAGCTCCTGCAGGAGCTGACGCGAGACGCGGATATATGATGATCGTCTCAACCATGTGCACGGGGATGCGGATGGTGCGCGCCTGATCGGCGATGGCACGCGTAATCGCCTCGCCGGATCCACCACGTCGCATACGTGCTGAATTTATAGCCCCTGCTGTGGTCGAACTTCGACCGCCTTCAGGAGGCCGAGATTCCCCTCCTGGATGAGATCGAGGAACATCATGCCGCGTCCGACGTAGCGCTTCGCGATGCTGACGACGAGGCGCAGATTCGCCTCCTCCAGACGAGTGGCGTGCCGACTCATCGCCGCCTCCATGCGGCGTGAGGTCGACCTCCTCCTCTGCGGTCAGCAGAACGCGCCCGATTTCGCGAGGTACATGCGGACAGGGTCGTCGAGTGCAACCCCTCGGGCACGGAGAGGTCGATATCGACATCGGCGTCCGTCTCGTCCTTATCCTCCAAATCATCGGCGAAAATCCGCCGCGTCATCCTGCGCCGACATCGGCATCATCGATGATCTCGATGCCCTCATCCATGCCAGCGCTGATGGCGCATCCATTGCGTCGGGGGTCACGCTGTCCTGCGCGAGCGCGTCCATCAGCTCACTGCAGGTGGTCGTCCCGCCGTTCGATTTGCCCTTTTCTTCAGCAGATCCGCGATCTCTACAGGCGCAGCCGTCTGTTCCGTTTCTTTCGTATGCTGCGGTCTGCACGCTGCCCCTCCTTTCAGTTCGTATTTTTCTAAATAACTACTATTACTTATTATATCGTTTGTCTGCGGTTCAGAACTAAAGAATCTGCCACCTTTTATTTCTCGTGCCGTAGGGACAGCTCATCCTGAATGCGCTTCACTGTTTAATTCGTCAACGTAGCCCGCTTTTTCCTTCTTGCATCATCGTTTCTGCACGATGGGTATGCTGTGCGAGGCAGCGGTCAGATACGCCCGTCGAAATACCGTGAAGCGCCCGCGCGAGCCTCCGGTAATGGCGGCTCCTCGACCAGCGCGCGCGTGATCTCCGCGCTTTCTCCGCGCGGCTGCGCCGCGATGAGTCCAGCATCAATCACCCCCGCCGCAATCTGCGCGGCGACGGTGCGGAAAAATCGTGCCGAAAAATTCATCGGGGAACGCATCGAGCGGCACAGCCGCCGTGATCTGCGCGAGAAAATCGGGATCCTGCCGCACGGCGGCGATGAGCTGGCGCCCCTGCGCGCTGCAGGCACGATCCGCACGGCGTACGGGCGTGCCCGCAGCGGGTGCGGCAGGCCCTCTGCCGCACCGCCGCGCCGCAGCCAGCGGCGCAGGGCGTCGGCAGCGACCCCTCGTCGAGAAAGAGCTCCCGCCGCCGTGCGGCTCACGTATGCGCGCGCGCTCCACAGCATCCAGCTCCGCGAGGACGAGGCAGCATCGCGCGCAGCGCCGCGCGCTGTCCTCGATGCCGTCCGCCATCTGCGCGGATATGCGCGCAGGTGAAAGGCGGGTGCGGGCTAACCGTCTCGACGAGGGCGCGGGTACGCATCCGCGCCGTGCGTACGCGTACTCATCGGGATCCTTGCCGTCGGGCAGGAGGAGGACGCGCAGCTCCGCCGCGCGCCCATGCACCGCCGCGAGCGCGCGCAGTGTCGCCTCCTGTCCCGCGCGGTCGCTGCGGCAGCAGAGACGATGCGCGGCGCGGCGCAGAGCAGGGCGGCGTGGTCGCTCGTGAACGACTGTGCCGAGCGTCGCGACGACGGTGTCAACGCCCGCCTCCCACGCGGCAATCAGCGTCCCTCTAGCCCTCGACGACGATGGGTATGGCCGCGCGGGCGATCGCGCGTGGGCACGATCCATGCCGAGAGGGCTTTCGCTTGTTAAAGACGAGGCATCTCCGCCGTGTTGAGATACTTCGGCTGGGCATCGCCGAGCGCACGTCCGCCAGCCGACGATGCGCCCGCGCTCATCCGCGATGGGATGATGACGCGCCCGCGAAAGCGGTCGTGAGATCCCGTCGTCGCGCTGCGCCGCACGGCAAGCACCATCGACGAGACGTGCTCCGCGACGCCGCCTTTGGAACGCATGTGAGCTTTGACCACGCATCCGGGCAAAAGCCAATGCCATAGTTCGATTGCCTCGTCCGTGATGCCGCCCGCAGAGATATGCCTTTGCCCCGCCGCGCCGTAGCGCCATCAGCGGTGAACGGTTGTGGAAGAGTCGCGCGAGTGCGTTCACACAGCGCAGGTCGTCGAGCGCGCAGGCGCGCCTCCTCTGTGCGTCGCGCTGCGTGCGGGGCGCTCGATGCCGAGCTGCTCCCGCCTGCCGCAGGATGCCTCAAACGGGGTGATGCCTCGATGAGCGAGAGAGATTTGAACGCATCGCCGCACGCGCAGCCGAAGCGGTAAAAAGCCCTCTGACGGCACAACGGAAAACGATGCGGTCTTTTCGCTGTGGAACGGGCAGCAGCCCCAGTAGCGGTTGCCTGCGCTTCAGAGATATAGCTCTGACGACGGCGAGGATGTCCGTTCCTGCGCGCACCTGCTGCTGAACGCCTCCATCCTCAGGTCACGCATAGGTTTCTCATATATTGGTTTGATGGTCATCTGATCGAGCGGGAGGGATGTAGATCTCGCGGAACAGCGCGACGGCATGGCTGTCCGTCAGCCCGCCACGTAGTCCACGACGCACTGCTCGCGTCCCCCATCCGCCCGCGCGATGAACTCGCGCGGCAGCGTCCGATACACGGTGAAGTGATCCATCACGCGCGCAGACATAGCCGCCTGGGGCGCGCTCGTGCGCGAGCGTCTTGGGTGGTGATGTCGAGATAAAGCTGCGGAACGCATCATCGTGCTGCACCTCTGGAGAGACATCGCGTCGCCGCGCGCCCTCTCGAGTGACGATCATATCCGATACCATGCTCGTGATCATCGCCGACGTATCTGTACCGAACGCGTCGCGCACCTCTGCCGGCAGATCATCCGCCGTGAGGGACGCGCAGGCTGTCGTCACCAGTCGTGGCAGAGGGTAGGCGATGCGGTCGGCAATGCGGACATGCGTCCTCAAACGTCGACAGCATCCCTTCCCGGTGTGGTTCAGGATGCCGTCGCGCACCGCGCCCGTAAGGTTCAGCCCGTGCCCGCCGCGCTCCTAGGATCTCCCACCGTGCGCAGGCTCTGTCGTCATGTGGGCAAAATGCCGGATCTCCTCCATCACTCGCCTCGCGCGGCCGAACGGCGTGTCGACATCGTGCCCGAGGCGATCGCCTCCGTCAGATCCTCTCGTTGAGCCGCAGGCTCGCGCGATCGTGCGCGGATCTGCGCCACCTCAAGGCTGTGCGTCATGCGCGCGTGCGGAGTGATCGCCCGCCACGATGTGAACCTGCGTCTTGTGCTTCAGTCGGCGAAAAGACTGGAATGCAGAATGCGGTCACGGTCGCGTTGGAACTTGGTGCGAAAGGGGCACTCCCGCCATCGGATGACTGCGCGATGCATCCACGCTGCGCCGCCAGCAGCGACAGCGAAGCCGCCTCCTGCTCCTCCAAACGCTCACGTACCGCAAAAGCGGCTGCGCCTATTTGCAACAACGCAGACGGGGATCTTCGACTCCTCCACCACCTTCTGGCTGACGCTGCCGATAAAGACGCGGGGAGGCCGAGACCGCATTGCCCGCTGATATGAGATCCGCCTTCTCTCCTCAGCGGTTCAGAATACTTGGCGACGTGCCCGCTCTTGACGTGCTTGCGCGCCGTCAGGCTCTCGGGCAGCTTCTCCCGGATGCGGTCAAGACGATATGGCTCGGGATATCCTGTTGATGTTGCTCGCGACGTAGATAAAATCCAGCTCCGCACCGCATTGTTTCCACGATCGAGGCGCCTCGTCCACAGCCTTGCAGCCGTTGACCGACCCATCGACAGGGACGAGAATTTTCTTGATGTCACGTCATGAAATCCTCCTAGAAATTGCTGCACATTATTGGTTATGCTTATCGGTATATTTCGATGATGAAAACGTCAAACCTTTTTCGAGTATTGCGGAATCACTGATAAATTCAGCACCTCTCGTTTGACGCATCTTTTTGCCCGCACTTCGGCGGAAAATCCTCCTGACAGAGCACCACTGCGTCCGGTTTTCCACCTTGTTGGACATCTAGCCTAATCTGAAGGACTTCACTTTTATCGGTGGTTTCCTTACATCACCCCTCCTCAGCAAAGCTAAAGAGCCGTTCCTGCGCGACGACGACGCGATCCGTCACGGGGATGCCGAGCAGTTTCCCCGCCTCGTACAGGCTGCGCGTGAGGCGGTGATCCTCCGCGCTCGGCTGGGGTCGCCGCTCGCGTGGTTGTGCGACGATCGTGCGCCGCGCCGCAGCGGATCGCGGGCTCGGACACCTCGCGCGGGTGCACCAGCGCGTTCGTGAGCGTCCCCGTCGACACGTCGGCGACATCAGCAGCTCGTTCTTTGCCGAGAGCGGCAGGACGAAGAAGTGCTCGCGCGCCGCTCATGACAGCGCGCCGAAAAGGAGCGTCATCACATCCGCTGCCTCGTTCAGGTGCGGCATCGCGCGTCGTCGCGGGCGCGTCGGCCGAGCTCTAGGGCGGCGAGTACCGTCGCCGCCTTTGCCCCGCCGATGCCCGGGATGCGTGCAAACTCGGCGGCGGGCATGCGAGGATCGCCGCGAGCCCTCCTCGCGAAACTGCGCGACGATGCCGCGCGCGAGATCGGGACATGCTCTCCCGTCCGCCCCGTCCGCAGGAGACGACAGCCTCCGCGTCGCTGAGCACCGCCGCTCATGCGCCAAAGCCGCTCGCGCGGCGGCTCCCCGTGCGGGAGGTCGAGAGGCGACATCGTCCGCCGCCTCCATGACGACGCCCGCCGTGCGCGCAAGAGCGCCACGGCCGTAGAGGGCAGCCGACGACATTCGAGAACGAGGCGTGAATCTCCTCGATGCAGACGGCCGCGCCCCTGAATCGCATACGCCCCCGCCTGCCCATCGGCTCGCCGTCGCGACGTGTGCGGCGATCTCCGCCGGCGACATCGGGGCAAAGCGCACCGTCGTCTCCGCCGCGTCGTGACCACGCGGCCAGCGACCCGACGCGATCCCCGTCAACACGGTGTGGCAGCGCCCCTCCAGCAGGGAGAGGATGTGACCGCGCCTCCTCGGCGTCGCGCGGCTTGCCGAATGACTTGCCGCCGAGAACAATCGCTCAGTACGCGCGAGGACGGCGTGGTCGAGTACTCCTCCGCCACGCTTGCGCGCCTTCGTCAGCGCATTGTAGATCACATCGTCGCGCGGTGCTCCCCGTTCTTGCGCTCCGCGACGGCGGGCGCGATCGAGACGAACTGCGCCCCGATCTGCGCGCAGGAGCGCGCGGCGGCTGCGATGCCGATGCAGAATAAACAGCCAGCTCCCCTCCTGCCTGATGATACCCTGCTATGCAGCGCTGTGCAACGGTTCCTCGGTCAAAAGAGAGGCCACCGAAACTGTCGGTGTCTCCCCTGAATCTCCTGTATTTAGTTTGATTCGCGCAAACGCTCTGTTTTCCTGCAAAAAGTAATTTTCTTTTATACTTTTGAAATCAGAGCAGATAGCGCCGTAAACGTAGACCGTCGAGAGGACGATCGTGAGCAGCGCAGAGTGGGAAGCCGATCTTTGAAAGTAGCGGACGAGCTGATGTGTACGCCGCGCTCCGCCGCCATCCCCGCCACGATGAGTTCGCCGATGACCGACGTGTTCCGTTGCCGCGAGACGGGCGCCGAGCGCAGTGACCACCAGAGCGGCTCGAGGTTCGTGATGCCCATCGCGCCCATGTTCTGAATGAGGGAATCATCGTCACGACGAACGGGATGTTGTCCAGCACGGACGAGATGATCGCACTCATCCAGGATGAGGGAGCGACGTTGCCGTCAGGTCGCCACCCGTCGCGTGACCGCCAGTCTCGCGAGCTGGGCGTGCCGACCTCGATCAGACCGCGACCGCGATAAAGAGACCGATGAAGAAGAAGATCGTCGGCCACTCGACCGCGTGCATCGCCTTTTCCGAGGTGCTCGCTGCCGCGCCGCGAGGAGCAGCAGAAGCCGCCCGAGCGCGATGAGCGAAGACTCAATATGCGTAAAGGAGTGCGATGAAAAATCCGAGATCGTCAGCCCCCAGCCTGAAGAGCGACCGCTTCAGCGGGGCAGTGATCCGTGATCGCTGCCTTTTTCGTCCATCTGCATCAGCTCCGCCTGCAGCTCCGGCGTCGTCACGGGCTCTTGCGGTAGATCGTCGCCATGATAAAGAGCACAACCGCCATACATGATGGCGATCGGCGCGAGATGTTCGATGAACATGACGAAGGTCGGTTCCTGACCGCACTGCCGATCATGATGTTCGGCGGGTCGCCGATGAGGGTCGCCGTTCCGCCGATGTTCGAGGCGATGATCTGCGTCAGAAGATACGGCATCGGATCGAGTTTCAGAATCTTTTGTGATGCTGAACGTCACCGGCACCATAGAGCAGCACCGTCGTCACTGTCGGAAGGCGGAGATACCGCCGTGATCACGCAGAGGTGAACGAGGATGCGGCGCGGCTCCGCTCGTGCGGATTTCGCCGCCTTGATGGCGACGTAGTCAAAGAGCCCCGTCTCCTTCGTCGCGCGACGAGCACCATCATTCCGACGAAGCAGCCCGAGCGTCTCAAAGTCCACATATGGTGCAGCGCGACCTCCTGTGAGAGGATGCCGACGCGCATCATGAGCACTGCGCCGATCATCGCGGCGACCGTGCGGTGGATCTTCTCTCGCACGATCTCAGTACATCATCGACAAAAATGATTGCGGCCAAGGTTTCAGATGCGCCTCCTTTGTCTTGGGATAGCACAGATCCGTTCAGTACCTCATTGATCAGCATTCGCAGTATTCTACTGACGTGCGTGCAGCACCGCACAGGCGATTCGTTCATCTTATCACAAACCTGTCAGACAAGTGACAAGTTTTCCATGACGCACAATCGTCGTGCTTGCGCGTGTTGTGTGCTGGTTTTACACAAACAGTTTGCGCTTGCGCGTATGCCTCAATGCGGTCCGATGGGCGCTCATGCGCCTCATTCCGCCGTGCGCTGCAAAGCAGCCGCCATTGGTCGCTGACCACGTTCCTATACCGAGTGGAACGATTTCTTGCCGGTGGCGCGCGAGCGTCCTGCCCGTCGTCATTTTCTCTGGTCGACGTAGATGAAAGCCGTCAGCGCTTGTCTCATCTGCGCGGTCGATGCGCCCACGAGGTCGATGCAGCCCCACGTCGTATAGCCGCATGACGGGCACGCCGTCCGCGATGGCCTCCTCCACCTGCATCAGAGGTGATCAGCCAGGATAGTCGATGCGCTAGTCGTCTCCACGTCATGCCGCCCGCGCCGTCCGCGACGAGGCACGTCCCTCGGCGCGCAGCCTGCTCTCCACGATGAAGAGCGGCTTCTAAGCCAGCGATCAGCCGGTAGTTCAGCACGAGCCAGCAGCCTTGCGGGTCGATCTGCGCCCATTCGCTTTCTCTGCCCTCAGATACGGTTTTCTTCCCGCCGAGGATGCTGCCGCCGCTGCCGCCTGCGCCCTCCCCAGATGCTGACGGCGTGGCACTGACGAGAGTCCACCGTTAACGCTCCCGCAGAAGGCAGTTCCTCCTCCGTCGTCTGATCGTGCACGCTGCACGAAAGTGCCGTTTCGCCAGCCGCGTACACACCGCGTACGTGCATATCACCGTCAGTCGTCGCAAAATGCTCCGCCTGCGCGGCGGCGACTGCTGTCGTCGGCGCGGGGTCGACCGGATGCGTCGGCATCGCGAGGATCGTGCAGCCGATCTTGGCGTCCGGCTGATCTCATATGCCCGATCTTGACTGGGTGCGCTGAGGCAACGAACTCATGATGACACGCCTGATAGAGGATCCGACAGCGACGGCTCGCTCGAGCGTCATGATGCCGCCTGAGCAGCGGCTCGTGCGGCACGGAGGTTGATCTCGTTGAACGTCGGCCAGTATTTTACTTTATCGATAGCGCGTAAAGATCGTGCGCACGCAGCGCTCGTGAAATCAATGAGGTCAGTGGCTCATCCAGCCGTTGTAATGTTTTCGCAGATGGAGCGTGCGTCGTGCAGTGCGGGGATCGTGACGAGCGGCTCGGATGTTCACGCATGTCGCGAGCGCTCGTCGAAAGAGATCGTCGTAGACTGCAGCCTGCCTCGTCTGGCTTCCGCATCGTCCTCGTGCAGGTGAATGCGGCACGCAATCGACGGTGCGGAACACCTGAACCCCATCTCGGCGCAAAGAGGGCGATATCCTCCCGATACCGATGGTGAGCTCGACTCGCCATTGAGCCTGTGTCCGCGGTCGGCGCCGCCGTCGGCGCTCTTGCATGATGCCGTGCGTGCATGATGGCTGAATGTCGGGTCCCTTGCCGTCCGCATGCATGCGCGCCTCGCACTGACGCATACGCCCTGCAGAGGAAATCCTTTCGGACCATGCCATGCATTAACTTCCCTTATCAAGGTGCGAATACTTCCCTCACCGTGCTGCGCTGTCCATGCGTCCGACCGAAATCGACGGCATACAAGATGGCGGCATAAACGCATACCGGACACCGGACCTGCTCTGTGGCAAAGTACACGACAGCCCTTTTCTCCGCTGCAGCCGTGGTCCCAGGAAGGAATGTACCGCTACACGGTGTTTTGTTTTCGTCCGAAAGCCATTCGGTCGAGGCGATGGCGCGACGCTTTCTTCTGTCCACTACATCGTGGCGTTAAAGATATGACCAAACGGAATCTGGCTTTTCTTCAGAGCTGCTCGATGCTTATCCCCTCCTGTTCCGGCAGGTTCTACGTACACTCCCGACGGCGAGCAGGAGATCTCCAGGAAAACGGTGCGCGCCTGGTCACGATTCCAGTCCAATATGTGCATTTCCTTGCTTCTCCTTCCTCGCGCGCGGATTTGAGTGCAGTCACGGTCTAGCTGCTCCTGCACAGAGAATAGCTCTTTTCCTGTCTCACTGAGCCTCTGATCAGATCATCGCATTTCTTCACGGCTTCCGAAAGAAAAGATTTCTGGGTGACGAAACGGTTTTTGAGCTGTGTCTTTTGATGCAATTTCTCCTGTCAATTCCACAAGATCGTCCTTCGATATTCTAGCGATTAGCGAAAACCAGTCAGCGTTTCTTCTCGTTATCAGCTATAGGGAGATGGCAATGCATGCGAGAGGTGTTTTGGGGAAATTCTCCTCAAAAATATTTTCGCCTGCCTGTTCTCCAGATTTTCTCTGCACGCTCTGATACGCCATAGAAACAGCTAGTGGCGTGACAAGGATGGCTGAGGCCATCAGATAGCGTTTTGGTTCCTGAAAATTCTGGCTTGAGGTCCCGCTCCAATCTTCGATGGGATGTCCAATGAGTTTCCAGGGACAACACGTGCGTCAGACAGATAAAGAAGCTCACGCTGATACAAAAGAACAGATGCAGAGTGCGCCCACGGTATACGCATAAAGTCACACCTGTGGCGATGCCATATCCTGCGGTGCAGAGAGGAGGCATCAGAGCTGTCGCAATCAGACACCGATGGCATTTCCCGCCCTCTCTGCAGTGTTACGCCGAGATTCCTGCCAATCCGCCAAAGGGCAGCAATCTGACATCCCAGATGGTCGGCGATGTCCGTGCAAAGCAGTTCGGACGAGTGCATCGTCGCTGGGGAGGGATACAGCGTCGATGTGGCAGCACAAGTGTAAACTTGAGTGCTAAGAATAGGATCACCACCTGCACCGGAACGTATGCATGTGCTGTCATGGCGGGCAAGCCGCATAGCCAATCCCAAGGATCGACCCCATCAACGGCGAGCTGGCGCCAGCTCCGATAATGACCGCCGTGCACCATTCATATTCGCGAGCGATGGAGCAATAAAGAGTCGCCAGCATCAAAAACGCTGAGATTCGTCCCACGGATACCGGATGCAGCGTTGACCCGCTTGTAATTTCCTGTGTCGAGCAATATCACCTGATGTGTCGAAAGAAAATTTTTAGCTGATTCCAAAATCAAACTATCTTCGCTTTCTGTCAGCTGGCATAGTTTGCTGCACGGCCTGTTTTGTCTCCTGCGCAGCTCCATTGTCACGCGCAGTTCTTGTGTCATCTGGCAAAAAGATGCGGGCGCTTGCCGCATCAAAATCATCGGTGTCCTCAAAGCATCACGCCGCGCATCTCTTTACGCGATCTCGATGCCGCTGTCCTGCGCGAGCTAGCGATGATCGGTCAGGCAGCTCCGCCGCCTTGAAGCGACGACCGCCGTATCAACCGCGCGCAGGCGGTTCATCGCCACGCCGGATGACGCCCCTGCTTGCGTCCGGCAGACTCGCCTCGGCGAATCCTCTCACGCGCGGCCTCACGCCGCGCTTCCATCGTCGGTCTTCAGATCGGCCGCGAAGCGTCGCGCGCAGCTCTCCGTCCGCCGGATCCAGCGTCGTCGCGGATCGCTCATCAAGATTTGGCTCGCCATCGCATATTCCACCTGTCTCTCTATACGTGTCCCTCTATTATTATCGGTCGGCTATGCCTTTGGTCAACGTGCGAAACATTCCAGCGTGCCTATGTTCGCATGAGCGCATGCTGGTGTGCGTCTGTGAGGGTCTGCTTGCATCACGGCGGCGTCACGTTTCCGAACGGCTCCCAGCCGCCAGTTCTTCTGGAAACCATTCGCTCAGCGCATCGTATTCTTTTATGCGCGGGGATCTTTCATCTTTTCTCTGCGATAGTCTGCGTGCGTTCTCATCATGTGCATGTCTCCTTTGGATAGTCGTCCCGACACATCTGTGCCTGCACACTCTCGGCGGCGGCGTACGCTGTGTCTTTTTCATAAAGGCGTCTGTCCGGCTCCGCCATTGGGTTGCCAGCGCGCGAAAAATACAGCACGCGTGTGATATTTCGCCGAAGGTGATGCGCAGCCCATGATGCCGTTCCAGGAGCTCCCTTTGAGTGTGGGCGCGGAGTTCACTCTCCAGTGCGCGAGCAATCGATCGACCAAAAGTGCGACCTTCGCGTACATCTTCTATCGAGAGCGCGCAAGAAATCCGGCAACGGGGCAGGTGCCATCTGCGTCGTCATAAAACACCACGCGCGACTGACATCCCTCCGTTCTTGCCATTATACCAGCAATTCCAGGCACAAACGACAATAGTAGTGCCATGGATACATTCGGCTTGTGGTGTCTCCAGCGTCCAATTTTCCACCTCAAGCCCGGAGGAAAAAGTCTACGCCATGCCGACCGCGGCCTCCTAAAAGCTGCAATCCGACGGTACGAGGCTTTCGGGTATACTCACGAGTCGTGCTACGTGTCACGATAGATGATCAGGCTGCCAGAAGAGATACTCGAACGGTGCGCTTGGGCAGTGCACGAGCGCGTGAACGGGACGAGTATCGGCGACCGACATCCACGCGAAGCATGCGATGCGGAACATGAGCGGTACGTGTCTCCGCTGTATGGAGATATCGGGGCTGGAGCATAAGGACGGAGCGGACCACGGGCGCGATGGTCTCGCGGTAGTCAAACCCGCCCACCAAGGCGTTGAAGGGCGTCGCCGCACAGCCCGTGAAAGATGGCAAGGAAGAGGAAGAAGTAGGAAACGATCCATCGATCGACGTGTTCACCGCCATGCGGTCGGGTGCGAAAACGGCGGCAGCCGAGCAGGAAGGATGCAGCCGAGGAAGAAGAGGCATCTCGCGGGTGTACCGCCGCCGAGCGCGATCATGTGATAGAGGTGCTCGTTGATGCCCGCACTCGCCTGTCGCCGCTCCGGGATGAGCACACTGGATGATGGCGTCTCGAGTGCCATGACGAGGCTGCGGTGGAACACATAGAGGCCCTGCGAGCGGGAGGTTCCTTCGTGAGGAACTGGCTGGACTTCGTCGTCCGAGTCGCTCAAAGACGGTGTAGCCAGCACGTTTGCGTCGTCCCACGATGAGAACGTGGAACGCAATGTAGGGAGCGCCCCAGGACAAACTGTTTCGATGCTGCCGTCCTCCTTCCAGATGCGCCGCCCGGTGAGACGAGCATCGAGCAGAACGCGCAGGGCAGCTTCGCCTCGAGTCAGACGGTCACTGCAGGAGCTCCAGCTTCGGACGCACGGCGCGGCAGTGTGCGCCGCACGCTCCTCGGGCACGGGCCGCCGCGAGCTCGAGGGGCGCGGGCAGGTAGTCGGGCAGCTCATGGTCGAGGTCATAGCCCGCATCGAGGAGAGAGAGCTGCTTAGTGCGCGACATCTCCTCAGACCGCTGCCGAAATCCGGTGCGGTTGTGCGTCGTGAGTGCAGAGGTTCCGTGTTCGGGGAGAAGTCGGCGCGCCGTATGCGTCTTCGCACTCCTTCGGTCGCTTTCCTCCACGTAGTCAGGGCTCCTCGAGCACCTCCGCGGAAGCTGTCAGGCGCGCGACGGCATGCGCGCGGCGACGCATACCTTCACATCTCCCACCACGTCCTTCGAGGGTGCTCAAAGAGATGGGAGGTGAGGCAGTTCCTTCTGAATCGCCGTCTGTCTCCATCATCAGCACGGGACAGCACAGCCTGCCGTCTGCAGCTCGCACGGTTTCATCCTGCGATACTCCCGCCTGCGTGGGCATGTTGAACCGATCGCGGGCGTTTTCATGCTCGAGCAGGCGGTACATCGCCTCGCAGGTCTCCGCATCAGTGCGTGAGCTCCTGCGGGCAGCGGCAGCTCGCCCGTCTGCTTTTGCGCGGCGTGGGTGCGCAGGCTCGAGCAGCACGCCGAGGACGCGCTCGATCGCCGCCGTGCTCGCGCGCCGTCAGGAGCCGCGAGGTGAGGCGATTGAGGATGGTCGCATCTCTGCCGCGCCGAAGAATACCTTCTCCTCGGCGCGCCGTGCGATCGGGCTGAGGGGCGGGATACGTACTCAGATGTTCGGCAGCGTGCGGTACTCCGGATGGAGCGGAACGCGAGCTGCCACTCGGCGATGAGCCGACACGAGGCGAGTTCCGTGCTGCGCGTGATCCAGCGGTCAGGGGATGCCCGCCTCCTGCGCCGCTTCACTGCGTTGCGGGTCGTTCGGATCGCAGAGCGCATCGAGGTACGCCTTGTAGATGTCGCTTCGGGTCGAGGGGTCAGATGCCGCCGCCTTTCGCTTTGTCCGCGTCGTAGAGCAGCACGCCGAGGTGGCGCGCATGTCGTCGACGCAGCGTCGCTGCACACGGTCGGCAGGCCGTCTCTCAGAACGCGCGAAGCAGAAGTACGCACTTCTCGCCTTGTGTCTGATCCCCAGTTGTAGTAGATCTTCTTGTACGGCGCGCAGGGACGCGAAGTGGCGCCAGCCAGCAGCTGTCAAATCGCGAGATCGAGCGACGCGCTTAGTCCTCGTCGCGCTTGTGGAGTCGCGCCCCGAGGCGCCGCGACGCAGGCGCTGAGCGGTACAGTACGGGAACGCGGCAGATGCTCTCGCGAAGATGTCGTGGAGCGGAGCGTGATCTCACTGTCCGATCTTGCCGAGCTATGGTCCTTGCGCGCGGACTGCACCGGCGAGGCGGATCGTCCTCCCGCCCGGGCCACTTGACTCTCCATGCGCTTCTGCGTGATGAGCGAGCGCAGACGCGCCACGGGCTGGTGGTTGCGCCGCCTCGTGTGGATCAGCGTCCATGGTCGTACGTCCACGGCTCGCCAGTAGTCGTCCATCTCCAGGCTGCTGCGGATGGTAAAAGGAGACTCGCGAGGCGCGAGATCTTGCCGCCGGTCTTGAGGCCCAGCTCGCCGTCCTTCAGCTCCCAGCCGCCCTTCCATTTTCCTGGTTCTCACCGCTTCGCAGCCGATGCCGCGTGTCTCGACGTTGTTGAACGCATATACCTGCGCGCCGCGCCGGTCTCGTCCAGACGTTCTTGCACAGGATGGAGCACGTGCGACAGTCCAATGCACTTGATCGAGATCTCGCTGACCATCGCGATCTGCTGGCGCTTTAATCTTCAAGCTCAATCTGCCTCCTCCATGCCGCCGCGACGACATACGAGTCGCGCTGGTTGCCCGTCGGGCCGCAGTAGTTAAATCGACAGCGTGAGCTGCCTGCGCCGCGCCGATGAGGTGGGTGGAAGCCTCGTGAATGTGCGTCGGGGTGCCAGTGTTCGCAAAAGTTCCCGAAACGCGCTTCCGTGAAACGCTGGCCACGCTGATGTGGCGATTCGCAAGCGCGTGCGCGGAGACCGCGCCCTGCAGGATGCGCGGCGAGACGACGACGCGCGAGGTGACGTACGCTGTTGCGGTTGTAGCCCGATCCAGTCGCCGTCGCTTTACGCCCGATCCTCGGCCGCGGTCCTTCCTGCTCATCCAGACGCCCCTGGCCCGCCGCGGAACATCGTGAGCACTCTGTCGCATCGGAAGTACATGCTGTGCGTGCTCCACTTGTTGTGCGGCGTGAGATACTTCAGCGTGATCTCCTTCTGCGGACCCGTTCAGCGACGTTTGGTCTATCGGGCGATCGAGGATCGGGCAGTAGATCTCTGCCCGTGCCTCGCCGAACTCACACGCATGACGCCTGCCAGTCCATGCGAAACGCTGGCGTCCGCCGTCAGCGTGCGGAACGGAACGAGCTCCTCCACGTTGTTCGTAAAAGGGCGTATAGCGGCGGTTCTGATTGCCGCCCGTAAAGGTCGGCGCTGCGTGATCGTCTCCGCCGCGGGCTGCGCGATGACCGATCGCAGGTAAAGCGCTCGTCCTGCGGTCCTGCGGCAGCTTTGTGAGACTCGGAAAGTCGTGCGCTGCGACCGCCGCCCATGCGCGGACAGCCGTTCTGCTGCAGGTCGTCCGGCGACATGCCGAGCACGGCGTCGACGCTCGCCGTGCCTCGTAGATCGAGGGGCAGCCGTAGGGACACGTAGTCCTTGCTGTCGATGGGTGCCGTTGCGCCTGGCGGATCTCGTGCAGTCCTCCGCCGCGTCCCACACGTTGCGTGGCTCGCCGTCTTGCCGCCCGCATCTTCGGGCCGAAACGATCCGCTTCTCGCCAGAGTTTCGTGTGAGTCTGACCGTGTTCGCGGCGACAGTTCGGCATCAGTGCAAGCGGGAGCGGCTCGCACTCGCCTGCAGTCGCGCTACGACGCCGGTCTGGCTGTGCGAGTCGCCTCGCTGTCGCTGCCCGGAAGGCGGGTCGCGGGCGATGATTCTCGTCGTACGGGGTGAGATCAGCCGTCCTTCGCGACGGCGGAGACCGCCTGCGCGACGTGCGGTGGATGTCCCGAGTCCGTCCGCGACTCCCAGAGCGTGGACCGACCGCCGGCTGGAAACGAAATTGGACGAAGGGTGCATATCCGTCGGTGAGAGGTCGGTCTTCTCGTACCGCGTCGTGCCGTCGTTTGCAGGACGACGTCGGGTAGAGCGCGTTGCCCGCCATGCGGAAATCGAGCGCGACGAGGAGGTCGAGCTGCCGTCGAAGCGCACCGCCCAGCACTGCTCATTCTCACCGCCGACCTCTGCGGACGGACGGCGACATCACTCCTCTTGGAAGATGCTGTTCTCCGTGCCGAGATATTCAGGAAGTAGTCGTTGCCGCTTCGCGGACAGGCGAGGGTTGCAGCGCCAAACAAAGAGGTTGCGCGGGAAGTTCAGTTGCGATCAGGATCCGCCATGCAAAGTCGAGCTGCCGTCCTAGGCTCTTCGACATACTGTGATGCCGTCCGCGCCTCGTAGCCGCCGTCTTTGCGTTTACGGCGTCTGGTTCGACCGCGGTTGAACGTCGGATGGGCGGGTGCCCAGCCAAACGTGCCGCGAGCAGGCGTAGTCCGCCGGATGCTAACAGCAGCGCCGTCTCGTTTGCCGCCGCAAGCGCGTCGTCTGGATCTCGTCCTGCTGCGCAGTCGGTCGCGAAATAGTAGAACGTAGGGGTTAACGCATCTTCGGCGGGGCCCACCTGGTCAGGGCCCGACATGATGCGCGCAGCCCTCGTTCGGTTCTCCTGCCCGACGTAGTGTGCCCAGCCGCCGCCGTTGCGTCCTCGCAGCCGTGAAGGCAGGAGGTTGATGATCGTGCGGTAGACGATGTCGGCGTGGAACCAGTGGTTGATGCCGCCGCCCGCGATGATCATCGTGCGCCCGTTCAATGCGTTGCGTTGTCGCGATCTCGCGCACGCCGTCTTGATGACGAGCTCGGGCGCGATGTGTACTTCTCCTGCCATGCGGGCGTATAAGGTGTATGTCGTCCTCGAGGGCCGCCGCCGCCGATGCCGCGGTCAATCGCGTAGTTCGCGAGCGTCAGATCGTAGACCGTCGTGACGAAGCACCTCGCCGTCTGCGGTCTGGATGCTGCGCGGGGGTACGCGTCGGCGTGCGCTTTTCGCGGTCGTTGCCAGTACGGCAGCTCGACCTCCACCGTCGGTCTTATCGTCCCCAGACGGAGACGGGCAAATCTCACGCCCGTGTCGCGGTTCTCGCGGATGTTCCATTTCTCCTGATCGCTCAGCGCTCGGCGAGGTGCCGTTCGGAGACGATCTCGCCCAATCTTATCGTCACCACATAGTAGCGAAATCAGCGTGCTTCGTCGCGTCCCATGTCGCGCGAGGGCATGCGCCCAGGATATGCGTGCCGTCACGCCTTTCACGACGCGCACGGAACGCAGGAAGTCCGTGTATTTCCGCGTGTACTCGGAGAACGGGACGGTCTTGTCGACGTAGTATTCCCTTCAGGATCACGTGTCCCATCGCCATGGCGAGGCAAGTCACTCGACTTTCAATCCACGTATGCGAACATCGACGACTCGGCGTGGTCGGGCGCGGAGACGACCCTCCGTCCCTGTAGCGCACCTCCGACGACAAAATGTGCGTCCGGCGTACCGTCGGCAGCATTCGAGCCCCATGTGATAAGGTAGCCCGCATTTGTGCCGGTCGCTCGACTCGGGCGTCGATCTGCTCACCCCAGATCTGCGGGCTCGCCAGCGGGAGGTCGGCGTACCAGTCGTGAACGAGCCCTACACCACCATCAACCATGAAACGGATGCGCCGCATAGCTCGCATCGACATCGCCGGGATAACGGAGAAGCGAAAAGCCACGGTCGGAGCCATGGTATACGCCGTATAGAGCACAGGCAGCGATCAGCTCATGACCTCCTCCAGTTGGAGCGCACAGCCGCCCATGCCGCGTGCCTCCCATGCTACACGGGATCACGATGCGCTCTTCCACGCCTCGCATCCGTTCGCGTGCGACGCGCGCCTCACGCCAGAGCGCCGCGAGCTCCCCGCGCAGGCCACGGGAACTACGCGGTGCCGGACTGTAGAATACCAGGAAACGTCGACCCACGCGGACAACCCGCAGATCGAGGCAACGAAGGCACCGTCTCAGGCGGTCAATCCGCCTGATTCTCCACGCCACATCCCGTTCTTGACGTGGACGTTCCAGCTCACGAGCCGCAGTTGACGCCATCCGTCGTACGTACGGTCTTGTCAAATGACCAGCGATCACGGTACATGTCTTCCCATGTGCGCCCGCCTCGCGCGTCTCCTGATGACATCCGCAGAAGTCGACGCAATCAGATAACGAATTTTACAAGATACTGCTCACGCCCCCTCCTCTGTTCTGTTTAGGAATCCGCTAAAAAAACACCCACAACCCAAAACAAACCACAAAACAAACACAAACACAAAAAAAACAACGGCTTCATGCAATATCAATTAACAACAGAAAAAACACATTACGGTTCTTTATGTTACTACAATCTTGTCCTAATGTGAGTAATATACGTTTGAGCAAATTTCACAATCGATGATATTCTCAATTCATATGACACATCTTGCAGGATTCTCATTATTTAACATGGTCATGCTAATTGTGAACATTTGCTCGTAAAAAGGCACCACAAACCCCAGCCTCATGCAGTACTCCCGTCGTGGAAAAAATATGCGGATCAATCCGACAATGTTATCTCAGAAATCACGACTTCCAGGCGACATGGAGCAACAAACGCCCCATTCTGCTCCTTACCCCCAATCGTCCCGGCCAATCGTTTCACCTCTTCCAGCAACAGTTCGCGCCTCAGCGATCTGAAAGGCGTAAACTTCACAACGCGAGCAATGCGTCGCCGTCCGACGTGCCGACGATCCGACCATCACGCCCCTCAGCACCCTCAGACGACCCTCTTCCTTCTTTTCTCCAAAATTTTCCATCAGTTCACACCGCTTGACCCCTCATGCTCCAAATAATCAACTCGATTTCGCAGTTCCGCATAATTCATCTGCTCCAGACGCCTCCACAAAAAGCTACCATCAGTCGCCGAGCAGTGTAATCGTCTCGGTTCGCTCCATTCAACACCGGATGCCACCCCATCATCGAATGGACGCTGCGTTTCTTCAGACGATCCGCTCGACGTGATACGGGCATCGCACCGATAGACGTCGTTTTCCGTGATGAATCCCACGTCTCCGGAAGTGCGAACTCCGCTCCTTTGCAAGCTCGCGCGAGTCCATCATACTACTGTTGTATCTCGCCCGACGCTCAACTGCGCATTCGTTTGCCCGCTGGACTTCGCAGTCGTGAAGTTTCCCCTCGCTGCTCCTCTGCCAGACGTCGAAACACACCCGCGTCCGTAAAGTTGTCCGCACTCTGCTGCGTAACAACGCGCCGAACAACAAGATCATCTCGATCAAAAGATGCGCAACAGGAGCTGCATCCCTCGGTATAGTTATCAAACACACGTTGAAAAACGTATCGTCGATCGGCCCAGTTTTGAATCAGTACACGGTACTCACGAAAGTCCTACCATGATGCTCACAGTTCGATTCCTCCTCTTACTCTACCTCATGGTATCCATTGGGGCGAACTATTGTCAGGCAAGAATATCAAGGTGCTCCTCGCTCAACGACAAAAGGAGCACCACGCAGCTCAACCTCATACGGTACTCCCGTGAATCATTTCATAAAATTTTGCCGAACCTTTGCGGCTTCCCGTTCAAAAATCTTGTCAGTACCGCCTCCTCGCTCGCGCCCGGGCGGCGGGATCATCAAATGCCATCCGCTTAGATCCCAATTACCTCATCGCGCAGAGATCGACAGTATCACTCACTGCCAGCTCCGCTGTTCGCTGCGACCCACGGCGCGGAACGGATGGAAGGAAGAAGCCGAACATATCGGGATAAGATTGTTCACCTGATAGCGTTCTTCGCGTGAGTCCTTCATCACGTCAACGAACACGCTTTCTCACTCGAATGATACTCACGCGGCGGATGGTAAAGGGCGACCGTCAGGATTCTTCTGACAGACCACCGGCGCCGCCATTCGCAGCTTCATGTTTAATGGAACAATCACGCAGATCATCGTTATGACGCCTGTGGAGTACTCATCATCCGGTTCGGGATACCGTCAGGTGAGCCGTCAGTGCATATATTCCCGCAGTTCCGCACATCAGGATCAGATGTCGACAGCACGTCGCTGGGCATTACGGCAAAACTCCGCCATCATCTGTCTTTTCGACGGTTTGGCAGCGGATGAATGGACGTGCCGCATCCTCATTCGCGCCACCCTCAAATCGCCATCAATCCTTCTTTCTTTTCTTCTTTCAATATTATCTAACGTATTATCGTAAAAATCACCCCTTAATCCAAAATCAATTTTGTTGATGTCCATCATCCGCTGCCGGGCATTGAAAACAAATGTCCTTCCATTGTATGAATCCTTCAACTATACTATAATATAAGGCTTACTGATAAAATGAGGGTCACCGCCAGATTGGCGTGATTTTCGTCGAACGAGGTGGAAAACCGGACGCAGAGGTGTGGTGCTGTGGAGGATTTTCCGCCGTCACAGGCTTAAAAATGCGTCAAGATGGTTGTACCGAACTATCGGTCTTCATAGATAGTGTTGTATCTTTCGATACGAGCCCGAGGGTTATGCGGTACGCGGGTGAATGCTAAGCGCAATATCGGCAAGCGCAGGGAATGCCATCGAGACGCGCCCGTAGCAGAGATCGGTGCGGTGCACGATGTCGGCGACTGATCGATGCATTGTGACGGCGGAAGGGTCACGCGGTTCAACGCGCGCGCGTGTGGAAGCGGGCGAGACGGCTCTCCGCTATCTGACGAGCGCGGAGATCGCGGATGCGAGCACGGTCGGCAAGGTCGGCTTTGTGGACTATCGCGGGCAGTGCGAGTGCGGCGGCGGCGATTGAGAATGCGCGGCAGTCGTTCGAGGACAGCATCTGCCGCATTTTCGTGAATGGGGAGGAGCTCGGTGAGACGTGCGATACGCCCGTCCGCTGAAGAACGATGAGATCACGTTTGTGCGCCTGACGATGCTCGCCGGACGCATGTGAGGACGGCTCAACGGAGGATGATGTGCGCTCATCTGATGCGATGATGCAGCGCCGGCGAACCTTAGTGAAGCAGTGAAAAGTGCGCGTTCTGCCCCCTGTGGACTTCTTTCGTTCAAGCAGGCGCGTTTGAAAACCGCAGGTATTTAGGCTGAATAAGCGCACGATCACTGCGCAACGAAGTCGTTCGCGATGGAGCGCTTTATCATGTAACATATACTAACGGAGAGCCGCGATGATCAACTGTATCTGGGCGATGAGGACATGTCCGCCCGCTTCTGGCCGGAGCTAAAAGGCGGCGATGCCCGCGCTGAATAGGCAGGCTGAAACTGTGAATTTTCTCTTTTCCGCACACGGACAAAAGGCGAGCCGACTATGACTGGGATGTCGTTGTGACAATTTCGCCGCAACAGAAGGACGTGGTGCATACGGTGGACGATGTCTGCCGCCGCGCTACCCGCCTTTGACCTCATGATGGGCGAGGCGCTGCGGATGTCGTCGCTGTCGCGCACAATCGCGGCTATCCCTACACGAACCGCTTCTTGCGTCGTCTCGCCGTCCGCTCGCGACTATCATCAGCACGTCGGGCTATCGGACGCTTCGGGTGGAGCAACTGATTCGCCAGCGTTTCTCCGGATGACCGTGCCGCGAATTCTGCGCGCGCGCCACGATGTGGAGAAAAGTACGGCAGCAACCACTCGCGCCCGGCAGGTCGCTGTGGATTGACCGCGGCGATGAGAGTCCTCTCCATCATCCGCAGTATGCTGCTCGAGAACAACACGAAGATCTAACCTGATGTGTTCCACGCCATCTTCAAGAGCACGCAATACGGGCTCGCTGGAAGCTCGTCGGCAAACTCCTCGCAGGAAAACACAGAGGAGCTGCGGCGACGATCTGCGAGACGATGGACTGCGGGCGCGAACACTTCGTCTACATCATGGGCTGATCGAGACAGAAATTCTCATCCGTTTCTCGTCAGGCGCGTCGCGCCATCGCGACGACCATCGGCATCGGGACGGACGCGAGCGCGTGGACAAAAGCTCCTCGCGCTCATCATTACGTGTGCTGCGCGATCCCGCGGAGGAGATGCCTTCGTCCACAGCGCGGACAATGTCGAGGCGATGGTCGGGCTGTGGGCGAAGACTACACGATAAAGGATCTCATCGCCGCCATGGAGATCGTCGAGGAGGGCGTCACCCTCCGTCCTCCTCGTCTCGTACTTCCTGCACGCCCTGCAGGACGGCGCTGACCGAGCGGAGCGTCGCCAAGCGCGTCCTCCTCTCGGCATCCACGGACGGACTCAATGCAGGATGAAAAGATCGCCTGCTATCCCTTTGTCGTGGACGGTTTACCACATCTGCGGGAATCGACGACTTCGTCAGCTGACCACCAAAGGTGTTCGTCGGACGCGGAAGGAAGCCACGCCTTCTTTGATCTCTGCTGACGCGCCCACGCAGATGAAGAACGGAAGGGTACGAGGTTGCATCTTCCCGTGGTGGGGGCGACCCTGCGCCGCGGATCTGGCGCGCACGATGGTGCTCGCTGCCCTCTGTGCGGACGATTGCTGACCAACCGCGTTGCCGTCCTCGGTCTGCCGCCGGCGGCGTTGCGCCAACTCCTCCTCAAAGGCACCATGAGCCCCGTGCGGGAGCACTCATCGATCTCCTGCGCCTCGCTCCCGGACAGCGCGCGGATCATCCGCGAGGCCGACGGCGGTACTGCCTGCCCCGATACGGAGGGTCACCGACACGCTCCGCACGGCGCACCTGAGACGGCAAAGGTCTGTGGGCGGAGACTTCGTCACGCGCCACGAGACATCGCTACGCCCTGCTGCGTCTCGAACGGCGAATGTGCGCCGCACGGTGCTCGATCTCCTCTACGCACGGCCGACGCAGCTCCGCACGACGATGGCGAGCCTCCTCACGCAGCGCGGCGATGAGCAAGCAGCTCGGCGCGCTCGACCTGCTCCTGCGCTGCCAAGGCGAACGGACGCATCCCGCAGGAGAGCTGCTCGCTCTGGCGCAGACGATCAAGAAGCCGACCGGACGAGCGGTGCTGATCGACGAGCTCGCACGCACGGGCGCGGCAGAGGCGGAGACGCACGCTGTTCGATGCAACGCCGTGCCCAACTGCCGATGACCTCCATGACACAGCAGACGCGGCGGTCGCAGCAGGCTTTGATCGGCGACGAACACGTGCACGTCATGAATACTGTCACCGCTCGATGATGTTTTCCCGTGCGCAGGGCGAGTTGAACTGCTCTCGATCGATCGAAACTCGACGCGCTCAAAGCACGGCACATGACTATGAGTGCAAGCCGCTGGAGACGGCGAAGGAGACGACGCTGGCCTCGGGCTTTTACGGCGACGTGCGGATACCGAGCGCGACGGGCGCGCCCGACAATATCAAATACTATCCAACTCCCGGAGGTCCTGGGAGAGTTCTACCGAGGAGATCAAAAGACTTCCGCGTGCTCTATCAGCTCGCCATCGCCGTCTTCGCATGTCAAGGCCGGAGGATGCCCTGCTTTACGGAGGGGCTGACGCGCATCACGGAGCGGGACTGGACATGGCGTTCCGCCGCCCTTGCCCGCCAGAAGCTGAACCACTTCGCCGAGGCTACAGGGGACAGCGAGAGGAGATGTCATTCGCGTACTCCATGGGGCGCGCACTGGAGGGCTCCGCTTCGTCTTTGCCGCCTGCTGCTGCTGATGCGCCGCGCCTATAAGGTGCTATGATGAAAACGCTCTACCTCGTGGAGCGAGGGGCGTTGGGTTCGATGCACGTATCGAGATCTCACGCGACCGTGCACTGATGCAGGCCGCCCTGCACGGGCGGGGGCGCGGCTCTACGCGGACGGTGCGGAGTTCGCGCAGTCCTACGCCCTGCGCCTGCGGCTCATGCAGCCCGGAGTCGAGATCGCTCCTGCGCACGGGCGGGGAGCCCGAGGCGGCCACGGCGGGCAGCCAGCGAGCGTGCGAGCGCAGCTCCTCGGCATGCTGGAGAAGGCGGACGGGTTTTCCGCATGATCCTCGGCGCATGCGAGGCGGGAGGATATGGATGAGGACGCACGCACGCAATCGAGAAAAGCGAACAGACCGCGACCGCGTGCTCGAGCGCTTATCGGGCGGTGCGCTCTGACCGCAATGCCCGGGTGCACTGGCGCACGGACGAGAGGATGTGCTCGCTTCCCATCAGCGAGGAGGGACAGCGCGTCGTCGACAGCATCGTCACGGCAGAGCTGCGGCGCGGCGATACGCGCGCTCACTCCGCCGCCGTGGACGACATCGAGGCGTCCGAGGGCATCCAGCTCTTCGTGCGCATCCTGCACCGAGCGCTCGGTGCGCTGAAGCTCGACGCGGCAGCTGGTACGCGGGCTCGGACGAGGCAAAGGCATCGACGCTGAGGCCTGCTGAAGGTCTGAGCCACCCGCACGCGGGCGGGGACGGCCACGCCGACCTAAAGGCGGCGCTGAAGGACGCGCATCGCGAGCGGCGCCTCGTCGAGAGCGGCGATGCTTACGCCGCATAGTGGATCGCTCATCGAGGGCATACCTCCGGCTGGCCGCGCGGTGGCGAGCGGCTGCTGCTACTTCCAAGCGCACGCGGGCGATCCCGAAGGAGCGCGCGAGCATGATCGCGAAAATCCGCCCATCGGTCGAGGATCTGAAGGAGTGCACGTTCGATCATCGGCTGGTTCGAGGCGGCGTACGAGGAAGGCTCGAGCAAGGCGCATTTTTGAGGAGTCTCTACGACGCCGTGACACATCTCGAACGGCGCAAAGCACGCGCGCCTGCGCAAATTGCCGATGCCGACGCGGTGAAGACTAAAACGCTCGCCGATGTGGAAAATCACGGCGAAAAGCGCCTTACAGGATCTCGTCATGCTGCGCGGCTGATCCCGCTGAAACGCTTGCACAGGAAAAAGGATAATGACTTTGCGCGCTATGTGTTCCTGCAAAACTTTCCTCAGGAGAGCAAGCAGTTCGGGGCGCAGCGCCGCGCGAAACGCGAGAGGCGGTGGAGATCGCCCTCTCGGGCCTCGCGCGCGCCTGTGGATGACGATGCGCGAGCGCGCCTCGTGTGGACGGCGGAGACCGGGAGCTCATCAAGGCGCACGCCGATCATTTCACCCCGAGGGAGGTCGAGGATGTCGCGCTCTCCCTCTCCGTCGCAGCGGACGGCGCGGTGTCGCTCACCACCGTCTGCACGAAGGCGAAGCCGCTGAAGGCCGTCCCGCGACGGGCTGAAAGAAAGAACGCCTACCGTTAGCCGAGCTGAAGGACAGCGGAAAGAATCTAAAGGAGCAGTACCGCCGCGCAAAGAAGATGCTCGAGGAGATGATGGAGGACGGCACGCCGCTCCTCGCATGCGAGATCGCACACGTCGCGACTTGTTACAACGTCATCGCGCGCTGCTGGAAAGCCGCTCGTGTTCCAGTCGGGCACGGCGCTCGGCTTTCTACGCGGACGTTGCGCTCGTCGCTGCGGACGGCACGCGCACGGAGCTCGCAGAGGACGCGGAGGTAAAAGATCGCCCACCGCGCCGATCTCTGTAAGGAAGGCGGCACATGGGCGGACGTACCCAGAGATATCTCTTTGAAAAGGAGCATCCGTCAGCCGTTCAAGCAGGTGTTCCGCGAGCTCTACATCAAGACGGCGGACGAAGCACGGCAGCAAGGAGTCGAGGCCACCGCTACGCGAGGGCATCAGGTGCAGCCCGCAGCCGTCGCCCTGCTCAAGACGCGCCGCTGGGTCATCGACGGCGGTGAGGGACTGCAGCGCATCTACTACAAGGCGGAGCATCATCGCGCGCACCCACGCACCGCGCTCGACTGGTACTCGCCCGCCGACATCGAGGCGCCAGCACGCTGGGTGGGTCGAGGTTCTTCGACCGTCGTGCTTCCAGCGGCTGCCGATCGACGGTGTCCCGATCTCATCTTCAGCGAGGTCATGCGCGACGTCGATCTCGTCGTCTCCGTCGCACGCATCGGCGGCACGTCGATCGGGCGAGCCACTCGGCCGTCGAGGGTGCGCCGCGCCATCGTGCGTTTAACCTGCCGCTGTTCAAACTGGACAACGTGCCGGCTCGAGGTGCGCACGCGCACATCCACGGCAAGCTCGGCGACTACACCGGCGTCCACCTCGGCAGCGCGTCGCGCATTCAGCAGAAGGCGGGCGCAATGGTGAGCGTTCACCCGTTCACAGCCAGCATCGCGGGCGGCTCTTCCTCCGTTCCTCGACGAGGATCCGAGGCCGCGGAGATCCTGTCGAGATCATCCTCTTTGCCGAGGACGGCAAGATCAGGATCCGTTCATCCTCGACCAGATCCGCGTGCGGAAGGTGAGGAGCGGCACAAAAACAGCGGCAGGAGACAAATCGTTCCTGCCGCTGTTTTTGCTTTCCAGCAATTCAGTTCCTCTGTGCTGCGCGGGCGCGTCCCCGCCGCCGTGTTCGCCTGCTGTGCTCCACTGCACTCAGCTCGACCACATACGCTATCACCAGAATACACTCGCGACGCCTCCTTGCGGATGTCCTCCTCCAGCGAGTGAGAAGCGAGGCGCGCCAGGAACTCGATGTCTACTGCGTACGCATCTTCCCCATACGTGCCAGCCGGCGGATCTGCTCGCCGCTATAAAAGTGCTGCGAACGGATATTGCGGCGGTGACATCCTGTGCAAGCGATCGGAGCCGCCAATCGCATAATCATCGACGGAACGGGGATCTGCCGTGCGGATCGTCGAAAGTACGGATGCAGTGATAGTACGGACATCGATCGCCTCATTTTCACTTATGAGTGTTTTGGACATTTCCTTTGTCCTATGGACGTATAGGATCTTTCCCATTTCTTGCCTACGAGACCTTTTTCACAGTGGTCGCTGATTTTACGATCGCCATTTCGATGAGTTTTATGATTTTTCTCATCTATGCTATTCAAAATTCATTTCTCTTATGTGCTGTGCTTGCATCACAGTTTGAGGAACGTCTGAGAGAGATTTCCTGTCAGTCCTTCCTCGAGGGCGTTCTTCACCGGCACGGCTTCATCCCTCTCCTACAATACACGGCAAAAGACTGCTCGGCTGCTCACTGCGCGGTCTTTTGCAATCTGTCTTCCCTCTGTTTGCGCTCACTTCCGCACAGTCTGCGTGGGGCGGATGGCAGTCGCGCTTATGATGTGGTCAAGAGCCAGCGCGCAGGAAATCGAGGATGTTCCGGAGAATTGCGCCTGCCGGTTCTCGTCCACCTTTTCAAGGTCGATCTCGCCGACCTTTTCATAAAGAAAAGCGCAGGTGCAGCGCGCGGTGGCTGAAACCGGTGCGGGTCGCCGACGCGCTCGGCGCGCCTCCACTCGCTCGCAAAATGCGTGCCGGCATAGGCGGCAAGCTCATCGAGGATCGCGGCGATCTTATCGCACTTATCCTCCGACGCATCCTCGCCATCACGAGCTCGTGGCACTCGTTCGTCAGATCGAACAGCTTCGCGTGCTGCTAGATCGACCCGATCGCAATCGCGTCAAATGGTCATCCGTAAACTCATACTTCGCGCGCATTTTCCCTCTTTCGTCTGCTGACGGCATTGACTCCTTTGGTATGAGAAAAAGTGTCTTCTTTGCTGCGGCGTCCTCTTCGCCCTTCGGATGCGCCAGTCCATCACTGTGATGTGCCCGCCAGAGCCGGCGATGCGAAGTCGAGGATGCACCGAGCAGATACTCCTGCTGGTTCTCGTCCACTGTCCAGATCGAGCCTCGCTCGGTTTCTGGATGAAGCGCAGGTGCTGATACCGCGCTCGCTGAAGCGGCGCTCGTACTGCACGCGCATCACGCCTCCTCCTCGTGGGCAAAATGCGTCGCGCATAGTCGCGCAGCTCGTCGATGGGCGCTCCACGATGCGGTCCGCGATGGGCCGGTGCCCAGATCATCCATCACGAGCTCATAGCACTCGTTCGCGGAGGTCGAGAAACTTTCCGTGCTCTTGTCGATCATGTCAGGATTCCGGTCAAATACTTTCTTTCGATCAGTTCGTACTTTTTCATCGTCTGCGTTCCCTTCCTTTTTGTGCATCCAGCCTGAAAGTGCCAGTATCGCTCACGCCGCATCGACGAGCGCGAGAGAATCCGTCCTCATCCGCCGCCGATGCCCGTATGCGCGCGCAGTTTCCATCGCCCGTCCGCCATGCACGGCGCCAGCTCCAAGTGTGAAAGGCCGCCGTCGGCGAGGCCGCCCGCCAGTGCTGTCGCTGCCATGCGGTGCAGCATCACGCGCCAAACGCCGGTCGCCGTCCGATACGCACCGACTCGCGGTGATCACGCGGTGAAGCGGCGGCAAAAGGCGCACGCATCTCGTCGGACGCCCACCGCGCCGTGCTGCGTCTGTCCGCGAGACGGGCACGCGTGCCAGAGTCAAAGTAGTGAGTCCAGCATGGCGCGTGCAAGGCGACGTCCGCCCTACGTCGACTCCGCCGTAGCGGTCCCGCATAAGGCGGCGTCGCGGCGAGAACCAGTCGCTCGGATGGCGCGCGTGCGGGGCGTCGATGACTCTCCGCGAGGAGTTTCCGTGCTGTCCTCCGCGAGCCCGCGAGGACGGCATCCGGCTATCGACGTGCTGATCGAAGCCATCGCGGTCCTCTGTCGTCGGCACGCGGCATGACCGATATGTGCGAGCGCCGCCTCGAGGCGCTATGCGCTTCCAGCTGCCGTAGCGTATAGGCGCAGAATATGACGGCAGCGACCAGCACGCAAGCGGCACTGCTGAGACGCGTTGCCGCATGATGCTCGCCACTGCTTTCCTGGTGGCTTATCCGTCGTGAAAGGAAGCAAGCGGCGCAGTCATGCGCCGTCTGATATCGATCCGTCTCGATGATGCGGAGGCGGCTCTGCCGCGCCCACCGCGGCGGGCGAAAGATGCTTACGCGGGTAGGAGGTCGACCGTCCTGCCCGATGTGACTTTCGGCATGTGGTCAGGGTGCAGTCCATCCGTCGTAGCCGCCGCCTCTAAGCGACTCGCCGTTCTGACATCCGCGAGGCGTGGAGGAGACATCGACGCTAGAACTCCCTGCTGGCGCACCCGGAGTCGTTGATGCCGTCACGATCGATCACATCCAGTCCGAGGGCGGCGTCATGATCGTCGCTGCGCTTTCGTCATCCGCGCGGGACGGATCGGCGTCACCACGTCAGAAAGATCGGCGTGATGCCGTGCGCGCAGCATTTCTCGAGGCGGCGAGGTTGCGCGGTCTGTGCGCCATGTGAGACGCCGGGCGGTAGATCGTTCACGCCGCCCATGATGAAGTGAGGACGCGCAGCTGTCTGAACGACGGTACATCGCGGTCAAACCGCGCGAGCCTGTCCACCGTCGTGTCGCCGCTGTGCGAGGTTCTTGACGGGCACGGTGCGAGCCACGTCTCCCAGTCGTAGGAAGGCGGTAGGAGGCGGCAGGGCGATCCAGCATACCGCCGCCGTGCGTGATGCTGTCCCCGAATCGCCGCAATCGGCGTGTGCGGGACGACATCGAAATGTGCCGCCCGCCGACCAGTCGGAGGATCGGCGTGCCCGCCGTCGTCACCGCCGCGCGCACGCGTAGACGTAGTGTCCCGGCACGGTGAACGGTGCGTACGTCGTGAGACGTCCTGCTCCCCGCCTGCGGGGTATGCGGGAGAACATCGCGCCCGTCGGCCGCGCTGACGACGACCTGGACGCCTCGTGATGGGTCTGTGCCGCTGGCCAGGATCCACGAAGAAGTGAACCAAGGGTGGGAAGCGGCGCGTCTGCCATCTTGTCATACTCCGCCGGGCGGGACAGGCGCAGGCGGGTCGGCGCGCGCCTCGCTTTGTCACCGGCTGCGGCGCGACGCGCGGCAATCAGTGTGCCGTCGGCCGGCCGGCAGCTGCACCGTCAGTAGAGATCGTCACTGCGGCGGGAGTCCCGTGAGAGATGTGCATACGCCCGTCGTGATACGACGGCTGAGCTTCTGCTGCTCGCCGCCACGCCCCTCCGCCGTGCTGCGAGGACGCGCACCTCGCCAGCGCACGGCCCCATTGTGGGGCGCCCAGGCGCAGGAGCACGGAGGAGGCGGTGCCGCCGCGGGCGGCGCGTGCGTACTCCGCTTCGCTCCGCACCGCGCTCCACCGATTTTCACCGGCGGATGCGCATGTCCTACTCACAACAAGAGAAGAACGGCAGAGGCACCCCCAGTCCATGCCGAAAAATCCGCAGCCGCATTTGGTCCTCTTCCACCGATCCTGATATGCTCTTCCCGTCGACGCTCTGACCTCTGCGAGCGTCCGGCGTGAGGAGCGCACGTGCCTCCTCCGCGTCTTCTGCCGCCGCCGTCACGCGAACGAGACAGCCGTCCTCCTTCGCGCGTACGTCGCCACCGTCAGAGTTTCTCCCCATCGACAGTAGCGAGGGCGATCGTGCTGACGGGCGATTCTCCGACGGGCAGTCCTGCTCTGCCATGGGTAAGAAGCGATGTCATGGAGACGAATACCTTGTCGCTCTTTCCCGCGAGAGGCGGCACGCGATCACTGAAACATCAGCTTCATCTCCTTCGAGCGGGCCCGAGCATGAGTCTGAACGCGCCCGATCGCTTCCTCGATGATGACGCGGGCGCCGTGCCGTGGTCGTTCTGCAGGACCATCGCGAGGAACAGATCGCCTGCTTGCACGCATGCTCTCCGAGCAGGACGCCGCGCTTTGCCGCGCGCGCACTCGAGCAGCGCAAGCGCCTCCGCGTCCTCGACGGGCGTGCAGCCAAGCGGGAGATCAACAGCTCCTTCGTCGGGTCGTCCTTCTACGTCGCCAAGGCCGCCCGTGGTGATGGCGCAGTCTCCGCGCGTATACGCACATCGAGTGCAGCGCGCGGGCGCTCAGGATTGTCGACCACCGTCTGATAGTGAGGCATCCAGAGCCCCCATGTTGCGCGGTTTCTGCGCGATGTGCTGTGCGTTCGTGTTCACGATATTTCCCATGAAGCAGCTCCGTGCCCGCAGCTGAAATTTCTACGACCATGTACTTGCTCGCTGACGATTTTTCCCACTGATAATCAGTGTTTCATTCATTCACTACAAAATCCGCCTAAAAAGGTAATTCGCTTTTGTCCTACTAAGAATCGCTGATAAAATGAAGTCCGTCAGATTGGCGTAAATTTTTCGTCGAACAATGGAAAACCGGACGCGGTGGTGCTCTGCGGAGATTTCCGCCGAAATGAGCAAAAAACGCGCGATACTGATAAATGAAGTCCATCGGGTGGTGCGAATTTTGTCCTCAGGAGACAAACCGGACGCATAACAGAGAGCTATGGAAGTTTAACGACACGAACAAGCGAAAAAATGTCACTAGACAGCGATGCTGAGTTATCGATACTAAAAATAGTTATGCCAATTCATCGGTGCTTCCTGAAATCGCGTTTCTACGCGAACGATGAAAATAATTGGATTGACGGAAGGAATACCTGAAACCCACGAAACTATTCGCCGCCCTGTCTGCGGCCGCCCTCCTCGCCCTGCCCTCGCCCCTGCAGCGGAGGGCGGGCATCGGCAACAACATCGCTATCCAGCACCGACCTCGCACGCGCCGCTGTCGCGCGGCATCATTTACCTACGCCGGGGTGCGCATCAGCGATCTCTCCGAGGCTGACCGTGAACGAAAAAGGCAGCCGTCTCCTGCTGAAGCTGACCGTGCGCAACGAGGCACGGAGGCGTATACCGTCGCGCATCGACGGGACAGAACTATAACTGCCCTGCTCATCGATGCGAAGGGCGTGAATCTGGCGCTGGTCGGACGGCATGGCGTTCCCAGGCACAACTTGAACGTATACGCTCGCGCCGGGCATCGTCGAGAGGCTGACCGCCGAGATCGACCGCAAAGACGTATAAGGGCTGCGGGATCCGCCGTCCTCGTCGCGGCAGGAGCTGAGACACGAATGTCCTCGTCTGCGCCGCCGTGCCCGACCCGCGCAGTGCGGCATCCCGCGCATCCACGGCGACATCGTGATCGGCACGGGCGGCTGGTAAGGATAACGAGACGAAACAGATTATCATCAGTGCGGACGACTTCGGGCGGCACGTGCTCATCAACCGCGCGGTCGAAACAGCCGTGCAGGAGGGCATGCTGCGCTCTGCAGCGATCGTAGCAGGCGGCGGCGTTTTAGTGCGGCGGGAGCTCGCCGTGCGATTTCCTCGCGGCTCGGGGTCAGCATCCACCTCGCGCTCGTCGACGCTGCGCGCCCGTCCTGCCGCCCGCAGGGATCCCGGCTCTCGTCACAGAGGGCGGATTCTCCCCGATCACACAGCATGACCGTGCGCGTGCTGCTGCGCATGGTGCGCATGGACGAGGTGCGCGCTGAGCTCGCGCGCACAGCTGCGCCCGCGTCACGGCGGCGAGCATCCGCCCGACGCACGCCGACAACCATCAGCACATGCACGTCCTGCCCGCGTCATTGACGTCGCGCTCGATCTCTGCGCGGCGCATATCCCCGCCATGCGTGCGCCCTACGCACGCTCTTTGCGGGACAGTTCGGCGGCGTGGGGCGAGTTCATCGGGCGCGCGCAGGGGGCTCGCCGCTCTCGCGCATCGTGCGGCGGCAAAGGCGCGGCGGCGCAGCATCGCCGTCGATCACTTCGCGGGCATCGTCGCAGGGTGCGAGTCGATCACCGCGCCCTCCACTGAATCGCCACACAGCTCGCGGACGGCACGACAGAGTCTGCTCCATCCCAGACGGACAGCGACACGCTCATCGCGACTGCCGCTGGCAGCATGACTTCGCAGCGGGCTCGCCACACCCTGTGCTTTCGAGGTGCGCGCGGCGCTTGCGGCGGAGGGGCGGCCGTCGTCAATTTTCAGGCACTGGCACAGTGGAGGGCATGGACGAATCACCATCATCGTGCCCCACTGCTACAACGAGCGGGAGGTCATCCCCATTTCTACGAGGCGGTGGCGGCGGCGACCGCTGCCGTCGAGGACTACGACTTTTCCTATCTCTTCATGACGACAGCAGCCGTGACGGGACGCTCGACGCAATTCGTGCTCGCCGACGCGACGGCAATGTCCGCTATCTCAGCTTTGCGCGCAATTTCGGCAAGGCCGCGATGATGGCAGGGCTCGACTTTGCGGACGGCGACGCGCCATTGGCTCATCATGGACGCGGATCTGCAGCATCCGCCGCCCTCGCCCGACGATGGTTGCGGCGTGGCGCGCGAGCTACGACGATGTCTGCGAGCAGCGCGCACACGGATCGGAAGGACGAGGGCTCCTCAAGCGCACGATGGCAATGTTCTTCTACCGCTCCGTGCAGGCGGTCCAGCCGCTACCCTGCACGACGCGACGTAGGCGACTTTCGCCTGCTGCTCGATCATCGCTGCGTCGCGGCGCTGCGCCTGCTGCACGAAATCAGCGCTTCACGAAGGGCTCTTTACGTGGGTGGGGTTCAAGAGGAGATCCCACTTTCAGGTGCAGCCGCGTGCGGCGGAGGAGGGCGATGGGGCTATCGCGCTGCTCTCGCTCTCGCCGTCGAGGGATCTCTCTTTGCGACCGCGCCGCTGCACGACGACGGTGCTCTCCGGTGTCATCGTCTCCGCGCTCGCTCTGCTGCATGGTCGTCGTGCTCGTCGATGCGCTCGTCTGCGGCGATCGCAGCAGCCCGGCTGTCGACACCTCATGACCGTCCTGCTCTTTCTCGGCGGCGTCCAGCTGCTCTCGCTCGGGATCAATCGGCGAGTACCTCCGGACGCGTCTTTACGGAGAGCAAGCGGCGACCGTGCTATCTGATCGACGAGGCTGGATGGGGAGAAGTTTGACGATGCGAAAGCTAGCAGGGAGGAATACATTGACGGCACCGGCGGGTGACGGAGGCGCGATCAAATGCGACGACGGCACTCACTGAGCGCCGCCATTTTGCCTTTATGCTCGCCGCTCAATCGCTGGATGCCCTCCACCGCGACGACTACGACGCTATGATGGTCGCAGAGACGGGCGTGCCCATCCGCATCAACTCTCCGAGATTCTCTCGCCGCCATGCAACGCGCACTATCTCACTGCACAGCGGGCGCATATCACGGTGCTGTCTGCGGCCTCTTCCTCTGGCTCAGCGAGCCGCTCTTTGACGCGGCGGGCGCGCTCTGTTCCTCCTGCTCTCAGTGCTCGTCGCGATGCGCACGCCGCTCCCGCCACCCTCACCCAGACGCCAGGGCTGCTTTGCCGTGGCGCGCACGCCTCTGGCTCTCTCTGCCGCATTTTGGCGGTCGCCATATGTGGAAAAACGGCTCGACGAGTACTATCTCTGGTGCGGCTTGCCCGCCTTTCTCTTTCTCTGCCGCGCAATCTCGCGCTGCACGCTGGGGATGGACGGCGTGCACGTCATCGGCGATGACGCATCTGTCTTCGCTTCTCCGGCGTGCTCGCGGGCTGGTCGATCGAGAACCTCGCCCGTGACCGTGACCCTCCTCGCGTTTGGCTGCCGCACGCTCTATGCGCGGCGGCACGGCGCGTTCGCACGTGGATGAGCAATACGTAACTGA
>BNJU01000365.1_pt1 | contig 94765 bp, 105 predicted proteins | sample 8539281 | NCBI WGS metagenome assembly BNJU01 (sample SAMD00202456, study PRJDB9452) | human saliva metagenome | isolation source: human saliva | place: Japan
CAAAGCAATCTTCGGTGGGTTCACGGGATCTTGCATAATGTTTGGTGTGAAGAGGGGACTATACTCTAACGAAGCAGGTATGGGATCGCGCCTAATGCCGCCGCTACAGCAGATGTATCTCACCCTGTAAAGCAGGGACTTGTTCAGATGCTGTCTGTATTTATCGATACGCTCCTCATCTGTTCAACAACTGCATTCCTATGCTTAATTACGGATGTAGATCCTCAGAAATACATTGCTGGAGATACAGCAAATGCTGCGGGATACGTACAAGCTGCTATTCATTCGACGCTTGGCAATTTCGGACCTATATTTATCGCTATATCGATGTTCTTCTTTGCTTTTACTACGCTAATTGGAAACTACTCATATTGCGAAGGATGCCTGGCATTTGTACTGAAGAGAAATCTCAAGAGACAGGAAGCGCTTGTGTTTAGATGCATTGCTATTGTCCTCATATATGTGGGTGCTGTGTCACAGGCTGACCTCGTGTGGAATATGGCTGATATGGCACAAGGATTTATGGTAATTACTAACATGCCGGTAATTTTATTCCTAGGTGGAACTGCTGTTAGATGCTTGAATGACTACAGGAAGCAGAAGCATGCTGGTCTTGATCCGCATTTTATCGCTTCGGATATCGGTATACATGACGAGACGGATTTCTGGAAATAGTTGATTCGGTAGAGTCTAGAGATAACACATATTTTAATATATTAGGGACCGCTATGTGCAGAAGCATGTAGCGGTCTCTTGATGTTGTGTGGGGTAAGTGATAACATTAAAAATATTCATGAGCAGTAGTGTTGGAGGTCTAAAAACATGAGAAAGGGCAAACGTGTTCTTATAACAGACGGTGTAAATGCTGGTGGTGAGATGCTGGTGAGAAGCTTTGCATCGCACGGTGCATCTACAGCTTTCTTTACAGCAATTCATACGATAAGGCCATTGCTCTTAGCAAAGAGGTAAGTGCGCTTAATATTAGGGTGTAAAGATATCTAAACTTGATTCGCTGTGGTCAGCACTTGAAGTACTAAGAGGATATTTCGATGATGAGTTTGATGTGCTTGTGTTTAATATTGATATTTCTGACAATACTAGCTTCGACAATATGGATGGTGATAAATGGCGTAACATGGTGATTGCAGAGATTGATGGACTCTTCTATACGATTAGAGCGCTCAGACCGTTTTCTGAATCGACGCTGTGGCAGTATTATAATAACTGCTGCAAAGAATGAGAACTCAGGGTTCTCATGCGATATACTCGAATCGTATATCAAGGGGCTTAACCATATCACTGTCTAAATCGCTGAATGATGCAAATATTAACGTCAATGCTATTATATATGAGAACGTTGAGGGTGTGGGAACACATGTTGCAGATGCAACTAGGCAGCTTGCATCAAACAGTTCATCATTTATGACAGGGCAAATAATTCGACTGTAGAATAGAAAAGGGTACTTATATGAGATTCAAGACACATTATAATATCAGATCGTATGAAGTCGACCTACATGGTGCGCTTAAACCGATGCAGCTTATGCAGCTTCTTCAGGAATCTGGTGATAGACAGATGAGAGAAGAGGCGGTAGCATACGATGAGCTATATAACAAAGAGCATAAAGCTTTTGTGGTAAGCCGAATGAGTATTGAGGTGTTTAGACCAGTTGAAAAGTATTCCGACGTGGACGTAGAAACGTGGATTATTCCCTGGTAAAGGTGCGAATTTTCCGCGCGGCTATGAAATGTATAAGGGTGGTCAGTTGGTTGCAAAAGCCATCTGCAACTGGGCTCTCGTTGATACCGTTACGGGAAAGCTTATAGCTAGCAAAGATTATGATATGGGTACCTACTCTATGGATGAGGCTCCAGAACTCTCGATTCCAAGGAGGTTTAGAATCCCTAAAGAGCTTAAGTTTCAAGAGGTTGAGAGTTCTAAGGTGGCGATGTCGATGATAGACATTAATATGCATATGAATAATACTGTATATGCATCTAAGCTGTACGACAATATTGATGATGCAGAAAAGTATTTTATTACATCGATTAATCTTAGGTACGTTCACGAAGCGCCGCTGGGCAGCGAGTTTAAGGTTTATCGCAGCGATGCTGTGGATCCTGGCGAAATGGATTATAGGGCGGAAAAACTAATATATTTTTATACAGAAGCAGATGGAATGTTAAATCTTGAGGCAGCTGTGGGACTTAAAAAAGTGACTATCTAAAAGTGTATCTTTGCTCACTTGATGAATGATTATTAAATGAATTTATGATGGAAGACTGGCTTTGAACAGTCTTCTTTTTTTATGAAAAAAAATCAGCGAAATTACTGAAAAAAATACATAAAAAAATACCAATAAAGTGTTGAATTGTGAGAGAAGTGGTTTAAAATGGAGGAGCAAATATAAAAAAATAGAATTTGTGTGCAAAAGAGGGAAGATATGTTTACCGGGACTTATGAAAATTCAATAGACAGCAAGAACCGGTTAATCATTCCGGCAAAGTACAGAAACCAGCTCGGCGGGGAGTGCGTTCTATCAAGAGGGTATGACCGCTGTATCTACATCTACACGATGGAAGATTGGGGGACTGTTAGTAGAAAAATTAAAGGAACTTAGGCAGTCAGACCCAGCTATACGAGAGTTTATAAGGAAAGCTATTTTTCGCAGGCGAGTGAATGCAAACTGGATTCGCAGGGACGCGTGATAGTACCTGCGAACCTCAAGAGTTACGCAAGGATAGATAAAGACTTGGTAACCCTTGGTGCGATGGACAAGATAGAGGTTTGGAGCAAGGAAATCTTCAATGAAAAATGAGGATGATAATCTTATGGATGACGAAGATTTCATAGCGAAATTAGCTGAGTATGGGCTTTAGGAGAGATGATGACGTTTGAACATGTGCCAGTTTTATTCAATGAAGTTATCGATTCGCTCAATATAAAGGCGAATGGGACTTATATGGACGGCACGGTCGGAGGAGCTGGTCACTCTTCAGGAATTTGCGAGAGACTCAGTGCAGATGGACACCTGGTGGCGGTTGATCGAGACAGTGTTGCGCTTGAAACCGCTATGGAGAGGCTGAGTAAGTTCAGTTGTAAGAAGACGTTCATTCATGCAAATTATAGTGATATCGATAAGATAAGAGATGAAATTGGCAAAGTGGATGGAATACTTTTGGATTTAGGCGTTTCCTCTTATCAACTGGATACAGCAGAGCGAGGGTTTTCGTACATGCACGATGCCCCTATGGATATGCGTATGAATGAGGACGACATGTTCACAGCAGCGACTGTTGTAAATGAATATTCAGAAGCTGAGCTTTTTCGAATTATCAAGGAGTACGGCGAAGAGCGCTGGGCGTCACGCATAGCTAAGTTCATAGTTAAGGCGAGAGATGAAAAATATATAGAGACCACGGGACAACTGGTAGATATTATAAAGGCTGCTATTCCAGCCTCAGCAAGACGAACAGGACCTCATCCGGCAAAGAGAACATTTCAAGCGATAAGGATAGAGGTAAATGGAGAGCTAGAACATCTAAAGCTAGCGATGGAGAAGCTTCCTGAGTTGTTAGCGCCTGGTGGAAGAATGTCTGTTATAACATTTCATTCGCTAGAGGACAGAATAGTAAAGGATGCATTTAATAAGAGAGTGAATCCATGTACCTGTCCGCCAGAGCTACCTGTGTGTGTATGCGGTAAAGTGGCAGATGTAAGAAAGGTTACGAGAAAGCCATTAGTAGCAAGAGAACAAGAGCTGGAGTCGAATCCGAGAGCAAGAAGCGCTAAGCTAAGAGTTATTGAAAAAAATTTAAGGGTATTCAGTAAGGGAGAAGAAGGAAATGCAGGTTGCGACTAACGTAGCAGGGACAATGAATGGTGGAGCTCGCGTTGAAAGAAGGAGCTCTAGCAGTATAAATCGTAGCACAAGAGCAAAGCAGAATTCGAGGATGCTTGCTATAGTTATTATTGCGGGGATCATGTGTCTCATGATGGTGGTTATGTCCGCATTTGCGGCAAATCTCAATCAAGAGAACAACCAGCTTCAGAAGAAAAACGACTATATCCAAGCAGAGGTTGATTCACTAAACACGAAGATAAACGATGCAAGCAATATTAATAAAATTGAGAAGACTGCAACTGAGAAATTCGGAATGGTACATTCTGAGTCGCAGAATTGTATAACTATTGGAGACTCAAAATCTTCTAGCAAGACAAACCTAGCATCGGCAATCAAGGATGAAGCTTATGAATAAATAGTTCATATTGATTATAATGCCACTGATCCTAAATTGGATCGGTGGCTTTTTTCAAATATATGTACAGTAAATATACAAAAAACGACTAGATATGGTATATAATGTAAATTGTAGTGTTGCGGATAATTAGAAAGTAATTAGGAGAATTTGATGGCTAAGTTCCACAATCCTTTAGATAAAAAGAATAAGAAGGCTTCAGGTAAAGGCAAGGTGACCAGAACAACTACCAATACCGCTAATCGCAAGGCTGTAGGTACCGCGGTGACTGCTGAAAATAAAAGCAGACTTGGTTTTGGGTTTCTAGCAATCGTAGTATGCTTTACGATTCTTATATTTCGTCTAGCGTTTCTGGCAGATTATTAAGGCTGATGATTTAAATGCAAAGGCTGCTGAAATGCAGAAGATAGATACAGAGCTTGATCCCGTTAGAGGCAATATTTATGACAGAAATAAAAAAGTTCTAGCACAAACAGTCACAAAGTATGAACTTTATGGATATTCGCTTAACCTATACAAGAAAAAGGGGTTGGATAGTTCTGCGAAAGAGAAGAATCTACGCGATTTATCTAAACTATCTGGCGATAGCCGTAAGGAGATGAAGAAAAAGCTTTCAGGCAAAGACAATCTAGTTTTGCTTGCAAAAGGGCTTGATCAAAGTCAAGTCAACAAGGCTCAGAAAGAGTGGGGAGATGATATTGTAGTAAAGACAAAGGTTACTAGATCATATCCTAATGGTACATTTGCATCTACACTCCTTGGGTCAGTAGACAGTAAAAAAATACTGGACTTAACGGTCTAGAATACCAATATAACGAGAAACTTGCCGGAATCAAAGGGCGAGTGGTTAGAACGACTGATATATATGGCAATGCACTTTCTGTAGGTAGTAGCAAATATTATTCTCCCTCAGAATGGTGATAGCCTTGTGACGTCGATAGATGAAGTAATTCAACACTATGTTGAAGACGCACTCGCTGAGGGCATGGATGACACTGGAGCAGAGTCAATTACATGCATAGTTATGGACCCGCGTACAGGAGACATACTAGCTATGGCAAGTACTCCAAGCTATGATCCTAATAACCCATACACTCCGTCAGGTGATGAAGCGAAGAAGTTTAAATCTCTCAGTACTAAGGAGAAGAGTGCGTACCTTAGTAGAATGTGGACCAATCCAGCTGTAAGTGGGCTTTATGAGCCTGGATCGACATTTAAGCTAATAACATCTTCGTCCGCTATCGAATCTGGAACTACAACCGATTCGTCTAGATACAACTGTCCTGGATATATCAATGTGGATGGAACAAAGCTGAATTGCTGGAGTCCAGTTCCACACGGAACTCAGAATATCACTGAAGCAGTTGGAAATTCATGCAACCCCTGCACTAGCTAGAGTTGCCCTTGATATGGGAAAGATTAACTTCTACAAGTACATAGATATCTTCGGATTTACTCAGAAGACGAGAGTGGATTTACCTGGAGAAGCTGACCCAATAATTAAGAATAAGAATAATGTGAGCAACGTTGACCTTGCCACAATGGGATATGGACATGGAATAGCTATTTCTCCAATCCAGCTGATGACTGCTATAAATTCACTTGGTAATGACGGGATAATGATGCAACCTAAAGTAGTAAAGGAAATCATAGGTCCCTGATGGCAAGGTTAAGAAAGTAATTAAGAATAGACGTCTAAGACAGACAGTTTCTAAGTCAACTGCCGATAAGATGCGTTCTATCATGGAGTACTACGTATCGGATGGTGGCGGTACAAGCGCATATCTGGCTGGATATAGGGTCGGAGGTAAGACGGGTACTGCAAATATCGCTGAGAATTCAGGATACTCTGAACAGACCATAGCTTCGTTTATCGCTATGGCACCGATGGACGATCCACAGGTATCAATTCTCGTTATGGTAACGAGACCTAAGAAGAGTATTTACGGTGCAGCCAATGCCGGTCCTATAGTCAAGAAAATCCTCGAAAAGACACTTGTATACAAGGGTATAGAGCGTAAATATTCGAAGAGTGAGAAGAGTGCCCTAGCCAAAGCAGAGATTTCTGTGCCTGATGTTACAGGTCTTAATAGCAGTGAGGCGATAAGCAAGATTACTGCTGCAGGTCTCAAGGCTAAAAAGATGCCAGAAGGAACTGGCGATTCATTTGTTGTAATCGATCAGTATCCTAAGAAAGGCGATAAGATTGCTAAAGGCGGTACGGTATATATTTATAGTAAATAATTAAGGACTAGTTTAATGAAGAAAACAGGAATTAAATATATTCTTGAATCAATGCATGGTGCAAAGCTTATATCTGACACAGGGTCGAAAGAGATCACTAGTGTTGCTATCGATTCAAGACAGGTGAAATCAGGAACACTGTTTTTCGCTGTTATAGGTGAGAGAAATGATGGTCATGATTTCCTACCAGCAGTTAAGGAAAGCGGATGTCTTGCAGTGGTGGTATCCAATCCCGATTGGGCTAAAAAGATTTCAGAAACCGGTGATATGACGGTAATCCTAGTGAATAATACCAGAGATGCGCTCATGCAGCTTGCAAAACAGTATGTGGCAGACTGGAAGGATTTAATCAAAGTTGCCGTTACAGGTAGTGTTGGCAAGACGAGCACGAAAGATTTTCTAGGAGCAGTGCTTGCGGCAAAGTACAAGACCGGGAAGACGCCAGGCAATCTTAACAGCGATTATGGAGTGCCGCTAACAGTGTTTGGATTCGAAGATGATATTGAAGCTGCTGTTATCGAAATGGGAGCTGGAGAATCTGTGCACATCAGCGAACTTGCTGATATTGTTAGGCCGCAGATAGGTGTGGTAACAAATGTGGGGACTTCGCACCTAGAAGTGTTCGGAACGCGTGAGAACTTGTCGATTGAAAAGCTAGGTATCACGAAATATTTCAATGACAAAGAAACTGTTATTGTTAATTCAGATTGTGGCATGCTTACTAGACAGAAAGTCAGCAAAATAGTGCCTTCTGACACGGAAATCCTAACAGTAGGAAGTAAAGATGACGATAATTTTATATTCCGCGATATTAAAGACGGTGGGATAGATGGCGTTAGTTGTATATTAGATGTTCAAACAGGTGATGAGGATTACGACGGAACATTCGAACTCACCATACCAGTAGTTGGGTCACATAATCTCGGTAATGCCGCACTTGCAGTCGCTGCGGGTACCAGGCTTGATATTAAACCGAAAGATGCGATTTTGGCTTTGGCTAACACATTTTTCATCAGGGCGCCTTGAGATTGATAGACGTGATAATCTAACGATTATTAACGACGCATACAATGCTAGTCCGGAATCTATGAAAGCAGGTATCAAGATGCTTATGGCATCTAAAGCAGAAAGGCATGTGGCGATACTTGGTGACATGTTTGAACTTGGTGATGATTCGGTAGAACTCCATAGAAGCGTAGGAACATACGCTGTAGGTGTTGGCCTAGAGTTACTAATAACAATTGGATCAAATGCTGAGGCGATTGCTAGCGCAGCGGAAGACGCATTTATAGGTGCTGAGCATAATATAGCTAGTAGGACGAGAGTAATCTCGTACAAAGATAAAAATGAGGCGATTAAGGACCTTAACGCAATACTTCATAAGGGTGATTTAATTTTAGTAAAGGCATCCCGCGGTATGAAGTTAGAAGAAGTTATTTCAGCTATTATTTAGCAAGGAAGAGGTAGATGAATATTTCACTTGTAGTTGTTTTTATAGTATCATTACTCATTTCGACGGTAGGGACCAAACTTCTGATTCCATTTCTTAAACAGAAGCAGTTTGGCCAATTCATTCGAGAAGAAGGACCGGAGGCACACAAAAAAAAGGCTGGGACACCAACTATGGGTGGTGTCATGATAGTTCTTGGAATTGCTGCCGGGCTTGCTACCGGGATAGTAACAAACGGAGATGCAGCTGACACCTTTGCAATAATCCTTACTATGCTTGTATTTGGTGCTATAGGGTTTCTTGATGACTTTGAGAAAATTGCCAAGAAGAATAATCTAGGACTAACAGCAAAGCAGAAGATATTGCTGCAAGTATTGCTTAGCCTTGGGATAGGGCTATACATGATACTCGGTGGCAATGGTACGGATGTGCTAATCCCGTTTGTCAATATATATGTGAATTTCGGATTGCTTTTCATGCCTTTCGTAATTTTGACAGAAGTCGCTATGTCAAACGGAGTTAATCTGTCCGATGGACTTGATGGTCTTGCGTCTTCAGTAACGCTTGTTGTAGCAATCCTTTTTGCGGTAGTAGGGTACACTCACGATGTATATATACTAACGGTCAGTGGACTAGCTATTGCAGGCTCTCTGATTGGTTTCTTATTTTTCAATAAGTACCCAGCTAAAATATTCATGGGAGACACAGGCTCAATGGCTCTAGGAGGGGTCCTTTCTGCGATTGCCATAGTAAGTAAGACTGAATTCTTGCTTCCTATTGCAGGAATAATATATGTAGTGGAATCTCTTTCAGTTATTATTCAGGTAGTATATTTTCGAAAGACTGGTGGAAAGAGGTTCTTTCGAATGGCACCTATTCACCACCATTTTGAACTCGGTGGTATGAAAGAGTACAACGTAGTAAAACTATTTACACTCGTAACTGTATGCTCGAGTGTAATTGCATATTTCTCAGTTGCTTAGAACTGGTGAGGAGTGGATTATGAGTTATACAGTTGATGAATACAGAAGAGAAGTCTCCGATAAAAAAATCCTTGTTGTAGGTATGGGTCGCTCTGGAATGGCGGCTGTAAAAGAGCTCCATGCTCTTGGCTCGACAGTAACAGCACAGGACATCAATACAGTAGAAAAGATAGATCCCTAAATTCATAACATTCCTAGATAGAGAGGGTATAGAATATTATTTTGGATCAACGCCAGAGTATATGGGCAGTTTTGACATCGTCGTGCTTAGTCCGGGAGTGAATCCTAATCTTACATTTCTTAATGATGGAAGAAACCATGGGGTAGAAGTAATTGGCGAACTAGAGATGGCATATAGACTATCTTATGGTAAGTTTGTAGCGATTACCGGAACTAATGGTAAGACGACGACTACAAGTTTGGTAGGTAAAAATTTTTGAGGAGTCTGGCAGGAAAGTACACTGTAGTTGGCAATATAGGTGTTGCTACTATTTCAAAGGTGCAGGATTCAACGGATGATGAATGGATGATAACCGAGGCAAGCAGCTTTCAACTTGAAACAGTTTCAAGGTTCAAGCCTGTAGTATCCGCAATACTTAACTTTACTCCGGATCACCTTAATAGACACGGTAGTATGGAAGCTTATGGCGCTTGTAAGGCTGCGATAGGAAGGAACCAGACTTCTGATGAGTACATGGTTATAAACTATGACGATAAGGCGTGTCTTGCTCTTGGAGATAATACGAAGGCTAGGCTAGTACCATTTAGCAGAACAGAAGAGCTTGACTTTGGGGGCATATATAGACGATGGCTATATCGTAATCAGAGATGAAAATGGAATAGTTCATCAGATCTGTAGCAAAGGATGAGCTTAAAATAATCGGTAACCACAACATAGAGAATGCTCTTGCTGCAGCTGCAATTTCGTTTTTGCTGGTATTGATGCCGCTGTCATCGCTGATGCACTTAAGAAATTCCTGGTGTTGAACATAGAATAGAATACTGCGGTATTGTCGATGGGGTAAAGTTTTATAATGATTCAAAGGGAACGAATGTAGATGCTTCAATAATCGCGTTAAAAGGCCTTAGAGAGGGATATCATCTTGATTGCAGGCGGAGATGGAAAAAGCACAAGATTTTTACGGAGCTCGGCGAAAACCTGCTTGGTCGCGTAAAAAGCGCTTGTTTTACTAGGAAGAGATGCAAAAGAGATTGAGAAGGCAGCAAGGGCTGCTGGATTCTCAAATATCTACCATGAAAATGATATGAATGATTGTGTAAAGAGAGCGCATAAACTCTCTGAATCAGGCGACAAAGTGTCTATTATCACCTGCTTGCGCAAGTTGGGATATGTACGATAATTATGAGCAACGCGGTGACCATTTTAAAAACTGTGTAAATCAACTGCTAAGATAGTAGTTAGTGTTCATTAGAGTTTGGGATAGAGGAAGCCAAAATTGAAGAAACCAAGCAATATTAAAAAGTCAAAAAAGAATAACAAGTCTAAAGCGGAAGTTTCCACTAGGACTAGCAAGCTATCATCGAGTCGTAAGTTCTTTTAAAGGAGCGATGAGCAGTTTGTATACGGAAAGCGATTTCACCATACTTTTACTGGTTGCTGCGCTTACCATGTTCGGGGTGGTGATGGTATTTAGTGCAGGATATTATTCTACACTTGCGAAATCAACGGATGCATATTACTTTCTGAAGAGACAGGTTGCTTTTGCTGTATCAGGCTTTGCTATTCTGCTTGTTTTTTCAAAAGTAGACTATCATTCGTATTCTAAGTATTACAAGCAGATTGCGCTGTTTAGCTTATTGATGCTATTGCTTCTTTTCACACCTCTAGGAGTAACTGTAAATTTCGCGAGGAGATGGATATTTATAGGTCCAATCAGAATTACCCCGAGTGAAATATCGAAGCTGGCCATGATAATTTTTACTGCCACATACCTTGCGGAACATCCTAATAAAGCAAAACAAGGGATTACCGGAATGTCAACTATATTAGCACTTATGGTGGTTCATGCAGCTTTGATCATTAAGCAGCCAAACTTATCTACAGCAATTGTAATCGTGGCCATTATGATCGGTATTCTATTTGTAGGTGGGCTAGCTTGGAAATATATTGTCATTGCGTTTGGTAGCTTGGGTGTTGGTATGGTCTCGATTCTGCTGTTTTTTAGGCACACGCATTGGTACTCAAGACTTACCAACTGGATGGATCCATTTAAGGATGCTCAAGGAGAGGGATATCAAGTTTCACAATCCATAATTGCACTAGGAAATGGAGGATTCAAGGGGCTAGGTCTTGGGAATAGTATCTCCAAGAACCTATATCTACCAGAGCCACAGAATGACTTTATCCTAGCGATAATAGGCGAAGAACTCGGTTTCGTAGGGAATCTTTTATAATGATGATTGTATATCTTGTTCTAATATGGAGATGTATTATGGTTTCATCTAAGGCCAAAGGATAAGCTAGGGCTATTCATGGCTGCAGGAATTGCTATTATGCTTGGGCTGCAGGTTATTGTAAATGTGGCTGTTGTAACCGCATCTATGCCGGCAACAGGTATTACATTGCCATTCGTTAGCTATGGCGGTACATCGTTATGGGTGTTCATGGCATCTATGGGCATAATGCTAAATATATCTAAGCAAGGAAGGGCGAAGTAGAGATGAGAGTAATTTTAACTGGGGGAATCACGGGTGGACATATTTATCCTGCACTAGCGATTGCAGATCAATTCAAGGAAATCGATAGGGATGCAGAATTCCTTTACCTCGGTTCTGATGAGGGTATGGAACGCTATATCGTACCCAAAATACGGATATGACCTAAAGTATATAGACTCCAGATGGTTTGATAGAAGCAGTCCCTCTTAAGCTCGCTAAGACACTTTTCAAAAATGAACGTGGAAAGAGACAGGCGATTAACGTAATGAAGCAGTTTAAGCCTGATCTTGTCGTAAGTACGGGCAGTTTTGTAAGTGTGCCGGTAGTGCTCGCAGCTAAAGCCCTTAAGATTCCCGTTTATATTCATGAGCAAAACGCTTATCCTGGCGTGGCAAACAAGCTACTTTCTAAGTATGCTAGAAGAGTGTTTCTAGGGTTTGAGGCAGCACGAAAGTACTTCCCTGGTGAGAAGGTAGTATATACAGGGAATCCAGTTAGAAACGAATTTGGAGAGCAAAACAGAGACCTTGCTCGTTCTGAACTAGGCATCGCACAGGATGATTTTGTTGTATTGATTTTTGGAGGCAGTTTAGGTGCCGAAACTATTAACGACATCGGACTTGCGATAATAAACAAATATGGAGATGATAGAAATGTAACTATCCTGTTCGGCACAGGAAAGGACTATTATGAACATGTCAATAATAGACTAAAAAGTTGGCGGCAAGGAAGTACCTGCAAATGTCAGATTGATGCCATATATATCTGAGATGGCAAAGATGCTGTCTGCAAGCAACGTAATCATCTGTAGATCAGGTGCACTTTCAACAGCAGAAGTAACTATGGCTGGACGAGCAGCTATTTTTATTCCATCACCAAATGTAACGGGTGATCATCAATATTACAATGCGAAAGCCGTGGCTGATAACGGTGGGTCGTCCTTATCACTGAAGACGGTGATGTAGAGCTCAGGGTGCTCAATGCATTAAAAGCTCTTAGAACAGATGGCGCTCTTTTAGAGGAGATGGAAGAAGGAAGCTATAAATCAGCTCCTGTTGATGCTGCAAAAATAATTTGTGAAGAGATAATTAGTGACGTAAAAGCTAGACGAAGATAGGGGTTTCAATGAAAAAGGATAAGAGCACTAAGCCTGAACTGAGTAAAGAAGAATACCTTAAATCGCTTTTTAACGGTGCTAAAGATGAACTAGAAGCATATATAGTATCTAATGATCAGTTAGCTGCTGACGAAGAACCAGAGCAGGCTGACAAGGAAGATGAAAAATCAGAAAATAAGAATGAAGCAGATATACAAAATGGTCTGGAAATCGATTCTGAACTAGGAACACCGAGTGTTTCTAATACCAATAATGGTACAGATACACCTGAGAACTTCGATAATGATGGAAGTGATAATAATCAATCTTTAGAGGATCCTTCATTGGAAAGAGAGACATCTGACGCAGGGGTTTCACAGAATAATGGAAACGAAAAACCTGACGAAAAAGAGTCTAATGTAAATGAAGAAATAGAGAGCCCGGCTGATAGAAAAACAAAATCAGATATTGATGATATAGAGAAACGCCGGATGAAGCGCAAAAGAAAGCTTAAAATGCCAGGTTTTTTTACGAGAATCTTTATCATTCTAGGGGTTATAATTGCAGTTACAGCGTTTTCTTTATCAAGTTTCTTTACAGTAGATACAATTGATGTTCAAGGCAATAAATACTTCACCGATGAAGAGATTTCAAATATGGCGCATGCTAGTACAGGGCAGAACATCATTTACAAACTTAATAAAGGGAATATGCTTAATTATCTCGAAAAAAACCCATATATAGAGGAAGCCAGAGTTTATAGAAAGTTGCCGAGTACAATTGTTATAAATGTAAAAGAGAGAATTCAGATTGCTGCCCTGACTTATGGAGATCAGTTCCTGATAATAGATAATAAGGGCACGCTGCTGAGAATAACTAAAACAAAGCCGAAACTAACAATTGTCACAGGGTTTAAGGTTAAAAAGGTTAAGCTTGGAGAGCCTGTAGAGGTTAATAGCCCAGATTTATTCAAAGAACTATTATCTCTTCTTAAGTCTATGGAGGCAGGGGATGTTTACTTCACTAAAATAAATATCACAGAGCTATTTATAACAGCAAATGTATATGATTCACTGGTTGTGAAGAGTAAATATAAGGACCTTAAAGATAATATCGATAAAGGACGACTACATAAGGTGCTCGATGAACTATTCAAACGAAATATTAAGCGCGGTACAATTACAATTTCGTCCGATGGGTATGCATCATTTACACCCGAACTCTAAAATGACAGATATTAATTATTTGTTAATCAAAAAAACAATAAAAAAACCATGTATTTTGTGGTATGAATGCAAAAAAGAACCGTATATATAGTGCATTGTGTGATTCAATATGATATTATTAGTTAGATTTAGTCGATAATAGGAGGGGCTTTATGATGGAATTTGTTTCAGACTTCGTATCCAGCACTGATAATGCTGCGATTATCAAAGTCGTAGGTGTAGGCGGCGGCGGTTGTAACGCCATCAATAGAATGGTTGACGAGAATCTTCAAGGTGTAACCTTTATTGCGGTTAACACTGATAAGCAGGCTCTTGCAAAATGCAAAGCTGAAGTAAAGATTCAGATAGGAGAAAGTTAACTGGAGGTCGTGGTGCGGGTGCTAATCCTGAGATTGGTCAGAGAGCAGCTGAGGAGACCCTAGAGGAGATTTCAGGTTATCTGCAGGATGCAGATATGGTATTTGTAACTGCTGGCATGGGTGGCGGAACTGGTACAGGTGCTGCGCCAATTATCGCTAAAGCTGCGATGGACTGTGGCGCGCTAACAGTTGCAGTAGTTACTAAGCCATTCTCGTTTGAAGGTAAGAAGCGTTGGAACAGAGCGACAAAGGGTATACAGTATTTGACTAATTTTGTTGATTCTCTTGTTATCATTCCTAACGATAGACTTATTGATTCGAGCGAAAAGAACACGACAATGCTTGAAGCATTCTCAATGGCTGACGATGTACTAAGACAGGGTGTACAGGGTATTTCTGATCTTATTTCTGAATACGGAATCGTTAACGTTGACTTTGCAGATGTTAAGACGATTATGGAGGGCAGAGGAGTTGCTCACATGGGCGTTGGTATCGGTACAGGCGACAACAGAATTGAAGATGCCGTTAGAAATGCTATCGAGAGTCCTCTTCTTGAGACATCAATCGATGGAGCTAGATCCATACTTCTATATGTTTGTGGTGGATATGACATGGGTATGCAGGATATCAGCAAGATTGCTAGCAAGATTCAAGATGAGGCTGATCCTGATGCTAACATCATATTTGGAGCTACAGTCAATGAGAATATGAACGATAAAGTGTCTATTACGCTTATCGCAACAGATTTTACAAGCGGTGGGCTTTCTGCGCCAATCAATGAGACTCCTGAAGTTGCATCACCTAGTGTTCGTGGAACACGTGTTAATGTCGATGGACTTGAAGGTCAGATTGTTGACATGAGCGACTTCATGAAGGAAGACCATAAGGACAATAGCGGATTATCTGACTTTGATGTTCCTGATTTCCTTAAGTAGTGGAAACTTATAACGAATATGGCAGGAAGACTAATGAGTCGTATCGATTCATTAGTTCACCTGACAATGATAAGATACGCCTTATTAATAAACTTGGTAGAAAAAAATACCGTGATAAGCATGGTGAATTCGTTATTGAAGGAATCAACCTTGTAAGAGCGGCACTAAGTAAAGCGCAGCATATAAAACTCGTTCTCATATCAGATGATTTTGATTACAGAGAGATTGCTGATGAGCTAGCCGAAGGCGTTGAATATCGCGATATATACCTGATTCCACGCTATCTATTTGATAAGATAAGCGATGCGGAAAATGGATCTGGGATTATTGCGGTCGTTGATAAAATCTCCTATAGGCTGGATGCCATAGACAGTTTAAAATCTATTGGCACAAGTAATATTCTCGTGCTAGATAGACTTCAGGATCCAGGCAATATAGGGACTATGATTAGGACTGCTGTTGCGACAGGCTATTCAATTGTTGCGACAATAAGGGTACTGCAGATATCTTTTCGCCTAAGGTGCTTCGAGCATCAGCAGGAATGATATTCGGAATTTCTGTTGTGGAACTCGATGATGTTGATGAATTAAAGACTTTAACGACCGTGCTTGATAAGAAAATTGTAGTCACAGATCCAAGAGAAGGGTGTCCTTATTATGAGTGTAACCTTGAAAAGGATATAGCACTTATTATAGGAAATGAAGGCAATGGTATCAGTGACGAGATTATGGAATGTTCCGATGTCCGTGTGACTATACCAATGCAAGGTGAAGTTGAGTCGCTTAATGCAGCGATATGTGCTTCGATACTCATGTACGAGGCGGTAAGGGCTGCTGAGGGATAATACGGATACAACGTTTATAGCAGAATGGAGTATATTATGGAAAAATGCAAAGCAGACGTTACAATCTGTGGCAATGACTATGTCCTATCTGGAGATAAGAGCGAGGATAAGATTAAGGAAATTGCTAAGTACGTAGACGATGAGCTTAGACATACCAGCAAGATGCTTAATAGCAATCCAAATTACAGAAGTGCAGTTTTGACAGCTATCAACTTAGCTGAGAAACTCATGGATAATAGTGATTTGTTGCTTAAGCTGCAGACTGAGAATCATCAGCTTGATAACGATGTTAAGCACTATATCTCACTCTGGGAGGATGCTAAGCTACAAGTATCTGATCTGAAGGATAAGATGACAACTGCGTCAGATATGAATGTTCAGGAGAGTGAGAAGTATAAAGCTCTAGAGACTAAGTGTTCGGAGCTTGAAAGTGCTTACTTTGATCTCCAGATGGAGAATACTAATCTCAAGAACGAAATTAGAAACTTACAGAAGTTTCAGAGGCGAGAATGAATAAGAAGGTTTTAAATCTTCTGGAGTACAACAAAAATAATAGACCTTCTTTCCGCTCAGGCTGGGTCAGAACTTGCGCGAGAGCGCATTAAAGGATTCGTGCCTATGTCCAATATGCGGATGGTTAAGGAAGCATTAACGGAAACTACGGAAGCAGTTTCCGTTATTCTATATAAAGGCAGTATTCCGGTTGGAGAAATTGGGGATATTAGAGGTCTGCTAGATATTGTACAAAAGGGCAGATCCCTCTCGATGAGGGAGCTTCTTGCTATCAATCGCAGCCTAGCTGGTGCAAGGGAAGTTAAGGACTTCCTGTCTTATGATGTTCCTGAAATCCCTATGATTGGTGAGATAAATTCGCTAATTGCTCCAAATACCAAGCTGGAGAGCGAGATAAACCGCTGCATACTGTCTGAAGATGAGATGGCAGATAATGCCTCTCCTGAACTAAATAAGATTAGACGAGAAATCAGGAACAAAAATGAGAGTATACGTCGAAAAATTGATAGCTACACTAGTGCAGGAAACAACAATTCATACCTTCAGGATTCAATAGTAACTTTAAGGAATGGCAGATACGTAATACCTGTTAAGCGAGAATACAGTAGCAAGGTACCTGGTCTCATCCACGACCAGTCTAAAACAGGTGCTACGTTCTTTATTGAACCACAAGCTGTAGTAAGTCTTAATAATGAACTTAGAGAACTGGAATTAGCCGAGCAGCGAGAAATTGAGCGAATCCTTCAGGTGCTATCAGACAGAGTAGGAGAGCATTATAACGAGCTCAAAAATAATCAAGAACTTCTAGTGAAACTGGACGTTATAAATGCAAAGGGGCGTCTTGCGGTTAAGATGGATGCGACTGCTCCAAACTGAATCAAGATGGGTTTCTCTATATTCGTGCGGGTAGACATCCACTGCTCGATACAGAGAAAGTGGTGCCGATTGATATAACTCTAGGTGATGGATATGATTCACTTCTGATTACTGGGCCTAATACAGGCGGTAAGACTGTAACTCTTAAGACTATTGGATTATTCATCCTTATGACAGAGTCTGGTCTACACGTTCCATGTTATGAAGAGAGCAACATTCCGATCTTCAAGGAAGTTTATGCAGAAATTGGGGATGAGCAGAGCATCGAAAATAATCTGAGCACATTCTCCTCTCATATGCTCAATACTGCAAATATCATTGCAAATGCAGACAAAGACTCGCTAGTACTACTCGACGAAGTGGGGTCCGGAACTGATCCCGCTGAGGGAGCGGCGCTTGGTGTCGCTATGCTTGAAGCCTTGAAAGAAAAAGGTGCACATATCGTTGCGACCACCCATTATACGGAGCTCAAGAAATATGCACTTTCTACGGATGGCGTTGAAAATGCATCGATGGAGTTCGATATGGATGCACTTGCACCGACATATAGGATTAAAGTTGGACTTCCTGGAAAGTCTAATGCATTTGAAATTTCGAGAAAACTCGGCCTTGAACCTAGTATTATCGATAGAGCGATATCTCTGATGAATGAAAGTGATATCGAGTTTGAGGGTGCGGTATCTAGAGTAGAGGAAGATCAAAAGGAAGTTATTATAGAGCTTGAAAAAGCCCGCATCAAAGCAGCAGAAGCTGAGAAAAAACTTAAGGAAGCGGAGGAAAAGCTTGCGAAAGCAAAGGAAAGCAAACATAAGATAATTGAAGAAGCTAAGGAAGAGGCTCGTGCTATAATCAGCGATGCAAATAGGACTGTCAAGGAAGTGAGCAAGGAGCTCAGAAAGGCAGCCAAGGAGGGCAGGAATAATTCTTCGTCTGTTGTTGCAGAAAGCAAGCGTAAACTTAGGGAGAAGTCAATTGAGAATGCCGTTGCTCCACGCAAGATCAAGAATTTAAACGTTCCGAGGGCGGATGATTTGAAGCCTGGAACTAGAATTAAGCTACTTAAGCTCGGTCAGAATGGTGAAGTTGAAACATCGCCAGATTCCTCCGGGAACCTGACAGTGAGAATCGGAGCACTCAAGATGGGTGCAAAGATTAAGGATGTTATGATTATCGAGAATAATAAACCTGGCACAAAAGAACGTAATCGTAGGAGCTACGCCAAGATGAATACATCAAAGGCAAAGACAATATCACCATCTATCAACGTGATAGGGAAAAGCTTAGACGATGCGGAACTTGAAGTTAACAAGTATATAGACGATGCTTTTTTATCAGGTATAAATGAAGTGCAGATTGTGCACGGCAGAGGTGAGGGAATACTTCGTAATGGCATCAGGAATATGCTTAAAAGAAATGGCAACATCAAGTCTGTATCAGGCGCTTCATATGATCAAGGTGGAGAAGGCGTAACTGTGGTCACCTTTATAGACAAATAATGACCTTTGCTCCTTTTAATAGGTTACTAAAATGCTGATTTTGATATATAATTAATTGATTAAAGTTTTATTCTGGAGATTTTGTAAATGTTCGTCGTTAGCAGCTGCCTTATAGGCAATAATTGCAAAGTATAATGGTGGTAATAACTATAACGAGGAAGTTGTTGAATTCTGCCGTACCCACGAATTTGTTTTTAGTATGCCCAGAGACTTCAGGCGGGCTAAAGGCGCCGAGAATGCCAGCAGAGCAACAGTACATAAAAGGCTTCTGATGGGAATTTGGAAATTCGTGTAATAGATAAGGAAGGTAACGATTTAACAGATAATTTCCACAAAGGTGCAGTTGTTTCACTAGAGTTAGCCCTTAAGCAGGCTGATGAGCTAGGGTGAAGAGATAGAAGGAGCTATACTCAAGGCTAATAGCCCATCGTGCGGTAGTGACCATATCTATGATGGAACATTTACAGGAACCCTGATTTCTGGGGATGGCATCTTTGCCAATCTTCTCAAGAAACGAGGGATACCAGTTATGAGTGAGAATAATTTTAAAGAGAAGGTATAAAGAGGAGAAGTCCGAGTAATGATCGACTATAAGGTACAGATTGCACAAATTATTGCTAAGCAGGAAATTGGGTTAACTGCCGAAGAAATTGCCGAAATGATTGAGGTTCCAACCGATCCTAAAAATGGTGATTTTGCATTTCCTTGCTTTAGATTAGCGAAGACGATGAGAAAAGCTCCGCAGATGATCGCTGCTGATGTTGCATCGTCAATCGAAAATGAATCTATCTTTGATAAGGTTGAACAGGTCAATGCATATGTGAATATGTTTATCTGTAAGGATGCGTTTGTGCGAAATGTCGTTTCGGAAGTTGTTTCCCTTGGATGTGAATACGGTAAATCTAATGTTGGCGAAGGGAAAACGGTAATAGTAGAGTTCTCATCACCTAACATCGCTAAGCCATTCCATATCGGACACATCAGAAGCACGGTTATCGGAAATTCAATCTACAAGCTGTATGATGCCACTGGTTATGATGTTGTTAGAATCAACCACCTCGGAGACTACGGTACACAGTTTGGGAAGATGATTGTTGCTTATAGGCTTTGGGGAAGCGAGGAAGAACTAGAAAAGAATCCTATAAAATCACTTCTTAAATACTATACGAAGTTTCACGAAGAAGCTGAGAAGGACCCTAGCCTAGACGATAAGGCTAGAGAGACTTTTGCCAAGCTAGAGAACGGTGAACCCGAAGAGGTTGAGCTATGGAAAAGATTTAGAGAGCTAAGCCTCGAAGAGTTTAGCAGGGTTTATAAGATGCTTGACATCGAGTTTGATTCATATGCAGGTGAGAGTTTCTATTCTGATAAGATGCCAGCAGTTCTGAAGGAGTTAAAGGATAAGAACCTTATGCACGAATCGAGAGGTGCTCAGATAGTAGACCTCGAAGATTACGATATGCCTCCAGCTGTTATCACGAAGTCTGATGGTTCGAGTCTATATGCTACTAGAGATATTGCTGCTGCTATTTATAGAAAGCAGCACTACGATTTCTACAAGAACATCTACGTAGTAGCAACACAGCAGAATCTCCACTTTAAGCAGTGGAAACAGGTCCTAGCCTTGATGGGATATTCATGGGAAAAGGATTGTATCCACGTTCCATTTGGTCTAGTAAGCCTTGAAGAAGGCACGATGTCTACTCGCAAGGGGAGAGTGGTATTCTTAGAGGATGTACTTAATAAAGCCGTTGAGAAGACTAGAGAGATAATCTCGGAGAAGAATACCAGTGGTATTGATATCGATGAGATTTCTAAAGAAGTAGGAATTGGCGCAGTTATATTCCAAGAACTGTCTAACAACAGGATTAAAGATTATGTATTTTCATGGGATAAGATTCTTAACTTCGATGGAGAGACAGGACCTTATGTTCAATATACACATGCTAGAGCATCTAGCGTCCTAAGAAATGCATCGCAGCAGGAACTAGACAGGATTAAGAGTTGTGATATCAAAGATTTTAGCTATGTAACATCAGATAGTGCTTATGAGCTAACTAAGCTGATTTATAGGGTGCCAGAGGTTGTAAGAGAAGCTGCAGCTAAGTATGAACCATCAATTCTTACGAGACATCTTATAGACATCGCACAGAGCTTTAATAGGTTCTATCATGATGAACATATTTTAGTGGATAATGAGGAAGAGAAAGTTGAAAAGCTAGCGCTAGTATATGCTGCTAAGGTTACAATTGCTAACTGTTTAGCTATTTTGGGTATAAAAGCGCCAGATAAAATGTAGGGGAGACAACGATGAAGCTATTGCTCAGCACAGTCAAGACAGATTGCTTTGATTCAAAGCTAGCACTCAAGAACATGTATAATGTCGTTGGGAACGCACCGTTAGAGGTGACTCTCAAGGAATTTGAATTGAGTGAAGATGACCAGAGGATTTATGAAGAATTGCTTGATAAGAAGTACAGTATCCTGTATTTCCATGCTGATGAAATCAATGAATCCAAGATAGTGCACATTTGCGAGATGATTAAGAAGGCTATCCCAAGCTGTATTACAATTATCGGTGGTAAGGAAGTGAGTTTTGAGACTCGTGAATTCATGCTAGCACACCCAGAGGTGGACTACGTTTTCCGCGGTGAAGGCGAGAAGGTTATGTTTGACTTCGTGCGTTCGATTATCACGTATAGTTTTAATTTTGAGAGCATAGATGGACTAGCTTATAGAGAGAATGATGAGATTCTTGTAAATAAGATTGGCGAGCCGATTCGTTATGAAGATATTCCATTTGCATATGATAAGTTTGAAGTTCAGGAAGGTGAGACGGTATATTACGAATCGTCTAGAGGTGTTCCCGATACTTGCCACTATTCTCAGTGCATGCCAGGTATGTCTCTGCGTTCCTTATCACTAAACAGAATTTGTAATGAACTCAGATACTTCCTCGTCAAGAAAGCCTGCAGAGTTGAGTTTGTGGAAAAATGGTTTAACTATGATGTTTCTAGGGCTTATAGGATCTGGGAATATCTTATTAACAACGATAATGGGTTTACGTCGTTCTCGTTCGATGTGAATGGTGATTTGCTAGATGAAGAAACGGTTGAGCTGCTTAGCGAGGCAAGAGAAGGTTTATTCCACTTCAATATAGATATCGAGAGCACCAATGCAGTTGCACTAGCGGCAGCCGGGCGTAAGGAAAATATATATCAGCTTATGTATAACGTATCTAAACTTTTGCAGAACAGCAAGGTTAATGTAAGGGTTATACAGCGAGTAGGGCTACCAGGTGAGACGATAGAATTATTTGAAAGATCGTTTAACAAGATATATAACCTAGGGGCTGATGAGTTTGACATTAAAGTTCTTCGCATTAAGAAAGGGACGATGTTTAGGCAGAATGCTGATGAGTTTGGCTATGAATACAGCAGAGAATACCCTAATGAAGTCATAACTAATGATTACATTTCAGCTGCTAATATAGTTAGAATCAAGCTAGTTGCTGAAACGGTGAAACGTTTCGAGCATGGCTTTGAAAGATTCTATCAGCAAGATATTGTTCGATGCTGGCATGAAGCCATTCGCATTTTTTTCGATGGACTTACGTCATTCATAATGGAGAAACGATCTTTACATGCAAGCTAGGCAAAAGAGGAGAATCTTTATAGGGTTCTTTATACGTATGCTGCAGAGATATATGATAAGAATGAGGATACGCTGAAGCTACAGGTGCTTCAAGAAGTGCTACACAGCGATATGAACAACAATGTTTCGCAAGATGTGATTAGAAGACTAGAACGTAAAGGTTGGGAAATACATGTCAAAGCAAAAAGCTAAACAAGATCGCATCGCAAAATACCTCCAGAATTTAAATGGGGGTATTTTGTTTGATGAACTATCAGATAAATACTTAAAAGAGGCAGGAGTGTTTGAAATACTTCACGGCATTCCTGTTCCTATTTGCAGCTGGAGTGAGTGACGAGCTTACAACACTGACAATAGCTTTTGGTATGGCAAGAGTAATCGGAGCAGATACCAACTTTAAATATAGGGATAGCTACATAGCCTATATTAAACATATATTCGGAGAAGAAGCGAGTAAAGCGCTTATTGCAGAGGGTGCCAAGTATGGTCAATCTGAAAACTACGATGTTGCTGCGATGTTCTTTAGAGCAGTACTGATATTTGATCCTAAGTCGCGGGATGCACTTTACCTATACGGCAGGGCTTGTAAGGATGCATATGAACAAGAAGATGAAGATGAATCTTATATTGGAAGTTTTAAAGCCGAGTCACTCGAAGTATTTGAACTTCTAACTATGATCCATCCAGACTTTGCAATGGGCTACTACTTCCTTGGTTATGGATATGCGAACATGGGACTATACACGAAGGCAAGTCTTACGTGGGAATCATTTATAGAACTGACAGCAGCCTCTGGAGATTCTGAAATTGAAGAGCTTCGTAGTGAGATTTTCGAGAGATTGGACACACTCGAAGAACCAGTGAAGATAGAGGAGGGGTAAACTGCGTACTTAGCGGAGACTATTTAGGAGGTCTTGAGATCCTATCTAGATACAAGGATGGAAATTATCGTGATTGGTGGCCTCTATGGTACTACATGGCGGTATGTGCAGCATCTCTAGGTGAAGCAGAGTCAGCGATTGATTATTATAAGCAGGCGCTGATTTATACTCCTAGTAATACAGATATTATGGAGGAACTAGCCTCGGTTTATACTGCGATAGGAGATCAGGTAAATGCTTCTAAGTATTTAAATAAGATCGATATAGTTAAGAATAATATAGAACAAGAAAAATTCTAAGGATTGGGAATGCAACATTTTTTTAGACATACATTAGATGGTGACCCACACCTAAACATGAAACTGATATATGCGGGTCTAGTTATCGCAATAATTATTGCATATAGATTTAGAAAAAATGATAAATTGCTGAAAGTATTGCTAGCTACCAATGTGCTACTTCAGATTATACTATTTATCTGGTACCTGGGGTATAAGGAGCTTTTTATAATGGAAGGGCTGCCTTTATATCACTGCAGGATTGCTGTGCTTATGATGGCAGTGGGATATGTAGCAAAGAAACCGGTGATTTCTAGGTACTTTGCGTGGCTTGGAATAATAGGAACCATAATAGCGTTTGGCGTACCGGATCCATCTGACTATTTGTGGCCGCATCTAACTAATATTACATTCATATGCACTCATTATCTAATCGCTATGAGTTCACTTATTATTATTTCTAGGAATGAAGTAAAGCTAAATTTAGAGATGTAGTATTGATTACATTTATTATGAATTTAGTGATTATGATTGCAAATACGATTCTTGGAAGCAACTATAGTTACTTGATGAAATTGCCTCCAGCACTTCCTATTGAAGTCAATAAGTATATTATATTCACGATAATGACTATACTTCTAATAATTGGTGAAATGCTTCTAGATAAAATATCTGTGGCAAAAACGAATAAGGGTGTAAGCGACCTAAGTGCATAGTTACCTAGGTCGCTATAAAAGCACGATATTTACATAAAACCGCTTGACAGCCTATTATGTGTAGTGTAAAATAAGGAAGTCGCAAATGCGGGATGATGTTCCGAGGTAGCTCAATGGCAGAGCAACCGGCTGTTAACCGGTAGGTTGTGGGTTCGAGCCCCACCCTCGGAGCCATTGAATTTGTGCCGGAATGGCGGAATTGGCAGACGCCCGGGACTTAAAATCCCGTGAGAAGTGATTCTCGTACCGGTTCGACCCCGGTTTCCGGCACCAATTATAGATATCGCGGGGTAGAGCAGTTGGTAGCTCGTCGGGCTCATAACCCGGAGGTCGCAGGTTCAAGTCCTGTCCCCGCAACCAACGAAAAGTAACGACTTTGGAGTAATCTGAAGTCGTTTTTTATTATTAAAATAATTGTTGTTTAATATCCTGTTTTCTGATAAGATAATCTGCCTTGCAGTTATAGCGTGCAAGCGAGGTAATCTTGGTATGAACAATAAAACTATTAATAAACATTATGTCTATAGTAAGTATATGGATAACAATCTGCCTGATAAGACAGTCTTAGATGTTTCAGATAAGTTTAAAAGCATTCTAGGATTCAAAATAGAAAATATTACTTTTAAAAGAAATGACTTTAAAATCGAATCAAGAGGATATCGCAATCCTACAGTTTCATTACACCTCGAAAAAGAGAGGAAGGTAGAGTTAAGACTAAAAATATAATCTCGAGTAACGATTTATTTATACAAATGTGTTAGTGAAATGCATGTTGCGGCTGTTGCTGCAGCATGCATTGTTCTATCATTAGGTGAACAAAAAATATAACTATTAAAATACACAGTCCTTACAATTTAGTTTATGTGGGTTATACAGTTCTATACAACTGAGTGCTGATAAGAACTGAGAGCAGGTTGATCTCTCGGTTCAATTCCGAACCTTCATTTACCAGGAGCAGATAATCGTTAATAAGATTATCAGAATCCTTTAATAGGTGGGCACATTTAATTTGAGTATTATCACCAGAAGATTCCGCATCTAATAGCATTTTTTTGATATCAAGGAACTGAGAGTTTTCGTGCTTCTCGAGTGGAACTCTAATCTGATATGAGCAGTTTTCTTTGATGAATTCAGCACTAATAGATGATGCTGTTTCTGGAAAGAAATTAGCGTTTATTGCGAAATCGGTATTATCGGATAGCTTGTGTGGCGCACGGAGCTGCCTGCCCGCCACGGTCAGGCAGCCGGCGGCGAGCCTCGGTCTTGCTGTCAGCTCGCCGCCAGCAGACGGGAGCCCAGCTCCCGTCTGCGCCAGCGCCGCGTCCAAGCGGTGGTTCGAAACAATAGGCGCCATATTCGCATCAGAATCAGCGCTCGCCCCAGGCTCAGAGTTTATACAAGATCGATTACTGCCATCAGATGCTGCGTTCAAATCATAAGCGTTGCTAGCACCATATGCGGTGCGCATATCAGACGTCACATTCGCATCATGAATTCCAGCCCCATTAAAAGCCACCACACCCATTGTCATCGCCTTCGCCGAGCACGGCGCCAAAATTGTTTCGACCGATTATATTGAATAGATGACAGAGTTGTAGGACATCCTCACGGTTATGCGTGAGGATTATCTTCTATTACAGAATCCTGATTAATAGCATATTCGGCAAACAGCTTGACGCTTTCTCGTCCAGATATTACATCTTTTCGGTTTGAACTGATTCCAAAGTGCCGCTCAACATTCTTTTGACTTAACGAACCAATCTGTGATTTAAGACCAGTATTCGACCTTATGAAATTATATAAATCAAATTCATACATATTTAAAACATAAGGGAGATTTTTTTCGTTGCAAGTCGCTGCTTCATGAAATGGGAATATCAAATGAGGCACCATTATATGTGATTAAATAATCGACACTTTCATCTTTAAGAAAATCCATAGTAGCCATAATTACACGGTCTTCCTCATATGGATTTTCAGCAAGAAATTGAGTTATGGTCACGCCTGTGCTATTAGGTATAAGACAAGCCGTCAGAATGATTTTTATTTCCGCGCTGTGCTGAGAGTACTGGTTGTTTCAATATCAAATATGCATGGCTTTTAGTCCGCCGTGATACAAATCGAATATTTGTCCTGAGTAAATATAAGTGTTATAAAGATCTAGTAAAATTTTTTTCATGTCTTTATTTTTTTAGTTATGCCCAAAAACTGGCATATAAGTGCTTATTAAGAAATATAATAATATCTAATATCTAAATCTGTCATTAATTGAAATGATATCTGCTATGTTTTATTACTATAATTCATTAGCATAAAAGTAAAACAGACTACAGGGGAGTAGTCTGTTTTTGTAAAAAAAGGGTATTGGGACTAGAGATTAAGAGATTGCCAGGAGACAATCTCTATAAATGATTATAGTCGCTCTTTGTACATTTTTGCAATACTTAATGTGATAATAATTATACTAGTAACATAATTAATATTTTTTTAGTGAATGATTATTCGATTGATTTATGTGATGAAAAAGTGAATTTTACAGGAATAAATAAAAAAGGGGACAACTTTCGGCTTGCAAGTTTAGCTGAATCACACCTCCAAAAGCTAGCATGTCTAACTTTTGGGGTTCAAACTAAAGCGTTAAGTAGTCCTCTTATCATAAGATGCATATAAATTATTTTTTATACATTGAACAAGAAGTGAATTACATCTCCGTCCTGTACGACATAGTCCTTACCTTCGGATCTAATTAGACCTTGCTCACGGGCTTTGCCGAGGCTGCCACCACATTCTATTAACCTGTCGTATGCAATGGTCTCAGCTCTTATAAAACCTTTCTCGAAGTCTGTATGTATCTTTCCGGCCGCCTGAGGAGCTTTTGTTCCTTTTGTAATTGTCCAAGCTCTAACCTCTGGGCTCGCCTGCGGTCAGGTAAGATATTAAATTAAGCAGGGCATAGCTCGCTTTTATTAGCTTGTCTAGACCAGATTCCTCTATGCCTAGATCTTCAAGGAACATCTCCCTTTCATCATCTTCAAGAGCAGCCATTTCAGCTTCAATTTCCGCACAAATCTTTACGCAACCTGCCCCCTCAGTAGCTGCAAATTCAGAGACTTTAGTCCATACTCATTATCTTCACTTGCAACTTCATCCTCGGAAACGTTAGCGACATAGATTACTGGCTTATAGGTAAGCAGGTCCATAGATGAAATGATTTCTTTCTCTTCATCCTCGAGCTCCATAGCGCGAGCGCACTTACCTGTTTCAAGCCATGCTTTAACTCTTTCGAGCAGTGCGACCTGCTTGCCGAGAGTTTTATCGGCCTTCATGTTTTTGTTAAGTTTTACGATGGCTCTTTCCAAGACCTCTAAATCGGCAAATATGAGCTCGGTATTAATCGTATCTATGTCATCTAGTGGATCGATGTGACCATTTACGTGGACTATATTGTCATTCTCAAAGCATCTTACAACATGAACGATAGCGGAAACCTCGCGGATGTGACCAAGGAATTTATTTCCAAGACCCTCACCCTTTGAAGCACCCTTAACGAGCCCAGCTATATCACAAAATTCTATAGTCGTGTAAATGGTCTTTTTTGCCTTGTAGATATCCGTCAGCACCTCCAGTCTTTTATCTGGAACAGTTACAACACCAACATTTGGCTCAATTGTACAGAAAGGGTAGTTAGCAGCTTCTGCACCAGCCTTAGTGATTGCGTTAAATAATGTGCTTTTTCCTACGTTAGGTAGACCAACAATGCCTAGTTTCATTTTTTTACCTCTTATAAATTATTCTTAATATTATAATCGTTTCTTTTCCGAAGATATACATATAATGCGATTGAAACGATAAAGATAACTATGCTTATAACTTGAGCCTGCCTCAAGAAACCAATCATCAAGCTGTCTGTTCTTAATCCTTCTACCAGGAACCTCTCTGGCGCATACAGAAGTCCATATAGACATGCAACCTGCCCAGGGAATTTTCTATGCTTAAAAATAGATGAGAGGATAATAAAAATAATAAAACACCATATCGATTCATAGAGAAAAGTAGGGTGTACCGATTTCCCGTCTATTATTATTGCCCATGGAAGGGTTGTTTCAGTGCCGTACGCTTCATTGTTGAAAAAATTTCCCCAGCGGCCTATCGCTTGTGCTAAAGCAACGGAAGGGAGGATTAGATCAGCAACAGCTATAAAGCTAATTTTCTTATACTTACAAATAGCGTATGCTGCAATAGAACCGAAGATTAAACCACCGTGTATTGCCAGACCTCCGCCGCGAATATCAAAAATTTCTGAAGGTGAATAGCTATAGTAATTCCAGTTGAATATAACATAGTAAATTCTTGCCCCAAGTATTCCAAGTGGGAGAATACCCAAGACTATATCTAATACATCTTCAGAAGCTAATCCATATCTTGGTGCACGCTTATAACTTATAAATAGCGCAAGGAGTGCGCCCGAGGCAATTAGTATGCCATACCATCTTATATCGAAGCCTGCTATTGAAATTGCAATTGGACCTGGTGATGTCACAGAAACCTCCAATACAAAGTTGATTTTTAAAAAATATACTAGGATAGTATATCATAAATGAGCTAAATTAACGAGATTATCACAGAAAATGAAGATGAAGTATTGACAAGAATAATGACGTTTGGTAATATAATTTGGCGACACATTAGTGCGTATATGGCGGCGTAGCTTAGCTGGCTAGAGCGTCCGGTTCATACCCGGAAGGTCGATGGTTCGAGTCCATCCGCCGCTACCATTTGGACGCTTAGCTCAGCTGGGAGAGCATCTGCCTTACAAGCAGGGGGTCATAGGTTCGAGCCCTATAGCGTCCACCATTTTTTGGCCGGGTAGTTCAGTTGGTTAGAATGCCAGCCTGTCACGCTGGAGGTCGACGGTTCGAGCCCGTTCCCGGTCGCCAATTTTTAAAATCGATATGGTGGGTATCGTCAAGCGGTTAAGACCCAGGGTTGTGGCTCCTGTATGCGTGGGTTCGAATCCCACTACCCACCCCATTAACTCTTACATTTTAATATTGGGGTATCGCCAAGCGGTAAGGCAACGGACTCTGACTCCGTCATTCACAGGTTCGAATCCTGTTACCCCAGCCAATAATGGCGACATGGCCAAGTGGTAAGGCAGAGGTCTGCAAAACCTTTATCCCCAGTTCGAATCTGGGTGTCGCCTCCATAACTGAAACAGCTGAACGATTAGTTTAGCTGTTTTATTTTGTTTTGACATGAACACCTCGTTGTGATTTAATTAATAGGTATAGATTTTACAAAATTCATTTAAATTAATAATTAAGTAAGGAATTGTAGACTTGAGAAACAAAAATGTAGTGCAAAATCTCGCTGATAAGAAAGTTGGTACTGGCAAGCGAGCTAAGATAATCATTGCGATTATTGCATTGATTTTTATATGTGTGGGTGCATTTGGAGGCTACAGGTACAGCAATGCGACAACATTCCCTAAGGGAGTAAAAATCGATGGTGTAGATGTATCTGGTCTTAAGACTGAAGCTGCGGTAAAGAAGATTACAGATGCAAATAACTCATTTACAATAGAAGAAGAGGGACAAGAGCCTAAGAAGATAAACACATCCTTTACCTATGATATTAAATCAGCAGTTCGTGCCAAGATAGGAATATCGTCGGTTGATCCAAGGGTATTGATAGGTAAGGGTGTTAGCTATAATATTTCGCTTAAAAACGCAGGCGGAATCAAGGAATCTGCCAAGACTATAGGTGATGCTGTTCCGGATGCTCAGGGTATAAAATACACTGAAGATGCATATATTGATTACAATAACATGAAGATTGTTCCTGAGGTCCAAGGTGACAGTGTTGATTTCACTAAGGTGGCAAAGGACATTGCTGAAAAAAAAGCTTCTGATTATAAATTTAATAAGTATAAGATTGATCGTAAGAAACTTATATCAGAGCCTAAGGTTACTGCAGAATCGCTGAAGGATGAGTTTGAATTTGCTAAGAAGTATATTTCAAAGCCTCTTTATCTAAACACTGTTACCGGAACACCTTATGAGGTGGATCAGAACTCACTTGCAAAGGTTATCCTTTATACAAAGGAAGGACCTAAGTACAGTAAGAAGGGCGCAAAGGAAGTTGCGAAGGGAATAGCAGAAAAGTATGCAGGAAATACTTTAACTGTAAAGACTCTTGCTGGTGATAAGACGCTATATAATAATGCACTTAAGCTCAGTGTAGATGTTGATAAAACTGCGAATTCTATTCTTGAGTCGGCCAAGAATGGGAAAACTGGAACAATTGTGACAGATAGAGCAGCCTCTAGTGGAGATGGTTCTCATCTTGAGATTAATCTTGCTGCTCAAAATGTAAAATACATAAAGAATGGTAATGTGGTATTCACATCATCAGTTGTTTCTGGAGGCCCAGGACATAGGACGAGAACAGGAATATTTAAGATAAACGGCAAGATGCGTAATGTCACGCTTAAAGGTCGTAACGATGACGGTTCAGACTATGAATCACCTGTAAGCTACTGGATGCCTTTCGATGGTGGAAATGGCCTTCATGATGCAACCTGGAGAGGTGCATTTGGTGGAGGTATTTATGTATCTAATGGTTCTCATGGCTGTGTTAATATGCCACCATCAATGGCTGCGCAGTTATTTGGGATTATTCCTGCAGGGACAATAGTATATGTGTATAATTAGCAATATGAGCAGATAGCTCAATATATAAGAGTTTAAAAAATAAATATTTAAAAAGCGCTAGTATCAATTAAAAAATGATTGCTAGCGCTTTTCTGATGCGGCTTTAAAACTTTATATTACTTATGTTCGAGAGCCTTCTTAACTCTATGCTTTCTGAGCGGTGAGTATAGAAGCCCGAGGCTGACATTATAAGCTATAAAAGCATAGACTGAATAAAATGCATGAGCATGCTTGGATTTTAGTGTTTCGCCACGAACGACACCACCACAGCTTATCGAGTTATCTCTGCTTTCGGAAGCCTTGTGAACGGCTGAAATTAAATCATCGCAGCAGTATATATCATCTGAAAACAGAGTATAACCCATGCCAACATACTCGTAATCATGTGAATCGGATCCACCAAATATAGGTTTATGGAAATCTTTAGCCAGAATCTGAGAAAGTCATTTGCAGTTTCAGTTTCGCAAGCGTTAAAACCTTCGATGAAATCAAATTTCTTAACAAGAGCCCTGTTTCGTTTGAGCGTTTTAAAAAGCATCGCACTTGAGCTTCTGGTGCCAAACGGATGAGCAGGACCGACTATGCCTCCGACCTGGTGTACAAGATTAATAAGCTTTTCAACCTTCATTCCACGCATCGTGAGTGCTTTTAAGTGAACGCCATCTGGCAAAATTACGATAAAGTGTCCAGCGTCTCTCGTATCGTATTCGACACCTCTTATTACTCTAAATTTACTGTCAGGATTTTCTATTTTCCAGCGATTATATCCTCGGTAAGAATCATGATCAGTTACAAGCATCCCGTCATACCCTTTTGCAGAAAGCATTTTAACATATTCAGAGATTCTAACTTTGGCATCTATTGAACCATACTTTGTATGGCAATGCATATCGAATTTTAACAAAACAAACTTCCCCTAAAATTAAATTGTTTTGATTATATAACCTTATTATGTCAAAAATATGTAGAAATCAAAGCAAATACAAGTATATTGCATTGTTGTAGATCACTGAATATATATTATTTATATTATTCAAATGATGCTTTGATCAGATTAGCGTCTTCGTCGATTGAATCGAGATATATAACTGGAAGGTAAGAGGCAATTTTTTTCTTGACAGGTTCTCTTGATGCTATTGCCACACCCGCGCCAGCTACATCTATATCGAACTCAGATAGGATTTCTGATACACCCTTCAGGCTTCCTCCTCCGCGCATGAAGTCATCTATGATTATAGCGCGCTTGTTTTGGGAAACTGCTCTTTTTGAGATAGACATTTTTTGTATTCTATCGTATGAGCCTGAGAAGTAATTGATACTAACGGTAGAACCCTCTGAATATTTTTGCCTCGCGCCTAACAACTACCAAAGGCAAATTCATCATAAAAAGCTACATCGGCGGCTAATGATATTCCTTTAGTTTCTACTGTTACGACATAATCAGCATTTAAATTTGCAAATTTGCCTGCAAAAATAAGTGCCCATGCTGCGCGTTAACTGTCCGTCGAACATGATGTCTGAGGTGTATAAAAAGCTTCCTCCGAGAATCCTTGCTGGATTGGATAATTTATTTACAAGAGTCGTTTGTAGCTGCTTCAATCTATCATCTGATAACGCTGGTACATATCTTAATCCGCCGTTTGCTCCTTGGATTGTCTCAATCCTACCGATGCCCTCTGAGGCTATAATCTCTCCGGCAGTCGTAATATCTTCGCTGAGGCTAGATTTTGCAATATCGAATTTAGAGCAGAATTGATTATAAGAATACTGCTTACTTGGGTGAGAAAGAAGCTCGGTAATTAAGCTTCCAACACGCTTATTTTTCTTCATAGCAAATTCCTCCAATAACATTCATTTTTACTGTTATTAGACCAAAAGTCAATTCATGTTCTTATCGTGTTTAATGTCTTTTATTCGTTGAAATCATAGGGATATGCCGTATAATTATTCGAGGTATTAATTAGCTTGGAGGTAAATAAAGTGGCTGACATTTCAAAGTTCAAGAGAATTCATTGCCTGGGTATTGGCGGTGTAGGTCTATCAGCTGTTGCAGAGATATTACAGGATAATGGTCATGTAGTTAGCGGAACAGATATAAATAGATCTGATATTACTGATCACCTGAATAGGATTGGTATTAAAGTGTTTTATGAGCACAAAGCGGAGAATGTAGATGATGTTGATGCTATAGTGTATTCAAATGCAGTATCTGATACTAATCCTGAGATTGTTCGTGCAAAGGAAAGACGAATTCCGATATATTCCCGCGCAGAAGTACTGGGAATGATTATGAGCAACTATAAGCACAGTATTGCTGTATGTGGTACACATGGAAAAACTACTGTTACATCCATGACTTCGCTCATACTTCGTGATGCAAAGTATGAACCAACAATTCTTGTCGGCGGAAATGTTGAGGAGATTAAAGGCAATGTAGAAATTGGTGGCAACAACTATTTTGTTACTGAAGCTTGTGAATACATGGATAGCTTTTTGCATCTTAATCCAACGATAGGGGTGCTTCTCAATATAGATTCAGATCACCCTAGACTATTTTTAAGGATATGGACCATATTGTTAAATCGTTTAAGGAATTCGTTTCTAATATTCCTAAGAGAGGCATTATTATTGCATTTGGGGAGAATCCTTTTGTAAAAAGAAGCACTAAGAGGACTTACGAATGTAATAACGTATGGATACACCGACAGCAACGACTTTTTATGCTGAAAATATTTCGTTTGATGATAGAGGATTTCAGAATATGATATTTGTCATGAAGGCAAGACTCTCTGCCATCTACATTTAGGCGTACCAGGTGAACACAACGTCCTGAACTCGATGGCTGCGTATGTTACAGCTAGATATCTTGGTGTAGACGATGATGTAATCGCTGGAACACTTAAGAAATTCAAGGAACTCACAGACGCTTTTGATTTTTACTGGTGTTACCAAGAAAGGTGTTAAGATAGTTGATGACTACGCTCATCATCCGACAGAAATAAAGGCAACTCTCTCAGCTGCTAGCAAGGTTAAGCATAATAAGCTAAGAGTTGTGTTTCAGCCACATACATATACTAGAACAAAGGCACTTTTTGAAGATTTTGTAGATTCGTTTGACCATGTTGACTCACTTATCATAACGGATATCTATGCAGCTAGAGAGAAGGATGTCTACGGTGTTTCATCATACCAGCTAGTGAATGCAATTAAGGCAAAGTATCCTGATAGGGAAGTTTATTATGTTCAAGATTTTGAGGACATAGTTAAGTATCTTTCTGCTAATGTAGAGAAGGATGATATTGTGATGACGATGGGTGCCGGAGATGTCTATAAGATTGGACAGATGATGCTTGAAGTATAGTGGAGGGATTACATGACTATTGAGGAATATAGGAATTGCGAAAGCGCCAGGCTTGAAGCAAATAAACGTAGGATGGAAGATGACGGAGTTAATTTCGTAGACCTCTACTCTGCGTATATAGATGAAGAGGTTGTAATTGAAAAAGGTGCTACAATTGCTCAGAATGTCACAATCTCAGGCAAATCTATAATTAGAGCAGGTGCTTACATAGGACAATCTTCAGTTCTTAAAGATGCTGAAGTAGGTAGCGGTTCCACTGTTGAAGCATCATATATATACGAGAGTAAGGTCGGAGCGAAGACTAGCGTTGGACCATTCGCTTATATCAGACCGGGCAGTATTATCGGTGACGAATGCAAGGTCGGTGACTTTGTTGAAGTTAAGAACTCTACTATTGGAGATGGAAGTAAGTCCTCGCATCTAACGTATATAGGCGATGCAGATATAGGTAAAAAAATGTAAATCTCGGATGCGGAGTAGTATTCGTAAATTACGATGGTACTAAAAAGTATCGTTCCAAGATTGCTGATGATGCATTTATCGGATGTAATTCAAACCTTGTTTCTCCGGTTGAAGTGGGTGAAGGTGCGTACGTAGCGGCAGCGACTACAGTCACGGAAAATGTTCCAGAAGACGCCCTTTGCATAGGAAGATCGCGAATGACCACAAAGGAAAATTGGGTACGTAATCGTAAAATTTTAAAGAAAGATAATAAATAAAAAAAGATTATATTTTTTTAAGTTCACGTATTGGAGGTAAATAATGAACAAGGTCTTTTTCCGATCTAAAAGCTTTTTTTACATGCAACGCACATCCCGAGCTCGCAAATGAGATTGCTGAATTAATGGGAATTAAAGTTGGAAAATCAACTGTTAATAAATTCAGTGATGGTGAAATTCAGGTAAGTATTTGGGAGTCTGTAAGAGATTGTGATGTATATGTTGTACAGCCGACTTGTGCACCTGTTAATGACCATTTGATGGAGCTGCTTATCATGATTGATGCCCTCAAGAGAGCATCAGCAGGAAGGATCAACGCAGTAATTCCTTACTATGGATATGCGAGACAAGATAGAAAAGCGAAGGCAAGAGATCCAATTACAGCTAAGCTTGTGGCTAACTTAATTCAGGCTGCCGGAGCAGATAGAGTTATCTCAATGGACCTTCACGCTAATCAGATTCAGGGTTACTTTGATATTCCGGTAGATCACCTTCTTGGATTACCGATACTTACAAAGTACTTCAAAGAAAAAAATCTGGATAATGTTGTCGTTGTATCACCTGACCACGGAAGTGTTACAAGAGCGAGGAACATGGCTGAAAGGCTCGATGCACCAATTGCAATTGTAGATAAGAGACGTCCAGAGCCAAATAAGAGTGAGATTATGAATATAATCGGAGATATTGATGGCAAGAATTGTATTCTGTTAGACGATATGATTGATACCGCAGGTACTATTTGCAATGCAGCAAGTGCACTAATTGAACTAGGTGCAAAAAATGTATATGCCTGCGCAACACACGGAGTTTTGTCGGGACCTGCAAAAGAGCGTCTTGAGAAGAGTCCTATACAGGAACTAGTTCTTTTAAATACGCTTCCGATCGATGATGAGAAGAAATTAGACAAGATGACATTTATATCTGTTGGACCAATCTTCTCGGAAGTTATTACAAGGGTTTATCAGGGTGGATCCGTAAGCACTTTATTTGATTAATTGATATAACACTGTGATTTATGGCAACGGAGGGAACTCCGTTGCCAATCTGTCTATTGGAGTAAAAGAGTATGTACATTATTGTAGGACTAGGGAATCCTGGGGATAAATACGCACAGACAAGGCATAATATGGGGTTTAGAGCAATTGATAAGCTTGCCGATGATCTAAATGCTTGCATCACCAAAGCTAAATTTAAGTCACTTATTGGAGAATGCAGAATTGGCACACAGAAAGTGCTTCTTGTTAAGCCACAGACTTATATGAATCTTAGCGGGGATGCTTTGAGAGAGGTAGCAAACTTTTACAAGGTTACTTCAGAAAACATAATAATTATATATGATGATATTGATATTCCTCTTGGAGCTATTAGAATTCGTAAATTTGGTGGTCCAGGTACACACAATGGTATGAGATCAATTGTTAGCCAGCTCGGAACGACGGAATTCCCAAGAATTCGAACTGGCGTTGGTAGTGGCGACGGTTCACTTGTTGATTATGTAATTGGAAAAGTTTCAAAGGATGAGAATGCAATTCTCGATGAAACAGCTGCAAAAGCAGCTAAGGCGGCAAGGGATATTATCGAGGTTGGTATCGATAAAGCCATGAATCTCAACAATACTACTAAAGAAAAAAAGGACTAGATATGAAAAATTAATATCACCGGAGTTAGCGGAAGTAGGGTTGCCTACTATGCAGCCAAGGAGATTGTTAAGAAGAAAAAGACAATGATTATCGTTTCCAGAGCGGATGTTGCGACAAGGCTCAAGGACGATATTTCTTTTTTTGTACAGGACAGAGAAATCTTTATAATGCCTGAAGAAGATGAGCTTCAGATAGTTTATGAGGCGAAAGACAGCAATGCAACTATCCAGAGTTTGAAAGCTCTGGATGCGTTATGTTCAGATGAAGAAGCTGTTGTAATTGCTCCGATTTCAGCAGCTTTAAAATCTCTTCAGCCAGCAAAAAGGTTTATAGACTCAGTTATAAACCTTAAATTAGGTATGAGGATTGATCCGAAAAAATTGAAGAGTGAGCTAGTGTCAATTGGATATACGTCATCTCCAATAGTTGAAGCAGAAGGTGAGTTTAGCACTCGTGGAGGGATAATAGATATATTTTCACCTAACCACGCAGATCCAATAAGGGTTGAGTTTTTTGACGATGAAATAGATTCGATTAGATTCTTTGACTCGGAATCACAGATGTCACTTGAAAATATTGATTTTATCCGCATATGTCCAGCTGCAGAATTTGTGCCTACTGAACGAGAACGCCTTGATGTGCTTCCCTTGATAATTGGTGAATATGATAGGCGTCTTGATGAACTGACTACTCAAAGTGGTGATAAAAAACTAGCTGATGGCAGAATAGAGAGAATCGAAGATCTTAAGAGCCGCATTACAGAGATGTTCACGGAATGCACCAATGTGCAAATATTTGCCAACTATCTAAAGTATTTCAATCTAAAGTCCGAAAGGCTATGGGATTATCTGGGATTATCAGACAGTTCGAACCTAATGATATATGATCCAAATAGAATAGAAACTGAGATTCCGGAGCACGAGGAAAAAAACGATCTTAAGAAATTGTATGACAGGGATCTTATCGTATTCACACCATTTCCAGAACCTATAAAGGAGATTGATGAATTTAATAGAGTCATAAATGTAACTAGCAGACAGATTGCGAGCTTTAACGGGCAGATGGAACTCTTTGGAAGAGAGATGAGAAGACTGTCCAAAGAAGGATATGAAGTCCATATAGTTTCTAATGAGCGCGCGAGACACGAACGCATTCGTGATTATTTAGAAGATGCCAAGATTTTCGGACATTTTAGATATGATCTAGGACTTCTTGGATCAGGAATGATGCTCGATGACGAAAAGCTTTGCTATATAACGGATGCAGATATTTTTTTCCCAATATAAGAAAAAGTACAAAAAGAAAGTTGCGTCGTAAGACGAAGAAACAAGATTTTTTAGATCTTCACGCTGGTGACTATGTTGTTCATGAGGAACATGGAATAGGGCGATTTGAAGGGATTAAAACTCTGGAAGCCGATGGAGAAATAAAGGACTATTTAAAAATCCATTATTCAGGTACTGATGTTCTATATATCCCAACCGAACAAATGGATATTGTACAGCGATATATTGGAAGTGAAGGAAAAGCACCTAAGCTGTCCAGGTTGTCTGGTGGGGATTGGCGCAATACTAAGGCTAGAGCACGTAAGGCAATTGAGGAAATTGCTGAGGATCTTGTTAAATTATATGCTGAGCGTGAACTTCGTGGGGGCTACGCATTTCAGCACGATACTGTATGGCAGCATGAATTTGAGGAGAGATTTCCGTATCAGGAAACTGATGATCAGCTGCAAGCTACAGAAGAGATAAAAGCAGATATGGAAAAACCGCTACCTATGGATAGACTTCTGTGTGGAGATGTCGGTTACGGTAAGACAGAAGTGGCTGCTAGGGCAATTTTTAAGTGCCTCTCTGAGGGAAAGCAAGCGGTATTTCTTGCTCCCACAACGCTTTTGGCCAATCAGCACTTCAATACATTAAAAGAACGTTTTGAAGATTATCCATTCAATATAGAAATGATGTCTAGGTTCGTAAATGAATCACACCAAAAGAAAGTGATTGAAGGATTATGTAAAGGTACTGTAGACTTAGTTATTGGAACTCATAGACTGCTGTCAGAGGATATATCCTATAAAGATTTAGGATTACTAGTTATAGATGAAGAACAGCGCTTTGGTGTAAAACACAAGGAGAAAAGATCAAAATGGCAAGGCAAACAGTTGATGTTTTGACGCTTTCCGCAACTCCGATTCCAAGAACTTTGAACATGTCGTTAACAGGTATTAAAAATATAAGTACCATTGAGGAACCTCCTCAAGATAGGTATCCAGTACAGACATTTGTATCTGCTGAAGATGATGAGCTTATGAGAAACGTAATCAGGCGTGAACTTGATAGAGGCGGACAGGTATATGTCATATATAACCGCGTAAATGGAATTAATGATGTTGCAAAACGTATAAATTCATTAGTGCCGAATGCTACGGTTGCGGTTGGCCATGGGCGTATGAACGAAACAACACTAGAAAATGTCATGCTAGATTTCGTAGAAGGTGAAGTAGATATATTTGTGGCAACAACGATTATTGAAAATGGAATTGATATTCCAAACGCTAATACCATAATTATATTAAACGCAGATAAACTCGGGCTTTCGCAGCTGTATCAACTTAAAGGTAGGGTAGGAAGATCAAATAGACTTGCCTATGCGTACTTACTATATAAACCAGAAAGAGTTTTGACAGAAGTCGCTACAAAAAGACTTGCGGCGATAAGAGAGTTTACCGAGTTTGGCGCAGGTTTTAAGCTTGCGATGCGTGACCTAGAGCTCAGAGGGGCGGGAAATGTCTTGGGAGAGGCTCAACATGGTAATATAGCTGGAATTGGTTATGAACTGTACGTTAAGGAAATTGATAAGGCTGTTAGAAGATTAAAGGAGAGAAAATAACCGAAGGACGAGAAGACATATCTATAGAAGTTGATATCCCTGCGCGTATTCCTGCTGAATATATAAAGGATGAAACGCTTAAATTGCAGGCATATAAGAAGATTGCTCAGATTGCGAATCATGAAGAGGCTGAGGAGCTTGTAGCAGAACTGATTGATCGATACGGTGATCTACCTGATGTAACAGTGGATCTTATTAGGATTTCCGAGATTAAATGCTTTGCAGCTGAGCTAGGTGTAAGATCTATATCAGAACGTGGTGGGCGTTATGTAATTGAATTTAATGAAGAGAATAATGCAGATGCATTCACACTGATTGTAGCTAAACAAAAGTATGGAGACCAGCTGGTGATAAGTAGTGGTAACAATCCTTTCCTTAGCCTACAGAAAGGTAGAGAAAAACCAGCTGTGAGAATCTTAGATTTAATGATGACGATGGCGGAGGCTAGACTCCAAGGACTTGCACAGTCAGATTAGAGTACTGAATCAACCAATCTTAATCATGGACATATTTACGTGTTATGGTATAATCGGCGTTAGTGCTGAAATACACTTTTTGTTATAGGAGATATAAATGAGTAAAATTCAACACTCTGAACATGGTGCTAAATTCGTAAAAGGAGCGGCAATCCTGTCAATTACAGGGATAATTGCCAAAGTTTTTGGTGCGTTCTTCAGAATTCCACTTAACAATTGGATTGGCGCTGCAGGTATGTCATACTACGGTGTAGCTTATCCTATTTATTCGTTCTTTCTTATTATAGCAACTGCAGGACTACCGGTTGCTATTTCAAAGATGGTATCTGAAAGGGTAGCTATTGGCGACTATATAAACGCGCACAGGGTATACAAAGTGTCTCTTCACATCATGTTTGCTATAGGTGTGTTTGGATTTATTGTATGTTACTTTGGGGCTGATATAATCGCTGCTCATAGTAAGAATCCTGGTGGTGCAGCTTCGTTAAGAGCTATAGCACCAGCATTATTGACCGCCCAATTGTTGCATCATTCAGGGGTTATTCTCAAGGACAGCAACAGATGATGCCTACTGGAGCATCGGAAGTTATTGAGCAGCTTATGAGAGTATTTGCGGGGCTTGGACTAGCTTATATGTTCCTTAGTTCAAGTAGAGATCTTACAAAAGCAGCCGCAGGTGCTACATTTGGTGCCTCTGCTGGTTCAATAGCTGCGCTTATACTTCTACTTGTTGTCTACATTGTGGGCGGTAAGGAACGAAAACTCCATTTTCAGAAATCAATTCATAAGGATGAGCCTACAAAATCTATATTCAGTCAGCTTCTTAAGATAGCAGTTCCAATTACTATTGGATCAGCTATTTTGCCGTTCATGATGATTGTAGATTTATGGTTGGTAATGAGAAGACTACAAGCAACAGGCTGGACTCATCATCAATCAAAGCAGCTATACGGATTAATAAGTGGATTTTGTGATCCACTGATAGGATTTCCGCAAGTGTTTACTATTGCTGTGGCAGTAAGTCTTGTTCCAGCTATTTCGTCAGCATTTGTAAGGGAAGACATGGTGGGACTTCATAAAAATATACAAACGGGAATCAAAACCAGCATGATAATCAGTTTCCCTTGCATGATTGGACTGATTGCTTTAGCTAGACCTATTCTTTTCTTGCTTTATCCAGGACAACCAGAGGATTCAGCTCTTGCAGTACCCTACGCTACAAGTTTTATCGTTGGGTATAGTGTGTTTATCGATACTGCGTACGTTTTCTAGCGTTTTACAAGGGATAGGTAAACCTGCGATTCCTGTTGTTAACCTATCAATCGGTGTCATATGCAAATTTATAATCACATATATACTAGTGGGGATTCCGGCGTTTAACATAAATGGAGCAGCTGCAGGAAATGTTGCGGCATATGGAATAACGGCTATACTTAATTATCGTGCTATGCATAAACTCACCGGTACAAATATTAATATAGTCGGAACATTTGTTAAGCCAGCAGTCGCGGCTCTTGTTATGGGGGCGGGGGCTCATGGATCATACGTGCTAATATATAAGCATTTTGGGAAGCAATTCTCTTGCAACACTAGCTGCGATGATAATCGCTGTATTCATATATGTTGCCGCAGTATTCGTTACAAAGTGTTTAGTACTGAGGAAATTCTAATGATGCCTAAAGGAGAGAAAACTTTTGAGGCTAACGAACAAATTTCACTTGACGAATAATGATAAATGATGCTTATTTTTATACTTTATAGGCTTTTTACAGACTTTAAGCAAGATAAAACAATCAATTCGTTGACTTTTCAATACTTCAACAGTATAATACGTGTAGTTAAGTTACCATAAGGAGGAAAATTATGAATAAGGCTGAATTAGTAAGCAAGGTTGCTGATAAGACTGGTTTTAAGAAGAAGGATGCAGAAGCAGCTTTGGATGCTGTACTTGGAACTATTGAAGAGTCCCTAGTTGCTGGAGACAGTGTTAGACTTATCGGTTTCGGTACATTTGAGACAAGATCAAGAAAGGCTAGAAAGGGTAGAAACCCTCAGAAGCCAGAGGCAGTTATTGATATCCCAGCTTCAAAGGCACCTGTTTTCAAGGCAGGAAAGTCGCTTAAGGATGCAGTAAATAAGTAATTGAATTATACTTAGGGAGATGGGTACTATGTGCCCATCTTTTTCTTTTGCTAAATTTAATTGGCGGAGTATACGGAAAAATAGAAGTGCGTTTATAATTAAACTGAAGTTAATCTGCGTTCCTGCCGTGCTCCCTCAGAAATTTGCATTGCTGATAGAAATGAGTAATCGAAGTTATATATACGATGCGTGTACATTATATTACTTAGGACAGGTATAGTTGTTACTGCTAATGGGGTATAGGTTAAATTGAAAGGATAGAAATGGATAGAAATGGCTAGAATAGTGTTACTATGTTCACTCGTGCTTTTGGCTCTTCTTTACCTTGGAATCTGGTTTGGGGCATATAAGTACTTTAAGAACAAGAAAGTTGATGGCGTATCGCTTCTTGATAGAGCTGTAAACGAATCGAAAGATACGAGTAAGATTCCTCTGAATGAGCTAATAGTTTATTTTCTAATGATAGCAATAGCCGTTAGTGGTGCAATTAAGTTAATGCATGGGGCAGGTTCAGGGTTTTCAATTATGGCGAGATGGATTATTGGACCGCCTGCACTAGCACTTTTTAATGCTCGAAAAAGGACGGGCAGATCGCTTATGGTTCTCGCGGCAACGGCACTTCTCTCGGTATTTCTTATGATAGCTTTTTCTATAATCGGCCTCCCGAGCAAAGCGCCGATTGTATCAATCGCTGGCATGGATATTAAGATGTCTCAGACGAAGGCTTCAGAGCTAATGGACGAAGGTTTCGATATATATGAGCGTGTGAGTGACGAAACTTGTAATGAGGATGATTATATAAATATTTCAGCTTCCCCGAGATATAGAAGATACTCACTTAACAGCAATATATTTATACCGGCAGGATACAAGCGAGCTGAATCGGGGAATACTTTATTCGAAGTATTTAATAGTAAAAAACAACACTGTGGTTGGAGCAATACACTTCTTTGGCGATATGAAAAAAGACACTTTGTTAAAGGATTGTAAAGTAGTTGCCATTATGATGGATGAGGATTGTATAAAAAATGCTAGAAAACACGGCAACAAAGTCAAACTTAATGGGCTTGATCTGCTATCTACTTTAAAAGAACAAAGACTTTAAGGAAACTTTTGGAAGTCATTTATGGTCAGTTCCGAAATTATCCGACGGATGAGACAAGTCTCTACTATGGTATACAGTGGACTCCAAGGAGCGATCACTTGTTTTGGAATGAATATTATTCATATGTTAGATTCAATAGAAGTAATATGATGACAGATTTCCAAATTGTTGCAGAGATAGCTCGCAATTACGATGATAATTAGTAGTGTTTTCGATTTATGGTAAAGTTTATACAAATAGTAACAAATATAAATAATGAAATAATAATAAAGTGGAGGCAAAAATGAGGGTTAGATAAATTTTTTAAAGAATTCTAGAATAATAAAAAGGCGTACAGTTGCAAAGGAAGCTTGTGAGCAGGGAAGAGTGGAAGTGAACGGTAAAATTGCTAAACCTGGAGTTGAGCTCAAGGAAGGAGATGCAATTAAAATTACATTTGGAACAAGTGTACTAGAAGTGCGAGTGGAAAAGCTTTTAGATAACGTTAAGAAGGTTGATGCAGAATCAATGTATACAGTTGTTTAAATGCGTCCAAAAACCATCATGTTTATTCTATGGCGAATGTAGCTCGATTGAAAGGACTTCAATTTAATATAAATATATTTATTAGAAAACGTTCACTGAGTGCTCGATGCTAAATATATTTTAGAACGACAGATAAGTTGTGAAATAGTCCTTGAATCTTAGAAAAAGATGAAAAAATAGCAAGAAGAAACAAGTTAAAAAAGCGTAATTATTTCCAAATAGCATAAATTGTGGCAGTGCTGCAAATAACTTCAATATATTGATTTTGAGGTCGAAAAAAGTCGATTTACTTTTAGTGTCTGTAAGGTTAATATTAAGCCACCAGTCACCCCTTGGTTGTAAATGTGTGTTATTTCATATCGTAAGAAGGAGCAAATTATGTATAAAGAGAACACAGACACAATATCAATTATCACTGGGTCGACATGCGCACAAGTTGCTATTGATGACATCGAATTTATAGATAGGGAAGGGAAGTCTCTTCTAATTTATACGTCATCATACATATACAAAACTTTTCGCCAAAATTGATGATATCGCTTATCCATTGATAGGCAGGTCATTTTTTAGACCTCTTGTTGGCCTAATTATTAACTTCGATAAAGTAAGAAAAATTGACAAATACGAAATCGAATTTGAATCTGGAAGGAAGATAGGTATAGGAAGAAACAATCACTCTAAGATTAGAAGGGCGTACAAGAAATATCTATTTAGATATCCGCCATATGTAACTGTGGATTGGGAGAGCAAGCCACACGCGACAATTAACTCACTTTGGGAAGATGAAGTAAAATACAAAGGGAAAAATCATTAAGTGAGTCAATTGCATTATAAGTCTGCACTATTTTAGTGTGAGTTAAAGAAGGAAAAATAAAATAGTGTATATAAATATATAGTATCTATGTAATTGTAAAAAAAGTGTGAATGAAAGATTGAAATGATAACAATGTCGAGCTATAAATGATATAAAACAGTTTTTATTGATACACTTAAAGAAAAAAAGAGCTAGTCTAGTAATATAAGAAAAGTGTAAAAAAATAAATAATACAATTACAAAATTGATACTACTTATTAAATGGAAATCTTATTATAAAAGGAAAAGGTTGCTAAACAAGGGTTGACAGGCAATAGTGCAGACTTTATAATGAAAGGAACTTGTTTTCTAAATAGATTACGAGTGAGCGAGCCAGGGCGTGGCAAGCAAGAAATCTTAAAAAAGATGAAAAAAAGTGCTTGACGAGTCCAAAAATGGTGCGCTATAATGATTAAGCTGTCGCGAGAGAGCGGGCAACAAAAATCGCTCAAACGCAGTCAGCAGAACCATGACAACTTCATAGTGTAGAAACTGGTCAAGAGATCGACACGGTGAAAACCGGAGATCAGATCTCAAGATCGTATAAGAGACAAACGATGTACAATATGTCGTATGTCCCTGTACAATTCAAACACAAACAACAATGATTCGGAAATAACGAGTCGAGACGCGATAAGCGTCATCCATTAACAGGATTTGGACGAATCGAAAGATTCTTCAGATAACATTTATTAAGAGTTTGATCCTGGCTCAGGATGAACGCTGGCGGCGTGCCTAATACATGCAAGTCGAGCGAGATGTTAGCGCATGAACCTTCGGGGGATTATGCTAACGGACAGCGGCGGACGGGTGAGTAACGCGTAGGCAACCTGCCCCTGACAGAGGGATAGCCATTGGAAACGATGATTAAAACCTCATGACACCGTAGAAGCACATGCTTCATCGGTCAAAGATTTATCGGTCAGGGATGGGCCTGCGTCTGATTAACTAGTTGGTGAGGTAACGGCTCACCAAGGTGACGATCAGTAGCCGACCTGAGAGGGTGATCGGCCACATTGGAACTGAGACACGGTCCAAACTTCTACGGAAGGCAGCAGTAGGGAATCTTGCACAATGGGCGAAAGCCTGATGCAGCAACGCCGCGTGAAGGATGAAGGCCTTCGGGTTGTAAACTTCTGTTCTAAGGGAAGAAACAAATGACGGTACCTTAGGAGCAAGCCCCGGCTAACTACGTGCCAGCAGCCGCGGTAATACGTAGGGGGCAAGCGTTATCCGGAATTATTGGGCGTAAAGAGTGCGTAGGTGGTTACCTAAGCGCAAGGTTTAATTTAGAGGCTCAACCTCTACTTGCCTTGCGAACTGGGCTACTTGAGTGCAGGAGGGGAAAGCGGAATTCCTAGTGTAGCGGTGAAATGCGTAGATATTAGGAGGAACACCAGCGGCGAAGGCGGCTTTCTGGACTGTAACTGACACTGAGGCACGAAAGCGTGGGTAGCAAACAGGATTAGATACCCTGGTAGTCCACGCCGTAAACGATGAGCACTAGGTGTTGGGCCCGTTAGGGCTCAGTGCCGCAGTTAACGCAATAAGTGCTCCGCCTGGGGAGTACGCTCGCAAGAGTAAAACTCAAAGGAATTGACGGGGACCCGCACAAGCAGCGGAGCATGTGGTTTAATTCGAAGCAACGCGAAGAACCTTACCAGGGCTTGACATCCTGCTGACAGGACCTTAACCGGTCCCTTCTTCGGACAGCAGAGACAGGTGGTGCATGGTTGTCGTCAGCTCGTGTCGTGAGATGTTGGGTTAAGTCCCGCAACGAGCGCAACCCTTGTCGCTAGTTACTAACATTCAGTTGAGGACTCTAGCGAGACTGCCGAGGTCAACTCGGAGGAAGGTGGGGATGACGTCAAATCATCATGCCCCTTATGTTCTGGGCTACACACGTGCTACAATGGTCGGTACAATGAGAGGCAATACTGTGAAGTGGAGCAAATCACCAAAACCGATCCCAGTTCGGATTGTAGGCTGCAACTCGCCTACATGAAGTTGGAGTTGCTAGTAATCGCAGATCAGAATGCTGCGGTGAATGCGTTCCCAGGGTCTTGTACACACCGCCCGTCACACCATGGAAGTTGGGGTGCCCAAAGTCGGTTAATTAATCTATCGCCCTAAGGCAAAACCAATGACTGGGGTGAAGTCGTAACAAGGTAGCCGTTCGAGAACGAGCGGCTGGATCACCTCCTTTCTAAGGAGACCTAGTCTCTACACTATGATAGTTTATGGGCTTGTAGCTCAGGTGGTTAGAGCGCACGCCTGATAAGCGTGAGGTCGGAGGTTCGAGTCCTCCCAAGCCCACCATTACATATATTTATTATATGTGAAGTAGTACCTTGAAAATTGAATAACACACCAAGTGTAAATGAAGACAAATAGACAACGAATCGAGATACAAGCCGAATCTTCTAGAAGGAGATTCAAATTGGGTAACGATTTCAAACAGACTATTTGTTGAGAGAAACCAGAATTCACTGAGAGAAAATACAATAGTGAATAAGACCTAGTTAACGCTAATCTAGGGCGAGAGAACATCTCGAAAGAGATGAATGGTCAAGTACAAAGAGCATCGGGTGGATGCCTTGGCACTGGGAGCCGAAGAAGGACGTGATAAGCTGCGATAAGCTGCGGTAAGGAGCACATATCCGATATACCCGCAGATTTCCGAATGGGGGAACCCACATGCGGTAATGCGTATGTATCATTAAGTGAATACATAGCTTAATGAAGGGAACGGGGTGAACTGAAACATCTAAGTAGCCCCTAGGAAGAGAAAGAAAAAAATCGATTTCCTGAGTAGCGGCGAGCGAAAGGGAAAGAGGCCAAACCAAATTGTTTACAGTTTGGGGTTGTGGACCACCGACATTGACGAAGTTATGCGAGCCGAATAGGGTTGGAAAGCTCAAGCAGAGAAGGTAATACTCCTGTAGGCGAAGCAGAAAGCGCATAGGTGGCACCAGAGTAGGACCGGACACGTGTAACCCGGTCTGAAGCAGGAGGGACCACCCTCCAAGCCCTAAATACTACCCAGTGACCGATAGCGAATAGTACCGTGAGGGAAAGGTGAAAAAGAACCCCGGGAGGGAGTGAAATAGAATCTGAAACCCTGATGCTTACAAGCATAGGGAGCGCAAGTGACCTAGTACTTTTTTGTAGAACAGGGCCAACGAGTTATGGTATGTAGCGAGGTTAAGTTGCTGGAGCAACGGAGCCGTAGAGAAATCGAGTCTGAATAGGGCGAGAGTTACATGCTGTAGACCCGAAACCGGGTGACCTATCCATGAGCAGGTTGAAGTAACCGTAAAAGGTTATGGAGGACCGAACCTATATCTGTTGAAAAAGGTTAGGATGACTTGTGGATAGCGGTGAAATTCCAATCGAACTCGGATATAGCTGGTTCTCCTCGAAATAGCTTTAGGGCTAGCCTCAAGGTAAAGATACACGGGGGTAGAGCACTGACTGTTCGCGGGGCCTTCACCGGTTACCAACAACTATCAAACTCCGAATACCGTGGTATCATACTTGGGAGTCAGACTATGAGAGATAAGTTCCATGGTCGAAAGGGAAACAGCCCAGATCAACAGCTAAGGTCCCAAAGAGTAAGTTAAGTGGAAAAGGATGTGGGATTGCACAAACAGCTAGGATGTTGGCTTAGAAGCAGCCATACATTTAAAGAGTGCGTAATAGCTCACTAGTCGAGTGATCCTGCGCCGAAGATAAACGGGGCTCAAACTTACCACCGAAGCTTTGGAATTAGTATAACTAATTGGTAGAGGAGCATTCTATACAGGTAGAAGGAGGCGCGTAAGCAAATCTGGACGGTATAGAAGAGAGAATGTTGGCATGAGTAGCGTAAGGCGGGTGAGAATCCCGTCCGCCGAAAATCTAAGGTTTCCTGAGGAAGGTTCGTCCTCTCAGGGTAAGTCGGGACCTAAGCCGAGAGCGAACGCTGTAGGCGATGGACAACAGGTTGATATTCCTGTACCACCAAGGATTGTTTGAATGAAGTGGGGACACAGAAGGATAGATTGAGCACGCCGTTGGTTGAGCGTGTCCAAGCAGCAAGGCTTGAAAGTAGGCAAATCCGCTTTCTACAAGGCTGAGCTGTGATGGGGTGGTCGAATGACCGGTAGCAATCGATTTCACGCTGTCAAGAAAAGCCGCTAATGAGATCCAAGGTGCCCGTACCGCAAACCGACACAGGTAGATGAGGAGAGAATCCTAAGGTGAGCGAGCGAACTATTGTTAAGGAACTCGGCAAAATAACCCCGTAACTTCGGGAGAAGGGGTGCCTGCTTCGGCAGGCCGCAGTGAAGAGGTCCAGGCAACTGTTTACCAAAAACACAGGTCTCTGCTAAAGCGAAAGCTGATGTATAGGGGCTGACGCCTGCCCGGTGCTGGAAGGTTAAGGGGAAGTGTTAGGGCAACCGAAGCACAGAACTTAAGCCCCAGTAAACGGCGGCCGTAACTATAACGGTCCTAAGGTAGCGAAATTCCTTGTCGGGTAAGTTCCGACCCGCACGAAAGGCGTAATGATCTGGACACTGTCTCAACAATAGGCTCGGTGAAATTGTAGTACCGGTAAAGATGCCGGTTACCCGCAGCAGGACGGAAAGACCCCGTGGAGCTTCACTGTAGCTTGATATTGATTTTCGGCATTGCATGTACAGGATAGGTGGGAGACGTTGAGTTCAGCACGCCAGTGTTGGAGGAGTCACCGTTGGGATACCACCCTTGTAATGTTGGAAATCTAACCTAGTACCGTGATCCGGTACAGGGACAGTGTCAGGTGGGCAGTTTGACTGGGGCGGTCGCCTCCTAAAGAGTAACGGAGGCGCCCAAAGGTTCCCTCAGCGCGGACGGAAATCGCGCGAAGAGTGCAAAGGCAAAAGGGAGCTTGACTGCGAGACATACAGGTCGAGCAGGGACGAAAGTCGGGCTTAGTGATCCGGTGGTTCCGAGTGGAAGGGCCATCGCTCAACGGATAAAAGCTACCCCGGGGATAACAGGCTTATACCCCCCAAGAGTTCACATCGACGGGGGTGTTTGGCACCTCGATGTCGGCTCGTCTCATCCTGGGGCTGAAGTAGGTCCCAAGGGTTGGGCTGTTCGCCCATTAAAGAGGTACGCGAGCTGGGTTCAGAACGTCGTGAGACAGTTCGGTCCCTATCCGCTGTGGGCGTTGGAAATTTGAGAGGAGCTATCCTTAGTACGAGAGGACCGGGATGGACATACCTCTGGTGTACCGGTTGTTCTGCCAAGGGCATAGCCGGGTAGCTACGTATGGAAGGGATAAGCGCTGAAAGCATCTAAGTGCGAAGCCCACCTCAAGATAAGATTTCCTCCGAAAGGTAAGACCCGTGAGAGACTATCACGTTGATAGGTCAGAGGTGTAAGTACGGTAACGTATTCAGCTGACTGATACTAATAGGTCGAACACTTGACCAAATGGTTTTAAGCATGAGGTGGTTATTCAATTTTGAGGGTACAGCTCTCAAAAGCGTAGAAGATGATAAAGTACATCTTACTACAAAATATATGAGTAGATTGCATAACGCGATTTACATAATCCGGTGACAATAGCAGAGAGGTTACACCTGTTCCCATCCCGAACACAGAAGTTAAGCTCTTTAGCGCTGAAGATACTTGGTGGGAAGCTGCCTGGGAAATTAGGACGTCGCCGGTTTTTTTATAAGGCCCCATGGTCAAGCGGTTAAGACATCGCCCTTTCACGGCGGTAACCCGGGTTCGATTCCCGGTGGGGTCACCACCAATTAAATATGCGCTTGTGGCGGAACTGGCAGACGCACCAGATTTAGGTTCTGGCGGGCGACCGTGGGGGTTCGAGTCCCTCCAAGCGCACCAAATTAGATCTATAGTTTAACTATAGATCTTTTTTCTATTCATATACATTAATCTTTTTTTCTTCATCATTATTATCCATTTAATATCATTTTGACTTTATTTACTATCTTTACTTATTGCTTTTCATTTTCTCTGCTTGTCTAAAGGTGTGCTGAAGGGGAATTTCTTTTAATGATATTATTTGATTGTAAGGATTTAAGTATCCTTACCACTCCAATTTTTTTACTATTTATAGAGGTGATTGATGAGATTTCGAATTCTGTTAAGTGATAAAGACTATCTTACATCGTTTGTTGATATGACTAGTAAGATAGACAAAAACCTTCTTATTGACTTAGATTTTAATGGTTTACTTTTTGATGATGAGCTGTTAATCACTGATATTAATCTTGATACGTTATCTCATCAGTATCCATCTTTAAATATTCAGGCTGTGTGTGTTCTTTCCCCTATAATAGGTGAGGAAAATCTTTTTAAAGGACCTTTTAAACTTTTTAAGTTCCAGCCTTTTGATGACATAATATCTAAAATTAAGATTTGCAGTTTTAGCTATTTTTGGAGGTAACAGCTATGACATCTCAAAGAATCATAAAATCGCATTTATTTTTTTGATATAGATGTTTATTCTTCTGATTTTATTGAACAGTTTGCGAAGCAAATAGTTTATAAGTACGGATTAAATGTGTTGATTTTTTTCCACTTCAGTATTTGTCTTCGATTAGCCATTTTTGAAAAACAAAGGATTTACTGATTCTTATGTTTTTAAGAAACTTGTTTATTTAATTAATAAACATGAGAGAATTCCAATTGAATCTTTTTTTCTTTAGATAATTTAGGATTTTATTATTTTAAGAGCTCTTTGGCTTTTGAATCCTATAGCGAAAATGGATGATGCTTCTTTTGAAATGTTAATTAAGTATATATATGGACATTTCTTTGATGTTATTTGTTTTTGATATTGGACGTTGTCTTAATGAACGTAATGTTAAATTACTTCAACAAATGGACAAAGTTATTTTTACTTAGCAGGAATTGTAAACCTGATGAATCATTTTCAAGCATTATCTCAGAGTTGAGTTTAAATAATGTTTCTTATATTAACCATGATTCTGATGGAACTACTTTAGAAATTACTATTAGTGAGTTGATCGATTCAGTTTTAAACTCATAATTGCACGGAATACTTTTTACTTGATATTCTAGTATATTTTTATATTGATAGGAATTATTTATGGAAATGGTTTCAAATTATAGCATGAAGGAAGTTGTAAATAAACATTCAAGAGTTATTGAGTCAATTACAAACAGTTTAAAAAGGCATAATTTCTCATTCTGACGATGCTTTAAATGAAGAACGACTTCTTGAGTTAGTTGAAAAATACAGTATTTGAAAGTAGATATATTTCTTTAATTGATTATGATGAGATTACCGATGTAATTAAGGCGATATTTTTTTAAGAGTATCAAGTAAATATAGCATTTTATCTAACTATATTGAAGATCCCTCTATTAATGAAATTATGGTAAATGGATATAATCGTATTTTTGTAGAGAAGAATAAAAAAATTACTGAAGTAGATAATTCATTCTACTCCGATGATGAGTTAGAAGGGTTAATAAGGATGTTTGCATCTGATATTCACCGTGAGATTAATGAGGCTCATCCGATTGTTGATGCACGACTTGAGAATGGATACAGAGTAAATGGAGTATTAAAAATGTTGCTCTAAATGGTCCAATTTTAACTATTCGGAAGTTTGCAAATGATGAAATTACACTTGATGATCTTGTGAACAATGATACTATGCCTCGAGTATGCTCTGATTTCTTAACTAAGCTTGTTGCAGCAAAATACAATATCTTTATAAGTGGTGGGACATCGTCAGGTAAAACAACTTTTTTAAATGCTTTATCATCAGCGATTAATTCAGATGAACGTGTGATTATCATTGAGGATTCTGCTGAGCTTAAGGTTAGCCAGATAAAAAATATTGTTCATATGGAATGTCGAAATGCGAATTCTGTTGGAAAAGGTAGGGTTAGCATGGAAATGCTGATTAAGACTAGTCTTAGAATGCGACCAGATAGAATTATTGTTGGTGAAGTCAGAGGTCGGGAAGTTATTGATATGATACAAGCTATGTCAACTGGTCATGATGGCAGTATGTCAACAGGACACGGGAATTCTATAAAAGGGATGTTAAACCGACTTGAGACAATGTACCTCATGGATACTCAAATTCCTATTTATTCGATTAAAAGCCAGATTGCAAATGCTCTAGATATATTTGTTCATCTGCGTAGAGATAGTGATGGAAAACGACGTCTTGTTGAAGTTGCGGAGTTGGTAGGATTTGATGGCGAAGATTATAAATTAAATTATATTTATTATACGGATCCTGACGGAAAACTAATGGAAACGGGAAATAATTTAACTAATTGTGAGAAATTAATGCAAAACTTGCATGAGGAAGGTGTGTCAGTGAGTTGAGAAATGGATTTCTGGTTAATGGAGAGTCTGCAAGAGATCTTAATAAGAGTACCCCAATTAAGCATGTGGGGATAAAGGATGACTATAATATTCAGAGTGAACATCTTGCTAATTCTGAAATTAGATATGATAAATATATGGTAGATAAAAGAGAAAAACAGCTCTTATTTGCCGGTACACTTGTAGTCGGTACAGCTTTATCTGTACTTATGTATCACAATGTTTTTTTCAGTTTAGTGCTTTTATTATTTTATATTAAAATTCAAGAAATATATGCGGAATATATGCTAGCTAGAAGGAAGCGGGCACTTGCTGAGCAATTTAAGGACTTTCTATTTATTTTATCTACATCAATTGGTACAGGTAGAGGAATGCGTGATGCAATTGGTGAAGCCATACCTGGGATAGTTGGAATTTATGGTGAAAATGCTATTTTAAGTAGGGAGTTAAAGAATATGCATAAGCGCATGAGCATTGGTAATGAAGAAGATGTGACAGTTCTAAATGATTTTGCTAAGCGTTCGGCATCGGAAGATATAGTTGATTTTATGATTATTTATTCAACTTGCAAGACGACAGGCGCTAGTCTCGTTGATGCATTAAATAAAGCAGCCAGTGTGATTATAGATAAGATGACTATAGAGAATGAGATTAGAACTATGGCGAATAGAAAGAAGAATGAGAGTATTATTCTTTTTGTGATGCCGTTTATTGTAATACTGTTTCTAAATTTATTTTCTCCTGAATATATCGCACCTCTTTATGAGAGCTATATTGGCAGAGTTATTATGACGATGGTTGTTGCTGCTGACATTTTTATATATTCAGTTATGCAGAAAATTACTAATGTTGAAATATAGGAAGGTGAGAAGTCCGTGAAAATTAATCTTGGAGATATATTTGATCGTGAACTTAAGAAACAACTAGTTCAGATTTCAGTTATTTCATTCATTTTTTTAGTAATTATTCTGATTAAACCCCAAATGAGTGGCAAGTACATAGTCAATGACAAGGAAATGTTGTTGGTATAATGCAACGAGGAACAGAAAAATTTGCTGAATACAACTTGATTGCTAATGTGCAGCGAGATAACAAAAGCATATCACAAGATGTAAGTCTCAGAAAAAATGTGGATGAAAATAATGGAAAAGAGAATCATAATTCCTCACATGATATTGAAGCAGAAATGAGTGCAAGCCTAGGAATTGCAGTAAGCAGACTAGAGGAATCACGTAGTAAAAAGATTATTTTGCCCTCAAAGCTCGATGATGGCAGCATTGTCACTTGGAGTAAAAGTGGAAAGTCTAATAGAGGCTGGATGATGGTTGTCGTTATGTATGTACTAATCGGAATCGCAGTGATTTTCGACAAACACGATAAACTTAGAAAAGCGGACATAGATATGCGCAAACAGATTTTGAAAGCGCTTCCGAGATTTACAAATCAGTTGTTATTGATGATGAACTCTGGTGTTATTTTAAGCGATGCCTTTCATAAGATTTGCTATGGGTACTCTATGATGCAGATTGAGCATCAAGGTGAACTAGAACGTAATATAATTGCCATGACGGAGTCAGCAGAGCTAACTAATCGAAGTATACCGATACTGTTCTCTGAATTGGCAAAGAAGTATTCTGTAAAAGAGCTAATGCGAATATCAACTGTTTTGCGGGAGAATGAAAAAAGAGGGAGCAATATTCAGGAAAAGCTAGAACGTGAGAGTGCATTTCTTTGGGATATTAGAAAAGTTATTGCAAGGGAACAAGGGAAACTGATAGATACTAAAATGACTTATCCGCTAGGATTACTTCTAGTTTTGTTAATTATAATAACCATGGCACCAGCAATGATGTCCATGTAGTGCTTAGTACTATGATACTTAAGGAGGTGATTGAAATGTAAGGGTTAATATTATAGAGTTGAACGTATTTTATGCAATTAGATGTAAGTGTGTATGTGTAAATGTAAATGTGTGTGTTGATTATTGCCTATTTAAGTATGTGATGATGGGTGTCTGCAGTGACAAAGGAGGAAAGATATGAAAAACATAAAAAAACTATTTAAATCTAAAGCAGGTATGGAGCTTGTTCAAGTAGCTATTCTAATCGCTATTGCTATTGCGCTCGGGATTATCTTCAAAACAGAGATTACGTCTTTTGTAAACAAAACATTCAAGCACTTAATGCGAGTAAATTTTAAATCCTGCGCGCAGAATTTATTTATGCCTTTTTCTAATAAACGAGGGGAACAGATGGTAGAAGCGAGCATTGTTCTGCCAATCATAATACTGGTAATAATGCTATTAATTAGACTTTGCACCTTTTATCTAGAATGCTTAATTACTCAGACTAATATGCATCGCAAGATGTTATCAAAATGGGACAGCACTAAATCACCTGTGGTTAAAACACTTAATGATTTTAGAGATATTAACTATGCTAATTTAGGTTTGGCTGAAGGGCTGATTAGAAAAACTATAGATGTAAAAGGATTTACGCTGTGTGAAGATAAGTTCGTGAGAGTTGGTGATACTGTTGAGACAGCTGTTCAAGAGTAAACGCGGATCGACGATTGTTATTATATCGTACGTATTCCTCGCTTTGATATCAATGATAATAATTGCAATTGGGATAGCGAGAAGCCGCACTGTTCAAAGTTGGTCAGAGGTGAGTGGAAAACTTTGGGGTAAAGCGATTCTGTCTGAATATGATAAATATTTACTACATGATTACGGAATAATGGCATTTCAAAGCAATGATATAGATGTTGTAAAGAGGCTAAATGTATATTCAAAATATTCCTTTGAGGATAAACTTCGCGTTAGCCTTGGAACACCAAGTGCAAACCTAGATCAGTACCGTATGTCAGATTTGAATAATTTTCGCAAAAGTATACGTGACTCACTTCTATATGAAAGCGCCAAGTCGGTGCTTGATGGTAGTAATAGAAATGTTCGTAGTGACGTTAAAAACCTAAATGTTTCTATAGATGAATCTAAAAATGCTACTGCTGAATCTAAAGATAAGAGTGTATACGGGAAAAGGATAATCGGAAACAAATACGTTATAGAAACTTTGCCATCGAGAGGTGAAAAGAATAATTTCAACATAAAAAGGATATCTGGAATGATAAGTAATAACAATGCTTCGGATAAGTTAAGTTCCAAAGCTCTAGGGAAAATCTCTGAAATGGCATTCATAGTTAATAAGTTCAATAGCCACCTTAAGACTTGTAGTGATAAAGAGACATTTTTTGCAAATGAGTACGAGTATATTGTTAAAGGGAATTTAGATGATAATAAAAACTTCGAGAGCTGTAAAAAGAGCATTTTTTTGATTAGAAATGCACTAAATTTAGCTGCATTATCAAAAGATCCTGAAAAGATGGAGTTAATAGCAGCCGTATCAGAGGTCATATCTCCGGGGCCAGGCGCAATAGTCATTCAAGGCATAATAATGGAAAGCTGGGCAGCTCTTGAAGCTCGCGAAGATGTGAAAGCTTTACTAGATAACAAACGAATTCCTTTTATAAAAAAGAAAGGTGAGTGGAAGGTATCGTTAGAAAGTGTGCTGGGAGATGAAAAGTTTAGTGAAAAGATAGATGAGGAATCTAGAAAAATAATGAATGAGAATTCAGAACAACTGAAGGAAATGAGTAAGACTGAAAGCTTTGTAGAGAATATGAGTGGGCAAAACTATGAAGAATATCTCTTGCTAATGATGTTAACAACCCCTAAGGATCTAAGAACGCGTAGAATTATGGATCTAATTCAGATTAACATGAAATATCGATACTATGATGATTTTAACTTCGATGAATATAACTGTGGGGTAAGATTCAATTTAAAAATTAATGGTAAATCATATGAAGTTGATGATTCGTACAAGTAAAGAAATCAATAATAAAAGGGGAAGTTATATCGTTGAGGCAACATTGATTCTGCCGATTTTCATGATTGCGATTATGGTTATGAGTTCTATTATATCTGCTTATAGCTGTATTGAAGATGCAAACTATATATCAGCTAATCATTTGAGAAAATCGGCAGCGGTTGCTTCAAAAGTTAACATCTTTCAATTAGTTCCTAATCAAATTCATAATGAGCTAAACTTAAACCATTCTCAAATTGATGGGTTTGCAGTAAATTCAACATCGTATAGGAAGAACGCTTTCGGAATAGATGAAGTCATATCTATAGATGCAGATTTGAGATTAAATACTAAAAATCCAATTGGGTTTAAAACAGAAGCAAAGTATAGACTTAAGACAATAACTCGTGCATATGTTGGGCGTGTGAGAGATGATACCCATATGACTGTTGATGATCTTACAGGGGAGGGTGATAGACCTGTCTTCATTTTTCCTAAACGTGGAGAGAAGTATCATAATCAAGGATGCACATATATGCACTCAAAGGTAACGTCAACTACGTTAACCTCAAGTATTAGAAAGGAATATGATCCATGTCCAGTGTGTAAGAGTAAAAGGGCGAAGGTTGGGGCTCGTGTATATTACTATCCTGTTCAAGGTGAATGCTACCATATGGCAGGTTGCAGGGTTATGGAGAGGAATTACGTGGAGGTAACAAAGAAAATTGCAGAGAGGCGCGGATATACACCGTGTTCAAAATGTGGAGGTTAGTTAAGTGGAGAAGGATATTAGGCAAAGTATTACTGACTATAAGATGCCAAGATATATATGCGAGATTTTATGCAATCATTATGCAAAAGCATTTCTGGATATGACAATTATATGCGAGAATGATACTTATATATTTTCATATGATAAAAAGAATAAGCGGCGCCTAGTATATCGTGAACTTACAGAGATCGATAAGCTGCAATTAGTGCTAACTCTCATCATGATTAATGATAATAATTGTCAGATGCTTATTGGAGCAGAGAGATATCTGATAGAACCTGAGCTTATTTATTCAGTTAGAAATAGGACAGACTATAATAGTATAGGAATATTGTTTTTATCCAGATACGACAATGACACCATTTAATATTAAGCTCATAAGGTTTATGGATAAAATTGGAACTAAAAACAAGAAGAAGGCTATTAATTGTTTTGAATTAATAAAAAGATGAGTTAGCAAAAATGAAAATATACAGAGCAAAGAGTATTGCAGAAAAAGAATCTGAATAGATTTTTTAAATGAGAAAGTAGTGTAGATTAAGTCTGAAGAGAAGAGGGTGCCTAGCTTTTATAAGCAAAGTTAGTTACTGTGATTAAATTAATAGTACATTTATTATTTTTGCCATTGGCTTTTATATTAATTATGGGAAAAATAATATAAATTTTTTCTTATATCTTGACTTAGATACAAATAATATGGTATTTTATCAATAGTTAAAAGACTCTAACTCAAGAGTCTTTTTTAAAAATAATGAGTTAGATATATTTAACTGTTTTGTGACTGGTCGCAAAACAGTGTGCATAAGCAAGTATATCGTGAATATCATCTCAGGGGTATAGGATGTTAGAGGACAAAGTTATTCAGTTTTGTGCACCAACTCTGGCACGAATTAAAATAGGCAGCATGTTCGGTTATAGCTACTGTTCACAGGAGAAACTCAAGGTTGAACTTGCGATAATTAACAATAAACTAAATCGTAAAGGGGTTGTTGTAGTAGTACTACATGACAATGGCAAAAGAGCTCTCCTATATGTATTTAGACCAGATATGTTATTTATGCGCTTATCAGAGTGCTGTGTAAGTAAATTGATGCATAATTTTGGATATGAAAGCTGCGATGTGACAGGGGCTTTGCAAAGACTTATTTATAGGATTTCGATTTGTGGGAGTTTTCCTCACGAAGTGGGTATATTTTTAGGTTATCCTGTGGATGACGTCGCTGGTTTCATCAATCATTGTGGAAATAATTGTAAGGCTTGTGGGCAGTGGAAAGTTTACGGTGATGTTGAGTATGCCAAGAATCTTTTTGCAAAATATAAGCGATGCGAAAAAATTTATATGAAGAGGTTCAAAATAGACGGTGATATTGCAAAATTAACCGTTTGTGCATAGCTGGGAGGATAGATTATGAGTATTGTCATAGTAGGCGGAAATGAGTGTATGGAATGTCAATATAAGGAGATTTGTAAAAAACACGGATGTAAAGCCAAGGTATTCACTAAGGAACGCGGAAATGTAGGGAAGAAGATGGGCTGTCCAGATTTGCTCGTGATGTTTACAAATACCGTGTCACATAAGATGATGAACACCGCTGTTGCAGAGGCAAAGCGTAAAAATGTTGAGGTTGCTTGGGTTCACTCAAGCAGTGCATCTGCTCTTAAGACTTTGTTAGCTCAGTATGTGTAATTTAGGAATATTGCGAAAATATAATACAAAAAGAATGAGGATCTATAATTAAGAATGGGTCCTTATTTTAGGTTGTAGAATATAGAAGGATATATAACTAAAGTACTTATCGTGTACACGGTTTCAAGCATTCGAAGACCTATGGAATGTTGACTTTGTTTATTGCTCATGTTAAACTATTATGGTTCTTTAAGAACTATAAATGTAACATATGTGGAGGGGGATTATGCACACCGCATTAATGGTTGTTTTACTCATCACTAGTGTGATTCTGATCCTTAGCATCTTGCTTCAATCAAGCAAGAGTGATGGACTTTCCGGCTCAATTGCTGGAGGTGCAGAACAGCTTTTTGGAAAGAAGAAGAGCAATGGTTATGATGCAATACTCGCTAGAATTACGACAGTTGTATCGGCTATTTATATCATTGTAGCATTAGTCATCGTAGCAATTTTCAACTAGTATTTATACAAAAATACAGTAAATTAACAGATTGTTTATGTTGATATACAGAGGTTTGGGATTAAGCCTCTGTATATCTTTAATATATTTTTATTTTATTATTTAGGAATTTGAGATTTTTCTCACATTTCAAGGAGGTTTATTATGGCGATTAAGTGGATGGTTCCTGCTGCGGCATTAATCGGTCTGCTTGTAGCTTTCGCACTTGCTTCGTGGGTAGGTAAGGCGCCGGAAGGTACAGACAGAATGAAGGAAATATCCGGCTACATCAGGGAAGGCGCATTTGCATTTCTGAAGAGAGAATATAAGACGATGGTAATCGTAATCGTTGCATTGTTCATTCTCATTGGATTTGCAATTAATTGGACATCTGCGGTTCTCTATGTTTGCGGTGCTCTGCTTTCTGTACTTGCAGGATTCTTTGGTATGAATGTTGCTACAAAAGGTAATGTAAGAACAGCCAATGCTGCTATGGAATCAGGTATGCCACGAGCTCTCAAAATTGCATTTAGAAGTGGTGCGGTAATGGGACTTTGTGTTGCAGGACTAGGACTTTTAGGACTAGGTGTCGTTGTAGTTGTTCTTGATTTAGCAACTATAATGCAGTGCATTACGAGCTTTGGATTAGGAGCTTCATCGATGGCCCTATTTGGGCGTGTAGGTGGAGGTATTTACACTAAAGCAGCCGACGTTGGTGCAGACCTTGTAGGTAAGGTAGAAGCAGGTATTCCTGAGGACGATCCAAGAAACCTGCTGTTATTGCGGATAATGTTGGAGATAATGTAGGTGACGTTGCTGGAATGGGATCTGACCTATTTGAATCATACGTTGGATCTATTATTTCCGCTGTAACTCTAGCTGCCGTTGCCGTTGATGCTTCTGGTGTTACTGGAACTTTTACAGAGGCAACTGCCGCGATATTCCCACTACTTATTTCTGCTGTTGGTATTATCGCATCAGTTATTGGCGTAATGTGTGTAAGGGGAAGCGCAAATGTTAACCCTGCTAAATCATTAAATGTTGGAACTTATGTGAGCAGTGCAATTGTAATTATTGGCTCACTTGTATTAAGTAACAAGCTTTTAGGATCACTTACTTACGCATATGCGATTATCGCGGGTCTTTTGGTCGGTGTTATTATAGGAGCCATCACAGAGGTCTATACTTCAGATTCATATAGATTTGTTAAGAAGATCGCTGAACAGTCGCAGACCGGCTCGGCTACTACAATCATTAGTGGGTTTGGTGTTGGAATGAGCTCAACTTTCTGGCCAATTATCTTTATCTGTGTAGGAATTATAGTTGCGTACAACTTTGCAGGACTATACGGCATTGCGCTAGCTGCTGTAGGCATGTTATCTACAACAGGTATGACAGTTGCTGTAGATGCTTATGGACCAGTTTCTGACAATGCTGGTGGTATTGCTGAAATGTCAGAGCTACCTGAAAGCGTAAGAGAGATAACTGATACTCTCGATTCTGTTGGTAATACAACGGCTGCTATTGGTAAAGGATTTGCCATTGGATCAGCTGCTCTTACAGCACTTGCATTATTTGCATCATTTGCTGTTTCGGCAAAATTAAACCAGATTAGCTTACTTGATCCACTGGTAATTGTCGGGCTGTTCATCGGAGCTATGCTTCCATTCTTGTTCTCAGCTATGACCATGAATTCGGTTGGAAAAGCTGCTAATGAGATGATTGAAGAGGTAAGACGTCAGTTCCGTGAGAATAAGGGCATTATGGAAGGTAATGCAAAGCCAGACTATGCTAGATGTGTTCACATCTCAACAGGTGCTGCTCTTCATGAGATGATTGCCCCTGGTCTACTAGCTATCGTTGCACCTTTGCTGATTGGTTTGTTGCTTGGAACAGAAGCTCTCGGTGGAATGCTTGCTGGTTCACTTGCATCAGGAGTTCTTTTAGCAATCATGATGGCTAACGCAGGTGGTGCATGGGACAACGCAAAGAAATATGTTGAGAGTGGAGCATATGGCGGAAAGGGAAGTGAGACTCACAAGGCTACAGTTGTTGGTGATACTGTAGGTGACCCATTCAAGGATACATCTGGTCCATCAATCAATATACTTATTAAGCTTATGACTATCGTTTCGCTCTGTATTTCGCACCTGTGTTCGTTCATTTTGGTGGAATTCTCTTTTAAGGGACAATAAGTATCAATATTAAATGTAAGGACATGTACTAATGTACATGTCCTTTTTTAGTGTAAATACTTAATTTTGTACGAAATGAGATTTCGTGTCTTGTTGAATAAATCAACAAAAAATGATAAAATATTTGGGTATATTTTTAAGATAGCATGCTTACAAGGAGGGCTTAAGTTATGCATAGTAGATTAGAAGAAATACGTGAAAATGGGCTTTTGCGTATTGCAAATGCTGAAAGTGTTGAAGCTTTACAAAGATGTTCGTAGAGAGCTTACAGGAAAAAAAGGGGCGTTAACTGACGTACTCAAGAACCTTGGGAAGCTTGAACCAGAGATGAGAAAATCAGTTGGAATGAAGGCAAATGAAATTAAAAATTTCTTTGCAGAAAAGATTAGTGAGAGAGAAGAAGAACTCGTCGCATCAAAATCTGCTGTAGATGAGAAAGATAGATCTTACTTTACCTGGCACACCTATAAAGAGCGGTGCGCTTCATCCAATCACTCAGATGTGCTACGATCTTAACGATGCCTTTCTCTCCTTGGGCTTTGAGATATTTAGCGAGAATGACATTAGTAGTGAGAAGTATGCTTTTGATAACTTGAATTTTCCTGCAGATCACCCTGCAAGACAGATGATGGACACATACTGGATTGAAGGTACGGAGAACAAGAGCGGAACAGATAGACTTTGTCTTAGACCTCATCTAACTGGTGCTTCAGTTAGACGCTTACTTGAAGTTGGCGCACCAACTAGATTCGTTTACCCTGGTCGTGTATATAGAAATGAAAATACAGATGCTAGACATGAAAGGGCTTTTTTCCAGTATGAGGCTCTGATTGTAGATAAAGACTTATCTTTCTCATCAGGAAAGGTAATGATAGAGACTATTCTTGAAAAGGTATTTGGCAGGAAGATAAACGTTCGCATGCGTGAAGGCTTCTTCCCATTTACTGAACCTGGATATGAAATCGATATGGAATGCCTCGTATGCGGTGGTAAGGGCTGTAGAGTGTGTAATCAGAATGGGTGGATTGAAGTTATGCCAGGTGGTGTTATCCATCCAAATGTTCTTAGGGCTGCTAACCTCGACCCTGATGTGTGGACTGGTTTCTACACCAACATTGGTCTAGATAGACTTGTTATGATGCGCTACGGAGTAGATGATGTTAGACTTTTCCATAGTGCTGACCTTAGATTCTTAGAGCAGTTCAAGTAGGAGGGCATTATGAAAGTATCACTAAATTGGGTAAAAAAATATATATAGACATACCTGCGGAATTGACGAATTCTCAGATTGCATACGATTTAACCATGAGAACTGTAGAGGTTGAAGATGTTGTTGATACTGCTGAAAAGTTCCATGACATTGTCGTGGGAAAGATTACTGCAGTAAATGCTCATCCTAATGCAGATAAACTCAGAATTTGTATGGTAGATATAGGTGAATCCGAGGATGTACAGATTGTTTGTGGCGGGTCAAATTTGTACGAGGGCGAAAAGGTTGTTGTATCTAAGCCCGGTGCAGAGGTTTACTGGCATGGTGAAAGTGATCTCATGAAGATCAAGGAGACGAAGATGCGAGGAGTAGCTTCGTATGGCATGATCTGCGGAGCAGAGGAGGTTTATCTTGAAGACCTATATCCTGCAGATGATCCTACTGTAATTGTTGACCTCGGAGATATTGATGCAACTCCTGGACAGAACATAGCAGATGTTATTGGTATGAACGATACTGTTCTTGAGATTGATAATAAATCGCTTACCAATAGACCCTGATTTATGGGGGCACTATGGGATTGCAAGGGAACTAGCTGCAATTTACAAACTCCCGTTGAAGCCTCTTGATGAATTTGTTGTACCGGCAGGACTACGTGAATACGAGGTTGAAATAGACTGTACTGAAAAATGCTATAGATATGCCTGCCTAGAGATTAGAAACTTATCTGTAAAGATTCGCCTCTATGGATGAAAACCGCTATTATAAACGGTGGTATGAGACCAATCAATGCCATTGTCGATATAACCAACTATATAATGCTTAGTGTTGGACAGCCAACACACGCATTTGATAGAACTCACGTTACAGGTGAGAAGATTGTTGTTAGAAACGCTAAGTCTGATGAGAAACTGGAACTTCTCGATGGAGAAAATATTGAGCTTACTCATGAAGATTTGGTAATTTGCGATATTGAAGGACCTATTGCGCTAGCAGGAATTAGAGGTGGCAAGAAGGACTCTATACTTGATGATACAGTTGATGTTGTGCTTGAAGTGGCAAACTTTACAGCAGGAGCAATCAGAAATACAGGAAAACGTTTTGATGAGAAGACAGATGCTTCAATTAGGTATGAGAAAGGAATCGATACACAGAGGGTAGATCAGGGACTTGCTCTTGGGATTAAGCTATTTAAGGAAATATTCCCTGAGGCTGAATTCACCGCCTTTAAGGATGTAAATCCAATAGAAACAAAGAGGGCTGAAGTTGATGTGAAAAAAGCTTTCCTTGATACTAGACTTGGAAAAGTCCTGGATGATAATGAAATATCAGATACTTTGGGTCGTTTAGGCTTTGATGTTGAATTCAAAAATGGCGTATTCCATACTGTAGCACCTACATGGCGTTCAACAGGCGATATCTCGATGAGAGATGATGTGCTTGGTGAGATTGCAAGGCTGGTTGGTTACGAAAATTTTGAAGCAAAGCCACTACCTGTTAATTTTGAAAATGCAGTTCATCAAATTGAAATGGATCTTAACAGACATCTCAGAGAGCATCTTGCATTTAGATGTGGTTTCAACGAGATATTTACTTATCCTTGGATTGATGAGAAGTATATAAAAGCCGCAAAGATTGATATGGCAAAGGGAGTTAGACTAGCGACACCTCCGGCTCCAGAGCTAGCAACTTTGAGACAGTCATTAGTACCTGGTGCTCTTGAAGCTGTCGTAAAGAACCTTAGGTATTACGATGAATTTAAGATTTTCGAGGTTGCTGAAGTATTTGAAAAGGGTGAATTCCACCCGTCATCAGAAGATGAAACACTACCAATCCACAAGCTTATGCTTACAGGTGCAGTAGTTGGCAAGGATGCAAAATCTTTATTCTTTGATGCGAAGGGAGTAGTGGAGTCCCTGCCAAGATACTGTCATATGAATGGATATCAGTTTAAGCAAGTCGAGAAACCATCTTGGGCCGATTCGGAAGTATACCTTAATATCCTAAATGATGATAAAGAGATTGTTGGATCGCTTGGCCTGGTTTCAGTTGCTACACTTTCTGATGCAGGTGTAAAGAAAGCTAGTGCTGCTGTATTTGAGCTAGATGTTAAGAAGCTGGTTCCATTTACATCAAGAACTAATGAATTTGAGCATTTGCCACAATTCCCACTTGTAGAGGAAGATTTATCGCTTTTAGCAGATGAAGATGTCAAATGGGAAGATATATATGAAGCAATCAAATATATGGCTAAGGAGGTTAGCTTCATAGAAGAATACAGAGGATCTCAAATCCCAGAAGGCAAGAAGTCCATCATGATTCGTATCAAGCTTGGAAATGATGATAGTACTATGACCGCTAAGCAGATTGAGAAGAAGACTAAGAATATCTTAAATGTACTTGCCAAGAAGACTGGCGTTACTCTCAGAGAAGAGTAATCAGGTGATGATTACGAACTAGACATGCGGTTTATATTAAAAAGGTCACTGCTTCGCTGCAGTGACCTTTTTATCATAAATAATTGATTTATATTTATTGCTGGAAAAAGTATTTGCTGAACTCATATTTTGTAACATTAATATGTGATGAGGTTAGAAGCAGAATCTAAAACTAATCTGCAGAACGCATCAAGAGAACCTTGCCCTTATGTACTGAAATATGAGCCTGGTTAAGAATAATCTCATTTGAAATACAAAGTGTCGATGCTCGAGATATTGAGGCGTTATCGAGGTTATATTTAGCTCCGGTGATTGAAATACCATCAGCAGCTGAATCTAATGATACAAGCGAAAAGAATCTGTAGTTAGAAATTGGTGTGAGAATCGTTGTACTACATGATTCACCATCAAGCAGCTGCATAGAATTTTTTTCATCCATGAATTCGAGATGATCGAGTTTGCCAAGATATTTTTCAAGTAGACCTACATTACCAAATGTATGATCTAGCCTGCCGCCTATTCCACCATACACTGTTATGTCTCTAATACCCAGTTCGATTGCGTGATTGATAGCAGCTTCAGTATCAGTGAAATCCTTCTCAGACGGTAGTGTGATATAAAGGCAATCAAGACGGTTGCTATTAATAGTGGAATCGAAATCCCCGATTACGCAGTCTGGCATTATGCCATATGTCTTCGCTATATCTACACCGCCATCTGCACATATAATGTAGTCGCTAATACTAGAGATAGTATTTAAATGTGATACATCTATCTTCTCAACAAATGATAGGATAATTAAAGCTGTATTATACATAGTGTCACCTTGTCCTTAAATCTTGAATTACTACTTTTAGTATATTACAATTAGAGACGATTCTAAACTAGAAAGTGAGTTATAATGACTGAAAATAATAATCATTACATTGTTCAAGAGGACCTAGGTGAGATTAGATACCTATCGATAATGCATATGAAGGATACTATGATTCAATATATCTTAGGGATCGTTTTATTTTACGTATTTATGGATTTGGTGCCTGCTGTCTTAGGCTTCTTTGTGCCTAGATCATACTTCAAGGTTGTTACAGGTGATATTGATCCCAAACTTCTAGCACAATTGCCAGATATTGCGTTTTCATCTTTTATATATGTAGCTGCGCTCGGAGGCGTTCTTATGCTTGGGCGTTCATTCTATATATTGCGATACCTAAGAAATAATCAAATCGACTACCCGTCAATCCTCGATGGAGTTAGATTTTTCTTTAGTGCCACGCTAATTTATATAATCCAGATGACTGCGATATCGATACTAGTAATGTTTTTGATAGTGCCAGGAGTGATTGCGTTTTACATGTTTAGGCAAGCATTCAACGTATTAGCTGAGAATCCATCGAAAAGTGCAATGAGCTGCCTAGCAGAAAGTAGGAGATTGATGGCTGGAAATAAGTTTCGATTATTCCAGCTAGATATGACATATATCCCGTTCATAATATTTTCCAGCCTACCACTAGTACTGTTTTCGTATATGGGAATGCCTGAGGTGGGGAACTATACGAAATTAGTTGCAATTTTCATTACATTCATACTTAAACTCCCTATATATCATGCAATGGGAAATATATTCTTTGGAGAGACGGTATTTTATGAACTGATGGTTGCAAAGGGCTTTAGTAATTTTATTTATAAGGGAGAAGCTGTTTTTCGAGCAGGTGCAAGAGCTAAGTACTTTAAGAAATAAATGAATTGAGTCGATAATAAAACCTAAAACTAAGACTGAAATATCAGCTAATGAATAAAGCGGGGAACCTCATATTGAGAATCCCCGCTATTTAAATGTGTTTTTGTAAAAACCATATTGCTCCAAAGGCTAATTATGGATTACCAGGCTGACCTTGGTTGTTTCCTTGATTATTACCCTGATTACCTTGATTGCCTTGATTGCCCTGATTACCTTGGTTATTGCCTTGGTTACCCTGGTTGTTACCTTGGTTATTGGAATTATTATTGCTACTCTGAGGTTGATTAGTTTGTTCCTGTTCTTCCTCGATAATCTCAGTTTCTTCAGATTCTTCGTCAGGTTTATTGCCTAATCCACCTTCTGTTCCCTTGGTGAAATATTCTCCGTTCTTATGTACAACATTAGAAGGGGCTGGCTGTAGGAGCCTTTTCTAATATTAGGAACATTACGCATAATTCTCGACCACAGGCTTGCAGCAGAAACTGATGAAGAGGTTAGAGGTATATTCACATCGGTACCAATCCATAGTGAAGCTGCATATTTTGGTGTTATTCCATCAAACCATATATCGTAGTTACTGCTTGTGGTACCTGTCTTGCCACCAACTTCAACACCAGAGATAGCTGCATTTGATCCTGTACCACCATTTACAACTGACTTAAGCATTGTAACCATGATGTAAGCAACACCTTCATCAAGAACCTTATGCTTTTTCTTTTCAGTTGTAAGAATTGTATGACCATCTCTATCAACAACTTTTGTAAAGACTCTGTTCTCTACACGAACTCCACCATTAGGGAAGGTAGCATATGCCTCCGCCATCTCGTAAGGTGAAACGCCTTTTGACAGACCGCCGAGAGCAAGTGCAGCAGGATTCATATCACCATTTGCTGACTTGTTGAGTGTACTAATTCCATATTTTTCAACCATACTAGCAGAATAATCTGCACCAATCTGCTCATATAATTTTACAGCAACAACGTTTGTCGACGTCTGCATACCCTTACGCATAGTCATAGGCCCAGAGTATCTATTGTTTGAATTCTTAGGCCAAATTCTGCCGTTAATCTTAATTGGTTCATCGATAATAACCGACGCGGCAGTTAGATAGTCACCGTAATTATCTGTTCCTTGCTTATCGTTACCTGGGTCGACAAGTGGATACTTCTGACCTTGCTCCGCATACTCATAACTTCTCTGGAGTGCCGCACTGTATACTGCGAGAGGTTTTATTGAAGAACCAGGCTGTCTAGGGTTAATAGCGCGATTATATAGTTGTTTTCCAGTAACACCACGACCACCGACCATAGCCTTTACTTTTCCGGTACCAACTTCAGTGATTACCATAGCTCCTTGTGGCTGAATAACTTTATCCTGAAGTATGTATAGCTTGTCAGTGAAAGCTGGATTTCCATCAACAGTAGTGACAAGTTTGCTGTTATTCTTTATAAACTTAGCACTGATCACAAGATTGCCAGATTTATCCATGGACTTGCTATTGCTTGGAATGTTGATATATCCGCCTGGAACTATATATAAGCTACTATTTTCTATTACATATGAAGGCTTTAGCTCAAGGCTATAATCAGTACCATTAGCCGTTGACGTCTTGTAAATATTTAGTCGCTTGTTCTTGTAGAGTGTGATTGAACCATCGGCGTTATTCTTGTACTCGCCATCCTGAAGTACGAATTTGTCGTCTTGAATCATATTATCGTATGCATAGAGTGTAATAGAACCTTTATCACTTACGATATTTCCTGAACTGTCTTTTTTAAGTCCAGTTAGTGAAGGGAAGTAGCTACCTTCATTAAATCCATCTTCAACAGCTTTCTGAGCCTTGGAATCCATGGTTGAGTATATCTTTAGACCACCATTGTAAACCATGTCATGAGCACTCTTGTAGTCTAGCTTGTACTTCTTCATAAGTGCTTTGATTACCTGGTTCACAGTATAATCAGTGAAATAAGAAGAGCTTGCATCGCTTTCCCGAGCTCAATGAAGGGTTTAGGAAATCTACAAGATTAGCAGATTTATTATCCTCATATTGGGCTTTTGTGATATACCCCTGGTCGTACATAAGCTTGAGTGCAATCTGACGACGTGATTTTGAAATATCGTTCGCAATGTACGTCTTTCCACCAACCTTAATAGGAGTTGAAGTTTCTCTCGATGCTAGTGGAGAATCTGTATTTTGAACGAGTGAATAAGTATCTGGGGACTGTGGCATAGCAGCGAGTGCGGCACTTTCCTTTATGGAAAGTTCGCTTACACTCTTTGAAAAATAAGTCTTTGAAGCATTTTCAATACCGTAATTACCATACCCAAAGTAAATGCTGTTTACATATGCCGCAAAAATCTCTTTTTTAGTCAGAGTTTTCTCAATTTTAGCAGCATAATACATCTCTAGGATTTTACGACGAACTGATCTCTGACTCTTGATATTTGGGAGATACACGTTTCTTGCTAACTGCTGAGTAAGTGTACTAGTACCACGAATGTTACCATGTCCAAAGGAGGAGACTATAGCGCCGGCCATTCTCGTCCAATTGAAACCATGATGCTTCCAGAATGTCTTGTCCTCAAGAGCTACAAATGCATCAACTGTGTGTTTCGGGATGTCTTTGTACTTAATGATAGTACGACTTTCTCCATTATTGACACTTCCAACACGCTTGCCAGTATCATCATAGATGATCGTATCTGTAGATATTTGATCATAGATTTTTGTTGGATCAATCTTAGGTGCAAAAGCTATAACTGCAGCCGCATAGATTGTAAACATAAGTGTCATGGCTATGCCCATCACAATAAAATTGCGAATAGCGTATTTTTTACTAAAAACACGAGCCTTATTCTTAATTTTTTTACCTGCTACCATAATATATTCACCAGCTCCAGGGGTGTAATACGGATTAGGCTTAGTAAATACTCGTTTTATAAACTGAACAGGGTGCCTAAAATCTCTCTTTAGGTTAAAACGAACGCCTTCGTCACGTGTTTTTGCTTTCTGCTCTTGTTTTAAAAGTTTCTTTTCTTCTTTTGCTCTTTTTCGTATTGATTTATCGTGCTTTGCAGCTTCAGCTTCAGCTCTAGCAACTTGTTCATGAAAAGCAGCCTTACCATCTTCGCTAATAATACGGGCCTTGCTACTAAGCGAGGCTTCGTCAGCAGTGGTATTGTGTTTAGCAGAATGCTTTTCAAGATTGTTCTTAAGTCTGTTCTTTTTCGCCTCTGCATCAGCCTTAGCAACCTGCTCATGGAAGGAAAGACCTTTTTTCTCACTTCCGTTAGCAGCAGCCTGTGCACGCTTTTCCCGCTGTGCTTTTTCAAACTTCAATTGTGCTACATGATTTGCAACTATGCGCATTTCTTCAGAGGAAAGACGCTCGCCATTCTGTAGTCTCTTAATTAATTCTTTTATGTTTGTTGAATCGTTTCCCATAAATTGCCTCTTAAATAAAATATGACATATTATTCTACCATGAATCGCTTGAAAGATGAACATTTAGGACGATTTTAATGTGAAGATTGTATGTGCGTATTAGATGATCATTATCTGTATAAATTAAATATGTGCTGAAGGGAATTCCTGTGCGTGATAGCATCTGATAAATATATAAAAATTAATATAATAGACGCTTGTTAAGCGGTGGTGTTAAGTATGTTTAGAAGAAGAATTGTTGCTCTAAGCGTGTCTCTGGCGCTAGGTATTGTTGTTGCTGACATATTTATAAATAAGGGAAGTCCGGTTAAAGCTTTTTCGGTGACTGCATTATTTTTATTTTCTATTTATCGTATAGTTTGCATAAGAACAGCGATAGAACAGGGAAATCACAAGAAAATATATAAGAAGGGATACTATTCTTTGCGCACTTATGTTCTGCGTTGGTTGCATGAATTATGCAATTCATGAACATGATATGAAACCAATGATGCCTAATAAACTATCAAATTATAATTATATTGAGGGACGAGTAATAGGTTATAAAGACAATGATAAAGGGCTTACGATTGATGTAAAAACCTATTCGTTAGGGAATGAAACTATTGTTAGATGTCAGAAATTGAAAGGCTTTATTAGAGAGAGAGGTGATGGTTTCAAAGCTAGAACAAATTCTGGCTATAGTAATAAAAAAATTAAATACAAAGACATGGATCATAAACTTGGAACGAAACTTTATGGAAAGCTGGTAAAGGTGCAGGGAATAATAAAAGTTCCGACAGTAGCTCGTAATCCGGGATGTTTTGATTATAGGCGATATCTTCTGACCAAGAAGATTACATACACCATGAAGGTAATAAATATAAGCGAAATTAAAGGTGTGAAGACAAGCAAACTCTGGATTATGAGGCATTCTTTAAATAATACCAAAGAAGGCTTTGCAAGAAATGTATCGGATGGGAGAAATAAAGCGTATGGATTTATAAAAGGTGTAACCTTTGGAGATACTGATGACATAGACGAAGATACAATCGATGAGTTTCGGGAAAATACTACGGCGCATGTACTTGCCGTTAGTGGATTACACGTTGGGGTAATATATGGGATGCTAAGGCTCATGGCTATGGGGCGCCATGGAGGAATCGTAGGAGTTCTGACGATGTTAGCAATGCTTGGATATGGTGAACTCACTACTTGGAATGTTTCGACTACAAGAGCGGTAATTCTTACATGTACTGCAATTATGGGCTTTTATCTAAAGCGCCCGTTCGATCTATTATCTTCATTGGCATTATCCTTTATTATGTTGCTGATATATAATCCGTTCTTGCTTTTCAGCGCTAGTTTTCAAATGTCGTTTCTTGCGGTGTGTGGGATTGCTTTTCTCACTGATCCACTTGGCAGATTAATTGGAAAGAGAGGAGGGTTTTTACTAGCGATTCAGCTCTCGATGATTCCATATACGGTATTTACGTTTAACAAATTAATCCAATAGGATTTCTGATAAATGTACCAATTGTTGCATTAATAGGTATGCTAGTGCCATTCTCTATATTCGGACTAGCAACGTACTCAATAATCGGTAAAGTTGGAATAATAATTAAAAGCCAGATATTTTATCTGACAGAAATCATAATTAGGCTCAATCACTTGCTTAATATGGGTGGTAAATTCTCATATTCCATTAGCTCTATGAAAATAGCGACAGTAATTGCAATCTATGCATTACTATTTTACATATGTTCAGAGTTCAATATCGTTATGCTGCTCCGAAAACGTTACTTCATCGTATTGCAATCAGTGATACTCATTTTATGTATGTCTATTACAATAGGTTCTGCGTACCGAAATTTATTTTTGGATTATGAATTGGTATTTATTGATGTCGGACAGGGTGATGGGATACACATACGAACTGACAATTATGATGTACTTCTAGATGGTGGTGGAGAAAGGAAACGTAATATCGGGGAGAAGGTGCTAAAAGAGTACTTTTTGAAGAATGGCTGTAGCAATCTAGATATAAGCATATTTACCCACATGCACATGGATCACTGTAAAGGTGCCATGGAGTTAGGCGAAGTGTATCCTGTAAAACAGTATATGGTTCCGTATCCATACAGATACCAAGTGAAGGGGAGACATTTAAATTTAGTTAGATTCAAAGATAAGATAAGGCTAGAAAAAGGCGTTTGGATAGAAGCTATTTGGCCTATGGATGATAGGATAGCGACGAGTGAATCTGATGATAATGAATTAAATACCGTATACATACTGCACTATAAGGGCGTTAAGATAATGTTAACTGGGGACCTAGTTGAGGCAGATGAACTGGATATGATAGAATACTACAAATCTACTGACGTGTTAAAATGCGATATACTTAAAGTAGCGCATCACGGAAGCAGGTATAGCTCTAATGAAAAGTTTATAGATGCTGTAAACCCGAGAATTGCAATTATCCAGGTTGGTGAACATAATACATATGGCCATCCTAATGCAGGAGTAATAGAGCGCTTTAAAGCGTGGGATTAGTGTCTATAGAAATGATAAAGAAGGAGCTATTGGCGTAGATATTAGTAATAACAAGATTAGAATCGATAGGATGATTAAGTATGTCGTTTAAAGAGTTTAGTAAAGATATAAAGAGTGGCGTAATAGGCAGTAATATTTTTCTCTATGGCGAAGAGGGATTCCTTACTGACTGGGCTGTAAAGGGAATTGTAGAAAGCAATTCGAGTGAGGTTGACAGAAAATACGTGGTAACAGATCTCGATGGAGAGACTGTAACAGCGCAGGAAATCGTTGAAACTGCTAATACCATGACCATGTTTGCCAGCACAAGGGTATTGACGGTTAAAAATTATCAGCCACTAATAAAAAAGAGCTCCGTAACTGAAACTGCTCCGATTCTAGAGTATCTCAGCAACCCTAATCCATCGACGATTCTCTTATTTTATCTGGAGCCACTTGTGAGCCCTGGCAAGAAGGAGAAGTTAAATGCTTTTGCTAGCAAAGTATCGGGGTTATGCAGTACATATAATTTCGAGAGGCTGAATCCATCGGAACTTAAATCATTTGTAAACAAGCGAATTCGCTCAGCCGGAAAGCTGATTGGTGCTCGCGATATGGATTACCTCGTAGATATATCCGGATATCTCAATAATGACAGCGAATATGATTTATACAGGATGGAATCGGACCTTACGAAGCTAGTAAATGCTTCTGATGAAGATACTGTATCAAAGCAGCTCATAGAAGAGATAATGGTTGGTGATAAGGATAGATTTCGTGTTTAACTTCATTGACTATCTACTAGCTGGTAAGAAGAACATGGCTATGCAGCTTTTGATAAATACCATTTCTGCTGGTGAAAACTCAAAAGGTAAAGGAAATGTATTCTCACTTGCGTCTACGTTAATAGGTCAGTTTGAGATTATGTATGATTCGCTAGAACTAGATGACGAAGGTATGCCTATCAAGGCTATGGCTAAGAACCTTGGAGTGAATGAGTATCGTCTAAAAAAGGCGTACGCTGCAGCTAGAAAAGTTGGTAAGTCTAAGATTAAGAAAGCCTTGATTGAATTATACGATACTGATAGATTGCTAAAGACAGGCGAGATGGATAAGAATACATCACTTGAACTATTTGTCTTTAACTGGTAGCTAATGTAAAAGTACACAAACTCACTGACGATAAACTAGATAAACGAAAAGCTTGAGGCTATGCCTCAAGCTTTATTATTTAACTGATGCGACTAGCTCTCTAGCAGCTTCAAGTGCATTGCTACTGTCTGGAGCACCGCTTATTAATCTCGCAAGCATCTCAAGTTTCCCTGACTCATCTAGGTGCTCGATCACTGTATGAGATTTTCCTTCTGAAATCTCTTTGTCAATCGAGAAGTTATCATCTCCAGAAGCGGCAATTTGAGGTAGGTGAGTAATACATAATATCTGTCTATGATTGGCAATCTCGCTAAGTTTATGACCTACTACAAGTGCGGTCTTACCGCTGATTCCAGTATCGATTTCATCAAAAATCATGGTTTCAACACTGTCACTACTACCGATGATGTGCTTAAAGGCTAGCATAATTCGAGAAATCTCGCCGCCAGAGGCAATTTTTGCCATCGGTCTCAGAGGTTCACCTGGGTTAGTAGATATGAGGAATTCAACACCGTCATATCCCAAATCAGATATGTCATCCTGCCTTGTTATCTCAATCTTGAATTCGGAATTTGCAAAAGCAAGATCCTGAAGTTCCTTGACCATCTCTCTTTCTAGTGAAGCAGCATTGGCTTTTCTAATATTGCTGACTACTTCAGCCTGCGCTTCAAGTTCACTATATTTCTTGTCGATAAGCTCGGTAAGTCTTTTCTTCTCATCGTCAAGATTATGAATTATGCCAAGCTTTCCATCGAGCTCTTCTTTGTATGCAATAATCTCTTCGATGCTCATGTTGTATTTTCGCTTAGCATCTTCAATTGCACTAAGCCTAGACGATACAAGGTCTATCTCGTCCTCTGAAAAGTTGATAGATTCACTTGTGTTCCTAAGGTTAGAAGAGATATCCTCAAGGCTATAGTATAGCTCTGAGAAGCTCTCTGATAGTTCACCTAGCTCTTCGCTGTATGATGCAATGCTCTGAAGCTGATTCATACATGAGCCAAGAACACTGAGTACCGAAGGGTCATCAGTAAAGCTTGCTATATGAACCGGCAACAGCTTCGTATATTCGCTCGCTGTTGCGCATTAAGTCGAGCTGCTCTCTTAACTCGTCATCTTCACCAGGCTGTAAATCAAGGTTGTCTATGTAGTCAAACTCGAACTGATAGAAAGTCCTGCTGTCTACGCGATTCTGACTCGCTTCGGAGTAGCTGATCGTATTCACGTTTGACTTCATGATATAGTTTATGAAAGGTCACTAAGTTTACTGAGCTCCTTCTCGATAGATCCGTGATTGTAGCTGTCTGTTATAATTATGTGGTTCTCTGGATCGAGTATCTGCTGGTTATCATACTGGCCGTGGATGTCGACGAACTCACTGCAAAAATCTCTTAGCTTTTGCCAGAGAAACTATCTCGCCATTGAGCTTTGGCAACACTTTTTCCTGACCTAAGGAGCTCACGTGAGATAATAACATCTTCATCTCCAATATGACCGACAACTTGAATAAGCGCTTTATCCGTGCCATTTCTGATCATAGAAATATCAGCACGGTCCCCGAGGGCTGTGCTGATAGCCTGTACTAGTACAGATTTACCAGATCCCGTCTCACCAGTGATGATATTGAGAGAGGAACCAAGATCAAATGCCATATGTTCAATTGTCGCAAAATTAGTGATTTCAATACGATCGAGCATTAAGATACCTCAATATTTAAATGTTATTCTCTTAGGGCAATCATGTCTTCGAAACACCTTTGAGAATTGCTGCAACATATTCTTCATGTTCGGCAATAATAAGTAGAGTGTTATCTCCTGCAACTGAGCCCACAACGTGTTCGAGCTTCAGACAGTCGATGGCTTCAGCTGCGGCATTTCCACAGCCAGAAAGTGTCTTACGACGATGAGATTTTGTGCCGAAGCATAGGAGACGATAGTCTCTCTAAAAATTTTGATAAACCTTTCAGAAATCGGCTGAATGTCGAACTTCCCTGATGTGTACTTATAGCGATCCTTATCAATTGATACCTTAACGAGCTGCAACTCTTTAATATCCCTAGAGATAGTCGCTTGAGTTACTTTGTAGCCTTCCTGCTCGAGTAGATCTTGTAGCTGATCTTGCGTCTCTACTACGTGCTTTTGGATTAGTTCTAATATCTTATTCTGTCTTGAGTAACGCATCTGTCCTCCCAATGATAAAAAGGTTTTCTGTACACAACACACAATAAATTATAGCATAAATTTGCAAGTGAATGAATAAATACGAAACATTAACACTCGTTGTCCTGATTAATAGACAAAATGGCCTGTTTTTGGTAAAATATCGGAGGTGATTAATGATGAGAATTATAGGAATAGACCCAGGTTACGCCATCATGGGATATGGCATTTTAGACTATAATGGCAACCGCTTTAAGACCGTCCATTACGGTTCAATTGAGACGAAGGCGGGAGTGCCGATGCCTGAGCGGTTAAAGTTGCTCTACGACGGGCTGACTGAAATAATTCAGGAGTACAAGCCAGACGAAGCGTCGATAGAGGAGCTTTTTTTTAATAGAAATGTTACGACGGCTATCGGCGTAGGTGAGGCACGAGGAATCGCTCTGCTCGCATGCGTTGAGGGTGGGCTTTCGGTGTCTGAATACACACCAATGCAGATTAAACAAGCTCTTGTAGGCTACGGAAAGGCGGAGAAGAAGCAAGTTCAGACAATGGTCAAGACCATTCTGAATCTAAAGGAAGTCCCTAAGCCTGACGATACAGCTGACGCAGTTGCTGCTGCTATCTGTCACGCACATTCGCGTAATTCCAGAGTGATTGGGAGATAAGAGATAATGATAAGAAATATCAAAGGTGAATACCTTTATTATGACAAGGGATCGATGATTATCGAGACGAGCGGAGGAATCGGCTTTCGCATATACGTTGCGGATACTTCGCCGCTACTTCTCCATCGAGAGGGTGATATTGTAAATATATTTACGTACATGCAGGTCAAGGAAGATGGCATGTCGCTTTATGGTTTCTCTAAGCTTGATTCTTTGAATCTGTTCGAACAGCTAATCACCGTAAAAGGTGTTGGCCCAAAGGCGGGTCTCGCGATTATGTCGACGGGGTCAGCTGATGAGATTAAATACAGTATCGCCAATAAAGATGCTACTGCAATTGCTAAGGCGCAGGGTGTAGGCAAGAAGACTGCGGAGCGCGTAATTCTTGAGCTATGCGATAAGGTTGACTCGGTTCCTATGCCAGATATGGGAGGAACGAATCCAGTTTCTATTCCTGGGCTTGATAAAGCGAGGCAGGAAGCTGTTATGGCACTCACTACACTTGGTTATTCGAAAACTGAGGCTGAAGAAGCAATCGGTCATGTAACCGATGAAGGACTTGATGCGGAGACCTACATCAAGAAAGCTCTTAAGTATCTGCTATAGAAGAAGGATTGGAAAATGCTTGATAACATCACATCAACTAAGGTTATACCGAATGAGATAAACGGGGAGTTCACGCTCAGACCCCAGTATCTAAGTGAGTACTGTGGGCAGTCAGTGGCGAAGGAGAACCTATCGATATATATTGAAGCTGCTAAGAAGCGCGGTGAGTCACTAGACCACGTGCTTTTCTATGGACCTCCAGGTCTTGGGAAGACTACACTTGCAAATATTATTGCAAATGAACTAGGAGTAGACATCAAGATTACGTCAGGACCCGCAATCAGCAGGGCTGGCGACTTAGCCGCTATTCTTACGAATTTAAATGAGAATGACGTCCTCTTCATAGACGAGATTCACAGGCTAAATCGTTCAGTTGAAGAGGTCCTGTATTCCGCTATGGAAGACTTTGCACTAGATATCATTATCGGAAAAGGACCTGCGGCTAGATCTCTTCGAATAGATATCGCAAAATTCACTTTAGTCGGAGCTACGACGAGGGCTGGAAGCCTTTCAGCACCATTAAGAGATAGATTTGGAATAATCACAAAATTCGAATTTTATACTCACGAGGAAATCAGGAATATTCTACTTCGCTCTGCAAAGGTTCTCGGCATAGAGATAGACGATGAGTCCCTCGATGAATTAGCTAGCAGATCGAGAGGGACACCAAGAATCGGAAATAGACTGCTCAAGAGGGCGAGGGATTTTAGTGAAGTCATAAGCGATGGACAGCTTAATATCGAAGTAACACGTAAAGCACTAGAAGCACTCGGCGTGGATGAACTCGGACTAGATAAACTAGATAGACAGATCCTAGAGACGATAATCAAGAGCTTTGGCGGTGGACCGGTTGGAATTGAAACTATTGCTAGTGCGATCGGCGAAGAGAGGGTGACACTCGAGGATGTCAACGAACCGTTCCTCATTCAGTCAGACCTCATGTACCGTACGCAGAAGGGACGTATGGTTACGAAGCTCGCATATGAATACCTAGGACTGATGTCCTATTACAAAGAAGATTAATAAGGGGCGCGGCGGATATGTGCTATATGTATCCGTAATCGCGCCTCGCTGATTAGAACTGGAGAATATAGAACAAATGAGACTAGAAGATTTTGATTACGAGCTTCCGAGAGAGCTAATTGCTCAGACACCGTCGCTAAAAGAGGGATGAGTGCAGGCTGATGGTGCTCGATAGAGCTAAGAATACGATAGAGCATAGACATTTCTACGATATTCTAGAGTACCTGCATGAAGGCGACTGTCTTGTCGTAAATGATTCGAGGGTAATTCCTGCAAGACTGTACGGAATCAAAGAGAAGACGGGTGCACATATAGAGCTACTTCTTATCAAACGCCTAGAGGGTGATAAGTGGGAGAGCCTGGTTAAGCCTGGAAAGAGACTTAAGGAAGGCGATACTGTGGTTCTAGATGAGAACAAGCTTTAAGGCGCACATCTTAGGTTTTAAAGATAAAGAAAACGGAACACGTATAATAGAGTTCGAATACGAAGGTATATTTATGGAGCGCCTCGAAGAAATTGGAAGTATGCCGCTTCCACCATACATCGAACGAGACGCAGGGAATGACGATAAGGAGAGATATCAGACCGTATATAGCAAGGTGGATGGGTCTGTGGCGGCTCCGACGGCAGGACTTCATTTTACAGACGAACTGCTTGAGAAGGTAAGGGCAAAAGGCGTCGAAATCGCGTACGTAACACTTCATGTCGGCATCGGAACCTTTAGACCAGTCAAGGTGGATAATATCGAGGACCACAAGATGCATTTTGAGGAATACACCATAGCCCCTGAGACGGCTGAAACCATAAACCGAGCAATTAGAGAGGGCAGGAGGGTTATATCCGTTGGCACGACCTCGACGAGAACTCTTGAGAGTGCTGCAAAGCAGGTTGACGGTGTGTGGCAGATTGAGAGCGGACATAGCAGCACAGGGATATTCATTTATCCGGGGTATAAATATAAGGTCGTGGATGGACTTATTACAAATTTCCACCTTCCAAAGTCGACTCTGATCATGCTTGTCTCGGCGCTATACGATAGGGAGCACATTCTTGCGGCTTATGAAGAGGCTGTGCGTGAGAGATATAAGTTCTTTAGCTACGGCGATGCGATGTTTATAAAGTAGGAGTTTGAGATGAAAGAATCACTTAGTTTTGAGCTAATAAAAAAGGACGCTCGTACTGGAGCAAGGCGCGGCAGGATTACGACACCTCACGGTACTATTGAGACGCCCGTATTCATGCCGGTTGGCACTCAGGCTACGGTAAAGGCGATGAAGACTGAAGATGTTGAAAAGACAGGTGCGGAGATTATACTTGGAAATACTTATCATCTATACCTTAGACCTGGTGAGGACATCGTCCGTGAAGCTGGTGGGTTACATAAGTTCATGAACTGGCATCGTCCTATCCTTACAGATAGTGGTGGCTTTCAGGTGTTTTCGCTTGGAAAGTTCCGTAAGATAACCGAAGAAGGGGCTAAGTTTAAATCATACATAGATGGCTCGTCTCATATGATGACCCCAGAGAGCTCGGTCGAAGTGCAGACGGCGCTCGGGTTCAGATATCATGATGGCATTTGACGAGTGCGTTGCATATCCTGCTGAAAAGAAGTATGTCGCTAGATCGTTAGAACGCACTACAAGATGGCTTAGGCGCTGTGACGATCACCACAGGAGACTAGAGGCTAAAGCCGCAGAGGAAACTGGCTCGGATACGATGAAGCAGGCGCTGTTTGGAATCATGCAGGGAGGAATGTTCAAGGACCTCCGTGAGCTAAGTGCAAAGCAGATTACGGAGATAGACCTGCCTGGTTATGCAATCGGCGGATTGTCTGTCGGTGAGCCAAAGGATATCATGCTCGATGTACTTGATGACTGCGTCGACCTACTACCTGAAGATAAGCCAAGATACCTTATGGGGGTTGGAACCCCAGATTACCTATTCGAAAGTGTTGAGCGAGGAGTAGACATGTTCGACTGTGTACTACCAACAAGGTTAGCTAGGCATGGTATGGCGATGACGAGCAGGGGTAAGATTAACATCAAGAATGCTGTATTTGCAAGGGATTTCAGCACTTTAGATCCAGATTGTGATTGCTATTGCTGCAGAAATTATTCGCGTGCATATCTAAGACATCTATTTAAGAATGATGAGATACTGTGCTCGATGCTGCTATCAGAACACAATATTCATTTCTTGGTAAACATGATGAAAAATATCAGAAAAGCAATTGAGGAGGATAGGTTCCTAGAATATAAGAGGGAATTCTATAACAAATATGGAGAATTTTAAGATCTGTCCGATCTCCGAGTACTGCGGAGGATGTCTGTATCAGGGTGTCCCATATGAGGAGCAGCGCGCGGAGAAGGAAAATATAATCAGAGAGCAGCTGACGAGGCGCAAGGTTGACGATTCTGTATTCAGTGGTCTAGTTCCGGCTCTCTCGGAATACAGATATAGAAATAAGATGGAGTATACGTTCGGTGACCTTGAAATTGGTGGGGAACTGACGCTTGGCATGCACAAGAAGAGACACTTTATGTCGATTGTGACGTGCGATGAATGTCAGCTGGTTCCTATGGATTTCAACAGGGTGCTTCGTGCAACCCTTGATTTCTGCATAGAAAAAGGATATTCGTTCTATCATAAGAAATCGCACCAGGGGCCTTCTTCGTAATCTCGTAGTTCGTCACGGAGTAAAGACGAATGAGCTGCTGGTTAACATAGTTACAAGCAGTGAAGCTGGATTTGATGAACAGGCTTATCTCGATATGCTACTGGAACTTAAGCTCGATAATAAGCTTATCGGCGTTATGCGCACGTTCAACGATAGCCTAGCAGATGCCGTAATCAACGAAGGAGTAAAAATTCTATATGGCCGTGATTACTATAATGAGGAAATTCTCGGGCTAAAGTTTAAGGTAAATGCATTTTCATTCTTCCAGACTAATATCGAAGCGGTTGAAAGATTGTATAGCGAAGCACTTGCGCTAATTCCGGATCTTGACTCAAAAGTCGTATACGACCTGTACTGCGGAACTGGGACTATTTCACAGCTTATGGCATCTAAAGCCAAGAAGGTGTATGGGAATTGAGATCGTGCAGGATTCAGTTGATGCGGCAATTGATAATGCAAAGATGAATAATATAGATAACTGTCATTTTATCTGTGGCGACGTTAAAGCGAAGCTTGATGAGGTGACTGAGAAACCCGATATGATAGTTGTGGATCCACCACGAATGGGAATGCACGACAAGGTGGTGGAGATGCTGTCTAGCTACGGCATAGAACAGATTCTCTATATCTCTTGTAATCCTAATACCATGGCGATGAATTTGGAGAAGTTCTCGGAGCTGGGGTACGAGCCGGTGGTGATGAAGGTGTATGATAATTTTCCGAAGACGAAGCATACGGAATGCGTAACACTGCTTGTACGAGCTACGAAGTAGCGAAGTAGAAGCAGATGTACGTCCTATGCAAGGCACGCCCAAGAAAACGAGCAAGGCGAAGTTTGATTGGCTGCGTGCTACTGCAAATTGAAGTCCTAACATTACTCATAAGGATTATGCCGACTAAGTAAATAAAGTATAGAAAATAAAGGCTTATGTATCATAGATATGGACTATGTAATGCGCGGATCATATAATTAGACACCAACAGCTAATAAAAATGTAGAAACCTTAGTAACTGCACTTGATCATGAACTTGTAGCAAAGTTTGCTAAAGAGTTTATGGATTTATATAATGGGAATTATTTTTATACGAAGATAAATTTGAATCTGTGTAAGAGGTTATACAAAATGAACTATAAAGAGTTCGGAAAACAAAATAGCGATGTTATTATTCTATTGCACGGAGGCGGACTATCGTGGTGGAATTATCGTAAAGAAGCTGAAATGCTTCAAAATGATTTTCATGTCATTCTTCCAGTATTGGACGGTCATGCAGAAAGTGATAGGGATTTTACAACAATAGAGGACAATGCGAAAGAGATTATTTCCTTTATTGACGAAACATTTGATGGTTATGTATTGTTAATAGGGGGATTATCTCTTGGTGGTCAGATTCTGCTTGAAATTATGTCTAGGCGAGCAGATATTTGTGAATATGCAATTGTTGAAAGCGCTCTTGTTGTACCCTCAAAGATGATATACTCAATGATTAAACCGGTTTTTGGAAACTGCTATGGACTGATTAAACATAAATGGTTTTCTAAGTTACAATTCAAATCGCTTAAAATGAATCAAGAATTTTTCGATGATTATTACAGAGACACTTGCAAAATCACAAAGCAAAACATGATTGCTTTTTTACAGGCAAACTCTATGTATTCTATAAAAGATTTACTTAGCAATAGCAATGCGAAAGTGAGCATTTTTGTAGGAGGACAAGAAAATAGTTCAATGAAAAGCTCTGCGAAAACTATCAGTAAAATAATTGAGGGTAGTTCTCTTAGAATTAAAGAAGGAATGTATCATGGTGAGTTTTCTATCAACCACCCTGGTGATTATGTAAAAGAAATATATGCTATTACAAGGTAGTGACAAATCCAAGTTTGTCGAGCTGATACCTTTTAACGATAACCACAATCTATCGTTAAAAGGTTTATAGATATGTTCCCACATACGAACATGTCAATAAGACATACTAAGTGTTCACTCGTTTCATGCTGAAGCCGTAACACTACTCACAAGAACTGAAAGTTATTGTGAGTAGATGTACGTCTCACGCAAGGCACGCCAAAGAAAACGAGTGAAGCGAAGTTTGATTTGTTGCGGGCTACTGCGGAGGCATAATACTAAAAACTAGTATTAGAACTGCAAACTAAAAGCTGGTACTGCCCACGCGACAGCTGTCCAAGAGCAAGGAGCGAGGCGACGTGGCGATTGGAGACAGCGAACCGCGGAAGCCAGAACATAGGCACGAGCTACAAAGTATAGAGAGGCCTTGAAATCAAAGGGTTTAGAGAAAAATGCATAGGTTTGTAAAGAGGGTGTGCATTGAGATTTTAGAGCATTTGGCAATAGTTCTGACCACTGAAAATAGGTGGTTGTGGCTGTAGAACTGTTTTCTTACCGTCGAGACTTTATGACAATTGTTAAAGAGGCTTTTTAGTGATTGGAGACAATAGAACTATTGTCATAAAATATGTTTTTATAAACTGGTAGGTGAGGATATGGCTAAATATGCATATAGAGATAAAGACAGAAAAAATATAATTTATTCTGATGAAGCTATAGAAGAAGATAGGGACACTGCGTTTTTTTGCCCTAATCATATTTGTAACGCAAAATTATATATTTGTGCAGTTGATGGGAGTAAAAGTGCCTATTTTAGAGCGACAAAACCGAATTTTAAGCATATTAATAATTGTCCGTTTGCTAATAGTAGTACAGAGTTTGATTCGAACGACTATGATGAATCCCAATTTGTTTATGAAGATGCGATAAATAATCTTTTATGCAACCCTAAATCATCATCACAAAAATAGCATTCCTTCTGCACATGGGACTGGTGAACCTGGTGCTCATCCACCAAGAACAATAAGACAAATATATTCCCTGTGTAAAAGTCTATCCGTTAGAGATACATATGCTGGTAAAGAAATAGGTTCAATGATATTAGATGATAGAAGCATATATAGATATCCCAAAGGATGTTTTGGAAATAGGATAATTGAAGCGACTGTAGATGGGAGATTGTATAACGATGAGAAGAAGGAAGTTTATCTAGCATCACCTATTAACAGTAAAAAAATACACATTTATATTATCGTTTTCAGATGAAGATTATTATAAAAAAAGATTCGCTCTGAAATATATAATAATAGAGATAAAGATTATAGTTATTGCTGGGAAATGGGAATCATCAGGTGAATATAATAAATTTACTTCAAAAAGTGTATGGAAGAAAACAAGTGGCTATTATTAAATAATAATAATTGTAGAAGTGTTGATAAATACGCTGATTAAAAAAATAATTTTATTGAATTAGTATAAGTGTCATACCCATTATAAACTAATGGGTTGGCTAAATAATATCTATAGCGTTGATGGTGAAAAATATCTTCAAATCATAAGGATGAGAAGGTTAATATTACTATCATCGCTATTATTTTTTTAGTATCCATATATTTTCTATTGGCATCTTGACGAATATTGAATTTTAACTTAATATTAAATATAAATTCAGTATTGGAATACAAAGAGGTGTGCTATGGCACAAGTATTAAAAGAAGAAGTTAGAAATAGAATACTCGAAGCAGCAGAAAAAGTATTTTTATAAAAAGGATTATAGAGGTGCCAAATTAACAGAGATTGCAAAAGAAGCAGATATTCCTGTGGCACTAATTTATACCTATTTCAAGAATAAAGAAGTTTTGTTTGATGCAGTAGTAAGTTCTGTTTATATAAATTTCGAGTCAGCTTTTGATGAGGAGGAGTCTTTGGAAAAAGGTTCTGCTTCTGAAAGGTTTGATGAAGTTGGAGAAAACTATATTCATGAACTATTAAAAGAGCGTAAGAAGTTAATTATTTTAATGGATAGAAGCTCAGGTACGAAGCATACAGAAGCCAAACACAAACTTATATCACAAATGCAGGTTCATATTGAAGTAAGTTTAAAAAGACAATCGAAACAGGAATATGATCCAATGCTTGCCCATATTTTAGCCAGTAACTTTACAGAGGGGCTTCTTGAAATAGCAAGGCACTATCAAAGTGAAAAGTGGGCAAAAGAAATGTTGAAGTTGATAGCGAGATGTTATTATAAGGGGGTAGAATCCTTATAATTTCACTAAAATCAGTTTAATAAATTTAATTAAAAAGGGGGGGAATAATGTCTTATTGTAGTAAAAAGAATAAAAAGGTTATGGAGAGAAATGCAAAAGGACTGGAAAGATGAAATTGTTTGCAAAATTTCTTGGAATGAGTTTAATAAATATAATTTTAAAGACAATAATGAATGGTCGTTAGGAGACTGTGAACAGTCCCCATTATGTCAAATGATTTGGGGAGAAATAATATCCGATTTTTTTAATGAATAAGGATAAAGAAAAATATAATTACTTAATAAATAGATATTATCTAATAGTTAAAAATGATAAAGAAAGGTATAGATTTCTTTTTTTGATGTAATGAATAATGGGAAGCTGTGTTACGATATAAATGAGCAAGGTTATGATTATCATTTTTATAGGTAATTTTACTCCAATTCCATGAATAATATGAAGCGTAAACGTAGCTACAATTTATTCATAAGGACTTCAATGAAGATTGGAACAAGATGATAAAGTATATAAACCAGAATTGGAATGATTTCGACATGAATTTTTTTCTTTTGAAGATTATATTAAAAATGACTTTACAAGAAGATTATTATTCTAATGATAAATTTTTCAAAAAAATAAGTTGCTCAGAAAAAAATAAAAAGAGTTAATTAAAAAAACGCGGGGAAACTATACAGAAAAAAATGTGAAGAGCTTTTTAAAAAAATAGTTGAATATTAAAGCTAATGTGTTGATAAAATTTATGGTTTTTGAGATTAATTAATGTATAGTAATAGACTTTGCGTAATCAGCAAAGTCTTACTTTTAAATCTTAATACTGAATTAAAATTCAATATTATTCAATTTTGAAAGGAGCGTTGTTCATGCCAGAAAAAGAATTAAGGAAAAAAAGTGATTGGGAAAAAAACGGCTTATCCAATTCACTTCTTGCTTTAAAAATAGTATTTGATTTGATACCACAAATCTTACTTGTATATTTGATTAGTTCTTTAATCACAAACAATATTAACGAAGGTAATTTAAAGTATATATTCTTGGGAATCTTTATATCGTTTGTATTAAAAAGGCGTGTTTTACTATTTTGCGACAAAGGTTGCTCATGAGAAAGCATACGAAAAAAATTGACAGAACTTAGGTTAGATATTATCGGGTCATCTAAAAAAACTAAGTTTAGGGATTTTTTTCAAAGAACATAATACTGGAGAGCTTACCAACATTGTTCAACATGATGTAGAACAAGTGGAAGTATACCTTGCTCATGGTCTTCCTGAAATAATGTCAGTTACACTTCTGCCTACCATTATTTTTGTAGCTATGATTTTTGTAGACTGGCGTCTTGCTCTTGGAATGATTTCCGGAGTTCCACTCATGTATTTGGTAAAAGTTCTTTCACAGAAAACAATGGATAAGAACTTTGCTATTTACTTTAACCATGAAAACAAGATGAGAGAAGAGCTAATGGAATATGTAAAAAATATTTCTGTTATTAAGGCTTTTGCTAAAGAAGAGGAGATTAGCGAAAGAACATTAAAAACAGCAAGAGAATATATTTACTGGGTTAAGAAGAGCATGGGAGCAATTACAATTCCAATGGGACTCATTGACATATTTATGGAAATTGGAGTGGTAATTGTCATGATTTTGGGAAGTATCTTTCTTTATCAGGGGAATATTACAACGCCTAATTTTATCCTTGCAATTATTTTATCATCTGCGTTTACTGCATCTATAAGTAAGACATCTACATTGCAACATTTCTCTATTGTGTTTAGGGAAGCATTAAAGGCGATTGGAAAAGTTTTAACAGTTCCACTTCCAAATAAAAAGACAGAACAAGGTTTAGAATTTGGAAACATAGAATTTAAAGATGTGAATTTTGCATACGGAAAAAGATGGCTTTGAGCTTAAAAAAATATCAATTTGACTTTTAAGAAAAATAGTTTGAATGCCTTTGTAGGAGCAAGTGGTTGTGGGAAAAGTACTGTATCTAATTTGCTTATGGGATTTTGGGATGCTGACAGCGGACGAATAGAAATAAATGGGAAAGATATAAAGGATTACAGTCAGGAAAATATTTCAAATCTTATTGGAAGTGTGCAACAGGAGGTCATCCTTTTCGATTTAAGTATTTTTGACAATATTGCAATCGGGAAACTTAATGCGACAAAAGAAGAAGTTATAGAGGCAGCTAAAAAAGCAAGATGCCATGATTTTATTTCTGCTTTACCAAATGGATATGAAACACGAGTAGGTGAAATGGGAGTTAAGTTATCCGGTGGAGAAAAACAAAGAATCTCCATAGCAAGAATGATACTGAAAAATGCACCGATTTTAATATTAGATGAGGCAATGGCAGCTGTTGATAGTGAAAATGAAAGACTAATCGGTGAAGCGATTGATGATTTAAGTAAGGATAAAACCATCATTACAATTGCTCATCATCTAAATACGATTAGAGATTCAGACCAAATTATAGTTATGGATAAGGGTGTTGTTCTTGATGCAGGAAGCCATGAAGAGTTGATGAAAAGATGTGATTTTTATAAGGATATGGTTGATGCACAGAACAAAGTTGATAGATGGAATTTGAAAGATAATAGTCTTTCACGAGCAAGCAGCAAAGCGGATTGCGAGTGTACGGAGGTGGTAACAGAATATGTTTAGAGAAATGTTAAAACTACTCACAAAAACCGGCAAGAGAGATTTGATTATATCAAGTGTATTCTTTGCCCTTTATGGACTAAGCTCCATAGCCATGATTGTTATCGTATTTTCTATACTGTTCCAAATCTTTGATGGAACGAGCTTAGCAAGCTTATATAAATATTTTATTGCGATTGGATTACTTGTAGTCTTCAAAGGTATTTGTAATATGGTCGCAGATATGAAAAAGCATAGTGCAGGTTTTGATATTGTTCAGCAAATCAGAGAACGCATGATTATCAAATTAAAAAAATTCAGCTTAGGATTTTATACCAACGAAAGACTGGGCGAGATTAATACAATTTTACACAAAGATGTTGATAATATGTCCCTTGTTGTAGGACACATGTGGTCAAGAATGTTTGGCGATTTTTTGATAGGTGCAGTCGTATTTGTTGGTCTTGCAAGTATTGATTTTAAACTTGCCATTATTATGGCTGTATCTGTTCCGATTGCACTTATCTTTCTATATCTAACAATTAAGCAATCTGAAAGAATTGAAAATCAAAACAACTCAGCACTTCTTGATATGGTTAGCTTATTTGTTGAATATGTTAGAGGAATACCTGTACTAAAGAGTTTTTCAAACAATAAGAGCTTGGATAATGAGCTTATGAATAAGACAAAAAAGTTTGGAGAAACAAGCAAAGTAGCTTCAAGATTCAAGGCAAAACAGCTATCTATATTTGGGTTTTTACTGGATATTGGATATTTAGTTCTTTTAATTGCAGGAGCAATACTTGTTATAAAGGGAAGTCTTGATGTACTTCATTTTATTATCTTTGCAGTAATTTCAAAAGAGTTTTATAAGCCGTTCGCTTCTATGGAACAACACTATATGTACTATGTTTCGGCGGTAGATAGTTACGAAAGACTTTCAAAAATTTTATATGCAGATGTAATACCGGATAAAGTGGATGGAATTGTTCCGAAAGATAATGATATAGCTTTTGAAAACATAGATTTTTCCTATGAAAAAGATGAGTTCAAAATGGAAAATTTAAGTTTTGGTATTGATGAAAAAACAATGACTGCACTGGTTGGTGAGTCAGGTAGTGGAAAGACTACTATAACCAACTTGCTTTTGAGATTTTATGATGTGCATAAAGGAAAAATTACACTCGGAGGAACTGATATAAGGGATATTCCTTATGATGAGCTTTTAGATCGTATTAGTATTGTCATGCAAAATGTTCAACTGTTTGATAACACGATTGAAGAAAACATCAAGGTAGGTAAAAAAGGAGCAACGAAAGAAGAAATCATTGAAGCTGCAAAGAAAGCAAGGATACATGATTTCATTATGAGTTTACCAAAAGGTTATGAAACTGATATTGGAGAAAATGGTGGGATTTTATCAGGTGGACAGAGACAAAGAATATCTATTGCAAGAGCTTTTCTGAAAAGGATGCACCTGATTTTTAATTCTTGATGAAATGACAAGTAATGTTGATCCTGTAAATGAATCTTTGATACAAGATGCTATTACAGAACTTGCAAAAGAATAGAACTGTACTTGTGGTGGCTCATCATTTAAAAACCATTCAAAAAGCTGACCAAATTCTCGTATTCCAAAAAGGAAAGTTACTTGAAAAAGGGAAGCATGACGAACTTCTTGCGAAAAATGGTTACTACACAAAATTATGGAAAGCTCAGTACGGGGTATAATCATGATTTTGTTAAAAGATGTTTCTTATGAATGGGAAGATGGACGAACTGCTTTAAAAAATGTCAATCTTGAAATTTTAAAAGGTGAATTTGTTTTAATTTCAGGGAAAAGTGGAAGTGGTAAAAGCACTCTTGGAAGTGTAATGAATGGTCTTATTCCACATTATTACAAAGGCAAAATGAAAGGAGAAGCCTTTGCGTCCGGAAAAGATATAAGCAAATTATTACTTCATGAAGTAGGGCATATTGTAGGGACTGTATTTCAAGATCCACGAAGTCAGTTTTTTACGACAACGACAGATGAAGAAATAGCTTTTGGGCTTCAAACTATCTGCAAATCAAGAGATGAAATCAAACAGAGAGTAGAAGAAGTATATGCAGAGCTGGATACCCCGGAACTGAAAGGAAAATCGGTTTTTGAATTATCCAGCGGACAGAAACAAAAGATAGCTATTGCAAGTATTTATGCGATGAATCCGAAAGTTTTAATTTTAGATGAACCTTCAGCAAATTTGGATATGAAAGCAACATTTGATCTGTTTTTAATTTTGGAAAAATTAAAGAAAAAAGGAACAACAGTTGTTCTAATTGAGCATCGTTTGTACTATGTAAAATCTTTATTTGACCGTTTTCTTTTGATGAAAGATGGAGAAATTGCACAGGACTTTGAGTCGGGAAGAAGTTATCCATCTTGAAGGGGAGTTTTGGGATGAGAATGGACTAAGAACCCTTTGAATTAGAAGAATACAGGATAAGTGAGAAGAAAGATTCATATCAATTAAATGATGAAAGTATCAGCGGAAAAGGCTTGAAATTTTGCTATCCGAATGTAGCTAAGGATGTAAAGAAACAAAAACAGTACATTTTAAATCATCTTGATTTCAACATTGAGTGCGGAACAGCCATTGGTCTTATCGGCTTAAATGGTACCGGAAAAACTACCTTTGCAAGAGTGATTTCAGGACTTGAGAAGATAAAAGAGGGGAAAATATGGGTGGAAAAAGATAAGTCGCTTAATCATAAAGATTTAATGGATATGTCATATTTTTGTCTTTTCAAGATTCAGACTATCAGTTGTTTTTCGGAAAGTGTAATTGATGAAATGCTACTTGGTATGTGAGGGTAAACGATAAAAAGAAAAATACTCAAAAATGCAAAAGTCTATTTTGAGTGTACTTGGCTTAGACAAATACATTGATAAGCATCCGTTTGCTTTATCAAGAGGAGAAAAACAAAGACTGACAATAGCTTGTGGAATGATGAAACAGGCAAAGATTTTCATCTATGATGAACCAACATCAGGTTGTGATAAAGCCTCAATGCTTTCCGTCGCAAAACTGATTGAAGAACAATTGAAAAAAATGGGACAACAGTTTTGGTAATAAGTCATGATTTTTGAGTTTTTTTAGCAAACACAGTGAGCAAGCTGTGGGTAATGGGAGATGGAAAAAAATAGAAACTGTTTTTAGAATATGAGTGAAAGTAATAAATTTCTCATATTAGACAAGATGAGAGGAGGTAGAGAGCTTGTCAGATAGAAAAACTATAGATCCGAGAATAAAACTTACTCTACTTCCAATTGCCTCCTTTACGAGCTTTTTCATAAGCGATACAATTCTACTTTTTGTACTAATTGTTTTTGCCTTTTTTCTATATTTATATAGTGGGATGTGGAAAAAGAGCGTTACGCTTTGATCTTGTTTTTGTGCTTTTTATACTGCATAGAGTTAGGGTCTTGGAAAATTTTGTGAAGCAAGTATTGTATTTGCAATATATATGTTTATTTACTTTGCATCAAGAATGACCTTAATCGCTATGTTTGGTGGATATATAACAAAGACTACAAGTGTAAGTGAAATGCTGGAAGCGTTAAATAGAATGAAAGTACCAAGAAGCATTGGTATACCTTTTTAGTGTTTTTGCTTAGGTTTGTACCAACTATAAAAAAATAGAACTCAAGGCATTAAAAGAAAATATGAAAGATTCGAGGAATCGTAACAAGCAGATTTTTTTCCCGTTGATACATCCAATTAAATATATGGAATATACGCTTGTTCCACTTTTAATGAGAATGATTAAGATTTCAGATGAACTGTCAGCTTCAGCACTCATTAGAGGACTTGATAGTGATGAGAAGAGGGTAACATTATCAGAATTGCGGTTTAGAAAAACAGACTTAATGATTGGACTATTAGGGGTTTTGATAGTTGCTCTTGTGATAGTAATACAGAAAATTTATTAGGAGGATTTTTATGAAAAACAAATTGAATGGTCGTGATTTTATTACAATCGGAATCTTTAATGCAATTGGAATTGTCATATACATGGCAGTAGCATTTGCTATGGCAACAACAGTTATTGGAGGATTTATTGCTTCAGGAGTTAGCTTTATGGTGGCTGCTACTGTTTATATTCTTATGGCTGTAAAAGTTAAAAAGAAGGGTGTATTTACAATATCAGGAACGCTTCTTGGTTTAATTGCGTTGTCAGGAGGACATTTACCTCATGCGTTCTTTGCTGTAATCGGTGGAATTATATGTGATTTGATTATAGGAAATTATGAGAGCAAGGGACGAATGATTATTGGGTATGGGACATTTGCATTAGCAGATTTTTTAGGAACAGTAATTCCTGTAATTTTATTTCGGAACAGCTTCTTTTGTGGAAAGAGCATCAAAATGGAAAATGAGCGAAGCACAAATAAATGAAGCATTATCTTATTTTAAAGTTTCGTGGGCAGTAGGATTTGGCTTGATAACTTTTGTTCTTGCGTGCATAGGAGCATTTGTTGCAACAAGGATACTTAAAAAACATTTTGAAAAAGCAGGAGTGATTTAATCAATCTTTGTTTGTGAAGGCAGATGGCACAAAAGCATGACTGTCGAATAGGGATTTGAGGAAAAATTTCAAAAATATTTAAATGGGGATTTAAGGTATATTGCGCTTTACGTAAATGGGGATTTGGGGTAAAATCATTATAGTGAGGTGATGTACATGGGGACAACAGTCTTTAAAAGGAAAATATATAATGAAATTCTTGAATGGAAAAACAATCGAAGCGATAAGTATGCACTTTTGATAAGAGGAGCTAGACGTGTCGGAAAATCAACGATTGTCGAGGAGTTCGCAAGTAAAGAATTCAAATCATATATAATGCTTGATTTTGCTCGTACCAGTAAAGACATCAATAGCTTATTCGAGGATCTGTATAGTCTGGATTTTTTCTTTCTCCAACTGCAACAGCTGACTGGTGTTAGACTGTATGAGCAGGAATCAGTAATCATATTTGATGAGGTACAGCTTCTGCCTAAGGCAAGGCAGGCTATTAAGTATCTTGTTGAGGACGGAAGATATAAATATATAGAGACGGGTTCACTTTGTCTATAAGGAAAAATACGAAGGATATTCTCATACCAAGCGAGGAACATAAAATAGATATGTACCCCATGGATTTTGAAGAATTTCTGTGGGCAATCGGAGATGAAGTAACTGCAGATACAATTCGAATTCTGATGAAAAATAAAAGGCCGGCCGGTAATACGATGCATAGGAGTCTGATGCGTATTTTTAGGCTGTATATGCTTGTTGGCGGTATGCCTCAGGCAGTTGAAAAATATTTGGCAGATAATAATCTGCAGGCAGTTGATGAAGCTAAAAGAGAAATTGTAGACTTATACGAGGAAGATTTCGCAAAAATAGATGGGACAGGCCTTGCGGGAGATGTCTACGATGCTATTCCAGCTAGCCTTAGCGGTAATGCATCAAGATATGTTTTGGCAAATGCTAGAGCTGGCATAAAATCAGAACAAATGAAGGAACTTGTCCCTGATATGTTGAGTTCCTATACAGTGCTTATTGCATATCATGCTAATAATCCAAGGGTAGGAATGTCGCTTGAGAAGGATGCGGGGCGCTATAAGCTTTTTACATCTGATGTAGGATTGTTTGTAACTCTTGCTTTCAGAGATAAGAAGTACACTGAAAATATAATCTATAATAAACTGCTTTCTGATAAACTAGAGGCAAACCTGGGGTATGTATACGAGAATGCAGTCGCTCAGATGCTAACTGCTAAAGGAAATAAACTTTTTTATTATACAATGGGGAGTGAAACTTCAAATCATTTGCATGAAATCGACTTTCTAATATCAACAGGCGATAAAATATGTCCGGTGGAAGTTAAAGTCAGGAAACTATAGAAATCATAAATCGCTGGACGATTTTTGTAGAAAATTCAGTAGCCGCATAAGAGATAAATACGTTGTTCATACGAAGGATTATAAGTGGGAAAATGGCATTAATTATATCCCTGTGTATATGGTGCCGTTTTTATAGAATCGAAAGATGTACAGATAAAAAAATCCCGTAGGTACATGTACAGGTCCCAGTTTATAGGGAGAGCA